>Ga0208079_1001305_pt1 | contig 13131 bp, 14 predicted proteins | sample NGESurdeep092012_5_FD_184474 | JGI IMG/M metagenome (GOLD analysis project Ga0208079, IMG submission 184474) | Arctic peat soil microbial communities from Barrow, Alaska - NGEE Surface sample 210-2 deep-092012 (SPAdes) | ecosystem: Environmental > Terrestrial > Soil > Wetlands > Peat ... | reverse complement strand
AGGGTGCGAGCAGGCCGACGGGGGCGTCGGCCGCGGTCCAGGGGGACCGCCCCACGATTTATGCAGGCGCCCAGCACCGGAAAAACGAGTGGCATTGGGTTGTTAACCTGCGCGGCGGTTGGCTACCGCCGCTTCCGGTGCCAACACGGCAGTTGGCCGATTGCCAATCGGCCGCAGATTCACAATCCGCTCCACAAAGGCCGTGCTAGTGGTGACTATCTCGTGGTGACCGTCGCCTCTCCCGCGCGCAGGCCTTCACCCGTGGCGGTGATTTTCACGCGTCCTGCCTTGCCGCGTTCGCCGCGCACGATCAACAGGGCCAGGCCGTTGAACGCCTTGCGGTGGTCGGCCTGGAAGGACTCGACGGTGGCGGCGTTGCCGTTGTCCACGCCGGCGATTTTGGCGGGACCGTCGAGAGCGAATTTCACCAGGTTGTCGGCGGTGGGGCAGAAGTTGCCGTCCTTGTCCTCGACGCGCACGGTGACGAACGAGAGATCGTCGCCATCGGCGGCGATGGTCGCCCGATCCGGGGTCAGCACCACGCGTGCCGGCGCGCCGGCGGTCTTGATTTCGGTGGTAGCGATGCTCTTGCCGCCCTGGTAGGCCACGGCTTTCAACGCGCCCGGCGCGTAAGGCACCTGCCACATCAGGCGGTACTTGGATTGGAATTTTCCGTTGGCGCCGGCGTTGTTGCCCACCGGCAGTTCCACGGGTTCAGAGAAGCGCTTCTTGCGGCCCAGCGATTTGCCATTGAGGAACAGCTCGACCTCTTCGGCGTTGGTGTAGCACATCACCGGGATCGGCTTGCCTTCCATTCCCGCCCAGTTCCAGTGCGGCAGCAGGTGGACCATCGGCTTGGTGGTCCAGTGGCTCTGGTAGAGATAGAAGCGATCCTTGGGGAAGCCGGCGAGGTCCACAATACCGAAGTAGGAACTGCGCGACGGCCAGTCGGCGTCGTTGGTGTTGCCGCGCCCATTGAAGTAAGGGGTGGGCTCGCCGAGGTAGTCGAAGCCGGTCCAGACGAACTCGCCGAGCACGCTGGGATTTTTCTCCTGCGCGTCGAACTCGACATCGGGGATGGTGGCCCATGGTGGGGAGATCACATCGTAGCTGGTGAGTTGCAGCGAGGGGTGCTTCTGGTACTTCTCGATGGGCAGGTGGTAGACGCCGCGCGAGCTGACGGCGGACGCGGTCTCGGAACCGAAAATGATCCAGTTGGGGTGATCCTTGAGGATCTGGGCGTACTTGGTGGGCTTGTAGTTGAAGGCCGGGATATCCACGGCGCTGGCGAGCTCGTTCTTGATGGCGCCGGTGTCATTGTTGAAGGCCGCGGTGGTGGGGCGGGTGCGGTCCTCTTGGTGGACGATGTCGGTGAGCTTCTGCGCGAGCTGGCCGCCATCGGCGCGGCCCTGCTCGGGGATCTCGTTGCCGATGCTCCAGAGCACGACGCTCGGGTGATTGCGATCGCGGCGGACGAATTCGCGCAGATCGGCGTCGAACCATTCCTTCCAGTATTTGGAAAGCCCGTTAGGGACTTTGGGGATCGCCCACATGTCGAAGGCCTCGTCCATCACCAGCAGGCCCATGCGGTCGGTCAGCTCGAGCAGTTCCGGCGCGGGCGGATTGTGGCTGGTGCGGATGGCATTCACGCCCATCGACTTCAGGATCTCCAACTGCCGCTCCAGGGCGCGGCGATTGATGGCGGCGCCGAGCGCTCCCAGGTCGTGGTGCATGCAGACGCCGTTGAAGCGGTGCGGACGGCCGTTGAGCAGGAAGCCCTTGTCCTTGCTGTATTCGATGGTGCGGATGCCGAATTCCGTCACGTAACGGTCGGACTGCCGGGCGCCTTCGCGGATAGTGCTGGCGGCGCTGTAGAGGTACGGAGTGTCGAGATCCCAGCGATGCGGGTTGGCGACGTCGATCTTGGTCTCGACGCTCTGCTTGCCGCCGGCGGGGATGGTGACGTCATTGGTGGCGCGCCCGGCCGGCTTGCCCGCGGCGTCGAGGATGGCGGTTTCCAGGGTCAAGCGCGCTTCCGCCGTTCCCTTGTTCTCCACCTCGGTGCGGATGACGACTGTGGCTTTGGCGTCGGTGACGGAAGGCGTGGTGATGTAGGCGCCCCATTGCGCGACGCGAGCCGCCCCCGTGACGTTCAGCCAGACGTTGCGGTAGATGCCGGCGCCGGGATACCAGCGCGAGGATTGATCCTCGGGCGCGAGCCGGACGGCCAGCACGTTCTCCTCGCCGAACTTGATGTAGGGCGTGAGATCGAGGGCGAAGCTCTCGTAACCGTAGGGGCGTCCGCCCACCTTCTGGCCATTGAGCCAGACGGTGGAGTTGGACATGGCGCCATCGAACTGGACGCTGAAGTACTTGCCTTTGGCGCTGGCCGGGATCGTGAAGTGCTTGCGATACCAGGCGACGCCGAAGAAAGGCAGTCCGCCATCGTGGGGATTGAACTTGCGGTCGAACGGACCCTCGATGGCCCAATCGTGGGGCAGGTCGAGCGCGCGCCAGGCGGCGTCGCTGAACGCGGTCTGCTCCGCGCCGGCGGCTTCGCCTTTGAAAAAGCGCCAGTCCTCGGTGATGCGGATGCGGCGGTCGGCGCCAATCTTGATTTCGGTGGAGGCCGCGGCGGCGAGGCTGGCGAAGCAAAGCAGCAAGGACGTAGCTGCAAGGCAGGAGCGGGAGAAGTTTCGCATAGTCGACTCGAAGGATCAGGTTAGCGCTTTTCGGGCAGCGAGGTGGGACAGACGATCGTCTTTTGTCGTCTGTCAATCTGCCGTGCTTTGGCGAGGCATGACAGGCCACAAAAGGCGATGGCCTGTCCCACTCCGGGAGAGGAGCCTATTTCACCCGTGCGCGTATCAGCTTATCCAACTTGGGGAAATCGCCATCCAGGTGCTTGTTGCCTTCGGCGAAAATGCGGTCCTGCTTGCCGCCGCGCATGCCGCCGCCGGCGTTCTCCCCGTATCCGGCGTAGAGCTGGTCAACCACATCCATGCCTTCCACCACCATGCCGAGCGGCGCGAAGCCATCCTTATCCTGGCTGGTCATATCGGTTTTCGAGATGTAGATCTGGGTGGTGCGTGCATTCGGGCCAGTCATGGCGAAGGCAAAGCGGCCGCGCGTGTTGGATTCGCGCACCGGGTCGTCGGGCAGTGTGGGGGTGCGCCAGACGGCGGCGACGGCGGGATTCCCGGGGATGCCGAACTGCGCGAAGCGCGCGGTCACGCGGTAGAAGCGCGAGTCATCGTAGAAGCCGGCGCGGACCAGATTGTAGAAGCGGTCCGCGCCGATGGGCGCCCGGTCGCGATGCACTTCCAGAACGAACGCGCCGCGCGAGGTTTCCACGCGCACGCGGTACTGCGCCGGCGCGTGCTTCCGCCAGAAGCGGGCGTTGGGGTTACGCAACGCCGCGTGACCAGCGGCGCCGGCCAGCGGGAGCAGGGTGAGCAGCGCGAGCAGGAATCGCATCGCTTCCCAGTATGCGATAGGATCGTTGACATGTCGCCAACCGCCCTTGCCGCGTTACTTGTGTTGCTCGCCGCTCCGCTGGCGGCCGCGGATTACCCCGCGCCCACCGAAGGCGATTGCGTAGTCACCGATTTCCAATTCGCCACGGGCGAAACGCTGCCGCGACTGAATCTGCATTACACGACCCTCGGTACGCCGGTGAAGAACGCGGCCGGCGTGGTGACCAACGCCGTGCTGATCATGCACGGCACCGGCGGCAGCGGACGCGGGTTTCTCTCACCCACCTTCGCCGGACAACTCTTCGGCGCGGGGCAACTGCTGGACGCCACCCGGTACTTCATCATCCTGCCGGACGATATCGGGCACGGAAAATCCAGCAAGCCGAGCGATGGGCTGCACATGAAGTTCCCGCACTACACCTACACGGATATGGTGCACGGCGAGTACCGGGTGGTGGCCGAAAAGCTCGGGGTGAATCATCTGCGGCTGGTGATGGGGACCTCGATGGGGGCCATGCACACCTGGATGTGGGGCACGATGTACGCAGACTTTATGGATGCGCTGATGCCGCTGGCTTCGGCGCCGGTGGAGATCGGCGGACGCAATCGCATGCTGCGCAAGATGATCGTGGATTCCATCAAGCGGGACCCGAACTGGAACAACGGCGAGTATCAGGGTCCGTTGAGCAACCTGGTGGCGGCGAATTTCGCGCTCTTCATGATGACGTCAAGCCCGCTCGAACTGCTCAAGCAAGCACCCACGCGCGAGCAGGCCGACGCCCTGTTCGAACGCCGCTTTTACGAAGCGCGGCCGGCGGACGCGAACGACATGCTGTACCAGTTCGATAGCTCGCGCGACTACAATCCGCAGCCCGATCTGGAGAAGATCCAGGCGCCGCTGTTGGCGGTGAACTCGGCCGACGACCAGGTGAATCCTCCGGAGCTGGGCATTCTGGAGCGCGAAATCAAACGCGTGAAGCGCGGGCGCTACGTACTGATTCCCATCGGCGATGATACGCGCGGCCACGGTACGCACTCGATTCCGGCCATCTGGGGGAAGTATCTGGCGGAGCTGCTGAAGGAGACGGAAAAGTAAGTGGGGTGTGACTCGGCCTACGCCTGCCGCGGCTCATGACACTGGCAGGCGACCTGAGCGTACATAGCATCCGGCGCCAGATCGATCTCGCCGGGCCACGCGACCGCGCCGTAATCAATGAAAACCTGCTCGAAAAACTGCACATCCCGCAGCGGCGCGAGTGCACCGGTCAGATCTTCCCGCCGCAAGCGCACACGTCCCTTCAGTCCGTCTTTGAATTGGACAAAGAGGCAGTAGTCCGGCTCCGGTTTCACTTCAATTACGTCCCAATACATCGAACTATACTTCGCTCACGCCAGCGGCTCAATCTTCGCCGGGGGTCTGTTCTCGCGGCAGAGCCACCAGCCTTCGAGCAATTCCTCTCTATGTATCATCGCCCATTCCTGGACCAGGTTCAAAGCCCGGCCCGGTAGTTGGCCCTGGATGACCGCCAGGGTGCCGATGTCGATCGTAGCTTCGAACTCACCGTAGCGGGCGTGAAAGTGGGGCGGCGCGTGATCATTGAAGAACATCCGAATCAAAATCCCGTAGAAGGTGCTGATCGTAGGCATCCCGCGAAGGTGATTCTACCACCGCACAGGAACGCGTCCTCCCAAGTCGGCGCGCCGGAGCGTCGGCAGGAGTGCCGACGCGGCACGCAGGAGTGCGTGGGCCACATCCTGCCAGTCAGCGTGCCCGCTCAGTTCTTCATGAAGGTTCGCGGGCCGAGGTCCCATCCCGACAGACGACAAAAGGCGATCGTCCGTCCCACCTCTGAATGGATGCACAAGGCGGAGCCTTATGCCACTATTTTCCGGGTACGCCGAGAATGCCGCGGGTGGCGAAGTCCGTCAGGGTGAGCAGCAGCAGAATCGCCAGCCACAGCAGGCCGCCCAACACCACCAACCTGGTTAGCTTCGTACTGTGGCGGAGGTGCATGAAGAATAGCGCCACGAGGAGCATCTTCACACACGCGATACCAAGCGCGACCACGGTGCTGAACGCTCCGAGATCGACGCGGGAGACCGCGGTGGTCACAGCGGTCGCGACCAGCAGCGCCAGCAGGATCTTTACGTAGGTTCCGACGGAATCGATTTGCGTTTTTTCGGGTGGATGGCTCATGACTATTTGGCTCATGACTATTTAACCAGGTGGCGGTCGATCAGGTAGAGCAGCGGGAACAGGAAGATCCAGATGATGTCGACGAAGTGCCAGTAGAGCCCGGCCACGTCAACCGGCGTGTAGTAGGACGCCGAGAACCTGCCCTTACGGGCCTGCACGATCAGGATGAGCAGAATCCCCACGCCGATCACCATGTGCAGCGCGTGCAAACCGGTCATCGCAAAATAGATGGAGAAGAACAACTGGGCGTGGCCCTGGTCGCCGGGCAGAACGCCGTCCAGATGGAACGCCGCCTGGCCCGGAATGTGGTGCTCTTCAAACTTCTGGTTCCACTCGTAGGCCTTCACGCCGAGGAAGATGCCGCCGAACAGGAGGGTGAGGATCAGGAAAATCACGATCGCCTTCCGCTGTCCGAGTTGCCCCGCGCGCACGGCCATGACCATGGTGAAACTGGAGAGCAGGAGGACGCCGGTATTGAGGGCGCCGATGATCTGATTGAGGCTGCTGGACGCGATCGCAAACACGTCCGGATACCAGCTTCGGTAGATAGTGTAGACGGCGAACATGCCGCCGAAGAACATGATTTCGGTGACCAGGAAGAGCCACATGCCGAGGGTCGCGGCGTCTTTCTGCTGCGCCTCGGTATCGAACTGCACGCGAAGCGCGAGGGTTTCCGTGGGAGCGTGATCAGCCAACTTCGACCTCCTCCGCCATCAGACTGGCGTAGTCGTAAGCTCCGTGCGTGACCACCGGAGTTTCTTCAAAGTTGTGGACCGGCGGCGGCGATGAGGTCTTCCATTCGAGCCCGGTGGCGCCCCAGGGGTTGGCCGGAGCCACCTTGCCGTAGCGCAGGGACCAGATGAAGTAGATCATGGGAATCATGTAGCCGACGGCCAGGACGCTGGCGCCCGCGGTGGAGAGGACGTTGAGTACCTGAAACTCTTCCGGATACGCGTGATAGCGCCGCGGCATCCCGAGGTAGCCCAGGATGAACTGCGGGAAGAAGGTCAGGTTGAAGCCCAGGAAGATGACCAGCGCGGAAAGCTTGGCCCATCCCTCGGGATACATGCGTCCGGTCATCTTGGGCCACCAGAAGTGCATGCCGCCGAGGTAACCCATCAGGGCGCCGCCCACCATAATGTAGTGGAAGTGGGCCACCACGAAGTAGGTATCGGTGACGTGAATGTCGATGCCGAGCGCGGCCACGAACAGGCCGGTCAGTCCGCCGATGGTGAACAGCCCGATGAAGCCGAGGGCATAGAGCATCGGGGTCTGGAAGGATATCGAGCCCTTATACAGGGTCGCAGTCCAATTGAAAACCTTGATGGCCGAAGGAATCGCGACGAAGTAGCTGAGGAAGCTGAACACCATGCCGGCATACAGGCTCTGGCCGCTGACGAAGAGGTGATGGCCCCAGACGAGGAAGCCCAAAACCGCGATGGCCACGCTGGAAAAGGCCACAATGCGATAGCCGAATATGGCCTTACGGGAAAACGTGCTGATGATTTCGCTGACCACGCCCATGGAGGGCAGCACCATGATGTACACGGCCGGGTGCGAGTAGAACCAGAAGAGGTGCTGGAAGAGCACCGGGTCGCCGCCGCGGGCGGGGTCGAAGATGCCGAGATGCAACACGCGCTCCAGGAAGAGCAGCACGATAGTGACGGCCAGAACCGGGGTGCCGAGCACCTGAATCAGGCTGGTGGCGTAGTGCGCCCAGACGAACAGGGGCATGCGAAACCAGGTCATGCCGGGAGCGCGCATGCGGTGGATGGTGACGATGAAGTTCAGACCGGTGAGAATGGACGAGAAGCCCGCGATGAAGATGCCGAGCGCAGTAGCGACGACGTAACCGTTGGAGTACGTGGTGCTGTAAGGCGTGTAGAAGGTCCAGCCCGTATCCACGCCGCCCGCCAGCATGGCGTACAGGCTGAACAGACCGCCGACCACCAGCAGATACCAGCTCAGCAGGTTGAGCTTGGGGAACGCCAGGTCGCGCGCGCCGATCATCATGGGGAGGAAGAAGTTTCCCAGCACGGCTGGAATCGACGGGATCAGGAAAAAGAAGATCATCATCACGCCGTGCATGGTGAACAGCTTGTTATAGGTCTCCGAACTGACCAGATCGCCCTGCGGCGTCAGCAGCTCCACGCGAATCAGCGTGGCGAAGGCGCCGCCGATAAAGAAGAACAGGGTGATGGTGGCGAGGTACAGCAGGCCGATGCGCTTGTGGTCCTTGGTAAGGAGCCAGCTCTTGAGGCCGTAACTGGCGTTTAGGTAATGCTCGCGTTCTTGTGCCGCTGCGGTAATCATAGGGTTCTAACGATTGGCGGGAGTGGAACCCGCGTTACTGGATTTCTTGGGCGCCGGCTTCTGCCCGTTATCCACCGGGCCGGCTCCCGGTTTCGGGCCTAACGATTTGACGTACTCCACCAGTTGCACCAGTTGTTCTTCGGTCACCAGTCCCTGGAAAGTGGGCATCACCGGTTCGAAGCCGGATACGATCTTGGCCTGCGGTTGTAAGATGGACTCGCGGAAGTAAGCCTCGTCGGCCTTTACCGTACCGCCGCCAGCGAGTTGCACCTGCTTGCCGAAAACTCCGACCAGGTTGGGGCCGCGGCCGGAGTTGTCTTCCTTGTGGCAGTTGTTGCAGGCGAGTTGTTCGAAGAGCTTCTTGCCGTTTTCGGCCATCGAGCCTTCGGCGGCGCCGCCGCTGAGCCAGTTCTGGTAATCCATGGGCTCCATCACGTACACCCAACCGATCATGCCGGAATGGTTGGTGCCGCAGTATTCGGCGCAGAACAGGTGATACTTGCCCGGCTTGGTGGCCGTGAACCAGGTGGTGGAATAGCGGCCGGGCACCACGTCCTGCTTGGTACGGAAGGCCGGGACGAAGAAGCTGTGGATCACGTCCTCGCTGGCCATGGTGAGCCGCACCGGGGTGTTCACCGGGATGTGCAGTTCGTTGATCTCGCGCTGCCCTTCCAGGTGCTCCAGCTTCCACATCCATTGCTTGCCGACCGCGTAGATCTGGATGGCGTTATTCGGCGGCTTGCTGGCGGTGAAGAAAATACTCGCGCCCCAGGTGAACATCACCATGGTGATACCGAACGGAATCACGCTCCACAGAATTTCCAGCGTATAGCCGGTGTGCTGCACGTGCGGCAGTTCGTTCTCCGAACGGCGGCGGTACTTGATGGCGAAATAGAAGATGGCCCCGAAGATCAGCACCGTGAAGAACACGGTGACCGCGAGCAGAAAGTACAGCAGGTGATCCACTTCGGGAGCCAGTGTGGAGGCCTGTACCGGAAATAATTGAAATTTACCCATCGTGTGCTATCCAACCCGCTTGAGAATACGCCGGTCCCGGCGCACATCGCGGCGCAGAAAGATGAACAGAAACACGCCGCAGACCAGCGTGAAACCTGCGCCGGCGAAGCGCACCAGGTTCATCACCACGGCGCCGTACTTACCCGTAGCCGGCTCATAATGGAAACAGAACAACAGAATCTGATCCACCGCGCTGCCGATCTTGTTTTGCGAGGCTTCCACCAGACCGAGGCGGACATCGCGCGGCGCATATTCCACTCCGTAGAAGTAGCGCGAGAGGCGGCCTTCGGGAGTCAGCACCATGATGCCGCTGGCGTGCGCGAACTGATCCGTCGCGGCATCGTACTTATAGTGGTAACCGATGGCGTCCATCAGCGCCGTGATATTAGCCTGATCGCCGGTCAGCAGGTGCCAGCCGTTGGCCGTGCCCGGCCGGCCGTAGCGGCGCAGGTACATCTGCTTTTTGCCGGCGGCGGTTTCCGGGGTGTCCTTGGGGTCGAAGCTGACGGCGACGATTTCAAAGTCCTTGCCGGGATCGAGCGAGACCGCCTTCAGGCTGCCGGCCAGCCCGTTGAGGATCTGGGTACACAGCATGGGGCAGCGGTAATAGACGGGCACGAGAATCACCGGCTTGCCGCGCTGGAAGAACGAGGAGAGCGGGACGTCGCGTCCGGCTTCATCCTTGAACATGAGGTCGAGCGAGACCTGCTGGTCGAGCCGCTGATCGATGCCGACGCCCTGCAGCGCGCCGGGAAGAGCGGGCTTCAGATTGCTGTCCTGCATCCTGGATTGCTGCGCGGGGCCCAGCAACTGGCCGGGCTGGGCGACGGCGGCGGAGAGCGCGAGCAAGGTCAGGGCGGCGGCGCGAGGAACGCTCCCTAACGGTCGCGGCTCGGATTGGAGTCGCGACATCCCATCGGAGCCGCGACCGTTAGGGAGCGTTTGCGTTCTCATTTTTTGGGTACCTCGCTGCGTGACGGCAGTCCGCGCTTAGCCAGAACTTCGATTGCCCGATCCACCGGAATGCGCACGATGCCCTGCTTCGGGTCCACCCAGGCGTAGCCGTTCAACAGTTTGTCTTCCTCGGCGTGGAGGGCCTTGAGATCCAGAATCTCAGTCTTCTGCAACTGGGGTTCCGGGAAAAGTTTGACCGGTTCCACCGTATTGGCGACGCTGGTTTCCTCGCGCGACTGGAAAAACTTCAACAGCCCGAACAGCAGCACGAGGGAGACGACGCACACGATGACCAGGCCGATGGCGAATTTGCCGACGGCCCAGACGTTGATGTCCGTGGTTTCGTGTCCGGCGTGGGGGTCCTGGGGATGCTTAATCTCGTCCATGTTCCAAAACCTCCTCCAGGTGCGGGGCATTCTTCGGCATCAGCGGGCGCTTCTCCAATTGCGTGAGGAAGTACGCCAGCCAGAGGCCAACCAGGCCGACGGGGATGGTGAAATCCAGGAAGCTGAGGCCGAAGCTCTCCGTGCGGAAGCTGGGCGTGATCAGCCAATAGAGATCGACGAAGCGCATCAGCAGAATGAACAGCGCGATCGAAGCCAACAGTTTGAAATTGCGTTTCAGATCGCGCGAGAGCAGGAGCGCGAAGGGCAGCGCGAAATGGCCGATCACCAGCAGCAGTCCGACGAACTGCCAGCCGTGATTGAGGCGGGTCAGGTACCACGGAATTTCTTCCGGCAGGTTGCCCGCCCAGATGATGAGGAATTGGGAGAACGAAAAGTACGCCCACACCATGATCAGGGCGAGCAGGAACTTGCCGAGATCGTGCAGATGGCGTTGCGTCAGCACTTCCGACATCGGCTTTCGGTAGGACAGCAAGACCATCAAGGTAGTCAGAAACGCCATCGCGGTCAGCGCCTGGCTGACCATGAAGAGCATGCCGAAGATGGTGGAGAACCACTTGGGATCCACCGACAGGACCCAATCGACGGCCATGAAGGTGACGCTGAATCCCCAGAAGAGGAGGCCCGGGCCGGCCATGCGGCTCATCTTGGTGTGGACCGCGTCGTGGCCTTCGAGGTCCTCTTTGAGGGACCAGCGATTGAACCACCAGGCGAGGAACATCCAACCGGCAAAATAGAAGGCGGCGCGCCCCAGGAAGAAGGGCACGTTGAGGTACGGCGCCTTATGTTGGAGCAGCGGATCGGCGGCGACCGTGGCGGCGCGCGCCCACGGATAGAGGTTGTTGATGCCGATCGCGAGGGGGAGGAACATCACCAGGACCAGCGGCAGCGTGCGGGTGGCAGCCTCGCAGGCGCGCCGGATGACCAGGCCCCAGGCGCCGCCGGTGACGTATTGCAGCATGAGCCACGCCAGCGGGCCGATGGTGATGGCGATGATGAAAAGGTACGACCACAGGTAGGAGCGGTAGAACTGGGTCGGCCCGGCGGCGAAGAAGCCGGCGGCGCTCAGCGCGGTCCCCACGACGCCCGCGACGAGCGCGCGGGTGCGCCACTGCCGGAGGTCGGTCCGCAGTTGCGGGGTGATGCTGTAATCCACAGCGTTGGCCATCATTTGGCGCCTCCCAACTGGCCGCGAGCGGCGCCTTCCAGTTGGCCGCGTGCCGCGGCCGGCACGTCGTCGATGGAAGCCTGCTGGCTGAGTTGCAGCGCGCGAATGTAAGCCACGATGGCCCAGCGATCCGGCGGCGGAATCTGAGCTGCATAGTCGGGCATGGCGCCGAATCCGTTGGTGATCACGTCGTAGAGGTATCCGTTGGGCTGCTGTCGCAAGCGGTCGCTGTGATAGGTGGGCGGACGCCGGTAGCCGCGGCGCACGATCATACCGTTGCCGCTGCCGGTGCGATCGTGGCAGGGCGTGCAGTAGACGTTGAAGCGCTGCTGGCCGCGCAGCAGCAGTTCCTTAGTCACCGGCATGGGAAATTCGTTCGCCGGTTTGCCGTCGGCGCCCTTGCCGGTGTACAACAACGTGTCGTCGTTGAGGTGGCCGCGCGCCACGGTGCCTTCGATGATGGGGCGGGCGGAGCGGCCGTCGGCGAAGAAATCGCTGGGCCGCAGAGGGATGTACTTCGGCTGGTCGTGCATGTCCTGGCGGCAGGCCGATAGCAGGAAAAGCGACAGCACGAGCAAGCCAATCGCTCCCTTACGGTCGCGGCTCGGATCGGAGCCGCGACCGTGAGGGAGCGGTTTTCCGACACGCCCGCGAACTTCCGAAACTGCATGCTTAGTGCGCAACTTCAGATACCTCCCGGGGCTCCAGCGTCTCCAGGAACTCGCACGTTTTGTCGCGATCGAAGAGCGGATCGGTGGATTCGATGCACAGAAAGAAACGGTTGCGGCTAGCCTGTGCGAATCGCGGCACGTTGAAGACCGGGTGATAGGGCATCGGCAGGCCGCAGAGGCCAAGCAGGCCGAGAACGGCGGCTAGCGCCGCAAAGAGAATGGTCGTCTCAAACGTGATGATGATGTAGGCGGGCCAACTGTGCAGCGGCCGTCCGCCGACATTGATGGGATAGTACATCACCGAGACGAAATACTGCAGCATGTAGCCCAGGGTTCCGCCCACGATGCCGCCGATCAACACCAAGAGCGGCAACTTGTTCTTGTGCAGGTGCAGAGCGTCGCTCAGCTCTTCGATGGGGAAGGGCGAATAGGCGTCGAGTTTCCGGTAGCCCTTTTCGCGCGCCGCCCGGGCGGCGCCGACCAGCGCGGAGGGGTTGTCGAATTCGGCCATCACGCCGTAGATGGGCTTAATCATCCGCGCGACTCCTCCTTGATTTTGGCCTGCGGCAAAAGGGTCCGGACTTCAAAGATCGAAATCATAGGCAGGAGACGAATGAACAGCATAAACAGGACCAGGAACAGTCCGATGGTGCCGAGATACGTGGCCCAATCCCAGCGGGTGGATTCGAAGACGCGCCACGAAGAGGGCAGGTTATCCTGCGCCAGGCTGGCCACGATGATCACGAAGCGCTCCAGCCACATGCCCACCAGCACGATCAGCGACCAGATGAAGAGCACCACCGTATTGCTTCGGACTTTCTTGAACCACAGAGCGTTGGGCGCGATCACGTTGCAGGCGATGAGCACCCAGTAGTGGTACTTGTAGGGGCCGGTCATGCGGTTCCACAGGGCCGCTTGTTCGTAGACGTTG
>Ga0208079_1001302_pt1 | contig 13150 bp, 11 predicted proteins | sample NGESurdeep092012_5_FD_184474 | JGI IMG/M metagenome (GOLD analysis project Ga0208079, IMG submission 184474) | Arctic peat soil microbial communities from Barrow, Alaska - NGEE Surface sample 210-2 deep-092012 (SPAdes) | ecosystem: Environmental > Terrestrial > Soil > Wetlands > Peat ... | reverse complement strand
GAGGGCTGCGCCGTCCCGATCGAGCCGCCGACCGAGATCGCGGCCGGATCGAGCGTCGAGAGCATCGCTGCCACGCCGATCGCCAGGGCGTGGCGGGCCGCGAGAACGAGTCGGATCGCGTCCGGGTCTCCGCGTCGCGCCAGCGCGAAGACCGCCGCAGCATCCCGTGGGGCGACCGCACCGTCGGCACGGCGCCGAACCGGCCAGACCTCCCGAGCACGGCGGGCAAGCCCGGCCCCTCCGCACCAGGTCTCGACACAGTTGCGCCGGCCACAGCCACAGCGCGGCCCGTTCCGGTCGCCGACCGCGAGATGGCCGACCTCACCGGCAGCACCGTGGGCACCGGTGAGGATCCGTCCGTCGACGACGATCCCCGACCCGAGGCCCGTCCCGAGCGTCAGGAAGACGAACGGGTCAGCACCCCGCCCCGCGCCGGCACGCGCTTCACCCAGGGCGCCCGTGTCCCCGTCGTCGCTGAGTCGGGTGGGGACGCTGTCGAATCGATCCGAGATCATCTGGGCGAGTGGCAGGTCGTACCAGCCGAGATTGGTGGAGTGCTCGATGACGCCGGTCACCGGATCGAGTGGACCGGGGGCACCGATCCCAACGGCCACGGGACTGGCGCCCGGCGGAAGCGCCTCCTCGGCCGCTCGGCGGACCGCCTCGACAAACGTCGCGGGATCGCGGGGCGTGGCGAACCGAACGGGTGGCCTGAGCGGTCGAAACCCCTGGGATGGAAGGCCATCGACGGCGGCGACGATCGTCTTCGTCCCGCCGACATCGAGCACAAGGAGGACTCCGAGCTCGTTTCGTGCGTCCCGCCCCGGCGTCGTCATCGAATGTTCAGGAAGGGGATCGGGAGAGGATCGCGTCAATGAGCCGCCCGGCCATCGCGACGGTCGGGACCATGGGATTCGCAGCCAGGGCCCGGACCAGGGCTTCTCGCCGCGGGGCGAGCGCGCGGGGATCAGTCGCGCCCGCGAGCGCCTCGGCCGCAAGCGACTCGTAGATCGCATGGCGCGCCAGCAGACCCGCGGCCGGTGCCGGCAGGTTGGCCGCATGTTCCCGGCAGAATGTCCCGCCGGCTGCGACTCGTGTCGGGATCTCGACGATCGCTCCGGGCGGGGCCCACGGAACGTCGTCGGCATTCGGCAGCCCGAGGATGAACGTCTCGTCGGAGCCGTGAAGCATCGCGTCGAGGAGCGGCACGACCGAAACGCCGTACCAGAGTGCCCCGCGCCTCGATTGTGCGGCCGGATCGACGCCACCCGCGTACTGGCCGAGCATCTCGGCCTCGAGGCGCTTGAGCACCTGGGCGCGCGACTCCGTCGATGCGAGCTGGGCGGCGAGCTGGCGGTCCGGGTGAAGGTAGAAACGCAAGTATGGCATCGGCAGTGCGTCGAGCGCCGCGATGTCCTCCGGATCCACGCCCGATGTCGCGGAGGCAGCAGCCAGGAGGGTCCCACGATCGGGGCTGACCCAGAACCCGGCATGGTTCATGCCGACATAGCCGGCGCGAACATCGGCGACGGCACGCCCGGTCACCTTCGAGACGGCCTCGACGAACGTGACCGGCGCGTCGCAGATGGAGACGACGTTCAGGCCGGTGTGGTGGATCATCGCGGCGGTCACGATCCCCGATGGGTTCGTCAGGTTGATGACGAGTGCCCGAGGCGCCCGAGCCGCGATCCCGTCCCAGGTGGCGGCCAGCGTCGGGATCGTGCGCATCGCGTTCGCAAAGCCACCCGGACCCTGCGTCTCCTCGCCGGGGATCCCGAAGGAGCGCGGGAACGTCTCGTCGAAGAGCCGTGCGTCAAGCCCGCCGATGCGCACCTGGATCAGGACGACATCCGCACCGTCGAGCGCCCGGCCCAGGTCCGTCTCCGAGGAGACGCCGATCCCTTCCGTCGTCGGTGGCAGCCTTCGCCGACAGGCATCGGCAACGAGCGCAAGCTTCTCCGCCGATCGACCCTGGAGGACGACGTCGAGACTGGGCCGGCGGTCCGGTCCACCCGACCAGGCGGCCAGTGCGTCCATGAGCTCCGGGGTCGAGGCGCCGCTCCCCCCAACGACGGCGAGTCGCATGGCCGTCCCCGTCAGTCAGTGCCGAAGAAGTCGCGGATCGCCTGACCGGTGCGGTCGATCTCGTCGTCGGTGAGCTCCGCGAACATCGGCAGGCAGAGGAGCCGCGGGACGAGCGATCGGGCGATGTCCAGCGAGTCGGCCGCTCGCCATGGGTTGGTGGCGTAGGCACCCTGATCGGGGACCATCTTCGGGTAGATGAGCTGGGTCTTGATCCCGCGCTCGTCCAGGTACGCCTGGAGCTCCTCACGCCGCGGGGTGAGCACGGTGTACATGTAGTACACGTGACGGCCGGTCACGTCGTGGGCCGGCGGCTCGACGGGCGTCCCCTGGAGCCACTCCCCGTAGCGGGCTGCGACCCGTCGGCGGCCGGCAACCTGGCCCTCGAGGTGGCGGAGCTTCACGCGCAGGAACGCGGCCTGCATCTCATCGAGCCGCTCCTGATAGCCGAGGACGAGGTGCTCGTGCTTGACGCCTCTCTGGCCCATGTAGCGGAGCTGGCGGATGCGGGCGTCCAGCTCATCGTCGCTCGTCGTCAGAAACCCACCGTCGCCCAGAGCACCCATGACCTTGGACGGGTAGAAGCTGAACTCGGCGATGTCGCCGAGACTGCCGGCCTTCCGCCCCTTGTACGTCGCCCCGTGAGCATGCGCGGCGTCCTCGAGGATCGGGATGCCCGGCGCAACGGCGCGGATCCCATCGATGTCGACACACTGGCCGTACATGTGGACGGGGACGATCGCCTTCGTCTTCTCGGAGAGCGCCGCCGGAATCCGCGCCGGGTCGATGTTGGCGGTGACCGGATCGACATCGACGAACACCGGCGTCGCGCCGGTGTAGGTGATCGCGAAGACCGTCGCGACGTAGGTGTTGGGGACGGTGATCACCTCGTCGCCGGGTCCAACCCCGAGCGCCCGAAGGGCGAGGTGGAGCCCGGCGGTGCCGCTGCTGATGCCGATCCCATGGGTCGAATCGCAGTACGCGGCGAACTCCGCTTCGAAGGCGGCCAGGTTCGGTCCGAGCGTGAAGCGGGGCGCCGGCAGGCATGCCTCGAACGCGGCACGCAACTCATCAGCGATGGCAGCGTGCCAGCGGGTCACATCCTCTGCGGGCACGATCGGCGGAACGATGGTCACCGTACTCGGAGTGGTCACGATCCTGAGCCTCTCTTCTCGGTATCTGAGCTCGACGGCACCTCAGATGTCAGACAACCGCATCCTACCGCCGCGCTCAGCCTCGGTCAACCTCTTCCCTCCGTCGGCCCGCCTGGGCGCGGACGCCTCCCCCCGTCGCTGGACTCAACACGATCCGGCCCCACCAGGGCCTGGGCTACCTCACTCCAGCGGAGTATCTGGCCCCGGTCAGGGTCGATTCGTCACGGACGCTTCTAACGAGTACAGGGGCTTGACGAGATAGCGCGCCCTCCGACACAATGCACGCGTCGCGGTCTGATCTCAGACAACCGACATCGGCCACAAGGGCTCCTCCCGCCGCGCTGCTGGCAGGCGCACGGCGATCAGGAGACTTGTCCGGCCAGAAGGAGGGTCGCCGGACGAGCAACCCATCCACGACCGGGCTGAAGACTCGGTTGCTTCCAGAACGCCCATTGGGAGGAACGATGTCCACCAGGAAGAGTGCGTGGGGTGTCCTGCCCCTGGTTCTATCACTTCTGACGTTCCAAGCGTGCTCGCCGGCCGCCGTCAGCCCGTCGACCGCCGTCGGCCCGTCGACCGCCGTCGGCCCGTCGACCGCCGTCGGCTCGTCGACCGCCCCTTCCAGCGGCCCCGCGGCCTCAGCCGCCGGAGAGAAGATCACGCTCAACTACTGGAACCACATCAATTCCCCGACGAACACCTACGAGAAGAAACTGTTCGAGGAATACCAGTCCCAGAACCCGAACGTCACGATCAACTACCTGACCATCAACGACGCTGATCTCCAGACGAAGCTGACGACGGCACTGGCTGGCGGCACCGGGCCCGACATCGTCAACAACAGCCTGGAGTTCCTACCCGCTCTTGTGGCGGCCGGATCCGTCGCCCCCGTCGATCTCGCCGCTCTCGGGCTGGATGGACAGGCCGCATTTGAGGCCAAGTACCTCCCCGCTATTGTCAAGGGCTATTCGTTCGCCGGGGTCGCGTACGGAATCCCGTTCGAGGTTTCCAGCTACGCGTTCTGGGTCAACGGCGCGATCTTCAAGAAGGCGGGTCTTGATCCCAACACCGACTTCCCCAAGACCTACACCGATCTTGTTCGCGTAGGCAAGAAGATCCAGGATACGGGCGCGGCCAAGGAAGGGATCTCCCTCACCATGTACGCCGCCGGCCGCGACGTCCTCCAACTCGATGCGATGGCTCGGCAGGCCGGCGGCGGCCTGTTCAGCGAGGATGGTAAGACCCCTCAACTCGACAGCCCGGCAGCCATCAAGGCACTTCAGATGTGGAGCGATCTCGTGAGGGTCGCCAAGATCAATGACCCGTCCCTCGGTCCGACCGCATCCACCAACGCCGAGGACCTCTTCGGCAATGGCAACGCCGCCATGGTCAACACCGGCGGGTCGTGGCTCATCAGCGTCCTCAAGGCGCAGTATCCGGACGTTTACGCCAACTACGTGGTTGGTCAATGGCCCATCTTCGAGGGCGGGCCCACGGTCGGCGGCGATCTGTACGGGTATTCGCTTCTCGTGACCAAGGCCTCGCAGCATCAGGCTGAGGCTTGGAAGTTCGCCAAGTTCCTCACCGACCACTCTGCGGGATACTTCCAGAACACGTCGATCTGGCTCGGGGACTCGGCTACGTTGAACTCAGACGCGACCAAGTCGTTCCCGCACTGGGACGTCTTCAGCCAGTCATACGCGCGTAGCTTCTTCTTTCCCCCGGTCGTCAAGTACAACGAGGTGTCTCAGATCATTTCCCGAGCGATTCAGCGCGTCGTGCTTGCCGGTGACACTCCGGCGGTCGCTCTGGGGCAGGCACAGCAAGAGGCGCTTTCGGTCGTAAAGTAACTCGCTGACGGCGCGGGACTTTCTCCTTGTCGCCCGAAGTCGTGGATCACGAGTAAACGGGCAGGGCTGAATGACGGTGGCCTTCTCCAACACCAGGGCGTCGGACGCGGCGGCTGACACTGTCGTCCGACGCCGACCGTGGATCCCGCGATTGACTCCGGCGCGCCGGCGGTCGCTCGTCGGGTTGATGTTTGTCCTGCCGGGCGTGGCGCCGCTCTGCCTCTTCGTCATCTATCCCGCGTTCAACTCGCTCTGGCTGAGCCTCACGGATTGGGACTTGAGCGCCCCGCCCCAGTTCCAGGGCATTCAGAACTATCTCGATCTCGCAGCGAACCAGCAGTTCCTTCACTCCGTGTTGACAACCGCCGAGTTCGCCGTCGGGGTCGCTATCCCGTCGGCTGTGCTCGCCTTCGTCGTCGCGGTGCTGCTGGACGCTGGGGTCCGCTTTACAGCGTGGTATCTACCGCTGTTGTTCTTCCCAGCAGTTCTGCCAAGCGTGGTCTCCGCCATCCTCTGGGGGATCATGTATCAAGGAAACGGGGTGGTCAACAACGCGCTCGGCACCAGGATCGGCTGGCTGACCGATCCCACGTGGGCACTCCCGTCGCTCATTATCCTTCTCGTTTGGACGAACCTCGGCTACTACTCGGTCATAATGCTGGCAGGCGTTCGCGGCGTTCCACGCGAGTACTATGAGGCCGCTCGGACCGACGGTGCTGGCTGGTTCCAACTGATCCGCCACATAACGCTTCCGCTCGTTCGGCCGGCGCTTCTGTTCATCCTTGTGATTGCGACGGCGGATTCCCTCACCATGTTCGTATATCCTTACCTGTTGACGCGGGGTGGCCCCGGAGACGCCACGCGGATGCTGTCCGAACTGATCTACGAGACGGCCTTCTCCTTCACGAACATCGGCAAAGCGGCGGCCATGGCAATTGTGCTGCTTGTGGCAGCGCTTTCGATTGCTGCCGTGCAATTCCGGCTTCTCCGTAGCAGCCATGAATAGAGCCGCGGAGATGCGGGGGCGGCGCGTCCGATTGGGCCGGTGGACCACACCCGTCGCCGTGCACCTGATGCTCGGTCTTGCCGCGCTGGCAGTTGCCGTGCCATTGCTCTGGGCCGTCAAATCGTCACTCGGAACGAACGCGGAGCTCCAGGCCACACCCGTTCAGTGGCTGCCAACCAGCCTGCACTTCGAGAACTACACCGAAGGCCTCGTGGCGCAACCGTTCTCGACTTACTTCCTGAACTCATTCATTGTCGCCGTCGCCGTCACGATCACAACGGTCGTGGCCTCGGCCCTCGCGGGCTACGGGTTCGCGAAGTTCTCGTTCCCCGGCCGCTCGCTGTTGTTCGCGATCGTGATCGTGTCCCTCATGATTCCCTTCCAGGCGATCATGATCCCGCTCTTCATTCAAGTTCGATCGTACGGCTGGCTGGACAGCCTGGTCGGACTCATCATCCCGGGAGCGGTGAGTGGCTTCGGCGTCTTCCTTATGCGCCAGTTCATGCGCGGCATTCCGGATGCGCTGTGCGAGGCAGCGCGGATTGACGGCGCGAGCGAATTCCAAGTCTTCTGGCGCGTTGTCCTGCCGTTGGCTCGCTCGTCATTGGCTGCCTTGGCGGCACTGACGTTCCTGGCGAGCTGGAACAACTTCCTCTGGCCTCTCATCGTCGTCCAGAGCACCCGAACGATGACCGTGCCGCTGGGCCTTGCCCAGTTCCAGGGCACCGACCTCACCAATTACGTCGAGATCATCGCCGTATCGTTGGTCGCGGCGATCCCCGTTGTCGCTCTCTATGTCGTCATGCAGCGCCAGATCATCACGAGTTTCGCGACCTCCGGTGTCAAGGGGTAGACACATACCCACGACTGCGTCCAGGGCGCGGCGAAACAAGGTCCTGCCGCTGCCGAGACGCGTGTAGTTGAACGAAGACTTCCGAAATGAGGGTCAACGACGTGACGACGCCGAAGGCAGCCACCGCCGTCCAGCCAGTCCTCGTACCCCCGTCGCGCGATAGGCGGGCGCTGTCCCTCCAGGTACGCGACGAGATCCGGGCAATGATCGAGGCTGACGGCCTTCGCCCGGGAGCCCAACTGCCAAGCGAGCCCGAACTCGCGTCAAGGTTCGGCGTTGCCCGTACGACTACACGCGAAGCCCTCAAGCTGCTCGAGCACGACGGCATCGTTGACGTGCGTCATGGCCGCGGACGGTTCGTCTCGCAGCTTGCGACGATCGATCGGCCGATCACGCGCCTCGAGAGCGTCACCGAGATGATGCAGTCGCGTGGGTTCACGGTCACGAACCGCGTGGTCACCGTGAACGTTGGTCCGGCTAGTGAGGACGAAGCGCGAGCGCTTGATCAGCCCGTCGGCACCGAGGTTATCCACCTCGAGCGGATCCGCCTCCACAACGGCGACGCGCTGATCTACTCGCTCGACGTCGTCCCCCGATTCGCGGTCGAGGGTCCGCTTGACCAAATCGACTGGTCAGGTTCGCTCCTCGAACTCCTCGAGCGAAACGGGAGACGCGCAGTATCAGCCGCGGCGCAGATCCAGGCCGGACTGCTGCCCGAGGCCAGCCGCCGTGCGCTCGGGGACACCCGTGTACGCAAGGGCGAACCGTGGATTCTGCTCGCCCAGCGTCACTTGGACGAGGCCGGCCGCCCAGTCATCTACTCGCACGATTACTACCGCGGCGATCGTTTCATCTTCAACGTGGTTCGACGGCGTATCGAATGATGGAGTCACGCGTCGAAACGAGAGCCGACACAGGTCTTCGCGCCGGGTACGCGAAGGTCGACGTGACGCCGACCGGGCCCGTGATGATGGGCGGCTACGACCTGAGGGGCAGCGCCTCGGAGGGCGTCCACGAAGGCGATCGCCTCTACGTCCGCGCGCTCGTGTTCGCCGATGTGGAGACTGCCGTCGCCTTCATCGAGGCGGACCTGATACTTCTTCGCGGGGTGGACATCTTCCGACGGCGCGTCAGCGAGACGACCGGGATCCCATTCGACCACGTTCTCATCGGCGATACGCACAACCACGCCGCGCCGTCACCGCATCCCGACGGGGGAACGGAATGGGAGCGGCTGTTCGCCGACGCGCTCCTGTCGGCCGCGACGACCGCAGCGAGCAACCTAGTGCCCGTTCGAATCACGGCCGGCGCCGGGAAGTCGCGGGTGGGAATGAACCGGAGGTTCCGGCTGCCGGCCGACTCATGGTCGCCGACGACGTTCGATGAGAACTTCTGCAGCCAGACCTTCGGCAAGTTCGCGACTCCGAACCCGGCAGACATCCTGGCGCCACAGGGAGTCGTCAGGCTCGGCGCCAACCCGGAGGGCCCGATCGACGATGAGGTCCAGGTGGTGCGTGTGGACCGCCTGGACGGCAGCCCATTGGCCGCGCTGATCCATTACGCATGTCACGGCACGTCCCTCGGCGGCAGGAACATGAAGGTGTCCGGCGAGTGGATGGGTCGGATGATGGCCTACGTTGAAGATCACGTGCCTGGCGTGGGGGCGATGTTCGTGCAGGGAGCGGCCGGCGACATCAACCCGCGCGTAGTCGGCGGGCTCGACGGCTATGCGGACGACGTCAACATCACCTGGGCCCTCGGCGAGGAGATCGGTGCGGAGGTCGTCCGCATCCATCGCAACCTGGGGGCAAGTCCACCCGAGGACGCGCTCCCGTCGACGGGGCCGATCGAGGTCCGCACGCGCGAGATCCTGCTTCCGCGCACATACCGCGAGCTGTTCGAGGACCTCGCGGCGACCGCCGTATCCGCCCCCACCACGGCCGTCCGGCTCGCCGGGATGATGTGGGTGACGTTCCCGGGCGAGATGTTCCACGCGATCGGCCAGCGGGTGAAGGCGGTCTGCCCGGCGGCCCACGCGCACGTGATGGGGTACACGAACGGATACATCGGTTACTTCCCGGAGCAGCGCGCCTTCGCAGAGGGCGGATACGAGACGGCGGTGTCGCATCTCGACCCTGTCGCGGAACAGACGTACATGCGGGAGATAGCGGCGTTGATGCGTGAGTTTCATTGAGTCTCGTCAGAGGTTGCCGGGCTGGTCGGCGGACCCGGTCGTCGCAAGCCGGCCCTTGCGGAGGTTACGGACAGACGGCCTGGTCCCGCACGCCAAGGAACTGCGTCCGTCAGTCCTCGAGCGAAGGGTGGTCCAAGCGGCAAGCATTACTCGCTCAATCTGTTGGATCGAAAGACGAAGTGTGCGAGCAGTATCTGCCTGCCCCTGACCGCCGGCGCAGGCCGGCGGCGCAACGGGACGCGCCCGATCACCTCCTCCTGGTCGGGCGTGTCTTCGTTACGAGGAACGCTGGGTCGACGTCGAGCGGATCGACTTGGTCGTCCTCCGCTACATCCGGAGAGAACGAGTGAGAGGCAGGATGACGCCTTACGAGCGCCACCGACGTCGACGACTTCCTGTGCGGCGCGAACTTCCAGTCCGCATCCGGCGGCGGGAGCCGAGCATCCGGCGTGGGCTCCTGCTAGGACGACCTCGGATGCGGGGGTGCGCTAAATTGGCCGGCGCTCTACAAGCTGACGGCCGACACGCTCGTCTGCACGGCCTGCTTCTCCGGTCCGAATCGTGCCGGAGGTGTTCGGGCAGACCGCCGAGGCCGACACGATCGCCGAGTCCGACGATGGTCAGGTCCGTCGAGCAGGCCCTTCGTCTGGACGACCTGATCGAGACGTCCCCCTTCAACGACAAGTCAGAGGTTGTGGCCGCATGAGCACGTTCTGGACCACCCGCGCCGCGAAGCACGGCGATCCCGCGAGCGAGTCCCCGGCAGCAGGCCCGGGATCGCCGGACGTATCGGAGCCGTCGAGCGCGCTGTTAGCCGGTGCGTCGCGGGTCCTGATCACGCCACCGCTTGGACGTCCACTGGCGGGATACCCCCAGCGAAAGGAGCGGTCGAGCTTCATCCACGACGACCTCTACCTTCGCGCGCTGGTCCTCGCCGATGAAAGCGGCCGGTACGGACTCCTCAGCCTCGACGTCATGGCGGTCGACGTTGGCTGGGTAGAGGAGCTGCGGCGACGCGCCGAGGCGGAGTTGGGCATCCCGCCCGATCACCTGCTCGTCGCGGCCACCCACACCCACTCGGGTCACGGGGAGCTCCTCTCGTTCACGGGCCCGATCGGGGCGGCGCTCGACACGCTTTTCGGAGAGAGCGAGGGCCCGCACGACCCCGTGGCGTACGAGTACCTGCTCCGCCAGGCGCTCACCGGCCTGCGGCTCGCCCACGCCTCACTGTCGCCCGCCCGGTTGCGGTTGGGCTCGGACGAGTTGGAGGGTCTCGCGTCGAACCGGATCGACGCGGCGGCCGGGGTCGACAGGCGCTGCGTGGTGGCGTCGCTCGAGGGCGAGCGGACGGGACCGATCGCGACCATCGTCCACTTCACCTGCCACCCGAGCGTGCTCGGCGACGGGGATGCCGGGGTCTCCGCGGACTTTCCCGGGGTGGCGTGCCGTGTCGTCGAGACAGCCGTCGGTGGGGTCGCGCTGTTCCTCAACGGCGCCTTGGGCGACGTCAGCACTCGGTTCACGAGGACCGGGCACGGGTATGAGGAAGCCGTGCGCTTCGGCCGCATGCTCGGCGGCACCGCGCTACGTGCGCTCGCCACGTCGCGTCCGATCGACCGGCCTGCCCTCAGCGCGGCGGTCTCGGTCATCGAGCTCCCGCCGAAGGATCAGCGCTGGGTCGCCGATGCGGGCGATCGTGCGGCGCACCTCCGTGACCAGTTGCATCGCGCCGAGGCCGAAGGCATCGACCACGGCCACCTTCGCCAACTCAAGACCGCCCTGCAGGGCGCTGAGATCGCGCTCGCGCTCGGCCCGCGTCTCGCCGCGCTCGAGTCGGTGACGCTGTCCGTCCAGCGCTTCGACCTCGGCCGCGAGCTCACGCTGGTGGCTTTCCCCGCCGAGCTCTTCTCTGGCCTCGGGATGCGCCTCACCCAGGCCCACCCCGAGAAGACCGTGCTAGCCGTCGGCCCGGCCAACGGCTACCTCGGCTACATCCCCACCGAAGACGCTTTCGACGCGAGCGGCTACGAGGCCGACACCTGCATCGTCGATCGAGGCGCCGGCGAACAGCTGGTGTCCTGCGTCCTCGAACAGCTCTTGTGACCAACGACTCGAGCATGGAGGCGCACGTGAGCAGTCCGACGCCCGCCGTCGGCGTCCAGCAGGTTTCGATCGCCGGTCGCGAGCTCCTCGCGCTCGACCGGGTCGACCTCGCCCTGGCGCCAAACGAATTCGTTTGCCTCGTCGGACCGTCGGGCTGCGGCAAGACGACGCTTCTCAAGGTCGTCGCCGGAATGGCGTCGCCGACCCAGGGCCGAGCCATGGTCGGGGACCGCACTATCACGAGACCCGGTCCGGTCCGGACCGTCGTCTTCCAGGAAGACGCCCTGTTTCCGTGGATGACAGTCCGGGACAACGTGGCCCACAGCCAGCGCGTGCGCGGGAAGTCACGCGACCTGCAGCCCCTCGTCGTGAGCGGCGCCGACCGCGACTCGCAGTTCCTCGGCGGTGTAGGCGGGCAGCTGGTCAAGCGGATCCCTCGGCTCGGACCTGGGCGGTCCGCCGGCGACGCCGCAGGAAGAAGCTTGGGAAGAAGTTGAGGCCGCCGTCGAATGGGGGATGCCGTCGCCGATGGCGCTCGAGGCGGCCACCAGAGTGAGCAGTGAGGCGATCGGGCTCGGCAACGTCGTGGGTCGACTGGCGGCGGGAATGGCTGCCCACGTGATCGCCGTGCCGGGGGACCCTCTTCGGGACATCGAGCAGCTCGGGAACGTCAGCCTCGTGATGCAGGCCGGCAACATCATGTTCCGATGGGCCTCGTCCTAGTCGTCGACGGCGGTCGGACGTCCTGTCGAGCGGCCGTCTTCGAGCACGACGTCCTGGTCGCTTCTGCGACCGCGCCGGCACTTCCGTACCGCCGCGCGGCTTCCCTCGAGCCCGTCCTCGAGTCGGTGGCGAAGATCGTCCAGCTCGGGGCTGGCAACTTTGGCGAGAGGGTTGTCTTCGACGCGGTCGTCCTCGGTCTCGCGAGCGTCGATACGCCGGAATCATTCGAGGTCATCGGCTCGCGCGTCCGGTCGCTCGTCCGGACGACGCGAATGATCGTCGCCGTGGACGTCGTCCTCCACTACTACGGCGCACTGGGAAGGTCGTCGGGCGCGGTCATCGCGGCCGGGACGGGCGCCATCGCGCTGGCCCGGGCCGGCGGTGGTGTCCTGGAGCGAAGCGACGGCTGGGGATACATCCTCGGCGATGAAGGGAGCGGGTACTGGATCGGTCGCCGGGCCCTCGCCTGCGCCCTGCGCAGCTTCGATGGCCGGGAATCACACACGGCGCTGGCGGCGGCGGCCGAGCGCCAGTTCGGACCTTTGGGCGGTCTGCGCGATCTCGTCCAGGGATCGGAGCATCCTGTCGGAGTCGTGGCCTCATTCGCGCCGGCGGTCGCCCAGCTCGCCCGCGACGGAGACGGCATGTCGACGGAGATCTGGAACCAGGCTGGGGCAAAGCTGGCCGCCACTCTCGCCTCGGTCGTGGAGCGGGTCTTCGACCGCGAGGAGCGTGTGAGCGCGTCCTGGGCCGGTGGCCTGTTCTCTGCCGGCGAGATCCTCATCCGCCCGTTCCGACGACATCTGGAAGCTCGAGCGCCGGCAGTCGATTTGACGCCTCCCGTCGGGGACGCGCTCGTCGGCGGCTCGCTTCTAGCCCGCGACGAAGCCGTGCCAGTCGCCGAGGGCATGGTTCACGAGTACAGGACCACGGAGCCTGAGGGCCTGTAGCCGAAATCTCCTCTCCTGTTGATCCGGAGCCGAGGGGTGGGGGTGGTTGGCGCCGGGCGCGGATCTCGACATCAGCAAGCGGGCTCGAGGGTCGGGTCCGGGCAGCCCCCGAAGCGCCGGATATGGACCCTGAAGGGTTCAACTTCCGCGATTCGTGGTCTTGCGGCACCGGTAGCATGCGTTCTCCTCTGCCGGAAGGAGCTCCATGCTGTTCTCGCTTCTGTACTTCCTGATC
>Ga0208079_1001300_pt1 | contig 13160 bp, 15 predicted proteins | sample NGESurdeep092012_5_FD_184474 | JGI IMG/M metagenome (GOLD analysis project Ga0208079, IMG submission 184474) | Arctic peat soil microbial communities from Barrow, Alaska - NGEE Surface sample 210-2 deep-092012 (SPAdes) | ecosystem: Environmental > Terrestrial > Soil > Wetlands > Peat ... | reverse complement strand
TGACGGGCTAATTGGAAATGCTCTCGACACCATCCAGGTAGCTGGATAATTCATCCACCCACTTGCGCAACGCGTCGGTGTCGGAGTTCTCGGCCGCCTCGCAGTCGCAGCGGGAGGCCCATTCCGAGCACGAACAGGACGAGCAGCGCAATGCACCACGCCGCGAACAGCAGGCTGTTCGAGACCCGTTCACCCCACCAGTTGGCGGATCCGAGCGCTCCGAGCGCCAATGCGGCGAGGCTCAAGGCGACAATTACCAAAATCCGGCTGCCTCGGCGTTCCATGGCGACCCTCATCGCCGCGCGAGAGCGCGAACGCTCAGGAACAGGGTCAACAATGTGACGCTCAGGAAGAAGCCCACGTCGGAAAGATACACGGAGCCGACCGCGAAGGGCTTGAAATGCACCGAGAGCGACAGATTGACAGCCAGCGCGTCGAACGGGCTCGGCAGCAGGTAACCGAAACTGTCGATGATCCAAAGCAGCAGGAACAGACTCAGCGAAACCAATGCGGCGATCATCTGGTTGGCGGTCAACGCCGACGCGAGCAGCCCTACGCCGACCAGCGCGGCACCGAGCAGCAGGAGGCCGAGGTACCCGCTGTAGATTGGACCCCAGTCCGGATCGCCGTAGATCGCGAGCACGACCGCGTAGGAGCCCGACAGCATCAGCAGGATGACGATCAGGCTCATGCTGGCCACGAATTTCGCCAGCACAATGTCGAGCTCCGTCACCGGCGAGGTCAGGAGCACCTCGATCGTCCGCAGCTTCCGCTCTTCGGCCAGAAGCCGCATTGTGATGAGCGGGACCGTCAGCATGAAGAGAACGAACATCTGGAAAAAGATGTGGACGAGGCTCGGCTGGTGGCTCAGAAAAAGTGTGAGCGTAAAGCTATAACTCATGAGGAGCAGGAAGACGGTCATGACCGCATAAGCAATCGGCGAGGAGAACAGTGCCTTCTCCTCTTTCAGCAGCAGAACCGAAAACGCAGTCATGCAGCAGCCTTGCCCGACCGCCGTCGTGTCAGATCGAGGAATCTCTGCTCGAGGTCCGCCCGGACTTCCACCAGCTCGGTGAGCTCGAGGCCTTTCGCGACCAGCGTCCGTGTAATTTCGCCCCGAACCCGATCGCCGGGCTCCGCGTCGATGAGATAGTGGCGCTCCGCTGCCGCGACCTGTTCGACCGAGACCGCACGAACCCCCGAGATTGCGGCGAGCGATGTACGCACTTCGCTTTCGGAACCGGTGATCCGCGCCCTGAGCCGCACGTCGGTGGACGTAGTGGCGCGCGCGTCGGCCGTCAGCAGCGTGCCGTCGAGCAGGATCATGACCCGGCTCGCGATCTTCTCGATTTCGCTCAGCACATGGGAAGCCAGCAAAACGCTTTGGTGGCCCGCAAGCGAACGGATGAGGTCGCGGACCGCGATCACCTGGTGCGGGTCGAGCCCACTCGTAGGCTCGTCGAGGATGAGAACCTTAGGCTCGGTCAAGAGCGCCTGGGCGATTGATACCCGCTGTCGAAAGCCGCGCGAAAGCTTGCCGGCCGTCAGGTTCATGACGCGATCGAGATCAAGCCTCGTGGCTGCGGCATCGACGGCGCGGCCTATCGCTTTTCCCCGCAGCCCCTTGATCTGCGCCATGAAGCGCAGGAACTCAACGACCCGCATATGCTCGTATAGCGGTGCATCCTCGGGAACGTAGCCCACTTCTCGGCGCACGGCGAACGCATCACGCACGACGTCGAAGCCGGCGACTTCCACCGTCCCGGAGCTCGGCGCGAGGTAGCCCGTGAGGATGCGAAAGATAGTGCTTTTCCCGGAGCCGTTAGGGCCGAGAAGACCGATGATCTCCCCGGGCTCGACCGCAAATGAAACGTCGGCGACGGCGCGCCTCGGCCCGTACCACTTGGTGAGCTGCCGCACGAGTACGACCGGGGACATTTACGCGTCCTGAAATAGCGGCCCGGGCGCCTGAGCGCACGGGCCGAATGGCCTCATGAATCGCCTAAATCCTGGCCGGCGGCTCAATCGTAGTATTCGGGCGCGTGCTTCTTAGCCTTAAATGTGTCTGGATCGTGGGAGAATATGACGTCGGCGCCTTCGAGATCCCGCACGCGGCGAACCCAAGCGTAGGCATCGAGCATGCCGGGCGGATTGTAGACGCTGCCGATGCTTGGAAGCAGGTTCTTATCGAGGTTTTCCTGAAGATAGATTGCGTCGCCAGTCAGCACGACGGTGCCGGTCTTGGGCAGACGGACCACCACAAGCTGACTCCCGGGCGTGTGCGAAACTGCGCGATGAATGTAGACGCTGTGGTCGCCGAACAGGTCGAGGTCGCCCTCGAGTTCGATCACCTTGACCTTGTTGGGCATGCCGACCGCGATGCCACTGCGCATCGGCTCGAAATCACCTGAGATGTAGAACGTTGCGAACCCCGGCGCCGGCCAAAAGGCGCTTTTGATCTCATCGCGCTGGTAGACGAACGTCGAATCCATGAACTTGCCGATATTGCCGGCATGGTCCGCATGGAAATGACCAAGCACGACGTATTTGACGTCCGCCGGCTTCACGTTGATCTTGGCAAGCTGCGTGTCGATCGCGACGTCCGGGGTACGTACCGGGTCCAGTCCGCCGATCAGCGGTCCCCAATAGTCCGGATTGGTGATGATGCGATCGTTGTTGCCGCAATCGAACAGCACGTCACCCTTGGGATGGCGAATCAGGAAGAAGCCGACTGGGATTGTGACCTTCCCGCTGGAGCCGTTCTGCAGAATAGACTTGTCCAGCGTGAGTCCGCCGGATGAGAACACGTATAGTTTCACGTCCTTCGGAGGATCGGCGGCATGCACTGCCGTCGCTATCATCGCAGTCGCCGCGATTGAACCGCGGAACAAAATTCTTGCAAGGCTCGCCCGCATTGTCTCCTCCCAAGGTTGCACGATCATGTTTCTGATCACTAAATATATTAGCACGACTTTCGCATATAGCCATAGTGGACATCGTCCATTGCGTTTGCCAGCAGCATTCTCCGCGTGCGGAGTATTTCCGCTCTCGCCGTGTTTCCGTTCACTAACGAGACAGCGCTCATGGTTCTCCGAAGGAATTCATTGCCATGGGGCTCAATTAACGGGAAAGGAAACTGCAAATGGCCAAGATTCTGCCGAGAGCAACCCTGCGATCGAAGTTCTCATGAAAGATGAACCAGGCCATCAACGCGGTTGCCGCACCTTCGAGCGTCAGGAGAAGGGAAGACGCAGAGGCGTCGGTACGGGCCAGTCCGGTCATAAGCAGGATGGGACCCGCGATCCCGCCAGCGCCAATCGCTCCTGCCAGCCATGGGATGTCTTCGCGTCTAAGGACCTGCTGTCGGGCCGTCTGCGGCCGGACGGCATGGGCGAGGCGGCGCAAGATCGCCACACCAATACCCGCCCCGCAGTAAAGCAGTCCCGCGAGCACGACGGGGTCGACCGCCCCGATGAGGCTCTTGGCGGCAGGCGTCGAGATGCCAAACAAGGCAGCGGAGGCGAGTGCGTAGAGGACTGCGGTCCGGTTCATGCCGCAATATTAAAGCAAAAGTCGTCCGGACGAACCCGTCAACAGCAGGCAAGAACGTGCCGGACTGGATAATTCTCACTTTGAGCGGCCTACAACGTTCGGCCGTCGTCGGGCTCGCAGCGGAGTTGCGTGCCGGCGGATTTCTCACGGCGTTCCTTGCCTTCAGTCTCGGCGCGGTCCATGCCCTGACACCCGGGCACGGCGGCGTTGGTCGCGATCTCAAGTGTTGCACCGTTGCGAAACTCGACGCCGTCGCCGGTCGAACGCACCACTTCCTGCGCCAGCAGCGGAGCGCGCAGAGTCCTTCGCAGTAGCGCCTCAGGATCGCGGCCTGTTTCCTGTCAACAGCTAGCAGGAGCACGACCGCCTGCTCGCCCGCCGACATGCATCAGCTTGAATGGTCTCCGCGGGTGACACGCTGGAACGCCAACACGGCGTAGTCGGCAACTCGCGCTATGCTGCCATCGACATCGTCGGCCCCCAATACCTTGTGCCGGAGCGACTAGGTCCGCCCTCCCTTAAATCGTTCGTCCCCCGTCCACCGGCAGAACGACCCCGGTGAGAAACTCGGATTCGTCGCCACCCAGATAGACGCATGCATTCGCAACATCTCCGGGTTTGGCCATTCGACCGAGCGGGATCGTCGCGAGGAATTTGGCACGGTTTTCCGGCGTGTCCGGCACGCCCATAAACGATTCCAGCAATGCGGTCTCGCCTATCACCGGCGCGATGCAATTTACGCGAATGCCGTCTGGCGCTAGTTCGACTGCCATTGACTTTGACATCAGATTCACGGCGCCCTTGGTCGCGTTGTACCAAGTCAATCCAGGCCGCGGACGAAGGCCTGCTGTCGAGCCGATGTTGATGATGCGACCGCTCTTCTGTTTCCTCATCACCGGTACCACCGCATTGGTCATCAGGAAGATCGACTTTACGTTAATGGCAAATACCTTGTCGAACTCGGCTTCGCTCACTTCCAGCATCGGTTTGTTGCGGAAAGTCCATCCAGCGTTGTTGACGACAATGTCGAGCTTGCCGAATGTATCGACTGCCCGTTTCACCGCGGCGTCGATGTCGGATTGCTTCGTCACGTCGCCTGCGACCGCGATCGTGCCCCCGCCCGCGGCGTCCGCTATCTTCTGTGCACCGTTGCCATTCAGATCGAGGATGACAACCTTTGCGCCCTCCCTTACGTAACTGAGTACGATTTCGGCGCCGAACCCCGATGCTCCGCCAGTGACGAGAGCCGTTTTTCCCTTAAGCCGCATGTCTGTTTCTCCTTATCCGTGCTTGACGACCAGCGTCTTCATCGCTGCCAGTTCATAAAGGGCTTCGAAGCCTTTCTCGCGTCCGTGTCCGGACTTCTTCATGCCGCCAAAAGGAAGCTCGATGCCTCCGCCGGCGCCATAACCGTTGATATACATCTGGCCGACACGGACCTTGCGGGCAACGCGCATGGCGCGCGATCCGTCGCCCGACCAAACGCCGGCAACGAGCCCGAATTCCGTGCTGTTGGCGAGTTTGATCGCATCTGCCTCATCGTCGAAAGGCATCGCCGCGAGAACCGGGCCGAATACCTCTTCCCGGGCCAGCTCCGAACTGGGATCGACGTTTTGATAGACCGCAGGCGCCACATAGAACCCTTCGCTCGGCGCACCAGCGGCAATCGAGCCGCGGGCCAAAACCATCGCTCCCGATGCTTCTGCGCGCTTTAGGATGCCCTCGATTCGGCTCTTCTGACCCGCGCTGATCACTGGGCCAAGGTCGAGATCCATTTCGGGCGTGCCGGCTTGGATCTTCTCGAAACGAGTTTTTAGGTCGGCAAGGAAGCGATCCCAGATACGCCGCTCGACCAGCACACGCGAGCCGGCCGAACAGGTCTGGCCAGCGTTCTGGACAATCGCGGCTGCCACTGAAGCAAGCGCTGCGTCCATGTCAGCGTCTGCAAACACGATCTGGGGAGATTTGCCGCCCAATTCGAGCGTGCAACCGATATGGTTTTTAGCGGCGGCGATCTGGACCAGGGTGCCGACTTCCGGACTACCGGTAAAAGACAAAAAGTCAATTCCGGGGTGGGCGGCGAGCGCGGCGCCCGCTTCCTCCCCAAGGCCGGGAACGACGTTGAGCGCACCTTCCGGAAATCCTGCTTCGACTGCAAGCTCGGCGATCCGCAGCGGCACCAGGCAGGCCTCCTCGGCCGGCTTGACCACTGTCGCATTGCCCATCGCAAGAGCCGGCGCCACAGTTCGGCCGAACATTTGACCCGGATAGTTCCAAGGAATGATATGTCCGGTCACACCGAGCGGTTCGTATAACGTGGTGACGAGATAGCCGTCGAGAAATGGAATAGTGTCGCCGTGCACCTTGTCCGCGGCTGCGCCGTAATATTCAAAATAGCGAGCGACCGCGGTGACGTCGGCTTTGGCCTGTTTCATCGGCTTGCCGGTGTCTGCCGCTTCTAACTTGGCAAGTTCCTCGGCATGATCTTCGATCAGCCTGCCGAGCCGCGAGAGCAACCGGCCGCGCTCCGTTGCGGTCATGCGGCCCCACGCACCCTGCTCAAGAGAGCGACGCGCCGACTTAACAGCGAGGTCTACATCTTCGGCGTCGCCCGCCGCAATCGAGGCGATGACCTGGCCTGTGGCGGGGGCCAGCATCGCAAGAGTCCTACCCGAATGCGAAGGCCGCCATGCGTTGTCGATGAAAACGCCTTTCGCGGGCGGAAGTTTGACGTTGATATTCATACGAACTCTCCTTGCTTATTGTTCTGGTTGCGCGTCCTAAAAAGCGAATGCCTCGTCTTCGGAACGGTGCGGATGACCGGTCCAACTCAATTCAAATGCACTTGGTGCAGCCGCTCCTCGGTAATGTCACCGGGAACAGCGTGCATCACGACACGGCCGCGCGACAGCACGTAGACGTCGCGCCGCTCAGAAGGGCAACCTAGTCGCTTGTCTCAGTTGCTTGCACGGCTTTCGATCTCGCCTCTCTCTATGGTTAGCGTCACGTCGGCGAAGGTGTCGAGAAGCTTCGGGTTCGACTCCGTTATGAGCAGCGTGATGTCCTTGTCCTGCGAACGAAGCCGTCGGAGCGCTTCTGCGTACCGCTGCGCCAGCACAGGAGCGAGACCCTGGAACGGCTCGTCGAGAATGACGAGCCGCGTTCCCAGCATCAGAGCGCGGCCTAGCGCCACCATCTTGCCCTGGCCCCCGGAAACCGATCCAGCCGGCCGCTTGGCAAGCTCTTTCAGCTCCGGCAGCACGGAATAGGCGCGATCCAGTCTGCGCTGGGTTTCCTCAGGACTCAGCTTCGCAACGCGGCCGGGGAGAAGGATGTTCTCCTCCACAGAGAATGCTGAAAACAGGCGACGATCCTCGGGCGCATAGCCGATACCCAGGGATGGCCGACGATGTGGCGGAACGGGCCCAAGATCCTGGCCGCCCAAACGCACGATGCCACTTGCTTCCGTGAAGCCCATGATGGTGCGTACTGTCGTGGTCTTGCCAGCGCCATTGCGCCCGATGAGTGCAGCGCTCGCGCCGGCCTTCAAGGAGAAGCTGACATTGCGCAGCACAGGCGCACCGGCTATCGCGACGTTGATGTTCTCAAAGCTTAGCATCGGCATCATATTCCGATCACGTGCTCGCGGACTTTCGGGTCGGCCAGGACCTCCGCAGGCGTCCCAACTTTTTGAATCTTTCCCATGCTCCAGACTGCAACGCGGTTGGCATAGCGCTCCACCATGTCCATATCGTGCTCGACAAAAACCGAGGTCACCTTTTCCTTCGCGAGCGCGGTGGTGAGGATGTCCATAATGCCGAACTTCTCCGACGACGCGACGCCTGAGGTCGGCTCGTCCATGAGCAGGAGCTTGGGCTTCAAGGCCAGCGCAAGAGCAATATCGACGAGCTTGCGCTGCCCTTCGGGTAATTCTCGCGCCTTGCGCTCCGCGTATTCCTTGACGCCCACGAGATCGAGCAGCCGCTCCATCTCCGGCCTCTCCGGCAGGCTCGAGAGAGCCTTGAGCCCCGATGGGTGCCCCCTGAGCGAGGCGGCCGCGATCAGCATGTTCTCCATCACCGTCTGATCGAGGAACAGTTGAGGAATCTGAAAGGCGCGGGCGATGCCGAGCTTGGTGATCGTACGCGGCAGCTGAGCGGTAATATCGCGGCCAAGAAAGCTCACACTGCCTGCCTGCGGCCTGAGGTAACCGGTCGAGATATTGAGGAACGTCGTCTTGCCGGCGCCGTTGGGCCCGATGATGGCGAGATTCTCGCCCTCATGGACGTCGAGGTCGATTCCATCCGCTGCGATGACCCCGCCGAAGCGGATCTTGATGCCCTTGGCCGAGAGAAGGACGTTGGCCATCAGTGACCTCCTTCCTTCGAACGATTGTCGCGCTGCCTGAGGCCTATCAGGCCGTTCGGCGCGTAGAGAATGATGACGATCAGCACCACGCCGAGAATGAGCTGCCATGCGTTTGCGAGCTGAGCGGCCGCATAGAAGCGGACGACTTCAAACATGGCAGCCCCGGCAAACGCACCGAAAGCATGCGCGCCGCCGCCGAGGATCGCGATGAACACGAACTCGCCCGACTTTGTCCAGTAGCCGAACTCCGGCGTGGCGATCTGCTGGATGATCGCCACCAGCGTGCCGCCAATACCACCGAGGAACGCGGAAATCACATAGCCGACGAGAAGCACGCGGCGGGCCGACGTTCCCAAATATTCCAGCCGCGTCTCGTTCGACTTGATGGCCCGCAACATATGCCCGAGAGGGCTGTCGAGGTAGCGTTGCACGCCGAAGAATGCCGCTATCGCGATCAGCAAGCTCACATAGAGGATGACGTATTGGAAGGTTTCCGGTGTGAAAGCCAATCCCAGCAGACCCGGACGCGCCACGCGAATGCCGTCCGCGCCGTTGGTGTAGTGGAACATCTTCTCCAGTAGCGACCACAGCACCATCGAGAAGGCCAGGTTGAGCATTCCGAAGAAGATTTCCCGGTAGCGCACCACAAACAGGCCCACGATGAGGCCGAAGACGGTGGATGATACGGCGCCGAGCACCAGATAGAGCACGATGTCGCCGCCACCGACATACTTGCCCCAAAAGGCCGCGGTGTAAGCGCCTGTTACGAAGAACATCGCGTGTCCAAACGACACCTGTCCCGCCTGCAGCAGCAAGATGATGCCCAGCACCACGATACTTTTGGCGAGGATCAGCGCGAACAGCGTGGCCCAGCTCGGCACGAATAGCGGCGCGACGGCGGCTACCAGGAAGAAGACGACCGCGGCCATCGTAATCGGCTTGAAACGGCCGGCCATCAGATTTTCCTTAACTGCGTGGCGCCGAACAGGCCGAACGGCCGCACCAGGAGCACGAGCACCATGAGAAGATAGGGCACCAGAACCTCGAACTCGGGCTGGGTGTAGATGATGAAGGCACGCGCAAGCCCGATCATGAGTGCGGTGACAGCTGTGCCTTCGATCTGACCGAGGCCAGCTGTCGCGGCGACGGCGAAGGAAAGCACGATCATGTCCGCGCCCATGCCGGGCACAAGTGAGGTGGTCGGCAAGGCAAGCGCTCCGCCAAGAGCCGCGAAGCTCGCGCCGATGATGAACGTAACGAAGTAAACCCGCTTGGCGTCGATACCAATGGCGGTCGCGGCCTCACGATCCTCCGTGACAGCCATAATCACAGCGCCCGCAAGGGTGCGGCGCAGAAAGTAGCGCAGGCCGATGAGCGTCAGCAGGGCCACGCATGGTAGCAGCAAGACCTGGTAGGAGGTGTAATTGACGCCGAACACGGAGATGTTGGGCAACAGCTTCAGCGGCTCGTTGGCAAAAATTGGCTGAACGCCCCAGATCAGGCGCTGCAGGTTGTCCATAATCATGAAGGCCGCAAAGGTGATCAGAAGCTGCAGGACGTCGTCGCGCCCGTACAGCGGCCGCAGCAGAAAGCGCTCGATGAGCCCGCCGCATACCACGCCGATCACGATGGATGCCGCCACCAGCGCGGGATATGTGAGCCACGGCGACAGGGGCGCGACAGCGAGGCTGAACGTGGCGGCCAGATAAGCCCCAAACGCATAGAAAGAGCCATGCGCCACGTTCACCACGCGCAGCACGCCGAAGATAAGGCTGAGCCCAACCGAAACCAGGAACACCAATGCGGCGTAGCTGATCCCGTCGAGAACGGCCAGGATGGCGAGAGTGGAGTTCATCGAGAAGCCTTCAAGGCAAAGCCCGTCCCCCGGAGCAAAGTCCGGAGGACGGCGATCACGGTGTCAGTGCCTGAAGGTTGGCACTTCCATCTTGACGAATTCGGGCTTGAGCGTCTTGAGCCACTCTACCGACCGCATGCCCGGCGGAGTTGTGATCGCCCGGGGGTCGAAGACCATCATGTTGTCGAGCACCTTGAAGTCATAGCCCGGTACGGCCTTGGTGATGCCAACAAGCTGGGCCTCCAGACCCTGGTTATCCTCCACCCGCAGTGTGACGGGCCTGCCGAAGCCCGTTGCGAACTCGGTGCCGGCAGCCGCATCCACGACCTGCTCGTGCGACGGCCAGTTGCCGCCATTGGCCTTGATGGCCTTGTCATAGGCCGCCTGCAGGGCCGAGAAGGCCTGGGCCATGTGATAGACAGGGTAAATCGGCCAAGACCCGGTCTTTGCCTTGAATGCCTCGTTGAAGGCCTTGAAGGCTGCATCGTTCTTCTTCTCTGGATGCAGGAACCAGTGATCACCGCGGGCACCGACAATCAAGCCTTCGGGTAGATCCTTGCCCAGTCGCTGGATTGACGATTCTCCGATGGCGAGCACGAACGCTGACTGTTGCAGCAGGCCGCGCTGACCGGCCTGGCGAACCAGCGTGTCAAGATCACCGCCCCAGCTGGTGGTCAGCACCACATCGGGACGCAACGCCAGCAAGCGGGAAACCTCGGTGGAGTAGTCGGGGGCACCGAATTTGGGGAAGAGCTCCGCCACCACCTGCACGTCAGGTTTCATGGCCTTCAGCGCAGTTGAGAAGATTTCCCAGCTTTCGCGGCCCCAGGCGTAGTCCTGATTGACGACCGCGATGGTCTTGAAGTCCGGCTTCATCTTGAGGAGATAGACGAGAACGGCCAGCATCTCCGGTGTGCCGTTCGCCTGCGTGCGGAAATTGTAGCGGTACTTCTTCGTCTCGAGGATGGAAGCGGCGCCACAGTCCCACATGAAGTTCATCACCTTCAGGTCTTCTGCGACCGGGACAAGCTGATTGCAGCTGCCTGAGGAGATCGAGGCGAACGTCGCGTCGACCTTTTCATCCTGCACCATGCGGCGGTAATTCGAGACGAGAGCCTCGCCGCCGGCACCTTCGTCGACGAAGGACAGCTTCACCGGCACGCCGCCGATTCCACCCTTCTTGTTGATATCCTCTGCGATCATCTCGGCGGCGGCCTTACCGGGCACGCCGAAAACGGAGGCCGGTCCCGACAGGAAGGTCGTGATGCCGATCTTGATTTCGGCGGGCTTGCCCTGCGCAAGAACGGGGCCCGCCAGCATCGCCGTTGTAACGCCGGCCGCGAGCGCGGTCTTTAGAAATTGCATTTAAGTCCTCCCTGGGTTCTATCTCGACTTTGCATGCGGCCTAGGCGGCCGTCTTGTTGTTTGCGCCTTGAGCGACGACGCTACTGAACTCTGGCTGGCCAGGTGCCGGTACTGCGCGAAAACACAGCGCCTCTCCAGTGAGCACCGCCGGTGGAGCAACGCAAGTGACTTCTCCGTCCGGCGTCTGGAAAGTGATCGTGCGCAACTGGGGGTGGCTCGCGCAAGAGCGTTTTACCTTGATAAGATCGGCGTTGGGTCACAACGAAATCTGGCTCGCTATGCGGCGTTGCGCCCCTGCGCCGTTCGGGTGCCGAGTAGCTCTGCCTCCATCAGCGCGTCCCGGATCCGCACAATTTCCGCGTCGGTGATCTTGACCAGCGGCGGACGTACCACCGCGCGCGGCAGTTTGCCAAGCAGCACCAGCGCTTCCTTCATGCGGTTGTGCATGTCGACGAAGGGATCGGCGTAGAACACGCGCGCCATCGGATGAATCCGGTCGTTCAGCCGGCGGGCTTCGGCGAGATCGTTGACCTTAACGGCGCGATAGAGCCTAGCCTGAAGATCGGCGATGACGCTGCCGCTGCCGGAAAGCAGGCCATTGCAGCCGAGCACCAGCGAACTCAAAAGCCATGCGCTGTTGGTGGACAGCACGTTGACGGGACGCTCGCGCCCCTGCAACGCGCGAATCTGACTCTCGTGCTGCGGCACCAGCGGCGTCCAGTCCTTGATTGCGCGGATGGTCGGCACTTCGTCGAACAGCCGCTCCAGCGTCGCCGCGGGATAGCCCTGCCCTGTGGCCAGCGGATACTGAAAAACGATCAGCGGCAGATCGGTCGCATCGCCGATGGTCTTGAAATGGGCCAGCGCCATCTCGGCCGACTGGCCGAGCGTGAAGGGAGCCGGCGGAAACACTAACAGCGCCGAAGCCCCGCCGACCTGAGCCTGCCGAGCGATCCGCGCCGCCTCCAGGCTGCCGTCCGCCCAGACACCGTGAATGATCGGCAGCGTGTCGCCGACTTCCTCGCCGGTGATCTCCATGACGCGACGCTGCTCGTCCTCGGTGCACGAGGCGACCTCAGTAGAGTGGGCGTTGATCGTGATCGCAGACAGCCCCTGCACCGCCCCGACGTCGCGCAAGTGAGCTCGGAAGCTCGGCTCGTCGATCGACAGATCCTCGTGGAACGGTAGCAGCACCGCCGGAATCACACCTTGAGGCACGAAATCGGGATGGCGGCTCATGTCTCGTCTCCTTCAGCGTTGTTCTTGTTCGCAATGACCGTTGGAATACCCGCGTGTCAGAGGACTCCAATGCGGGGAAAGGTTCTGTTCTGTTACGCCCGGCGCGGCGAGCGGGCAAGCTGCCGCCGTGCCGCCGAGAAGCATGACGAGCTCGCGCCGAAGGATTTAGCCGTCCCCCGAGCCTCCAGTGCCACGCCTTGTGCAATGGCCAAGACTAGCACTTTGCGACCGGGCGGCGAGTCGAAATCGGGCTTAAACGATGATCAGGCCCCAAGTCCGCGTGCTGGAATTCACGGCGATTGTCGTCATCATCTTCGCAGCGGTAATCCTTGGCGTGCTTGGCCTACTTGGAGACCAGCAGATAGGGACTTTGTTCGCGGCGATTGCCGGTTACGTTCTCGGAAAAAGCGTAGCGCGGGGTCGCTCGGGCCAAACTGAAGAATCCAGCGACCAAGGTTCTCCCGACAAATCGAAGGGCTAACCGCTCATGCGCCGTTCGAGGCACTCCCAGGCCGGAATCGGCGTGCCGCAACAGCGGTGCGACAAATGCGGCAATCGCCAAGGGCAAAGCCCCGGCGCCGCGATGTCGCCTATGGGTCAAACTGCGAAATACATGACGTTGCAAACAGCGTGGCCGGCGTTCCCTCACTGCTCGCCGCAACCGACAACTCGTATTTGGAAGATTTATCGTGGGTCGGCGGTTGTGTGTACCGAAAACCATATCCGAGTTTATCAGGTAACAGAATCGGCTAAGTTGGCGCAATGGTAGCGCTGATCTGCT
>Ga0208079_1001298_pt1 | contig 13169 bp, 10 predicted proteins | sample NGESurdeep092012_5_FD_184474 | JGI IMG/M metagenome (GOLD analysis project Ga0208079, IMG submission 184474) | Arctic peat soil microbial communities from Barrow, Alaska - NGEE Surface sample 210-2 deep-092012 (SPAdes) | ecosystem: Environmental > Terrestrial > Soil > Wetlands > Peat ... | reverse complement strand
GCCGGTGCTATATTGGCGTCGCTGATTACCCCGTGCGGGAGAGTCCCCGTGCCGTGCAATCTCCCCGTGGGAGCGCATGGTGATGGGGCGCCGAAGGGGCAAACCTCCCCGGAACCTCTCAGGCGCCAGGACCGCAACGGGCAGGCAACTTGAAGCCACCTTTGGGCGACAGGTGGGGAGGCAATGACCGCTCGGCACATGCGTGCCGGCCGCGTGAGGAGCCTCAGGTGACCATCGATTCCACCATTGCTGTTGAGCCGGACTTCATTTCCCGCCACATCGGCCCCGACCACGACGACGTCGCGGCAATGCTCAAGGTTGTCGGCCAACCCAGCCTCGAAGCGATGCTCAACACGGCCATGCCGGGAGTCATTCGCAACGAACGCGCACTTCGCCTTGATGCGGCACCCACCGAGGAAGCCGTCATCGAGGAGCTGCGGGCCCTGGCTTCTCGCAACACCGTGCTGACCCAGATGATCGGACTGGGTTACTACGGCACCATCACCCCGCCGGTGATCCGGCGCAACGTGTTCGAGAGCCCTGCCTGGTACACCGCCTACACGCCGTACCAGCCGGAGATCTCCCAGGGCCGGCTCGAGGCCCTGCTCACCTTTCAGACGGTCATCGCCGACCTCACCGGTCTGCAGATCGCCAATGCCTCCCTGTTGGATGAGAGCACCGCCGCTGCAGAGGCCATGAGCGTCATGCGCCGCGCGAGCAAGGCCTCTGCTGACGCGGTACTGGTCCTTGACCAGCAGATGTTCCCCCAGTCCATCGCCGTCATCCAGACTCGCGCCAGGCCTCAGGGTCTGTCTGTGGTCGTCGCCGATCTGAGCGACGTGACCACTGCCGGGCAGCTGACCGCCACGGCCGGTGGCAAGGCCATCTTCGGGGTCATCGTGCAGTACCCCGGTGCCGATGGCGAGCTGCGTGACTGGTCGGCGCTGACCGCCGCCGCCCATCAGGTCGGTGCCATGGTCACCGCCGCAGCCGACCTGCTTGCCCTGACCCTGGTCATCCCTCCAGGGGAGTGGGGCGCCGACGTCGCCGTCGGGAGTAGCCAGCGCTTCGGTGTGCCGATGGGCTTCGGTGGTCCGCACTCAGGCTTCATGTCGGTTCGGGCCGGCCTCGAGCGGACGATGCCGGGTCGCCTCGTGGGAGTCAGCATCGACGCCGACGGCCATCCGGCGTTCCGCCTGGCATTGCAGACCCGCGAGCAGCACATCCGCCGTGAGAAGGCCACCTCCAACATCTGCACCGCCCAGGTGCTGCTGGCCGTCATGGCCTCCATGTATGCGGTGTACCACGGCCCGGCAGGCCTGGCACGGATCGCCCGCCGAGTTCACAGCCATGCCACGACGTTGGCCTACGGACTGCGCGCGGGCGGGGTCGAGGTCGAGACTGAGCACTTCTTCGACACCATCACGGCCCGGGTGCCGGGCCGGGCCGGTGAAGTCGTCGCCGAGGCGGCCGCCCGTGGGGTCAACCTCTGGCAGGTCGACGCCGATCGCATCTCCATCAGCACTGACGAGACCACCGATATCCGCGACCTGTCAGCTGTGCTGGCCGCATTCGGTGTGCCGGAGCTGTCGACCCTCACTGCTGTCGAGGGTCTTACCTGGCCCTCGAAACTGATCCGCGAGTCGGGTTACCTGACCCACGAGGTGTTCCACAGCCACCACAGCGAGACGGCGATGCTGCGCTACCTGCGCAAGCTCGCCGATCGGGACTACGCCCTGGACCGGGGCATGATCCCGCTCGGATCCTGCACGATGAAGCTGAACGCCACCACCGAGATGGAGCCGGTGTCCTGGCCGGAGTTCGCATCTCTGCACCCATTTGCCCCGACGATCCAGACCGAGGGAATCCGGTTGCTGATCAAGGACCTCGAAGCCTGGCTGTGCGAGATCACGGGCTACGACGCCGTCACCCTCCAGCCCAACGCCGGCTCACAGGGTGAGCTGACCGGCCTGCTGGCCATTCACGCCTATCACGAGGCTCGCGGCGAGTCGTTGCGCAACATCTGTCTGATCCCGGCCTCGGCGCACGGCACGAACGCGGCCAGTGCGGCCATGGCCGGCCTCAAGGTCATCGTGGTCAAGACCGCCGGAACCGGCGAGATCGATATGGAGGACCTTCGGGCCAAGGTCGCGACGCACCGGCAGAACCTCGCGGCGATCATGGTGACGTACCCGTCGACTCATGGTGTCTTCGAGGACACCATCACCGAGCTGTGCGAACTCGTCCATGACGCGGGTGGCCAGGTCTACATCGACGGCGCCAACCTCAACGCGTTGATCGGCCTCGCCCAACCGGGCAAGTTCGGCGGCGACGTGTCGCACCTGAACCTGCACAAGACGTTCGCCATCCCACACGGAGGCGGCGGCCCCGGAGTCGGTCCGGTGGCTGTGCGCAGCCACCTCGCGCCGTATCTGCCGAACCACCCGCTCGCCCCTGAAGCCGGCCCCGCCACAGGCGTAGGTCCGGTCTCGGGTGCTCCCTATGGTTCAGCGAGCATCCTGCCGATCTCGTGGGCCTATGTCCGGCTCATGGGCGGCGCCGGGCTTACCCGGGCCACGCAGGTCGCCATCTTGTCGGCGAACTACATCGCCGCCCGACTGCGTGAACACTTCCCGGTGCTCTACTCAGGGAACGAGGGAATCGTTGCCCACGAGTGCATCCTTGACCTGCGGGGGATCACTCACGACACCGGAGTATCTGTGGATGATGTCGCCAAGCGCCTGATCGACTATGGCTTCCACTCACCGACGATGTCCTTCCCGGTCGCCGGCACCCTCATGGTGGAACCGACCGAGAGCGAGGATCTCATCGAGCTCGACCGGTTCTGCGACGCCATGATCGCCATCCGAGGCGAGATCGAGCAGGTTGCCCGCGGCGAGGTCTCCGCAGCGGACAGCGTGCTGCACCATGCGCCGCACACGGCAGCTTGCCTGACCGAGCAGTGGGACCACCCCTACGATCGCAAGCTGGCGGCCTTCCCTGTGGGTGTGGACAAGCTCTCGAAGTACTGGCCACCCGTGCGTCGTCTCAACGAGTCGTACGGCGACCGCAATCTCGTCTGCTCCTGCCCACCGCCGGAGGCGTTCGAGGACTGAGCCAAGCTCGAGGCAGGTTCACGCAGCCGGGGTGTCCCGGTTTTCCGTGCGGATGCGCGAACCTGCCTGCTGCTTGAGCACGTGCAGCTGGTGGGGAATGCGCGTTCGCAGCTCGGTGACGTGACTGACGATGCCGACGGCCCTACCTCCCTCCCGCAAGGTGTCGAGCACGGCCATCACCTGTTCGAGGCTTTCCTCATCGAGCGAGCCGAAACCCTCATCGACGAACAGCGTCTGCAGGTCGAAACCACCTGCCTCGGCCCGAACGGCGTCACCCATTCCCAGGGCCAACGCCAGAGAAGCCATGAACGCCTCACCTCCCGACAGCGAAGACGTCTCGCGCGTCTGCCCGGTCCAGGCATCCCTGACCAGCAGGCCGAGACCGCTGCGCGCGCCCTGTGCGGCACGAGCGTCGGTGTACTCCAGGGCGTAGCGCCCGTCACTCATGGTCGTGAGGCGTTCGTTGGCCAGTGTCGCGATCTCGGCCAGGCGCGCGGCCAGGACGTACGAGGACAGTCGCATCCGCAGTGTGTTGTCAGCACCGTTGCCGGAAAAGCAGTCGGCCAGCTCCTGAACCAGCTGGGCTTCCTCCCGCACCGGGCCAAGGTCAGCCAGCGCTTGATGAACAGTTCGCGAGAGTGCGCCCAGCTCCCGCTGGGCCGCTTCTGACAGCGTGTGCCGCCGGCCGGCGTCGGTCAGCGATGCTGCTGCCCGCCTATGTGCCTCAGCCAACGCGTCCAGCTCGGGAGTCGGCAGCTGCAGTGCGGCCGTGACATCGGGCTGAGCCAACAATGCGGTTGCCTGCGCCCGCTGCTGCTCCGCGGTGCGCAAGAGCGCCGTGAGCTCGGCGACCCTCGCCGGCGATAACGCGGCAGCCTGAGCGTGCTCCCTGCTCTCAAGGCCATGTGCCTGCAGCGCCGTTGACATTCTGAGGACGGCTTCATGGGCGTTCGCCCTTTGGGTGTCGAGCTCGTGGAGCCCGGCGGCCAGCGAGCGAAGGTGGTCGAGGGTCTGACGGTGCAGGGAGATGACGTCGGCAACCTCGTCGAGCTCGCCGGCGTGGCAGGGGCAAACCTGACCATGGCTGGCGAGCAGCGCCGTGACCTCGGCGCCAGCGATCTGGGACTGCACCCGGGTCGAATCCGCTAGTGCCAGGGACGATGCCCTCGCGGCGACCGCGCCTTCGGTGAGCCCCCGGAGCCTTTCCGCGTCCAGGGCCAGCGCCGCCATCTGAACCAGCGCCTGCGGCAGTGCCAACGCCGCAGCGCGAGCATCAGCGATGACAGTCTCACTCGCCGCCAGAGCATCAAGAACATCGTTCGCCGCCATCTTCGGCTCTTGACCTGGCCCTCCAGAGTGTGCGGCAAGCTCCAGCGTCCGGGCATCCCGCAGGGCCAGCTCAGCCGCGACCGCCGACCTGATCAGGCTGAAGGCCTCGGTGGCACGAGTCTGGTCGGCCTCGGCCGATCTGATATCGCCCGGACTGACGACCTCAGTTGTCATTGCCGGCGTGGGGTGAACACAGGATCCGCAGACCGGGCAGGGGTCGCCTGCGTCGAGTCCGTTGGCGAGCTCGGCGGCCAGCCCGGCCAGCCTTCGTTCACGCAGGTCCAGAAGTCGCTCTCGCCGGTCCAGCAGCAGTCCTTCCGCTGAATCAGCCTGCCGGTGCAGCGCCGCGAGGGTCGCGGCTGAGCCCTCCTGGTCATCAAGGAGCTGCCGGATCCTGGCCAGGCTCTTGTGGCGCGCTTCGAGCGCAGGAATCTGGGCCAGCGCAGCCTTACCCGCATCTTGAGACTTCTCGGCGGCCGCTCGATTCACTTCGGCCTCGGCGCGCTGGAGAGCCAGCGCAGCGGATTCTTCGTCGGCGACCACCGCAGCCTGACTGTGTCGAGCTGATTCCTCGGCCAGCGCGTGCGCCTGACGATCTTGCACGGCCACCTGTTGCAAGGCATCGCTTCGGCCGGCCATCTGCTCGATCAGTGAAGCAACCGACATGGCGTCAGCATCGTTCTCACCTGCGTCGTCTACATCAGGGCCATTCCCAACGAGGAGCGCGAGAGGCTCACGCAGGTGCGCAACCTGCGCCAGTGCAGCCTCGTGCGTGAGGGTGGCGCTCTGGACGGCCGCAACGAAACCGCTGACGGCGCCTGCGCGCTCCGAAAGGTCGACGAGGCGCACGGCGTCCTGATAGGTCCCTCGTTGCTCGTCCAACGCGCCAAGGCGAGCTCGAGCCTCAGCTGCCGTCTCCTGATGCCGCAGCACAGCACGGCCCTGGTGAGATGCGGACTCCATCTGGAAGACCATTGACCGGGCGACCTCGACACCGGCCAAGGCAGCGTTTGCACGTGCGTCGACTGCAGCGACCATCGCGCCCAGTTTGGTGTCAACCTCGGGATAGAGCAGCTCGGACCAATCCGGAGCGATGAGGTCGTCGCCTTCGTCCAGACGCGCGATCACATCGCCAACCCGCACAAGACCGGTCGAGAGGATGTCGCGGGCTGTGCCGACAGCCGTGCTCGTCTGACGACGGCGCTCGGCCAGCCACGTCTCGACATCGGTGAACCGCTGTGTGTCGAACAGCTTCTCCAACACCGAGCGACGCTCCTCGGGGCTGGCCCGCAGAAAAGCCGCGAAGTCGCCCTGGGGGAGCAACACGACCTTGATGAACTGCTCCAGGCCCATGCCCAGGATGTCCTTGAGTATCAACGCGACCTCGTCGTTGCGAGTCCCAAGGTTCTTCCAGTCAGCCCCCACCAGCTCCTCCAGGACCACCCTCGCCGGAACCGTGGTCTGACCGATGCCGCGCTTCTTGGGTCGGGAGAACTCCGGGGACCGGCAGACCCGCAGACGGCGCCCGGCGGCCGTGAAGTCCAAGGTCACCTCGGGGACGACACCTTCGGCGGCATGGTCGCTGCGCAGGCTGGCCCGAGCACCGGTCCGGGCCCCGGGCACGGCCGCATACAGGGCGAAGCAGATGGCATCCAGGATGCTCGTCTTACCAGCGCCGGTGGGCCCGTGGATGAGGAACAGACCAGAAGACGCGAGCGCATCGAGATCGACCTCCTCCGAACCGGCGAAAGGACCGAAAGCCGTGATTGCCAGGCGATGCAGCCTCACGCGGCACTTCCGGTGCCGGTGGCGCGTCCCTCGTCATCGCTGTCACCACGGGCCACTCGAGAGCGCTCGACGGCGGTCACCAGCAGGGCATGCTCCTGCTCGGAAGCTGCATGTCCGCCGCGAACATGGGCAAGGAAGTCACAGCACAGATCGAGATCGCCGCGCTGATGCATCGAGGCTGCACTCGTACGTGGAATCACCTGCGCGCCAACAGGTTCGAACGCCAGCACCAACGTATCCGGGAACCGTCGTCGCAACCGCTCCATCGCGCCCATCGGCCGCACGACGTCGGTCAGGGTGATCTGGCAGTAGGCCGACTCTGCGTAGCGGTGCCTCGGATCGCGCAGGAGGTCCTCGAGGTCACCTCGCAGGATGGCCAATGACTTGGCGGGCGGCGCCGGAACGGGCGAAGTGTTCAGAACACCCGCCGATACGTCAACAAGGACAGAACCCTTGTGATGGTCGGCCTCGCTAAACGACAGTGCGATCGGCGAACCCGAGTATCGGATGGTCTCGGAGACGCGCTGTGGACCATGTAGGTGCCCCAGTGCCACGTAGTCAGCCTGCGCGAACACGTCCGGGTGGACCGCGCTCACCCCGCCGACGCTGATGTCCCGCTCGGAGGCGCTGGTCGCCCCGCCGGTAACGAACGCATGAGCCATCACCACCACGGAGCCAGGTCGGGTGAGCGCCTGGGTGCGCACCCTGTCCAGTGCCGCCCTCAGCACAGCTGCGTGGGTCCGTTCCAGCGCGCCCAACGGGTCGGCAGCCACCGATGGCTCGAGGTAGGGCAAGGCGTAGACGTCGACGTCCTTGATCATCACCGCCGTCCCCACCGAGTCCAGGCTGGTCCGGATGTGAAGCCCCGCCCGGGCCAGGAGGTCTGAGGCGAAGCCGAGACGGATCGCCGAGTCGTGGTTACCACTGGACAGGACCACGACTGCGCCAGCATCGATGAGCCGGGTGACAGCGTCCGAGAGCAGCTCCACGGTGTCGGGGGCGGGCAGTGCCCGGTCATAGACGTCACCTGAGACGAGCACCGCGTCGACGCTTTCGGCTCTGACCACGTCGACCAGATGGTCCAGGTAGCGGGCCTGGGCGTCGAGCAACCGCACTCGGTGGAAGGAACGTCCCAGGTGCCAGTCAGAGGTATGTATGAAGCGCACATCCGAAGGCTATGACTGACCGCCGACAGTGCTGCCCCCAACAGGACCGTGGATGCAGTGGTAGTGATCACTCTGACAAGGTGGGGGCATGCCTGTGGACTCACCTCGAACGGTCACCATCACCCGCACAGCGGCTGGCCGCTATACCGCGGTCAACGCTCGCGGCGCCACCCTCGAGTTCGGCACGGGGGACGTCGACGACTTCACGCCGGTTGAGCTGCTCCTGACCGCCATCGGCGGATGCACCGCAGTCGACGTCGATGTCTTCACGACCCGTCGGTCCGAGCCGGAGTCGTTCGTGGTGGAGGTTGCCGGGGACAAGGTTCGCGACGAGAGCGGCAACCGCATGGAGGAGCTGTCGGTGACCTTCCGGCTGAAGTTCCCAGATGGCCAGGGCGGGGACGCCGCGCGAGCACTCGTGCCCGAGGCGGTGCAGCGCTCGCATGACCGGCTCTGCACGGTGAGCCGCACCGTGGAGCTCGGCACCCCCGTCGCAACGCGAATCGAGACCTGAGCCGCCGTGCTGCTCAACTACCGCATCCTGAACGTCTTCATCGATGGTGACAATCCGTTCTCCGGCAACCCGTTGTGCGTTTTCGAGGACGCAGCGGACCTGTCCGACGAGGACATGCAGAACCTCGCCCGTCAGCTCAATCTCTCGGAGACGACTTTCATCACGCCCGGCGGCGCGGATGTGAGCGCCAACGTCCGCATCTTCACACCCAGCTACGAGATGCCCTTCGCCGGGCACCCGACCCTGGGCACCGCATACGTCGTGCATGAGCTGTCGAGCACGGGGGACGCGATCCTCCTGCGTATGCCGGCCGGGGACATCCCGGTGCGGGTCACGGACAACGTGTGGACGATGCGGGTGAACGCGCCGGTGTCCTACCCCGTCGACGCGCAACTCTCGAATCTGACCGCAATGATCGGGCTGACCGCGGATCGCGTTGCGGCAGAACCGTTGTGGGTCGACACAGGCAGCCTCCAGCTGATCCTGCCACTACGATCGGCCCGCGACGTCAGGACTGCTTCCGCCGATCCCAAGCTCCTGGCCAGGTTCGCCACGAGGCCCGACGGTGAGTCGCTGGTCTACATCTGGGCACCGACGGGTCCCGACACCATCGAGGCCCGGCTCTTCTTCACGCAGAGCCACGCGGTGCTCGAGGACCCGGCAACAGGATCGGCGTGTGCCAACCTCGGCGGCTGGTTCCTGGCGAACGAGCAACGGGGCATTGGGCGCCGCATCCGCCAGGGGAGTGCGATTCGGCGCCCATCGGTCCTGGACCTGGCAGTAGGGGAAGACGGCACCATCCTGGTTAGTGGCGCCGTGCGTGAAGTAGGTCGCGGGACGTTCAAGATCTGATGCCCGCCTTCATCGCGTTCCTGCGGGCGATTAACGTCGGCGGACGATTCGTCAAGATGGCTGATCTGCGAGCAGGACTGCTCTCTGAGGGTTTAGGTGAGGTTGAGAGTTATATCCAGAGCGGAAACCTGCGCTTCACCTCGAGCCTGCAATCGACCGCCGAGGTTGAGCTCGACCTCGAGAGGGCGCTGCTGGAGCTCTGCGGGTTCACCGTGAGGACGCTCGTTCGAACACCTGTGCAACTGGGTGAGCTTTCGTCATACGGGGCGGGTCTGGCTGCTCCGCTGGACGGAGAGCCGCGGCGTTATGTCACCTTCCTCAAGAATGATCCCGATGACGACTTCACTGCGGCGATGAACGGCTGGGACGTTGCGGGGGAGCGAGCAAACGTCAACGGCCGTGAGGTCTTCCTCTGGTTCACGCACCCGTCGCACGAGGCGAAGCTCAGCAACGCGTGGATCGAGCGCAGGGGAGTGGTGGCGACCACCCGGGACTGGAAGGTCGTTTCGGTACTGGGGCAGAAGTGGGGCGTATGTCGAACTCAGCCATAAGCTCGAACCGCCTGAATCTGCTGCCGATGACCCTTGAGCTCATGGAGGCGCTGCTGTGCGGGGACCGAAACTCTGCCCAGGCGATGGTCGGTTACCGGATTCCATCGGATTGGCCGCGAGGCATGGAGTCGACGCTGCGATTCCGAATCGCCCTCGCGCGGCGACAACCTGAGACGCTGCCTCTGCTGTTGCGGGCGATGGTGCTGCGCGCAGAACCCGAGGTGGCCATTGGTCGGATCGGCTTCCATGGTCCGGCTGACGATTCCGGCATGCTGGAGATCGGCTACGAGGTGTTCCCCGCATACCGCCGACAGGGGTATGCGCGAGAAGCCGTGCTCGCCATGTTCGACTGGGCGCAGCGCGACTGCGCAGTCCTGCGGTTTCGTGCGACGGTAAGCCCCGAGAATCTGCCCTCCCGCCGGCTGGTCACCGGACTCGGGTTCATCGAGGTCGGCAGCCAGTGGGACGAGGAGGACGGCGAGGAGACCGTGTTTGAGCAGGCCGCCGGTCAGATCCAGTGGAGACCTCTGCCGGCTCAAGACCGTCAGCCAGGCAAGGATCTCAATCCGGGGTCGCTAGGGTGAGCCACATGGCAGTACACCGTAAGGCGCTGCCCGTCGTGGCTTCCTCGACATTCGTGGCCATCTGGACCGCGTGGTGGGCCTGGCACATGTGGCCGAATTCCGGTCTGTCGTGGCATTTCTCCGTTGACGGTGCCAGGCTGCTTCTGCAGGGCTCCGGTCTCAACCTCTACGCCGACGCTCCGTGGCTGCAGACCGGCCCTCTCTCGCTGGTAGTGGCCGCCTTGCTCCGCCCGCTACCCGCCAACATCGGCAAGAGCCTGGCCCTGGCTGTCATGGCAATGGCCGGCCCGCTGCTCATCGCCGCGCTCACACCGTTGGTGGCCCCAGCCAAGAGGCACCGCCGGATGCTCATCGCGGCCATCGTTCTCATACCGGCATGGACGGTTCTTTCAGTGCGGTGGGGGCACCTCGATGATGTCCTGGCAATGGCCTTCGCCATCCTTGCTCTGCGCGCAGTGTCCGCTGACCGACCAGTGCTGGCAGGGGTGGCACTGGCAGCGGCGATCGCCTCGAAGCCGTGGGCGGTCGGGTTCCTGCCGATGCTGCTCGTCCTACCCTGGGGCAGGCTGCGCGCAGCCGCCGCCGCTGCAGCCGGAACTGCGCTGGCCTGGGCACCCTTCGTGCTCGCCAACCCGCACACACTCGGCGCGCTGAGCCCACCGGTCGGTCTGTCACCCTCGTCGGGACTGCACGCCCTGGGCGCGCGCGGCGTGCTGGTGCCACGATGGGGACGAACCGCCCAGCTCGTTCTCGCGCCCGCGGCGGCGACCGTGGCAGTCCTGACCAGAGGCTTGCCTGGTGTGCTGCTCGTCTCGGTCGCGGTGCGACTGGCCCTGGACCCGAAGGACAACGCCTACTACATCGGCAGCGCAGCCCTCGCCGCCGTGGTCTTCGACCTGCTCGGCACCGGCTGGACGATCCCTTGGACCACCCTGGGCACCGTCATCGTGTTCTGGCAGCCCTTCGTCGCAACCTTTGCGCACGCGCTGACGACGACAACAGGCCTGACGCACTGGTGGTTCGCCCATCAGGAGGCGGTCGGGGCAATCCATCTGGCGTGGGCTGTGGTCGTCATCGTCCTGGTCTTGGCGCGGCCCCGTCGACCGGTCCGAGAAGTTGGATCTTCTTAGGTCTCTGAGAGGGTCCGCAGAGGTGGGGCGGACATGATCGAAACATGGGCGATCGGCAGATGGACACGACAGAGAAGCTCACGGTGACCAGCGAGGACGCGTCGGTGCCAGTCGTCGATCCGGCCGACGACAGTCCACCTCGCCGGGTCGGTCGGGGCGAGGTGCTGGTGGCGGTGGTGGCCTTCGCCGCCCTGTGCGTGGCGGTACTGGTGAGGTCTGCCCAGCTTCTCGAGCCGGACGACTATGCGTACCGGGCGTCGATCGTGGCATTGACCCAGGGACACTTCCTGAGTCTGACCAATGTGGAGTACCAGGCGTTACTGAAGCAGCTGAGCGGTGGCGGCGGAATGGGCATCTCGCAGTGGGTGCACACGGCCGGCGGCAGCTGGATCAGCGAGAAGAACCCCGGCTACCCGTTCCTGGCAGCCCCGTTCCAGGCACTGGGGATGCTCCGGGTGGCCCCATTGTTCTATGGGGCGTTGGGTTGCCTGGGCCTGTTCGTCGGCGCCCGCCGCTGGCTCGGGCGCTGGGGTGGCACGTGGGCGGTAGTCCTGTTCTGCAGCTCGGGTGCAGCACTGGCCTTCGCGTGGCGGGCCACGATGCCCACGTTCACGGACGCGTCGCTGATCGCGGCCGGCTCGGGAGCGTTGCTGTGGGCGATGCTCGCCACAGAGCGGACGGTGCGGCGGCGAACCGTGAGTGGCCTGCTCGGGTTCATGGCACTGGAAGCTGCTGTCCTGGTCCGGTACACCAACGTGGTCATCCTTGTTGTGGCTGTCCTGGCAGCGCTCCTGGTCTTCCGACGGGTCGCTCTGCCTATGCGTGCAGTCGGCTGGTGGCTCGGCTCAGTTGCTGTGCTGGTGGCCGGCGTCCTGGGGTTCGACCACGTGGCCTACGGCAGCGCGCTGAAGACGGGATACTCCACCGGCGAGATCACGTTCAGCCTCTCCTCGGTGATCCCCAACCTGCAACACATGCCCGCGCGTCTGGTGGCCAGCATGCCGATGTTGCTCCTGGCGTTAGGAGCACTGGGGTGGCTGGCGGTGAGGGTGGTGACCTCGCGACGACGGGGGATTGAGCCTGAGCGTCGGGCGAGTTATCGGCGCGACGCGGTTGTCGGGGTTGTTCTGGCCACCGGCTGGATCGCTATCTGGGGTCTGTACGCCGCCTACGACTGGACGGCACGGATGGGTTCGGGAGCCGGCAGCGACATCCATGTCATCAGGTTCTACCTTCCGGCTCTCGGGCTGATCAGCCTGCTGGGAGCATGGCTGCTGGCACAGCTGCCGCGCTGGCTGCCCATCGTTCTCCTGGTCGTGCTGATTGGTCTGGGCGCAAGGTCCTACCCGAACCTCGTCGCGGGAGGCGTCGGCGGCCCAGGCACGGGAGGTCCACCAGGTGCACCAGGATCCGGAGGTCCAGGCAGGGTACCAATCGGGCCACCGCCAGGGCTTGGAGGTTCCGGAGGTCCAGGGGGTGCACCTGCCCCTAGCGGTCCTTAGGGCAGGGCAGGGGAGTGCACGCTGAAGGGGTCTGTTCTGCGGGAAATCGACTGAGATTGCCGCCAGCCTAGGACCCAGCTTCTGTCACAGCCGGTCTGGTTCATGAGGTCAACAGTGACTCGAACATCAGTGCGAGTCAGGGGAGCAGCACATGGCGGGATGCCCGGATTCACCAAGGCGGTTCGCAGCTATGCCGCTCAGGCGAGAGCTCGAAGGTTCCTACAGCGCCCATCGTGGCCCAGACCGCATCCTGTACAACATCAATCGGCCCTGCGAGCCGCCGCCGAGATCCTGCGAGCTGACCACCGAGTCGACGGTTCACCGCAGCGGCTGATCGCCTTGCCGGCGACGGCCATGGGGGAGTTCCCGCATGTCGTCTTGCAGGGGTTCGTCAGGTGGAAGATCCACTTAGAGTGACATAATGTAGATTATCGGCTAAATGTTTGCCTCGGCGAACGCGGAACTCCATGCCGCAAGTCTCTAGGCGGCCTGCAGCCGCCAATGCCAACGATGCGCCGACGAACGACAGAGTCTGAGCAGACACGTGACGTGATCACGAACCTGAATGTCATCGTCTCAGACTATAGAACATATATCCTATGTCGCCTACCGTGGATACGTTGAGCGTGTGGAGATC
>Ga0208079_1001296_pt1 | contig 13173 bp, 10 predicted proteins | sample NGESurdeep092012_5_FD_184474 | JGI IMG/M metagenome (GOLD analysis project Ga0208079, IMG submission 184474) | Arctic peat soil microbial communities from Barrow, Alaska - NGEE Surface sample 210-2 deep-092012 (SPAdes) | ecosystem: Environmental > Terrestrial > Soil > Wetlands > Peat ... | reverse complement strand
CTATAAACGTCAGGGCGGTCTATTTACCCTTGAGCCCACCATGTCCCCATGAATGGAGAGCAAACGTTCTCGTTCAGACATCTCCGATATGAACGGGCCGCCTGCCTTGCAAATTTCTCTACGCGTCAGCGCACTGCTCGTCGCTGCGATGGCCCTCTCCGCTTGCGGATCGATCGTCGGAGTCGATCGCTGCAACTTGATGGCCTACCCGCCGGCGTTCGACGTGACGGTGCGGGATCAAGCGGGAGCTCCGCAGGCGCTCGGCGCCGTCGTCACGTTCACGTGGGCTTCGAATCGTTATCAGTACAGCACGCTCGATGATTCCGTAAACGTTCGCGCAGGCGGACCGGGTACGGCGTACGAAATCCAAGTCTCGAAGCGTTACTACAACGATGCATCGGCGCACAACGTCTACACGCCCGATCTCGGATGTGGACGTGCGGGGGCGGTCGTCACAGTGCCGATCGTTCTTTCGCTCGTTCCCGGTTCACCAGCGGTGAGATCGCTGTACGTCTTACCGCAGCGGCGAACTCTTGATCGAGGCGGCGATGGTAAGTACGCGTTCGCTTCCGTGGTTGATGCCAACGTCGGAACATCGCACGCGGTCCGTTGGAGTCTTACCGGCGACACTGCTTCGGTCGCCCTCGACGCGGCGACAGGCATTCTCACGTATCGTTGCCTTTCGAAGAGTGGCTATCTCACGTTGACGGCGACCTCGGTGGCGGATTCCACGATATTCGCGAGCGCTGCCGTGGCCGTTCAGGGACATCCGGCAGCGACGAACGATCCGCCGTGCAGCTGATGCGCACTGGTCCACGATGGCCAACCGGGCCGCGATTCCGGTGACCACGCTGTGTCCGGCGGGGTAGCTGAAGTAGAGGTTCCTCGTTCCAAGAGGGTTGCAATGAATCGACTTCTTTTTGGATTCCTATTGCTGACGGCGTGCGGCCGCGAGGTCACGGCTCCCGCGACGGCTTTGATCGTCACCGCGAACATTTCGCCATCGACATTTCGTGCTGGCGACAGCGTGACAGTGACCGTCACCGTCGTCAATCACAGCGATGTGCCACAATCGATCCAATTGAATCAGTGCAACCGGCCATTCGTGGTGAGCACGTCAGCCGGAGCGGTCGTTGGTCCGGACCCGCTCGCCTGTTTTGCGTACAGCGCGGTGATGGCTCTCGCTCCCGGCGCGAAATACTCTTGGTCTGTCCCGTGGTTCGGTCGTGGCTCGGTGCCGGAGTCCACACCGACATTGATTCCCGGCACCTATGTCGTTACCGGCAAAGAGTCCATTCGTGAGGTCGACAACTCCGCGTCGATGTCGCTTGTGCCAACCACCATTCAGGTCACACCGTGACGACGCTCTCGAATCGGCTTCGCTGGTTCATCGCCGTGGCCGGTCTCACGGTGCTCGCCGGCTGCGGCAGCGAGTTGCAACCCACACAGCCCACGCCGAATCTCTCCGGCAGCTGGTCGGGCACGATCACCAGCACGCTGTCGAGCACCGGAACAATCTCGCTCACGTTGTCGCAAATCGGGTTGGTGTTGCTCCCATCTGGAGTCGGAATGGAGCAAGATCTAACCGGGACATGGTTGACGTCGTTCTTGAACGTTAATGCGGACGCTAATAGCGGCACGCTGTCCGGACGGGTAAACGAGGCGTCAGTCGCATTCTCGTTGACGCCAGCTACGCCGGGCGTCTGCCCGCGCAACTTCACCGGCACGCTGGCGAACGTGACGTCGATGCACGGGACGTATGTGACCTTCAACTGCACGTTCACCGATAGTGGTACGTTCACGGTGACCAAGCAATGAAGCCGACCGTGATCACGGGCATTCACGCATTCAGTCTCGCTTGCCTTCTCGCGATTCCGGCGACTGCCAGCGCCCAGACGATCGTCGAAGTCGGCGGCGGCTGGAACTATCCCGGGACGGGACCGTCGGGCGAGACCTACTCGCACGGCTGGACTGCCCGTGTCTCGGTCGGCCCGCAGCTCGCGTCGAACTTCCTGTTGCGAATAGATGCGATCATGAGCCAGTTCGTGGACAGCGTCCAGTTCTATCCGCCCTGTCCGTCTCCCGGTTGCACACATGCCTACTACAACGCGCAGACCGTAAACATCCTCGGAGTGGTGGCGAACGGGATCCTGAATGTGGATCATCGCGGAATCTTCTACCTGATCGGCGGCGCTGGCGCCTACGACGTGAACGCGCGAAACCACGACTTGCACATGGGGCTGTCCGCAGGAGCAGGCATCGCCCTGCCCGTCGGCCCACGATTGCGCGCTGTTGCCGAGGCTCGATGGAATGGCCTCGTCGGCGGCACGACCGGACCTTCCTGGTTCGCGCCCATAACGTTCGGCCTTCGTTACTGAACCAGCGTACTACTCGAGCTGCTGCGCTCAGCTCGAGTAGTACGCCGCGTTCTCTTCTATATACCCGTTCGTGAGATCGCAGCCGTACGCGGTCGCGCTCGCATTGCCGACACCGAGCATCACCTCGAGATCGACGACCTCGCTCTTTAGCGCGGTACGCACCGCAGCCTCGTCGAACTCGAGACGCTCGCCGCCCTTCACCACCGCGTGGCCGTTGATCCATGCGTCGGTGCTCCCCGGCCGCACGTTCACCTCGAACGCCTTGCCCACCGCCATCAGCAGGCGGCCGACGTTGGGATCCGCGCCATGCACCATCGTCTTGATCAACGGTGAGTTCACGAGCGACTTCGCGACGCGCCGCGCGTCGTCGTCGGTCGCAGCGCCACGAACGATCGCGCGCAGCAGGTGAGTTGCCCCCTCGCCGTCGCGAGCCAGCGTCTCGGTCATCTTGATGCAGCCCGCGGTGAGCGTCTCGAGAAACGCCTGCTCGTCCACGCGCCCCGCCAGTCCGTTCGCCATGATCGCGCACGTGTCGCTCGTGCTCGTGTCGGTATCCACGCTCAACATGTTGAACGACACGTGCACCGCCTGCCGCAGCATCCGGTCGAGCGCGGGCGCGTCGAACTCCGCATCGGTGAAGATGTAGGCGAGCATCGTCGCCATGTTCGGCTCCACCATCCCCGAACCCTTCGCCACCCAGGTGATCGTCGCGTCGCCCACGCGCGCCGACAACGCCTTCGGGTAAGTGTCGGTCGTCATGATCCCCTCGGCGCCCACCATCGGATCCGCCTGCAGCTGCGCCGCGAGTCCAACCATGCCGTGCTCGATCTTCTCGATCGCGAGCTGCACACCGATCACGCCGGTCGAGCTCACGAGCACACGGTCCGCCGTCGACCCGATCTCTTTCGCGGCTGCGGCCGCCATGCGACGCGCGTTCTCGAGGCCGCGTGCGCCGGTCGCGACGTTGCTGCACTTGCTGTTGGCGACGATCGCGCGCAGCCGGCCGGCCTTGATCGTCTCGCGGCCGAGCGTCACCGGCGCGCCGGGAAAGTGATTTCGCGTGAACAGGGCGGCGGCGGAAGAATCCTTCTCGCTCACGAAGAGTGCGAGATCCTTCGCGTCTGGCTTCAGGCCGCAGTTGGTGCTCGTGCAGCGGAATCCGCGCGGGAATACGGGCGGATCGTCGAACTTCACCGGGGAGGAGTTGGACATTGAGTGGTGCAAGATACCGTTCGGTTCGCGACGCGCGCCACTCGACAGCGCCGCCGACGCCCCGTAACGTCCCACGAATGAAACGCAAACTTCTTGTCCCCGCCGCGCTCGTCTGCGCGCTCGCATGCGCCGTCGCCACACGGGCCTCCGCCCAGGGCAATCCCGCCGACGACCGCATCGCCGAAGCCATCTCGCGGTGGATTTCGCTGCCTGCGCCCGCCGGCTCCGAGGACATCGCGGCGGCACGACTCAAGGCCGTGCTCCCGGGCTGGACCCGCGACGCCGTCGGCAATCTCCTGCGAACGGTCGGCTCCGGCACACCGCGGCGCGTGATCGCGTGCGCGCTCGACGTCTCGTCGTACGCCGTGAGTGAGATCACCGATCAGGGATATGTGCGACTGCATCGCGCCGGCGCGGTGCCGCCGCATCCGCTCTGGGACCAGGCGCTCGAGGCGCAGCGCGTGCGCATATTCACGGCCCGCGGCGGCGAGAACGGCGTGCTCGGAGTGGGCGCGATCTTCAACGGGCACTTCGCGCAGCAGCATCGCGCCGACACCACGGTCATAGGCGTCGACCAGATCTGGATCGACGTCGGCGCATCGTCGCGCGCCGACGCCGAGAAACTCGGCATCGCGCTGCTCGACCCCGTGATCGCCGATCGTCCCGCGTGGACGTACGAAGGCTACGCCGCCGGCCCGGCCGCCGGCGCGCGCGCCGGATGCGCGGCCGTCGTGACCGCGGCACAGGGCACGGTCTCGAGCGGCGAGACGGTGTTCATCCTCGCCGCGCAGCACGTGATGAACTGGTCGGGCTTGAACGGCGCGCTCGCCCGGCTCGGCCACTATGACGACCTCACGCTTATCGGCGAGGCTCGCGGTGGTCGCAGCGCGCCGCCGACCAAGTCCATCGTGCCGCGCACACGGTTCACCGGATCGCTCGTCGAGTCGATCAGCGCCGCGGAAGCGCGCGATCTGCTCGCGAAGACTGCCGCTGCCGCGGGCGTGACACTTGCGCCCAATCCAACGTGGATCGCGCCAGCCGAGGCCAAACACGTTGCGGCTGCCGCGCGCACGGACGCCTACGAGGCCACTGAAAAACAGGTGACGTCGCTTCTCGACGTGCCGGGCGTGCATCCCCACGAATGGCGCGTCTCGGATGCCGTGAAGGCCGCGCTCCCGGCCTGGGCGCGTGCGAAGGCCACGATGGATTTGGCGGGCAACGTCATCGTCGAAGCCGGGCCTGACAAGGATCCCGTCGCATTCGTCGCTCACGTGGATGAGGTCGGGTTCCTGCTCGATCGCATCAACGCCGACGGCAGCGTCACGCTGCGAGTAGTCGGCGGCGCGGTCGCGTCGGCGTGGGAAGGTGAGGTCGCCCTGCTCTACTTCGACAAGTCCACGAGTGGCGCCGCGCCCGAGCCGCTCCGCGGGGTGTTCATTCCGCGCGACACCGCGCGAGTGAAGGCGCCGCGCAACCTCACCGCCTGGTTCGGCCTCGACTCCGCCGGTCTCGCCGCGCGCGGCGCTCGCGCCGGCGCGATGATCATCGGATACAAGCACGCCGAACGGCTCGGCGCGCTGCGCGTGACCGGCCGGTCGAGCGACGACCGCACCGGATCGGCGGCGCTGCTGCTCGCCGTGCGCGGCATCGACCCCGCCACGCTCCCGCGCAAGACCTATTTCGTGTGGGACGTGGGCGAAGAAGCTGGACTCCTCGGCGCGCGCGCGTTCGGCGCGAAATACGGCACCACGCTCACGCGAACCTACGCGATCGACACCTTCGTTTCGAGCGACACCCCGCTCGAGCTGCCGACCTTCGCGCTCGCGCCGCTCGGCAAGGGTCCGGTGCTGCGCGGGCTCGACAACAGCACCGTCGTCTCGCGCGTCGAGCGCGACCGCGTGATCAAGGCCGCTCACGCGGCGATGGTACCGCTCCAGCTCGGCACCACACAGGGTTCGACGGATGGTTCCGCGATCGGCACGTTCGGCGCACCGAACATCGGGCTCTCGTGGCCCGGCCGATACTCGCACACGCCGGGCGAGGTGCTCGACCTCCGCGACCTCGATGCGCTGAGCAAGCTCATCAAGGCGCTGGCGCTGACTCCGTAACCCTGATGGCGACGGAGGTGGCGACTGTTTAACCTTCGTCGCTCCCGCCCCAGCCAGGTCCGTCACCCGCCGATGCCCACTTCTTCTTCCGCCCCAGCACCGCGGCGCCAAGCGGCCATCGCGTTCATCTTCATCACGGTCGTTCTCGACGTGCTGGCGATGGGGATCATCATCCCGATCCTTCCGCGCCTCATCCAGGATTTCCTGCAGGGCGACACGGCGCGCGCCGCAGAGATGTTCGGGGTGTTCGCCACCGTATGGGCGCTGATGCAGTTCTTCTGCTCGCCCATCATCGGGATGCTTTCCGACCGGTTCGGCCGGCGGCGGGTGATCCTGCTCTCGAATTTCGGCCTGGGCCTCGACTACATGGTGATGGCGCTCGCGCCGACCATTGGCTGGCTGTTCGTCGGGCGCGTGATCTCGGGGATTACCGGCGCGAGCTTCACCACCGCCGGCGCCTACATCGCCGACATCACGCCAAAGGAGAAGCGTGCCGCGAGCTACGGCATTCTCGGGGCCGCGTGGGGACTCGGATTCGTGCTCGGGCCGGCACTCGGCGGAATTCTCGGCGGCGTCAACCCGCGCCTGCCGTTCTGGGTGGCGTCCGGGCTGACGCTCGTGAACGCGCTGTACGGATTGATCGTGCTCCCCGAATCGCTTCCGCCCGAGAAGCGCACGCCGAGGTTCGTGTGGGCCAAGGCGAATCCGCTGGGCTCGCTGAAGCTGCTCCGGTCGCACCACGAGCTCTTCGGCCTCGCCACGGTGAACTTTCTCTATTATCTCTCGCACCAGGTGCTGCAGAGCGTGTTCGTGCTGTACGTGGGGTATCGCTATAACTGGAGTGCGCGCGCGGTGGGGCTCACGCTCGCCGCGATCGGCATCGGAAGCGTGATCGTGCAGGGCGGGCTGGTGCGGCCCGTCGTCGCGAGGATCGGCGACCGGCGTGCCCTCTTCGTAGGATTGATTTTCGGCGCGATCGGGTTTGCGTGCTGGGGGCTCGCGCCCACGGGAATCCTTTTTCTCGCGGCCATTCCGATCGGATCGCTGATGGGATTCTACGGACCGGCGGCGCAGGGACTGATGACGCATCGTGTCAGCGCGTCGGAACAGGGACAGCTCCAGGGTGCGAACAGCAGCGTGCAGGGCATCGCCGGACTCGTCGGTCCCGGCCTGTTCACGTGGATCTTCGCGCATTTCATCAGCACCGGCAGCTCCTGGCAGCTGCCGGGTGCGCCGTTCCTGCTCGGCTCGCTGCTGCTGCTCACCGCGCTGCTGCTCGCGTTTCGCGTCACTCGCGAGCGATGAACCTGCGCCTCGCGTGCGCCGCGTTGCTGGCAGCGTACCCGGCGCTCGCGCAGAAACCGATCGATCAGCAAGTAACGGCGCGCGCGGTGCGCGTCTCGACGCCGCCGGCCATGAATGGACGCGATGACGACGCGGCGTGGAAGGACGCGCCGCCCATTACGGCGTTCCGCCAGTTCGATCCCGGCGAGGATCTCGACCCGTCGTTCCGGACCGAGGCACGCGTCGTTTACGACGACCAGTTTCTCTACGTGCTCGTTCGCGCGTACGATCCGCATCCCGACAGCATCGTCAGCCTGCTGAGCCGGCGCGACGTGAAGACCGCCAGCGATCAGCTCAAGATCATCATCGACGCATTTCACGACCAGCGCACCGCTCTCGAATTCGCGGTCAATCCCGCGGGCGTGAAGCGTGACTACGCGATCTACTCGGACGTCACCGAGGACATCACCTGGGACGGCGTGTGGGACGCCGCCGCGCAGGTGGACTCCAAGGGGTGGGTGGCCGAGTTTCGAATTCCATTCGGCCAGCTCCGGTTCAATGCGCTCGCCGCGAACGAGTTCGGCTTCGGGGTCTGGCGCGACATCGCGCGACTGAACGAGCGCGATGCCTGGCCCGCCTACCGCCGGTCGGTGAACACGCTCGCGTCGCAGCTGGGCACGCTCACCGGGCTCCGCGGACTATCTTCGGCGCGCCGCCTGGAACTGCTCCCTTACGTCGTCGCCAAGAATGCGAGCGAGCCGACGGCTACGGGATTCCGGAGCGTAAACAAGGGGTCCGTCGGGCTCGACGTGAAGGCCGGACTGACACCGTCCATGCGTCTCGACGCGACCTTGAACCCCGACTTCGGTCAGGTCGAAGCCGATCCTGCGGTGCTGAATCTCTCCGCGTTCGAGATCCGCTTTCCCGAGCTGCGCCCGTTCTTCCAGGAGGGCGCCGGCCTCTACACCTGCGGCGGACCCTGCGAAGCGCTCTTCTACACGCGCCGAATCGGACGCTCGCCGCAGCTCCCGACGCTTTCATCCGATCCGGCGTTCACGAGCATTACCGGCGCGGCGAAATTCACCGGACAGTTCGCCGATGGCGCCCAATTCGGTGTCGTCGACGCGGTGACGCAGCGCATGCAGGGCGGGCTCGGCGCGACAATAGAGCCGCAGACGAACTATCTCGTCGCGCGCGCCGTGCGCGAGCTCGACGCGGGCCGCACGCAATTCGGCGCGATGCTCACCGACGTACGACGCCAGCTCGACTCCGCGAGCGCCCGGTCGCTGCGCAGCTCCGCCACCGCCGCTCTCGCGCAGGGTTACACGAGATTCGCACGCGATGCGTGGAAGCTCTCGGCGTACGGCACCCTCACGCACGTCGAAGGAAGCACCAGCGCACTTTCGCTCACGCAACTCGGCAGCGTGCACTACTACCAGCGTCCCGACGGCGAGCAGCGCTTCGATTCCACACGCAAGACGCTCGACGGCGCGGCGTTCGGCGTCGACCTCGCGAAAATCAGCGGCTGGCTGCGGTCCAGCACCTATTTCCACTGGACAGGGCCCGGCATTGAGACCAATGACGCCGGCTTCATCACGAACGTGAACGACGCAACGGCCCGCCAGGAATTCGACTATCTCCAGCTCACGCCGAATCAGCTCTTCAGATCGTTTTCCGGATTGCTTTCATATGAGTCGCACTGGACGACGGACGGGCTGCCGTCCGCACGCGTCGCACAGCTCCAGGGATCGGCCACGCTGCCGAACAGCTGGGGCGCGACGCTGACGCTCACTGGATCCGATCTCGGCGGCGTGAACTGCGTGAGCTGCGCGCGCGGTGGACCATCGCTTCGTCAGTCGCCGAAGGAGGGGATGCGAATCGACCTCATTCCCGACCCGACGCTGTCCGTGCTTCCACAGGCTGCCTTTCGCGCCGGAGTGAGCGATGAGGGGCGCTCGATGTACCGCGGGTTCGATGCGGGCGGGAGCCTGCGCGTGGCGAGCCGGTTCTCGGCTTCGTTCGTGTTCTCGTTCGATCACGTGATCAACGACCAGCAATGGGCCGGAAATTTCGGAGCGCTGCTGAGCGACACGACACACTTCACGTTCGCACTCCTCGATCAGGACATTCTCTCGATGACCGTGCGGGGGAACTGGACCTTCACGCCGGCCCTTTCGTTCCAGCTCTATGCGCAGCCCTACGTCGCCGCGGGAACGTACAGCCAGTGGCGGCAGCTTCACGCGCCGGGCGCGGAGTCCTATGAGGACCGCTTCACCGCGTATGCGAGCGGGGCGCCGAACGGCTTCGACTTCACGCAATTCAACTCGAACGCCGTCCTGCGATGGGAGTATCGCCCGGGGAGCGTGCTGTTTTTCGTCTGGCAGCAAGGGCGCACGCAGAACGTCGTCAACAACAGCGCATTCGACGGACCGACCGACGTCTCCGGCATGTTCGGCGCGCACCCGAACAACACGTTCCTGGTGAAGCTCTCGTACTGGATCAGTCCGTAGCGACCGCGAGGCGCATCTTGTCCCAGAGCGCCTCGACGTGCGCGCGTTCGGTTTGTTCTCCGCCGATCGAGACACGAACCATCCAGCGGCCGTCGAGGATCGCCGGCGTGACGTAGGCGGCGCCGGAGTGATTCAGCAAGTCGACCCAGCGTTGCGTATGCGCGTCGAGTTCCTGTGCCGATAGTCCCGGCGGTTCGTGCCGAACGCAGACCGTCTGCAGCGGAACGGGAGCCAGCACGCGCCATTCCGGCGATGCGCGCACCTGCGACTCGAACCACTTCGCATTCTCCATGTCGCGCCTGAGCCGCGCCTGAAGGCCGGCGACGCCCTGCTCTCGAATGAGGCACCAGAGCTTGAGCGCGCGGAACCGGCGGCCGAGCGGCAGTCCCCAGTCGCGAAAGTTCTTCACCGAGCCGTCGGCCGACGACTGCAGGTAGCTCGGGTTCGTGGACATCACGCGCACGAGGTGTTCGGGATCGCGCACGAAGTAGAGCGAGCAGTCGAACGCGGCGCCGAGCCATTTGTGCGGGTTGACCACGAGAGAGTCTGCGCGCTCGACGCCCTCCCACATCCAGCGGCACTCGGGGAGGATCATCGCCGAGCCGGCCATCGCGGCATCGACGTGCAGCCAGACGCCGAACCGTTCCGCGACCTCCGCGATGGCGGCCACCGGGTCGAGCGCCGTCGCGGTGGTCGTACCCGTGGTGGCGACGATCGCGCACGGCACCCTGCCCGCGCGCACGTCGGCTTCGATGAGCCGTGCGAGTTCGTCCGCGCGCATCGCGTTCTTTTCGTCGGAGGGCACGAGACGCATGTTCTCGCGCCCGAAACCCGCGAGGAGCGCGGCTTTGTCCACCGAGCTGTGCGCGTGCGCGGACGCGTATACGACCAGCGGGCGGTCCTCGCCCTGCAGTCCTCCGCGGCCCAGCGCGAAGTTCGACGCCCGCTCGCGCGCACAGATCAGCGCGACGAGCGTGTTGGTGGACGCCGTGTCGTGAATCACGCCGCTCCACGCGCTGGAGAGGCCGAGCATCTGGCGCATCCAGTCGCAGACGACTTCCTCGAGTTCGGTGAGTGCCGGACTCGATTGCCAGGAGAGGCCGATCACGCCGAGGCCGGTGCTGAGGAAATCGCCCAGCACGCTCGAGAGGAGCCCGTTCGAGGGGAAGAATCCGAAGAACGATGGATGCTGCCAGTGTGTGATTCCGGGCACGATGACTCGGTCGAGATCGCGCATGATCTCCCCGAACGACTCGGGGTGTTCGGGCGCGTGCCCGGGCAGCGACCGCCGGATATCGCCGGGTCCCGTGTGCGGCATCACCGGGTACTTGGCGACGTCGCGACGGTAATCGGCGATCCAGTCGACGACTGCGTGGCCCTGCTTGCGGAACTCTTCCGGTGTCACGGTAAAACCTCGCGGAAACGAGTCATCCCGCACCTATGATAACTGCGCGGCGGCGGTGGCGGCGTTATGTTCTTGCCCATGCGCCTGATCTCGGTCATGACCCCCTGCTTCAACGAAGAGGGAAACGTTCGCGAGATGTACGAGGCGGTGAAGGCCGTGTTCGCGGGACTGCCGCAATACCGCTACGAGCACATCTTCATCGACAACGGATCGAAGGACCGGACGGCGATCATTCTGCGCGAACTCGCGGCGCAGGACAAGAACGTGAAGGTGATCCTCAATACGCGGAACTTCGGCCACGTGCGGTCGGGGTACTACGCGCTCCTGCAGTCGCACGGCGACGCGGTCATCGCGCTGGCGTGCGACTTCCAGGACCCGCCGGAGCTGATTCCGGAGTTCCTCAAGCGCTGGGAGGCCGGCTCGAAGGTGGTCCTCGGCGTGAAGGAATCCGCCGACGAGAGCGGCCTCTTCTACGCCCTGCGCGACCGCTACTACCGGATGCTCGCGCGCATCGCCGACATCGAGCTCGTGCGGCAGAGCACCGGCTTCGGCTGCTACGACCAGTCGGTGATCGAGGCGCTGCGCAAGATCGACGACCCGTATCCGTACTTCCGCGGGCTGATCGCCGAGATCGGGCACGAGCCGTCGCTGGTGCCGTTCAGGCAGCCAGCGCGCAAGCGCGGCATCTCGTCGCAGAACTTCTACACGCTGTACGACCTGGCGTTTCTGGGCATAGTGAACCATTCGAAGGTGCCGCTGCGCATGGCGACGATGACGGGCTTCGCGCTCGCGATCCTGAGCCTGCTCACCGCGTTCGGTTACATGGCCGCGAAACTGCTGTTCTGGAGCCGGTTCTCGCTGGGCATCGCGCCGATCCTCATCGGGTTCTTCTTCCTCACCTCGGTGCAGCTCTTCTTCATCGGCATCGTCGGCGAGTACATCGGTTCGATCTACACCCAGGTGCGGCATCATCCGCACGTGTTCGAGAAGGACCGGATCAACTTTTGACGGCTGCCCCGCTCGCCTGGCTGCGGGCGTTCGCGGCAGACGCGGGGGTTCGCGCTACCGTGGTGGCGCGCGTGATCGCGCTCGCGGGCGCGCCGATCACGCTGTATCTCGCGGCCACGCGGCTTCCGCCGAACGAGCAGGGCTGGTATTTCGTCGCGATCAACATCGTGGCGTTCGCGCAGCTGTGCGAGCTCGGGCTCGGGACGATCATCGTGCAGTTCGCGAGCCACGAGTGGCCGCGCCTGCGCTGGGGCCGCGGCGGCGGGCTCGAGGGCGATCCCAGCGCCCGCGATTCGATCGCCGCGCTGCTCGTCACCGCGACTCGCTGGTTCGGCGCGGCGGCGCTCGTCCTCTTTGCCCTTGCCGGGATCGGCGGCGCGCTGATTTTTGGAGGGAACCTCGGCGGATCGCGCCTCGGGTTCTCGGTGTTCTGGTGCGGCTTCGTTTCGCTCACCGCGCTGTACCTGCTCGCGATTCCGTTCATCTGCGTCTCGGAGGGATGCGGCGACCTCCTCGCCGTTCAGCGCATGCGAGGGTGGCAGGCGGCGGCAATCCTGCTCGCGCTCTGGACCGGGATCGTCGCGTCAGGCCCGCTGACCGCCGCGTGGCTCGCGGCCGCCGCGCAATTGCTCGTGGCGGCCGCCTGGCTGTTCGCCAGGCATCGCGGGCTGCTGCGCGCGCCGCGCACGCTGCCTGCGCTCCTGGTGTCCGGCGTACGGGGCCTCGCGACTCGCTATCGCGCCGAGCAGGCACGCAGCGCCCGGCTCTGGATCGCGCTCTGGGTGACGCCGCAACTGCTCGCGCCGGTCCTGCTCCGCGTGCGCGGTGGCGACGAAGCGGGCAGGCTCGGTGTGACGCTCGCCGTCGCGACCGCGCCGCTCACACTCGCGATCGCGTGGCTGCACGGGCGCTATCCGTCGTTCGGCGCGATGGTCGCGGAAGGAAAGGTTCGCGAGTTCGATGCGCTCGCGCGGCGTGCGACCGTGGAGGCGGCGAGCGTGTTCGTCGCGACGTGCGTGATGCTCACGGGCGTCGTGCTGCTCCTGCCGCATGTGCTCCCTGCCCTGGCGATGCGGTTTCTTCCGCCGGCTTCACTGCTCGCGCTGATGGCCGGCAACCTGGCGGGACTGCTGCTGCAGGCGATGGCCGGCTGGCTGCGCGCGTTCCGCGATGAGGGCATCGCGGCACCGATCGTCGGCGGCGCCGCGGCGGTCGTGATCGCGAGCGCCGTCGCGGGGACGCTCGGCGGCGCACAGCTCATGTCTGCG
>Ga0208079_1001293_pt1 | contig 13194 bp, 13 predicted proteins | sample NGESurdeep092012_5_FD_184474 | JGI IMG/M metagenome (GOLD analysis project Ga0208079, IMG submission 184474) | Arctic peat soil microbial communities from Barrow, Alaska - NGEE Surface sample 210-2 deep-092012 (SPAdes) | ecosystem: Environmental > Terrestrial > Soil > Wetlands > Peat ... | reverse complement strand
CGGCTCTTCGCCTGGATGCACAACTTCCGCAGACTCGTTACCCGATGGGAATATCACATCGAGAACTTCCTCGGCTTCGTCCACCTCGCCTGCCTCCACATGCTCCTCAGACATTTATGAGACTGGTTCTAGCGTCCGTCTGACGACAATCCAGCGCCGTAGGCGCGGCATAGTTTAGCCCAGCACGGAGCCGCAGGCGGAGTGCTGGGTAAAGTAGAAAATCGATCGGAGTCCCGTAGGGACGACAGAGGTTCTCACAGATTCGCCAGTTCCAGTCGAAGGAGCGCCATCACACCTCCGGGACCAAACGCAGATCCTTCGACTCCGCACCCGCCCAACCCGCAAAGACAGCGGGTCGGAAATTCTTTGCGGGCGCTCCGCTCAGGATGACACTCTGAGATTGAAGTGCTGAGTGCTGAATGCTGAATGCTGAAGGTTGAAGGTTGAAGGCTGAAGGCTAACTGCTAACTGCTAATTGCTTTTTTATCGCAAATGCCGCATGCGAAAGGGAATTTGCACCACGGCCTCCAGCGCAACAGGCTCGCCGTTCTTGGTGCCGGGGCGGAAGTGCCAGCCCGACAGCGCGCGCATGGCGTTCGCATCGAGGCGCGAGTCCAGGCTATCGAGCACTTTGATACCGCCCACAGTTCCATCGGCGCGGATCACCGCATACAACGTGACCGTACCTTCCACGTGATCGCGCAGAACGTCGGGCGGATAGGCGGGATCGACCTTCGTAGTGGCCACCGGCGCGGTGAGCAAACCTTTGTCGGTGCTTTCCTTCAGCTCCGCAAAACGAATGATCCAACTTCCCGTTGCCGAGGTCAGGTTAGGCATGTTCATGACCAGGGAATAATAGGGCTTGGCGCGGAAGACCCGCCTCTCGATGCTGACGCCGGGGTCGTCTGACAATGTGGGAGGTGGCGCCGGAGGTTGCCGGTCATGGTAGCTGGGCAGCGATGGCCTCATGGCAGCGGCGATCATGCGTTTGCGAGCTTCCATGTCCGGATTCGAAGCGGACGGTTTGCTGGGCGCTCCCGCGACAGCAGAAGTGGCAGCACCCGGCGGAGGTGCTCCGATCATGATGCCCGGAGGCAGACCGTTTCCGGCGTCCCGGCCCGTGCCGCCGCTGGCATCGTTGCCGGTGCCAACCACGTTAGGCGTACCCGGCGCGTCAGGCTTGCCGCCGGGCGAGGCGTGAAATTCTCCGCTGCGATTGCCGCTGGGCACGGTGATTGGCCCGCGTACGTCGGCCGGACTTAGTCCCAACGCGATCAATTGCCCCTGTCCCTGCGTCGCGGGAAGGTTCTGCACGTTGGGAGACGGCGGAACGTTCTTCGCTCCATTGTCGCCGACGCCGCTGGCCCGCTGCGCCGGTACCGGCAACTTGGGAGCCGCCACCTGCGGTTGCAGTTGCGCCATGTTGAGCTCTCCCTTTTGCAGCTTCAACTGGTCGGGAGACAACGGAGGCTCGACCACGGAAGGCTGCGGCAGCGTGGGAAGTTGCAACTTCGACTTGAGCTGGGAGACGTCGGCGGTGGGCGCGACGACCTGTGTTTCAAACTGCGGAACTTTCAATTGCGAAACGGAACGCGCCGAGGCGGCAATCGGTTGGGCCGCGGGTATGGGTGTCCAGGCGACGATGTTAGGCAGCGGTACGTCGTGATCCAGCTTGACCTTGGGCGGCGTGATGATGGTCTGGTGTGTGTTGTCCGGCTCCGGCGGGACGGAGAGAATCTCTTGTTTGGCCAGCTTCGGCGTGCCTTGGCGCGGCTTCACGGGCGCCTCGCTGGCGGTGTTGATGGGCGGCAGATACTCGCTTACCGGGTAGTATTCGACCTTGGTGTTCTCAAACGGCGACTGGAGTTTCGGTGGGCGATTGAACAGCGGCAGCGTACACACCAGATACACCACGATGACGAAGGCGATGTGGCCGGCGTATGACTGGGCGAAGCGGTAAGCATCGATGCCGGTGCGGATGAAGTATACCGGCCGCAAGGCAACCGGCTGGGCCGTGATCTCGATCGGAGGCGGCTGGCGGTGCAGAAGAAGGTCGCCGAGGTTACGCAAAAAGACGCGATGCCAGGGCTCCAGTTCGCACAGCAGGGCCGGAGGTGCGGGGTCGCCGGGGAGCGGCCCGCCGCGGCGGGCGCTCTCTGGGGTAGCGGAATCGCACACTGAAGGATCGCGCTGGGCCCTGACTGCGGTACTGTCCGACATCATCCTCGACCGTGGAGCAAGTACTCGGATTATAGCGGAAAACTGCGGCTGCGGCGGGGATGATCGCTGCGCGGAAGTTGCTCTTTCGTCAACCGGCAGCGGCGTGCAATGATGGATCGCCACAGGGAGCAAACATGATCTGGAGATGTGTAGGGCTGGCGGCGTTGGTCACGTCGCTTGCGACCTTGGCGCTGCCGCGGCCGGCGTTTTCATCGGTGGCATCGCCGACCCAGCAGCCGGCGAAAACTTCTGCTCCCGCAGACGATCCCTCCGGCATGTATTCCTTCTTGCGCGAAGGCGAGTTCGTGCAGCTCACGATGGAAGATGGCAAGGTCTCCGGTTTCATCTCGCGATTCGGGGACGCTGACAGCGACAAGGGTCAGTTCATCGACCAGTTCTTCGACAAGGCCACCCTTGCGGGCGACCATCTGTCGTTCAATACCAAGACGGTACACGGAGTCTGGTACGAGTTCACCGGCGTGATCACCATAACCCCGGGCAAGCAGCCCGGACAGGAAGACTACCGCGTGATCAAGGGCACGCTGGTGCAGCACGCAACCGACGCCAGCCATCACGACAAAGCCAGCCAGCGACAGGTGGAATTGAAATCGTTTCCGCTGGACCTGAGCAAGCCGTAAGACAGCACTCAGCCGTCAGCCATCAGCCATAATTCATTGTCATCCTGAGCTCGGACTTCAGTCCGAGTCGAAGGACCCCTATTGCCGCCAACAACCCGGGCGCGTCTGCCAACCCCCTAGTTCGCCTTCTTGTCGTTGGTGGGATGAGGCACGAGCTTGCGCTGAATGTAAGCCACGTGGCCGTCTTCCATTTCGGCGAGTTCGCGATAAAGCCGGCGCAACGGTCCCTCAGTCTTGCGTGTTCTCCGCCAGATCGGAGTAGTAGCGTTGGGCAGCTAGTTCCGCCTTGAGCGCCACCTGCAAAGCACGGTCCCGCACGTTGGTCGTGCGGCCTTCGCGGGTTGCAGCAAAGACGTCCCCATCGTCCAACTTCGGGACTTCGATCCACTCGACGAGGTCTTCTTCCGTCAGAGCGCAACGCGAGCTCCCGTACTTTTCCATGTACTGGCCTTGCAGCAGCGAGCTGTGATTTTTTTCTTCTGCCGCCATTTCCCAGAAGACGCTGGCGATTTCCAACGATTCGCTATCGCGGAACTCGACAAACATTTCCGCGAAGCGGTGGTACAACTCGGCGTTGCGTTCCTCGATGAAGATGGCGACGTGCAGGGCTTCCTGAGGGTTGAGGGAAGCGAAACTCCGTTTCATGGCGTGCTCCGGCAGGCGCTGGCCCGATGCCGAATTCTATCCTGCAAAAAGGCCGGAGAATTCCAAACGAACAGATTCTTTCGCGGTACGATTCCGAAATGGGACAGATCCCAACTCCCGCCCGGAATCAACAAGACGGATTGGTCGAGTTTGGAGCGGAGGCGACCTGCCCTCAAGGGATTTCGGGAGACCTAAAGAATGAATGGCCGAGCGCGACCTGCGAATAGCGAACAGCGGCCCTCCTCAATTCATCCGCGCTACCATTTGCCGCACCATGTCAAAGGTTTCGCGCACCGCTTGCGCGTCGGCGGCCTCGGGCGCCAGCTTGAGATACTTGCCCAAATCCTGCGCGGCCCCGAGGTACTGGTCGAGGTTCAGCCGCAGCAGCGCGCGCTCGCGCAACAAGTCGGGCGAACCGGGCGGGATTGCCAGCAGCATATCCAGCACCGCGAGCCCCTTGCGCCCATCCTGCTGCGTCAGATAAATCTGTCGCAGGTTGTTCAGCATGCGGCCCAGTATCTCGCGATGCGTAACCGGCTGCAGGTACTCCGCTCGCATGTCAACCTGCCCGCCATAGACTTCATCCAGACGCTGTTGACAATCTTCCGGGCCAGAATGCTTCCGCGGTTGAACGCATCGATAAAGATCTCGCCTGCCCCCACGTCATAGTGCTTCAGCAGGAAATGACCGGGCATTCCAACACCGGCAACCGGGAAGCCGACCCGCCCTGCCACTTCCATGTAAACCACCGAAAGCGTGATCGGGATGCCAAGCTTGCGGTCCAGCACGTCATTGAGAAACGAGTTGCGCGGATCGTAAAAGTCTTCGCGGTTGCCGCGCAGGCCCTCCTCCTGGAATAGTACTTGGTTGAGCAGCGCAATCGACTCGCGCGCCGTCGGGCTCTTGCGCAGGCGAGTTCGCACCTGCTGGGCCATCTCTTCGAGACGGGCGAGGTAGGGGTCCGCGTCGAGGTCGGGATACTCCATGCGCGCAATCGCCAGCGCCGCCGCCGCGAGTGGGATGGATTCGTCCTCGCGAGTCGACTCAACCAGCGCAGCAAAGTGCCGGAGGGCGCTATCGGAGAAAGGAGTGGACGCCATGACGTGCTGCATTGGATGACGGCGTCTGGGTGAGCGATTCCGCAGATCGAGGCGACCCGGGGGTAACCAGAGTCCTATATGAGTAAACCCAAAGGCCAAAACCGATATTCCCCTTGCTACAAGAAGCTAGCGCGCTTTAACTTGCTACGAGCATCGAAACCAGAATCGCACTGCCACTTCGACTTCGCCTGAAGAACAATACCTGGCGCCAAGTTCGACCATAATAGAACGGTATATGAGGACCGCAACCGGATGATGGTGGTAATTGCGCAGGCGCTCTCGCACGGACACATGATCGTCGCGTGGGCGATCTTCCTGGTGAGCTACTTTGTGTTCGCGGTTGGCCGCCTGCCGGGCACCAAGATCGACCGGCCGGCGATGACTGTCATTGGCGCGGTGCTGATGTTTGTCTTCGGTGTTCTCGCACCCCCGCAGGCCCTCGCCAGCATCGACTTCGCGACCCTCGTTTTGCTCTTCGCCATGATGCTGATTGTCGCCAGCCTGCACCTCGCCGGGTTTTTCCAGTGGGTGTCGCACCTGGTGATCGAGCATCTCTCGCCTCGACACCTTCTGCCCGGCGTCATCTTCACCAGCGGCGTATTGTCGACATTTCTGGTGAATGACGTAGTCTGCCTGGTCATGGCTCCGCTTGTTCTCGGCATTTGCAAACGCATGAAGGTGAAGCCGCTGCCCTACCTGCTCGGGCTGGCGACGGCTTCCAACATCGGCAGCGCGGCCACCATCACCGGCAATCCGCAAAACATACTGATCGGGTCGGTGTCCGGCATTTCCTACCGCGACTTTGTGGCACACCTCGGCCCCGTGGCACTCATCGGCCTATTCGTGGATTGGGGGCTGTTGCATTTGATCTTTCTGCGCAACGACACCGCAGGCGCGCAGGTGCTCCCTGACAAGACAGCGACACAGACTCGGCCACCCGAAACCTATCTGGCCTGGCCGCTGACGGTCACACTCGCCGTATTAGCCGGCTTCCTGTTGGGATTTTCGCCGCCGCTGGTCGCCGCCGCGGGAGGAGCGCTGTTGCTGGTGCAGCGCCACCGCGAGCCCAGAGCGATCTATGGCGATGTCGATTGGTCGCTGCTGGTGCTGTTTCTGGGCCTGTTCCTGATTTTCGGCGGAGCCGAGCAAGCTGGAATTACGCATGAACTGCTTGGTTTCGCTGAGCGCCTGAACTTACACAACCCTGTGATCTTTGCCGCAGTCGTTACCCTGATGTCGAACCTCGCGAGCAACGTACCAACCGTGATGTTGCTGAAGGGGCTGGTTCCGCAATTTCACGATGCGCACGGTGCATGGCTCTTGCTGGCAATGGCGAGCACGCTGGCGGGGAATCTAACGATCACGGGTTCGGTGGCCAATATTATCGTGGTGGAAAAAGCCCGGGCCGAAGCTCACATTAGCTTCGTCGAGTACATGAAAATCGGTGTGCCCGTGACGCTGATCACGCTGGCGATCGGTCTGCTATGGCTGCACTTTGTGCGTTACTGACGGATCGCGTGTTCCGGGGGGAAGACCTGTTGAGAACCTCTGCCGTCCCTACGGGACTCAGATCCATTTTCCACGTTACCCGGCACTCCGCCTGCGGCGGCGTGCCGGGCTAGACTGAGCCGTCCCGCAAAGCGGGACTGGAGTTTTCCCTGCGCAAGCGTCGCGCCGAAAAAGCTGCTCTACATTTGCAACAGCTAAGACACCGGTCTGAAGGCCGGTTCTACTGGAGCATCAATTGTTCAGAGTTTTCCTTGGAAAAAAGAAAGCGAGGGCCCGATGCTCCTCCCTCTGCGAACACTTCGCCGCAGCCGCTACTCGACGTATGGCTTCCAGGTGCCGTTATCGGTTTCCATTAAGACGATGCTGGCCTTGGTCGGTGGCGCGCCATAAAAGTCGGCGCCGTATGTCTTGATAAGTGTGGCGCGGTCCCAACTGGAAAAGCTCTTTACCAGACCGCCGGAAGCGTCAAACTCGATCCCCAAGCGATTGGGATCCCACTTCCACGTATATTCCACCCGAGCCAGATGCGGCTTGATCATGGTGACGTTGGCCACATCCACTAGCTTGCGCTCGGCCAACGGAACCACGTAGGTCGTCGTCCCACCAGGATTGCTGCCCTTCTGCACACCCTTGATGTTGCTCAACAATTTCTCGCCTTCGGGTGTCAAGGTGACGATCAAAGAATTGTAACCCTTCGGCTTGGTCACGATAACGCCGGTCTTGGCCAGCAGCTTGTAGTGCGGGTCCTTTGGCTTTTCGTTGACATTCGAGACCACGGTCCCGGTGCTAAAGCGGATGGTCGCTGGGCCCTGCGCGTCCAGTATCCGGGTGACCGTGCTGGTCGCAACCGGTACGGTTAGGACGTCGCGAGCGCCTTTCACGAAGTAGAAAATGGTTCCACCAACGCACAGGATCAATCCGGCAATCAACAACAAAGGGACGAAGCCGGAGGATTTGCCCTCCATCGCGACTTCCGCGGCAAACAGCTCGGGTTCGTTGGAGACGGGTGGAACGGGTTGCGCTTTGGCATCCTCGTTGGTTTTCGGTTCAATGACGGTCGGCATTGCTCACACCTCCGATGCGGACATGCTGCCAGCCGCGAGTACCAGGGCAAGCCGTTAGGAGGGCTCGCCAGTGGCCTTCGCAAGCGGCATAGGCTTTTTCCCATGCCGGGCTAGGGACAGCCATAACAATTCCAGTATGGACCCTATAAACCGGGACGCAGTGAGCCTCATCACTGCGCAATGTGAGGAGTGAACCTGCTGCGCTGGGGCATTCCTATGGCGCTTCCAGAGTTGGCGTGCCCTCGGGTACAGCCGGCCTTCAGGCCGGCGTCGAGGAGGCCATACAGTAGGCCGCCGCTGCGGTCATTTCTTAATGACCGCAGCGGCGGAAGGTCTTTTTGTTCGTGGCCAACGCGGCTCTAGTCTAAACCTGGATCATTCTTGAGGTTCTCACGCTTTGAAGGGGCACGGCTTCAGCCGTGCCGTAAGCCGCTTCACTATGGTGGCTTCAGCCACTGAGGGACCTCGGTGTTGAGACGAAGTGCGAGTTCCCTCAGGGGCTGAAGCCCAACTCTCCACGCACACGTGACGGCACGGCTGAAGCCGTGCCCCTTCAAAGCTTGCTGTCAGCTACCGAAACAGATGAATAATCCAGCTAAAGCGCCGCTCTACCCGTGCTCGCAGAACACAGGGACTTTGGAATCGCGCTGGTGTACTACTGGAGTACGTGGCACGAGTACGTCTTAACGACCAGCCACACCTGCCCTCCCGGCTTGAGTTGCAGGGACTCTCGCGCACCCAGCGTGAGATGCACCTCAAAGGCTGGTCCGCAAGTCACGATAGCAATCACCGTCATATCGCGCTGTTCCAGCGAGCCGATCGTCCCGTCCAGAACATTGCGCGCGCTGAGTCCTTGCGGCAGCGACGATGCCAGCAGAATGTCCCCCGCGCGAATCCCAACGCGCAGGGGCAACGAAGCATTCACCCGCATCAACGGAACTTCGAGGTCGAGGTTTGAACCTGCGACACGGCAGGTCATGGTCCCGTATTCAGGATGTGAGCCGGTCACCGAACAATCGAAGATATTCTCGAAGCCGGCAAGTTGCGCGACAGTTTCCGATTGCGGCCTATGCAGCACCTCGTGCGGCGAGCCTTGCGCAAGGATGTGTCCTTCCTCCAGCACAATTGCGCTTTCGCCCAAGGCGAAGACTTCTTCGCGGTCATGGGTAACGTAGAGGACCGGAATCCGATGCCGCCGATTCCAGGCGCGGAGATCGTCCAGGATTCGGGCTTTCGTGATCGCATCCAGCGCAGTGAGTGGTTCGTCCAGCAGCAGCACTCGCGGACGCGTCACCAGCGCACGGGCCAGCGCAACCCGCTGGCGTTCTCCGGCAGAAATTTCGCTGGGACGCCGCCGCACCAGCGAGGAGACACGGAACGACTCCAACACTTCGCCACTGCGAGTGTCACGATCGCCCTTGTTGAGAGAGGCCAGGCCGTACTGCACATTCTGCCCGACCGTCATGTGCGGAAATAGCGCCAGCGATTGCAGCAGGTATGCGACTGAGCGGCGCCGCAGCGGAAGATTCACGCGCGACTGGGAGTCGAAGAGCACAGCCTCGCCGATCGCAATCGTTCCCCCGTCGGGCGTTTGCAGTCCGGCAACGCAGTCGAGCAGAGTGGTCTTGCCGGCGCCGGAGGCTCCAAACAGAATGGTGAAGCCTGCCGCCACTGCGAGATCGACCTGGAGCGTGAACTGGGAGCCGCTTTCGCCCCGAAATGATTTTCTTACCTGCGCCGTTAGTTGCTCGCCGGGTGGCAATGGGGTCGAGTCGCTCATCTCCACTCCCACAAATTCCACCCGCCATGGCGACGCAAGCCGTAGAGAATTGCCAGCATAGTAAAGCAGAGCAGTAGAAGCACGAGTGCAGTGCGGTTCGCGGTCGCATAGTCGAGGGCTTGCACCTGGTCGTAAATCAGAATTGAGACGGTCTGGGTTGCCCCGGGAATGTTGCCGCCAACCATGAGCACCACGCCAAATTCGCCCAAGGTATGCGCGAAGCTCAGAACCAGTCCCGTCAGCACGCCCGGCAAACCCAGGGGCAGCACGATGCGCCAGAACGTGCGCCACCGGGACGCGCCCAGAAGCGCGGAGGCATCCAGCAATTTTCCCTCAATCGCAGCGAAGGAAGTGGCCATGGGCTGCACCGCGAATGGCAAGCTGTACAAAACGGACCCGAGTACGAGGCCCTCGAAGGTGAACGCGAGGCTATGGCCAGTGAGCGCCTGATACCAGCGTCCCAATGGGGTGAAGGGACCGACAGCAACCAACACGTAAAAGCCCAGAACAGTCGGGGGCAACACAATGGGCAGCGAGACAATCGCTTCCACCAGAAACTTCCAGCGCCGGTGCGAAAATGCCAACCAGTACGCCAGCGGAACGCCGATGACGAGCAGGATGGCCGACACCATGATGGCCAAGCGCAGCGTCAGCGTGAGTGCCTGAACGATCATTTACGTGCAGGTACGCGGAAACCGTATTCCGCAAGTACCGCCGCCCCTTCCGCGGAAAGAACGTAATCCAGAAAAGCCTTTGCGGCGGGCTTGTGTTTCGAAGCCGAGAGCACGGCGACCCCCTGTTGCAGCTCGGGATAGGAATCCGCCGGTAACTCCCAGTATTGTCCGGAGCCCTTCATCGCGGGAGACACAGCCAGCGACAGCGCGATGAGCCCAGCCTGCGCGTTGCCAGACTGCACGAACTGCGCCGCCTGGCCGATGTTCTCACCGAAGACTAGTTTGCTGGCCACTTTGTCCTTCAATCCGAAATGCTCGAACGCAGCTATAGCAGCCCGGCCATAAGGCGCATGTTGCGGATTGGCGATGGCGATACGTTGCACCGAAGGCTCAAGCAGCAAACTCATTTTCAGCTTTTGCGGGCCCAGGCTGGAACCGTTCGGGACCCACAGCACCAGATGGCCAATGGCGTAGGTGCGCAGCGACGAACTCTCGACCAGGCCAGCGCTGGCAAGCTCCTGCGGATACGCGATGTCGGCGGAGAAGAACACATCATAAGGAGCGCCACCCTGAATCTGCGAATACAAGTTCCCCGAGGAACCGAACGAAAGCGTTACCTTGTCGCCGGTCTTCTTCTCGAAGCGCGAGGCCAAGTCGTTCAGTGCGTAATTCAGGTCGGAGGCAGCCGCGACGGTGATCTCCTGGGTATGCGCCGCAGAATGTAAGACCGTCGTGATTAGAAGCAGTAACAGTATCGTCCGCATGTCCTCACTCAGAAAAGAAGGGACCACTCCCGGCTAATTCGTTATTAGCTTATATTAAATCGAGAATTGTCCTCGATTCTGAACGATTCAGGCGCTGAAGTTACTTTCGAGGTCCGCGTGAGGCGCCGTGAGAACGGCTGCCGTCGGGGGACTCGGGGTCAACTTTTCCCTTTACCCAGCACTCCGCCGATCCCGAGCGTTGCCTTTTTTCAGCAGCCCCTTCAGCGGGCATTCACTTTGACGTTGAACGTTTTGGCGATGTACCGCCGTGGGAGCGGCGGTACATCGAAAATTTTGCGACGCGAATACTTGCGGAAAGGAAGACCTCGCGTTCGCAGGCGTAAATTTGGTCTAATTGCGTTGCTCCGCTAAAATGAGTCAGGACCCTAGGTGAGGACTGTCCCATGAAGAAATTCGCGCTGCTTGCTGTGACTGCGGTGTTGGCCGTTGTTTGTTTCGCGCAAGGCGATCGCGTGCCCGCCTACCATGATCACGCGCTGCAGCCCGGAGATGCCATGCCCATCCTGCCCAAGGACCAGTTGTGGGGAGAGTCCTTCAAGTATCCATACCAGGTGCGAAGCTACGAGTTGGCAGCCAAGATTCCCAGCGTGCTGTACCAGGTGCCATGTTACTGCTATTGCGACCGCATCGGGCACGGCAGCCTGCATAGCTGCTTCGAGACTACCCATGGAGCTCATTGCGGAATCTGCATGAAGGAAGTTTTCTACGCGTATCGGCAGATGAGGTTGAAGAAGACGCCAGCCGAGATTCGCGCCGGCATCATCAAGGGCGAATGGAAGTCCATCGATCTTGAATCGGCGGCCAAGAGCGACTGATTTCATGCGGGTCCCAAGCGCCGAACTTTGGTAAGTTGACGGCACCCCCAGTTGCGGGTATAACTCAGCATAATCAGCCTACGCGTGACTAGGGTTTGCACAACCCTGAGCAATTCCCCGTCGCGATCAACCCAAGGAAGCCAACGGATGAAGAAAAACGCCACGGAAAAAGGTAAGCAAGCGACTGCTAAGCCTAAGAGCAATAGTGATTTGCGCTCATCCGCGGCAGGCTCGGAGATGCGGTCCCGGGGAAGCAAACCGATGAAGTTGACGGACGATCCTCGTTTTACCCAAGCGGTGCAAAACTACGAGGCCGGCCTGAAGGCCCTGCAAGCGCACAACTACGATAGAGCCAAGGCCTGTCTCGAGAAAGTAGTGGCTGGTTCGAGTCCCGAACTCGCCGACCGCGCTTCGGTCCACCTGAATAGCTGCAACCAGCAAATGAGCCGGGTTGTAACCACTTTCAAGACGCCGGAGGAACAATTCGATTACGCCGTGTCGCTGATGAACATGGGCGACTACGTCAGTGCCCGCGAGAATCTTGAAGCGCTGACCAGAAATGTCCCCAAGCTGGACTTCGTTTGGTACGGTATGGCGACCTTGAACTGCCTGACCGGCCACTTCCCTGAAGCCATCGCCAGCTTGCATCAGGCGATTCGTCTCAACCCGGCGAATCGGTTCCAGGCGCGCAACGATGGCGACTTCAAGAACCTGGCCGACGATCCCCGGTTTACCGAACTGCTTTATCCCGATACCAGCGCGGGAACTCCATCTCCGCCAGACCAGTGGCGTTTTTAGCTGGTATCTGATCGATAGCATGCAGAACTACTCCAACTCCGCTGCGCCAGGGTCCATAAAAGTTGTCGCTATGGGCGGGGGCACAGGACTGTCCACCTTGCTGCACGGCTTGAAGCAATATGTCAGCGCGGCGGGAGAAGCTCCGCTTCCTGGCAGGCTGCCCCGCATCGACGATCTCTCGGCCATCGTCACGGTGAGCGACGACGGCGGTTCCAGCGGGCGTTTGCGCAAAGAATTGAATGTTCCTGCTCCCGGCGATGTGCGCAATTGTATTGTGGCGCTCTCGGAGGACGAGGCCCTGCTGTCACGCCTTTTCCAATACCGCTTCCCTGCCGGCGAAGGTTTGGGCGGACACAATTTCGGAAACCTCTTTCTTTCGGCCATGACGGCGATCGCCGGCGACTTCAGCCAGGCGGTAAAATATTCGTCGGCGATTCTGGCCACCCGCGGACACATCTATCCCGCGACCACCAGCAACGCGCAGCTCTACGCCATTATGGACGACGGCTCCTTCGTCCGCGGGGAAACGAACATAACCGCGAGTCAGCGGCGTATTGTCGAGTTGCGTATGGCGCCGGCGAATGCGAAGCCCCTGCCGGTGGCGCTGGAGGCCATCGAGAGCGCCGATCTGATCACCATCGGGCCGGGTTCCCTGTTCACCAGCCTGGCGCCCAACTTGCTGGTGCGCGACGTTTCCAAGGCGATTGCAACCAGCCGCGCGGTCAAGGTGTTTGTCTGCAACTTGATGACGCAGGCCAACGAGAGCCTGGGGCTTACCGCTTCCGATCACATTCGCGCGCTCTATAAACATGCGCGGCATCAGTTCTTCGATTACGCGCTAGTCAATCGCACTCCCGCATCTCCCGCGCTGGCGCTGAAGTACGCCGAGAAGCAGCAGTCACAGATCGAGACCGATATTGACGCCATCGAGGCACTGGGGGTGAAGCCGATCCTGGGCGACTATCTGCTGGAAGCCATGGATTCCCGAGAAGGACTGGTCGCCCGCCACGATACGCACCGTGTCGCGCACGACCTGCTGCAGCTTATGATGGAGTTGCGGGAGTCGCCCGTGGCTAGAGCAGTTTAAGAATTACTGTAGTCGAGCGAGCACGGGTAGAGCGGCGCTTCAGCGCCGCGTTCCCGCTGATCCTTCACCTCCGAGCCGG
>Ga0208079_1001292_pt1 | contig 13209 bp, 12 predicted proteins | sample NGESurdeep092012_5_FD_184474 | JGI IMG/M metagenome (GOLD analysis project Ga0208079, IMG submission 184474) | Arctic peat soil microbial communities from Barrow, Alaska - NGEE Surface sample 210-2 deep-092012 (SPAdes) | ecosystem: Environmental > Terrestrial > Soil > Wetlands > Peat ... | reverse complement strand
CATCGCCAAGCACAGGACTGGCGATGCGCTGAAGAGTCACGCGTTGAAGGGCGATGGAACCTTGAGTGGCATTGGAGCCGGCCTCGGCGTTATCGCGTTGTTCGGGCTACTGGCGAACGAGTTCCTTGGCTGGTGGTGGGCTGATCGCGTTGCCGCCCTCGGCATCGCCGCCATTGCCGGAGCAGAGGCTGTTCGAGTCCTGCGAGAGCGACCGAGGGTGGTTTCGTCCGCGTTGACGCGGTCCACGCTTCTCAAGCGTCTTTTCAGCCAGGACCTTTCTCGATCCGATCAAGAGACATCGCCCTGGGGTCTCACTGCGAATCAGTTCTGTGTGATCGCGCTCATGCTCTGTCTTGCGGTCTCGATTGCAGATGCACTTCTTGGCCACCGCATCATCCTGATCGGCCTTCTGATCGTGGGACCGTGTTGTGTCATCTTCGGAGGCAGATGGTTCCAGACGGCTATCGTTGGAGTCGCAGCCGTCGGTCTGGGCGTCGTCCTCAGTATCCCCGATGGCATCTGGGGATCCGTCGCCCAACTTGAGCTTGTTGGCGCCGTGTTCCTAGTGGCGCTGGTCAGCACGTTCGGAGCGGCCATCGTTGAGGCACGCGGTCCATCTCACTGATCCTGCACCACGTGGGACACCTGCTCAGCTATCAACAGCACACGGTAGCCAGACGTGACCCTCGAAGAGAAGCCGAAGGTCGCCGAGTGTCCTGACCCACAACGCCGGGTGAGGGTGGGTTCCAATATTAAATCCGATCGGCTCATGCCACGAGCCGATCTTCGTGAACAGGACCGTCGAGCCTGTCGCCCCGTCGTCGTTGGGTCGCATCCGGATCGCTGGTCCGCAGTGGCTCATCCCCGCGGCGTGCGGCGCCTGCTGGCGAAGTGATCGATACGAGGGATGTTCGTTGACGTGGTCGATGAATTCGTTGAGGACCGTTTCGAGCCGGCGGTGAACTTGGCATCTCGGCCCCGGACCAACAACCCGGTCGGGCGGCCTTTTTCAGCCAGAGGTGCAGCTCAGATCGAGGGCCCGCTGAGTGACCCACTCCCCCACCCAGCCGTCAGTTGGTCTGCTCTACCCCCGGATCGAGCAAGAGAGACACTCACATGGTTGCCAGCTGTGACGGTTCAGGGTTCGAAGCGGTAGCCCATGCCCGGCTCGGTGTGGAAGTGCCGGGGGCGGGAGTGGTCCACCTCGAGCTTCCGGCGCACCCGGCCCACCAGCACGCGCAGATACTCCGTTTCTGTCTCGTACCCGGGGCCCCACACGTCGTGGAGTAGCTGGCGTTGGGAAACCAATCGACCGGGGTTGCGGACCAACACTTCGACCATGTCCCACTCCTTGGGGGTGAGGTGCACATCGACGCCGTTGCGGGTCACCCGCTTGGCGGCCAGGTCCACGGTGAAGCCCTCGGCCTCTACTCGCGGCTGCTCAGATCCGGCGGTGGTCCTGCGAAGGACAACACGGAGCCGGGCCAGGAGCTCGTCCATCCCGAACGGCTTGGTGATGTAGTCGTCGGCCCCGAGGTCGAGGGCCTGCACCTTGCTGATGCTCTGGTGGCGGGCGGACAGGACGATGATCGGCACCGAGCTCCATCCCCGAATGCCCCGGATCACCTCGACGCCGTCTATCCCCGGCAGTCCGAGGTCGAGCAGGACGACGTCGGGATGCCGGTGGGCGGCCTGGTCGAGCCCCTGCTCACCGGTGCGCGCCCCCACCACTTCGTAACCCCGGGCGGTGAGGCTGATGGTCAGGGCCCGCAGCAGTGAGGCGTCATCGTCGATGACCAGCACCTTGGCACCGAACTCGCCCGACAGGGTGTCGTCACCGCCTGACCCGGGGGACGGAAGGCTCATGGTGGCGACCCTGCCCGCGACCCGTCTTTGGTGGCCGACGCTGTGCCGACGTCGTCAGGTGATGCGGGAGAGAGCTCGGTGGCCGGCACGGGAGAGGACTCGTCCCCTTGACCGGTGACCGGGATGCGTATGACCATCGTGCAGCCGCCCCCCGGGGTGTCCTCGATGTCGAGTTCTGCGCCGACCGCCTCCACGAATCCCCGGGCCACGGGGAGGCCCAGACCGACACCGACCCGGTTTTCGGAGTCCCCCAGGCGCTGAAAGGGTCGGAACACCAGGTCCCGATCCTCGCGACGGATCCCCGGCCCCCGGTCGATGACCCGGATGTCCACCCGACCGGCCACCGGTCCGGCCTCGACGCGCAGCCCCCTTCCCCGGGCATGGATCAAGGAGTTGTCGACCAGATTGGCCACCGCCCGCTCGAGCAGCACCGGGTCGGTGCGGACACGGGGGAGAGAGGCGGGGATCTCGACGGTGACCTCGGTGCCACGAGGCCCCAGGCTTCCGACGGCGGCGGCGATCAGCTCATTGACATCGGTGGACTCATGAAGCACATCCATCGAGCCGGTCTCCAGCCGGCTCATGTCGAGAAGGTTCTCGACCAGGGTGCTGAGCCGGTCCGATTCGTCGTCAATGGTCTGGAGGAGGATGCGAGTCTCCTCGGGCCCGAAGGCGAGCTGGTCCGAGAGGAGGCTCGAGGAGGCCGCTTTGATGGCCGACAACGGCGTCCGGAGGTCGTGGCTCACTGCGGCCAGCAGCGCGGACCGGAGCTGATTTGCCCGGGCCAAGGAGTCCGCTCCGGCAGCTTCGGCATGGAGCCGGTCGCTCTCGAGCACCGTCGCCAGTTGGGCGGCGAAGGCAGCCAGGATGTCCCGGTCCTCGGCGGTGAGCCCCGGGCCCCGGAGGACCAGGACCTCCCGGTCGGTGAGCGGAAGGACCACGGTGGCTTCCTTGGGGGTCAGGGGTGGTCGTGGGCCGGCGGCCACCACGGTCGACCACGGTCCCGAGGTGATCTTGTCCCCTCCGGAAGTGGCGGGGGGGGCGGTGTGCTCGGGGCCGGAGCGCAGCACGGCGGCCGCTTCGAGGCGGAAGGCGACCAGGAGTTCCTCGAGGAGTGCCGGCAGGGGGTTGCCTTCGGGGGCGACCATCCGCCCGGCCACCCGGGCCAGCATCCGAGCGTCGGCCCGGGCCTGGATGGCGGTGGCGCTCCTTCGGGCCGCGACATCCACCAGCACGCTGACCACTCCGGCCGTGACCAGAAACATGATCAGCGCCGTCACGTCCCGCGTATCGGCGATGGTGAAGGTATGGACGGGTGGTGCGAAGTAGTAGTTGGAGAGGAGGAAGCCGGCCAACGCCGCCAGCATCGCCGGCCATACCCCGCCGGTGGCCGCCACCACGACGACCAGCACCAGGTAGCTGCTCAAGGCGGTGGCCAGGTCAACGTGGGCGCCGCTGGCGACAAGCACCAGGGTGAGCAACGGGAACCCGATGATGCCGATAGCAAGTGCGGCGAACCGCCGGCGAACCGAAAGTGGGGAGAGCAGTCCGCTCCGGTGGCGTTTGGCCCTGTTGCCGTCCGCTTTGGCGCCGCCGTCATGCCGGAGCCGACCCTCTGCCTGGTCGGTCTCTCCGTCCACATCGGAGTCGGTGGCGATGACATGGATGTCGAGTGCACCGCCGGCCACCCGGATGACCGAGTTGATAACCGAGCCACGGAGGAACTCGGTCAGCCGGTTGCGATGGGTGGCCCCCAATACCAGCTGGGTGGCGTTTTCGGCTCGGGCCACCTGCACCAGGGCAGGGGCAACGTCGGCGCCGACCACTTCGACGTAACGCCCGCCCAGATCGTCGAGCAACGCCCGGTTGTGGCCCAGCCCGCTCGAGCCCTCGCCGGACAATCCGTCATCGGTGCGTACGTGGACGCCGACCAGTTCGGCGTTGGTCCGCATGGCCATGCGCGCTGCTCGGCGGATGAGGACCGCACTGCCGCTGGCGCCGGTCAAGGAGACCAGCACCCTCTCCTTGGTCTCCCACTGTCCGGCGATGCCGTGGCGTTCGCGGTAGGCGCTGAGCTCTTCGTCGACCCGGTCGGCAACCCACAACAAGGTCAGCTCTCGCAGCGCGGTGAGGTTCCCGGTCCGGAAGTAGTTCGCCAGTGCGGCATCGATGCGCTCGGGGGGATAGACGTTTCCATGGGCCAACCGCCTCTGGAGGGCCTCGGGAGTCATGTCGACCAACTCGAGTTGATCGGCAGCCCTCACCACGCGGTCGGGAACCGTCTCCTGTTGGGCGACACCGGTGATCCGCTCGACGACATCGTTGAGCGACTCGAGGTGCTGGAGGTTGACGGTGGAGATGACGTTGATACCGGCTTCGAGTAGCTCTTCGACGTCCTGCCACCGCTTGGCATTCTTCGACCCGGGCACATCGGTATGGGCCAACTCGTCGACCAGGACCAGCTCGGGATGGCGCTCGAGCAGGCCATCCAGGTCCATCTCCTCGAAGGTCTGACCCCGGTACTCGGTGGTCAGCCGGGGGAATTCGACCAGATCCCGAATCTGCGCATCAGTCTGAGGGCGGCCGTGCCCTTGGACCCAGCCGATCACCACGTCGGTGCCACGTTCTTTCCGGCGCCACCCCTCATTGAGCATGGCGTAGGTCTTGCCGACACCAGGAGCAGCGCCGAGATACAGCCGTAGCTTTCCTCGTGCCACCGTCGTTGTCCTCCCGGCCCTACTGTCGATCCAGCATCTACTTCTGCGTCTGGTTGTCGAGTGCGATGTTCAAGGTCAGCACGTTGACTCCCGGATCGCCGAGGACACCCAGGCTACGCCCCGTGGTGTTGGACTTGATCAGACCCGTCACGGTGGCCAGGGACAGTCCACGGGCCTTGGCCACCGTCGGGGCCTGGATATTCGCGTTGGCGATGGAGATGGCGGGATCGAGCCCTGACCCCGAGGCGGTCACCGCGTCCACCGGAACCTGGGCATCGGGGGCCAGGCCGAACTCCGTCCGATAGGCGATGGCTCGTTCGGGAACCGTGTTGGGGTCGCAGACGTAGGTGCCGTCGCTGTTCTTGGCGTACTTCTGGCCGGGGGTGGGGCCGGTAACCGGAGCCGCGGCCTTGGTGGTGTCCACCGGCACGCAGAACGGATCGGCCGGGGAGGCGAAGGGGTTGGCGGCCGACTTGTTGCCGTTGAGGTCCACCGTGTTCACCCCGGGGACGAAGCCAATGAGCAACGGGTTGGACGGACCCAGGTTGGACGCCCCTGAAACGGTGATGTTGCCGGTGGCCGACGTGGTCACCGCGTCGGACGAACGGGCCTGGAAGTATTTGGGGATCGGATTGCCCTTGCTGTCGGTGAAGCCCTGGCCGATGAGCGAGGAGCCGACGTCCTTGCCTCCCTTGGTCACGATGGAGCCGTTGGCCTGGTGCCCGAAGGCCAGCTCACCGATGCCGGTGAGCGCCAGCGAGTAGCCAAGCCCGAGCACCAGGGTCAACACGATGACCATGCCGACGGCTGTGAGTAGTTGGCGGCGCATTATTTGACTCCCAACGCAGTGATGATCAGGTCGATGAGTTTGATCCCGATGAAGGGGATGATCAGTCCACCGAGACCGTAGATGAGCAGGTTGCGTCGCAACACGGCGGCAGCCCCGGCGGCCCTGAATTTGACCCCGCGCAGGGCCAGGGGGATCAACGCCACGATGATCAGGGCGTTGAAGATGACCGCCGACAGGATGGCGCTGTGCGGCGAGCTCAGGTGCATGATGTTGAGGGTGTGCAGGGCGGGGAACACGCCCATGAACATGGCCGGGATGATGGCGAAGAACTTGGCTATGTCGTTGGTGATGGAGAAGGTGGTCAGCGATCCCCGGGTGATCAGCAGCTGCTTGCCGATCTCCACGATGTCGATGAGCTTGGTCGGGGTGGAGTCGAGGTCGACCATGTTGCCGGCCTCTTTTGCGGCCTGGGTCCCACTGTTCATGGCCACCCCGACGTCGGCCTGGGCCAGGGCCGGCGCGTCGTTGGTGCCGTCCCCGGTCATGGCCACCAGGTGGCCACCCGCCTGCTCCTTCTTGATGAGGGCCATCTTGTCCTCGGGGGTGGCCTCGGCCAGGAAGTCGTCGACCCCGGCCTCGGCGGCGATGGCCGCGGCGGTGAGCGGGTTGTCGCCGGTGATCATCACGGTGCGGATACCCATCTTGCGCATCTCGACGAACTTCTCGGCGATGCCAGGCTTCACCACGTCCTTGAGATGGATCACACCCAGTACCCGGGTGCCTTCGGCCACTACCAGCGGCGTGCCGCCGCCCTTGGAGATGGCCTCCACGATCGGGGCCAGCTCGTGCGGGGAGGTCCCGCCCTGGCCCTCCACCCACCGCCGGACCGAGTCGGCCGCGCCCTTGCGGATCGATCGCCCCTCCATGTCGAGCCCGCTCATACGGGTCTGGGCGGTGAACGGCACCAGATCGGCCGCAGGGACCTCTGGGGCAACCTCGCCGTAGTGGTTCTCGGCCAGCTCCACGATGGACCGGCCCTCGGGAGTCTCGTCGGCCAGGCTCGAGAGCATTGCCGCGGCGGCCAACTCGTGCTGCTCGACACCGGGCATGGGCACGAAGACATCAGCCTGCCGGTTGCCGAAGGTGATGGTGCCGGTCTTGTCGAGCAGAAGGGTGGAGACGTCCCCGGCCGCCTCGACGGCCCGTCCCGACATGGCCAGGACGTTGCGCTGCACCAGTCGGTCCATGCCGGCGATGCCGATGGCCGAGAGGAGTGCACCGATGGTGGTGGGGATCAGGCAGACCAGAAGCGCCACCAGCACGATGATCGACTGCGGAGCACCCGAGTAGATGGAGAAGGGCTGGAGCGACACCACCGTGAACATGAAGATGATGGTCAATCCGGCCAGCAGAATGTCCAGGGCGATCTCGTTGGGGGTCTTCTGGCGGCTGGCCCCCTCGACCAGAGCGATCATCCGGTCGAGGAACGTCTCACCCGGCTTGGAGGTGATCCGCACCACGATGCGGTCGGAGAGCACCCGGGTACCGCCGGTCACCGACGAGCGGTCACCGCCGGACTCGCGGATGACCGGGGCCGACTCGCCGGTGATGGCCGACTCGTCGACGGTGGCGATCCCTTCGACGATGTCGCCGTCCCCGGGGATGAGCTGCCCGGCGACCACTACGCACAGGTCGCCGAGTTGCAGCTGGCTGGAGGCCACCTCGACGACGTCGTCATCGCGTTGCACGTAGGCGACGGTCTCGGCCCGGGTCGTCCGCAGGGTGTCGGCCTGGGCCTTGCCCCGGCCTTCGGCCACCGCTTCGGCGAAGTTGGCAAACAGCACGGTGAACCACAGCCAGATGACCACTCCGAGAGCGAAGACGTTCTCCGAACTCGAGGCGGTGCCGAAATCCCGGATGAGGTAGAAGGTGGTGAGCACACTTCCGATCTCGACCACGAACATCACCGGATTGCTGGCCATGTGCCGCGGGCTGAGTTTGATCACCGAGTCGACCAGGGACCGGAGGACCATGGCACGGTTGAAGGTGGCCGAGCGCTTCTTGGTGCCGCCCGACTGGGTCTCCTGTTGGGCGGCCTCGGGTACTTCGAGGGTGGATGAGGGACTCATCACGGACTCCTTCTCAGAACTTTCCGACGAGATGTTCGATGATGGGGCCGAGGGCCAGCACGGGGAAGTAGGTGAGACCGACGACGATGACGGCGATTCCTCCGAGCAGCAGTGCGAAGAGGGGCGTGCCGGTGGGGAAGGTCCCCGATGTTGGTGGAACCTTCTGCTTGCGGCCCAGCGATCCGGCGATGGCCAGGACCGGCACCATCAGGGCGAACCGACCGACCAGCATGCAGATGCCCAGGGCCGTGTTGTACCAGTCGGTGTTGCCACTGAGGCCGGCGAACGCCGAGCCGTTGTTGTTGGACGCCGAGGTGAAGGCGTAGGTGACCTCGGTGAGACCGTGGGGCCCCGGGTTGTAGATCGATGCCAGGGACGAGTGCATGACCACCGAGATGGCGGTGAACAGCAGGATCACGAACGGCACCATCAACAGGTAGAGGACCACCAGCTTCATCTCCGCGGACTGGATCTTCTTGCCCAGGTACTCGGGTGTTCGCCCGACCATGAGCCCGGCGATGAACACCGCCAGCATGGCCATGATGAGCATGCCGTACAGCCCGGATCCGGTACCACCCGGGCTGATCTCACCGAGCATCATGTTGAACAGGATCACCCCTCCACCGAGTGGGGTGTAGCTGTCGTTGGCGGAGTTGACCGCTCCGGTCGAAGTTCCGGTCGCCGAGGAGTTGAAGAGGGCGGAGAGGATGGGGCCGTTACGGATCTCCTTGCCCTCCATATTGCCGCCCGGCGAGGTGGCGGTGATCGCCTGAGAGACGTGGGCCTGGGTGATGTGGATGTTCCCCGCACCTTCCAACGGCATGACCAGCAGGGCACCGATGAGGAACAGGCCGCCCATGGCTCCGAGCACGGCATAGCCCTGCTTGCGGTCCTTGGCCATCTTTCCGAAGGTCCAGGCCAGGGCGAACGGGATGCAGAGCATCAACCAGTCCAACAGGATGTTGGTCAGCCCGGTCGGGTTCTCATAGGGGTGGGCGGCATTTGCGTTCATGAAGCCGCCGCCGTTGGTCCCGAGTTGCTTGATCACCTCCTGGGAGGCCACCGGGCCACCGGGGATCCCCTGGGTCTGGCCGCTCACCGTGGTGATCACATGGGTGGCGTGCAGGTTCTGCACCGCCCCCTGGGCGATCAAGATGATGGCGGCGATGGCGGCGATCGGAATGAGGACGCGGGTCACGATCCGGGTCAGGTCGACCCAAAAGTTCCCCAGGGTATTCGACCGGTTCCGGGTCAGCCCTCGGATGAGGGCCACGGCCACGGCGATGCCGGCGGCTGCCGACACGAAGTTCTGCACCGCCAACCCGGCCATCTGGGTGAACTGGGTCATGGTGTCCTCACCGGCGTAGTTCTGCCAGTTGGTGTTGGTGAGGAAGCTGACCGCGGTGTTGAACGACAACGGTGCGGGCACGTTGGCCAGGTGGTCCGGGTTGAACAGGAGGTGGGCCTGGAGCCGCTGCATCCCGTAGAGGACCAGCACAGACACCAACGAGAAAGCCAACACCGAGATGGCGTAGGTGGTCCACCGCTGCTCGCCTTCGGGATTGACCCCGGTGATCCGGTAGACGAGGCGCTCGACCGGCTTGAAGAACCGGTCGCCCGGAGCCTTCTTGTTGGTGAACACCTTGGCCATGTACGACCCGAGGAGTGGGGTCGAGATCACCAACAGGACGATGAGGACGATGACCGCGATGACGTTCTGGGACATCAGAGTTTCTCCGGCGCCACGAGCGCGTAGATCAGATAGCCCATGACGACCACGGCGATGATCAGGGCGAGCAGATTGTCGTAGCTCTTCATGAGGTGACCTCCTCTGGTGTCTTGGTGGTGGAAGCAGAGTCGGATCGATCGGTGGCTGGTGCGCCATCGTCGGGATCGATGTCATCGCCGGCATCAGCGCCATCATCGGCAAGGTCGACATCGATGGCGTCGTCCTTCCCGACCACGCGCTCGCACAGCCGCACGAAGCCGACCATCAACGCGAAGAAGGCGATGAGCCCGGCGATATAGAGGACGTCAACCATGGGAACCTCGCAATGGGTGGTCGTTGGGGGTGATGATGGGATTCGGTCCTTTCATGCTCGGGTCGCAGGCGTCGGGTGTTCGGCAGCCAGGGCCGCACCGACCTGATCAGCGATGGCCACCGCCACCAGAAGTTGCTGGTGGGACACGGGCTTGCCCGGTGTCGGTGTGAGCAGAAAGTGACCGAGCAGCCAACCGCTGCCCCGAACCGGAAGGTCGACCCGACGGGTGGGAAGGCCGAGGTCCCGGGTCGACCATGATGCGACACCGATGGCGAGCACTCCCTGCGGGGTGATCCGAGCCGCGATGGTCCCCGGGTCGCGTGGGGTGAAGTGACAGTCCCGGAGGGAGAGCAGTCGTTGGAGCCCGGTCAGGGCCGCGTCGATGACCAGGCGGGGTTGCTGGCCGGAGGCTGCCAACTCGATCACAGAGTGCAGCAGGGCCAGCTCGTGGCTGCGCTCCGATGCGGCAACCCGATGGGTGCGGCCTCGAGCGGCCAACTCGCCCACCGCCAGCCCCACCACCAGCAGCAGGATCTCAGTGATCAGGTCGGCCTCCCGGGTGATGCGGAACGAGTTGTAGGGGCGGGTCAGGAAGAAGTCGAAGGCCAGGGCCGAGGTCAGGGCGGCGGCGGCGGCTGCCAACCTTCGACCCGTGCTGGCCACCGCCACGATCACCACGACCAGGAACAGCGCGTTGTCCCCGGTGTCGAGGTGCCCACGCCAGGGTGTGAGAACCAAGGCGGTGGCGATCGGACCCGCCACCGCCACAAGGAGGATCCACCCGTCAACGTGCGTGGCGAAGACCCGCCGCACGGCGGAGCCACGGTCTGCCGCGGTCTGCCCGCCGTCTTTGTTCAGCGTCTCGTCCGCATGGGCCACCGGGCCACTATCACACGGGCCGGACCGGTAGGGAAGTGCCTTTTGCGGCTTCTTTACGCACACACCCCGGAATTTCACGAGCCTGTTACGCGACTCCAGATTTAGCGCCTGTGGGTTCCGAGAAGCCCATCCAGTCGGCCCATGCGAGTCGGCCCAAAGACCCCCGAACACGGAGACTTTCATTCGAAGTTCTGATGTCAAGCGTGGCGGGATCTATAGATTGTTGAGTGTGAACGACAGGGAGCGCTTATGGATGACGACGGTTCCGCGTCCGCCATCCATAAGCGCTCCCTGTCGAATCAGGCGGGTTTCTTCGTGTTCGTTCGGCCGAGCCGCGTGTTCTCCTTTTGCGGCCGTGGCCAAGGCTGGGGCATTCTTGGGCCAGGCGGACCCTGTGACTCCAGCTTCTCTCACGGAGAGCGCCGGGACTAGAGAATCTGCAGCACCTCGATGGTGGGATCGAGCTCCTGAACCATCTCTGTGATCACGTGACGATGACAGCGGAGACGGTCACGCTCCACGCAGAGCACAGCGACTCGTGCGCCGCTTGCGTGCTCGATTAGCCGCCGGAGGGCCGGCCCGGATCCATTGTCGAGCATTTCGCGCATGCGACGGCGTCCCTCCTCGCCGTCGCCTCGACGGAACGAATCTCTATTATCCGGAGGATTTCCAAGGTCGGGCTCGTGCGTGTAGTCAATGCCGGCATCCTGTAGCTCAGCGCTGAGCGACTTCCTGGAGAAGCCGCGTCGCCTACTCATGGGTGTCAGCCGGACATCGATGACTAAGGATACTTTCGAAGAAGCAAGGTGATCTACGAGGGTCTCGACCTCGAAACCCTCGTAGCCAACACTGTAGATTCGTCCAGACACAGGACGATGGTCGCTCAAGGAGTCCCGTGAAGCAAACGAGCTGCTCATAGGTCGAGTAGCCCCTGTGCAGCGCCGGCTGGCGGCCAGAAGACGCCGAGCACCAGGAAGCTCACTGGATGCTGCTCCTGATTGCCAACAAAGAGGACAGTGTCGCGCCCTTTCCAGAGGGTCTCTTCAAACTTCAGACGCATTTGGTCGCGCCAGTCTGGTTGATGTCGTACATGACGCCAGAGGGCGAGCGCCTCCCAGTCGACGATCGTCTGCCTGTGACCGTTGCATCTGGGCGCCGAACACCGGAACTCGTATTGGAACCGCCAGGGCACGACCTCGAAGTCGGGTTTGCTCACGCTTGGATCATCGAAGAGGCTCATCCGCGACGCTGCTCCCGCGGCTCGGCGCCGCCACTCACCCAGTTGCAATTCGTCACGCTGCGTTATCTTCAGCCGTGGTGACTCGATTGGACGAACAACAGCCAGGGACGGCGTGTCTGGCCCCGAACCAGAACGATTCGCTTCGATGAGGTCGCACATCCTCGCTTCGCCCAAGCGGTCAACGAGGTGACGCCGCTGCGCCCACCCGTTTTCGGTACCCATCAACTCGGTCGGGATGATCGACCCGCTGACGGGGCTCCAGGATTCCGGACGTCGGTCAGAACGAGGGCGACGAGCAGCAAGCGAAACCGTCTGATACTTCGCGAACTTACTATCGTCAGCTAGGTCCCTGAACGGGACAGGGTGCAGACGAATCCATTGCGGATCGCCAGAGTCCGTGCGGATGCCCGCGACGCACATCGTCTCTTCAAGATCGTGCGTCAGGACGGGCGCCGCCTTGATCAGTACGACCACCTTCATTCGTTCAGGGTCCGCACGGTCTCCGCTCGCACCTGGTCCGCTCTTGCCAGACTCGCCATCCAATATTGTTGGACCGGAAGCCCTACTCGCGGATGGTCGGTGCTGCACCCCAGTGCGGCGGACCCGATTACCGTTCGGTCGTCCAACACGAGATGACACTACGCGCAGTCCTGTTCCACCAGCAGCGTCTGGACGAAGTCGAGGAGGCTGCTTCGCACCACCAGTCGGCGTCGCCCGACCTTGACACTCTGGATCTTCCTGGTCTTCACCAGTTCGTAGGTCCGGGTCCGACCTAGCCGGAGCTGGTCGGCTGCCTCTTCCACCGAGAGCAGTAGCTGGGTATCCGTCATCATCGTGTCTCCTTACATTTGGGGAGGGTGGGATTTCCACCCTCATTCAGGGGTAGAGGTTGGAGTGCGCCAGTTCTGGGCAAGGGTTCGATCAGTCGGGATGTGCACTCGCAGACAAGCGTCCCCGGCGCATCCTCTTTGCTCGTGCCCTGTCGGGCTGGATCAAGTCCGCTCGGGTGCACGTCAGGCCACCAGCCGGTCGATGGCGTTCCGCCTCCGCCACCGAAGATGGCCAGCAGGCACTCCGGCAATGTCGGCGACCTCGGCCAGCGACATGCCGAGCACCCTCGTCGCGTAGAGGACGGCGGCATCGGCGATTGTCAGGCCGTGCCCGGTCGCATCGACGAGGGCAGCGGCCAATAGTTCCTCGCCGGTGCGACCGATAGATGCCGGGAGGGTGTCCAACGGGTCAGGGGTGCTGGTCTGGCGACAGCGATGTCGACGTTCTGTGGCCTGGAGTGTCCGCAGCCGGGTGCGGACCGCGGACAACAGGTCACCGGCGGCGTAGGGGCGGTGGGTGCCTGACCAGCTCGTCGTCAGCTCCCAGAGCGCAGAGATGGCGTCGGCATAGAACGCGTCGAGATCGCACCACGGACCAACAGCAGTGTCGACGCGTTGGGCCAAGGCGAGGACACCAGGGATGAGCGCTTGGATGATGGCGCGTGGGATGAGCACGTCTGCGTCTGCACTTCTCAGCATGGCCGCGATCACGGCTG
>Ga0208079_1001289_pt1 | contig 13223 bp, 20 predicted proteins | sample NGESurdeep092012_5_FD_184474 | JGI IMG/M metagenome (GOLD analysis project Ga0208079, IMG submission 184474) | Arctic peat soil microbial communities from Barrow, Alaska - NGEE Surface sample 210-2 deep-092012 (SPAdes) | ecosystem: Environmental > Terrestrial > Soil > Wetlands > Peat ... | reverse complement strand
CCCCCCGACGTGAACAAAGCACTTACCTCCGCCGCCGGCGCGCTCGATGTCTTCCGACTTGAAAACCCCGACCTCGATCGAGTGTTACACTCGAAAATCTCGGATTTCGATAAAGAAACCATCCGCCTTTTCCGTGGCTCCCTGCACTACTTCATGCGGAAATTCGGCGTAGACGAGCAGGACCGCCGGTACCTCAACACCGGCGCAGACCCACTCCCACCAGACGATACGATCCTTGCGCGCTTCCTCGCCGTGGCCCACCCTCAGCAACTCATGGACACGCTGGAAAACCTGGTCTTAGAGGCAAAGCAAGAAGACGCCCAAACACCGGAGTCAGGCCCACACGAGGGAGGAACCTACAACCCACGAAAGTACGGTTGGTTCACAACCACCGCCCTATCGAGGATCTGTGGCGTCCACTTCAGTATCACCAAGAAGGCCGAGCAGCAATTCCGCCTCCACAAGCGCGGCCAGCGCGCCGCGCCCACCGCGCCGGCGCCCCCGGCCGAGCAAAGCGGCCTCGACTTCGCCGGCGATGCACTGCGCCAGGCTGTAGCGGGAGTGAAAAAACTCCGATGAATGGTTGCATGCTCACTCCCAACGAAACCACCGCCCTCCGCGCCCTGCTGGCGCGCGAGGCCTCCGCCGCGGCGCCCGTCGACGCGGACTACTCCGATCTCGCCGCCGGCGACGTCGCGCAGATCCGCCCCGGCGCCTGCAGCACCTGGGAGACCTCGCTGTTACTCGTGACCCAGGCCGGCACGCACCAGGTGCGCGGCCAGATTCTCCGCCCGCATCGCTCCGGATGCCGCGAAGCGTGGGCCCGCTTTTCCCCAGCCGAGCTCCTACGCATCGGCCGAGCCGAATTTCCGGAGCCCACTCGCGCCGTGCGCGCGTGGTGCTACGAGCCCCTATGTCCCCTCCGCCTGCGCAAGCCGCCAGCCAGCGAAGGCGCGCCAGCGGCCACCGCCGCGGACGCCACCGCGCACTATCGCGACCGGCAAGCCGCCCTCAACGCCGAGCTTGCCGCCGAGCAGCTTCGCGCCGCGCGCAAACAGCGCCGCGCCACCCCCTGAAAGGAGTCCCATGAACGCACAAACGGCCCTCAGACACGCCGGCGCCGCCGCGCAGGCCGCTCTAAAAGAACTCGCCGAGATCCCTAACGACGTCGCCACATGGCAAGCGATCGCCAACGCCGGCCAAATCGGAACCCTCATCGACGCTGCCGACCATCTGCGCTCAGCCGTGGCAGACGCCCGCGCGATCGCGGCCGCGATCGACGCGCAGCAGGCCGGCATCGCCGCACTCGCCACGCCGGCCGCGCCGGCCAAGCCAGCGGCCGGCCACGTGCAGCCATGAACGCCGGCGATACCGTGCGCATCAGCAACCCAGCGCGCGGCGCCGTCGTCGGCTCCGTCCTTCAGGTGACGACGCCCGCCGCCCTCCCTGCCCTGCCCTCGCACGCGTTCGATGAGCTCAAAACGCGCGCGGTCCGCGCGATCCTGGAAGAGTGGCACGTCTCGCAAATCGCGCTACTCAGCTACCGCTACATCGGCCCACACCGCACCCGCGACGTGTGTTTTTTCGCGCTCCGCATTTCCGGCGCCTGGTACGATCTCAAGCACCAGCCGCTCAGCATCGAGGCCGTGCCATGAAGGCCCCCCGCCAGGTGATCCACATCAGCGAAGCCGGCAAACTCACCGCCGACGCAAACGACCCCGCAACCGTCGCCACCGTCGACGCCGCCAGCGGCGCCGTAACCGTCACACCCGCGCCGGAGTGGCGCGTTAAAACAGTCGTGATGACTCTAACCATGACGCGCCGCCGCGCCGCGCGATCGCGCACGCCTCCGGAGCCAGCCACATGATCACCGACGCCAGCATAGCCGGAACGCTGCTCTGGGCCGAGCTGCGCGATCTCGCCAACATCTACGGCCCAGCCCGCGGCCCCTGGCGCGTTGAAGTCGAAGACTGGACACTCACCGCCGACGTCGCGCAGCGCTCCGTCGCCGTCGCCGCCGCCGGCCAGCACATCGGCCTCATCGGACCAGGCGAAACAACCGATCTGGAACCCGACCTGGCGCGCCGCCTGCGGCGCGACATACACGAGCACGTCTATCAGTATTGGAGGTCCCGCCCATGACGCTTGCACCATCCACGCTCGCCCGCTCCGCCGTCGAGCTTCGCGACGACGACGGCGCGCCCGTCGCCACCATCTACGCCCGCGAAAGCGGCGTCGAAATAGTCGCCACCGCCGCCATAACTTTCGAGACGCACACCGACGCGCCCGGCCGTGTCGGTGTCACCCTCACACGCGACGCGGAGGCGCGCCGGCGATGATGCGCCTTCAACCCCACACCCTCAAGCGAGGCGTGCAGCTGGTGGCAGTAACCGACGACAGCGGCGCCCTCCTCTGCGCGATCTACGAGACGCCACGCGGCCTCAAGATCGTAAGCAAGTACATCGAGAACCGGCCCGACCTGGTTGTCATCGACCCCGACGAGCCGCCCGCCCTCCTGGTGAACCTGCGATGATACGCCGCGACACCAGCCCCAAGGGAGTACGCGCCCGCGATAGCTACGACGCCGCCAAGCGCGCCGCGCAGCCCGGCCGAGTCGTCAGGGTCACCGGCTACAACCACAACAGCCAGGCGCACGAAGACGCGCGCATGCTGGAGCTTTCCGCCGAGCGACGCTCCGAAATCGCCAGCATGGGCGGCAAGGCCCGCGCCGCCACTTACGGCCACGCACCCTACACCGGAGGCGAGCTCCACCCGTTCCCGCTCGGCTCCAAGCCGCGGCGCCGCCGGCCACACTTCGAGGCGTTTCTGCAACAGTCCCCTCCGGACTTGCAGCCGCCCGCTGCAAAAACGCCGGCGTTTCTGCCTCCGGCCGCTCCCGATCTGCCCAGCTCGGCGCCGATCTCCCCGCCGCCGGCGCCGCCGGCCGCGAAAACCACCGCGGCTCAAAAGCCACAGACGAAAGCGGCCCGACAGTCAGACGACAGCAAGCCGACAGCCGCCGCGATCAAGGCAGCAGCCGCCGCCCGCGCCGCCGAATCGCGGCCGGCCAGGCGCAAGGCAGCGCGCGAACGGAAGGCGGCGGAGCAAGCCGCGATTACCAAGGCGCTACGATCATGAAGCCACCACGCAAGGCAGACCCTTGGATTGAGCACGCCTTCGAAGCCGTCATGAAGATCGCGCCGCCCCCGCCAGCCTGCGACCGCTGCCACGATGCAGGCAAGCTCGATCGAGGCAACGGCACCACGAAGCCGTGCGACTGTGCTGCCGGCCAGGCCGAGGCCGCGCGGCGGCGCCGCCAGCGAAAGGCCAAGCCATGAAGACACCGCCCCAGGTTATAGCCGCCGCGGCATTCTGTTTGCTGCTGCCTGCGGGCCTCCAGGCGCAGCAAAAGCCCACCAATATTTGGTGGGTACACGCCTCAGTGGCCGCCCACGTGATGAGCGCGGCACAGGATGGATTATCATCCTGGAAGCAAGCCGAGGGCAACGCGCTCTACACCACAAAGGTTGGCCCACAGACAGGACACTTTTACCGTACGGGCGCGGGCCGCCTGGCCGCGTCGACGCTCGGCAGCGCGGCGGTGTCCGAGGTTGTGGCGCACTTCAAGCCAAAGTGGCGGCGCTACATCGCGGCGCTAAACTTCGGCGGCGCCGCCGCGCACGTCGCGGTAACAACGTCGAACGTGGTGCGGAATCCCTGGTTCCGCTGAGACTATGACCTACGCCACCTACGACGATGAGCAAGCCGAGTACTCCGCCGAACTCACACGGATCCGCGCCGCGGCCGAGGACGCACAGCCCGGCAGCACCGGACCAGGCCGGCCGCGCGCCGCGTGCAAACCGCCCGAAGCCGCGCCGTCGATCGACACCCGCGCACGCCGCGCGCCGCAGCCCGCACCACACGCCGCCCGCGAGTGACGCCGCTTGCGTGGCGCTGGCAGGCCGCGCCTGCTGCGCCGCAAGCTGTGCGGGGCTGCGCGCCCCGCATTGGCCGCTGAAGGACGCGGCCGGCCCGCGGCCTGGCCCGCTGAAGCGGCCAGGCTTCCCCGCCCCGCCGCTGGCCAGCAGCGCGCCCCACTGAAGCAAAAGCAGCCCCGCCGCCTGTTTCGCGCCTGTTTTTATCAGACCGCCATAGGCGCGCCCCGCTGAAGCACTTTTTTCCCGCAGCCAGGAAGCCGGCACACGCTGCCACGTCGCCATAGAGCAAAAGATTCCAAAGAATCCTACGAGTGCATCATCCTCACGCGTGGACACTCGAGATCGATCCCGATTCACCAGCCGCCATCAGCGGCCGTCGAAGCGGATCGCCGGCCGCGATCGCGAACGGCGCCGCGGATCGGCGCGCCGTCGATCGCGCCATCAGGACCGCGGCCCGCGGACGTGCGCGGCCAACCCCGCCGGCACGCCGCGCGCCGCATAGCAGCAGCACGCCGCGGACCAGCGGCCACGGCCGCAAGCCGCTAGCGGTCGCACAGGCCAGGCCGCGCGCTTTGGCGGCGCACACCGCCGCCGTTAGTGCGCGCGGCCGGCAACGAGGCAGCACAGCCAGGGAGGGTTAAAAGCGTTGTGTTCGCTGCGCTCAGGCACTCAAAGCCCACCACCCCCCAACCTCCCAGCGCGGCCGCCTCACTTACGCCCATCCACCCACGCCGCCGCCCGCGCTGCGCGCATGGCAGCGGCTGGGTTCCCCCGCCCCTCAAAAGGCCAGGCAGCGGCAAGCACACGGCGCGCGCCGCGCGCCGCAGCACGCGCTAAACTTCAGCAGGCCGGCCGCTGCGTCCTACGCCGCTAACACCACCCACCCTCACAGGCCGCGGCCAAAGTCGCCCAGGACCTCCCCGCCCTCCGCACGCGTGGCCCGCCAGCGCGCCAGCGCAGCCGCCAGCGCTTCCGCCGCATGGATGCGGCGATTGAGCCAGCCGAGCTCCGCCCGCCGGCTCCGGAGCGCCAGCGCGACACCCGCCGCCGTTTCAAGTTCAAGGATGAGGCCGCGGTTCAAGCGGCGAGCTCCGGACGCGGCGCCGCCGCGATCCGATGCAGGGAACAACTCGATCGACACGATAAGACCTGACACCAGCCGACGCCGAGCGCCACGCGTACGCAGTCCATCGACCGCACAGACAAGCCGCGACGGCCATCCAGCCAGTTAGCTACCAGGCCCTGCGAAAGGCCCGCACGGCGCGCCAGGCGGCGCACCGACACCGCCGAGCCATCGGCCAGGCGCGCGCGAGTCAACGCAGCCAGGCCAGCCGCCAGGGCGCCCCCCCCCATCGGACAAATCATACCCCAGAGTACGATCCAACACCGCGCCAGCACAAGAGACCACGCGCGAAAAACGGCCCGCGCGAGTCAGTCAGCCGCGCGGGCCGTCACCAGCAACGCCGCGGAATGTCCCCCGCGGCGGCAATGCCCTTACCTTAGCCGCTTCTTCGGCTTCTGGCCGGCCCTCACGCGCGCGGTGTTTTTCGCGAACGCCGCCGGTACCTTCTTAGCAGCCATCAGATCACCCCCCCTCTGTCATCATGAAGCATGATCATCTGCGTCTGCGGAAAACAAGCCAGCGGCGCCGCCCGCTGCACACAATGCGGCGTGCCCCTCTGCCCGGACTGCATCCGGCGATCGCGCGACGGCAAAGGCCCGGAGTGCCAGCAAACACCACCACCAGGCCCGCCCTCGGCCGACACCACCATCACGCGCACCAACAAGCCCGAGGGCCACGGCATGGGAGCCAAACGCGGATGACACCCACCGACACACGCGCCGTCCTGGCCGCGCTGCGCGCCTCCGATCACAAGTACATGGGCATCAGGCCGGCCGACGCAACGCCGACAGAGGCGCCCTGCATCATCCTCGGAGACGCCAGCGCGAACGCCCTCCAATACGCACTCTCCACAGCATCGGACCAGTGGCCCGACTGCACAGACTGGGAGCTGATCGGCAGCGACGAAGCCCTGGGCCTGCAAGGCGCAGACTGGCCGCCGACGATGGACGCGCTACGGATGCCGGCCACGCTGGCGACCTTCGCGACCTGATCGCAGTGCGCACCACACCGTAAACCACCCGCGGCAGCCGTAGCACGATTCGCGCCGCCGGCGCCGTTCCGATCGGGCGCCGACTCCGCGCCAATTGCCCACCGCCGTAGCACGAATCTCCGATTGGACCAGTACCGGCCAGCGCGCCACTGGCAGCACGCGGCGTGGGCGCCACGCGCTCGGCCGAAGCGGCCGGCCAGCGGCCTGCTTGGCATCGCGGCATTCAAGGCGCCGTCCTGCCGATGCGGCAGCGGCCGGCAAGTTAGGCCTAGCCGGCAACTGCCGGCGACCGCAGCCGCGCGCCCACCACGCGAGCAGCTCGGCCGCGGCGGCGGCGCACCAGGTCGAGAGCCCACACCGTGGGGCCGCGCCAGCCGGAAACCCACCGGCCCGATGACATAAGCCGAGTTATCCAAAGCCGAAACCCCGCCTGCGAAGCGGCGGCGGCTTCAAGGATAACTGCGGTCTTATGTCATCGGAAGAACGGGCGCGGCAGAGCACGCGCACTCCGGAGGGAAAGCACCGCCGCCGCTCTCGCGGCGGGCCCCACCGCAGGTCGAAACGGAATTCTTGGGCGCACGCTGCGCGCGCCGTGGCCGAGAGTCGAGGCGCGGACTGCAATAGCCGGGTTGATCCGGAGACTCTCGAGAGTCGAGACGCGGACCGCGACAGCAAAGCGGATCCACATTGCCCGGCCGCCAAAAATCTCCAGGGAAAAGGGATCCGCCACGCACCCACCTGGTGGACGTCCACCGCACGGCGCCGGCGGCAATCGTCGCCGCAGAACGGCGCGCGGCGCCGGCGCGGCATAGCGCACTCCGCGTTGCTGCGCGCGGGCCGGTGGCACAAGGTGTGCAGAGCGCCACGCGGCAAACGGCGCCGCGCGTCGCTCCGCATTCTTCACGGCAACGCGTGGGGCCGGCAACGGAAGACGGCGCCGAGCGGCAACACACGGCAGGCTAGCGCGGCCAGGCCCGCAAGGGTGCGCACCAGGTGCGCACTTTTTCGCGGACGAAAAAGCTACGCCCTTGCGAAAGCCAGGGCCGTGCAGCGGCGGTGTTGCAGCCGCGGGCGCCGTCCCCGGTTGCCTACCCCCCACGCGCCGCCGGGGAATGCAGTTTCAAGGCCAAGCACCGCCCGCCCGTTGGTTGGCGGAACAACAAGAACGCACTTAGTAACTCAAAGGCCCGTCAATAGGGCGTTTCACGTGAAACAAGGAGCAAGCACCATGCCAAGACAGAAGATCGAATTCGCCGCCAACATCCCGACCCAAGTCGAGTTAGATGGAGACGGAACCCTACAAGCCAGCAAGAGCGGAGACGACGAGTACCGCTACTTCCTGGCATCCGAGCGAATCATGTGGGTCCCGCCCGAAGTGCACCAGCAGATCCTACACAGCGGCGCGGCCAAGGGAGACACCATCACCATCGAGCGCAGCAAGCCAGGCAAAGCAGCCGCAACCTGGAAAGTCAGCACCCGCGACGACGAGCGCGGCAACGGATACAGCAACGCGCCGAGCCCCACCACGCCGCCGCCGCAACGCATGCCCGATCAAAACGCAGGACGCAGCACACGCACCGCAGGCCAAGGGTGGACCGAAAACCAACCGACCGCACAGGCCCCGCCAGCGCGCCCGCTGGCCAGCGCGCCCCAACAGACCGCGCCGCAGCCAGCCGCCCAACTCGCCGCAGAGCTACCCATCACACCAGCGGACCGCATGGCCGGTGCACTCCGCGACGCCATCGAACTGATACGCGGATGCGCCACGTACGAACCCTCCATCGCGTGGACCTCCGCCGACGTGCGCGCCATCGCCGCAACGCTTTTCATCGGTGGCGAGAAAGGTGGCCAGCGATGAGGTACGATTACACCGACCGGCAACCCGCGTACGACGACTGCGCCGCCGCCATTCAGGCCCGCTCCGATCGCGCGGACCAAGACGCGCGAGAACGCCACGCCGCCGACCAGCGCGCCGAACAGAACGGGCGCGACGACTTGCCGGCGTTCCACCACACGCCCGCCGCACAGCGCGCGCCGATCATTCCGGCGCCGCCAGCCGAACCGACAGAGACACGAATGTCGATCGCGCAGCTACGCGACCGCATCAGCGGCATGGAAGCAACCACACGCGCCAAGGATGAGGTATGGCAGCAGCACGCCGCAGGGCAACGCGCCTGCAAACCCGAGCGCCCCTCCGAACGCATCGAGCGCGCCGAGAAGCTCACGCGCTACCGCGCCGAGCTCGCCCGCCGCACCGCCAGCGACGAAGCCGAGAAGGCCGAGCGCGCCCGCCTGGACACAGCCGCCGCCGCCGTGGTGGCCACCGCCGCCGCCGAACTCGCCAGCCCGCAACGCGTCGACCCCGCCGACGTGCCCGCGCTTGTGCAGTGCCAAGAATGCGGACTCATGGTAGCCCAGGACACCGCAGGCGACATGATAGACCACCTGGACACCCAGCAAACCCGATGCACCGCGAAACCCACCGAATGGGACCGGCCGCACAATTCCAAAGGCCGACCCTGGACAAACGCCCAACTCGCCACCTTTACCACCACCGCCGCACCCGCGCCCAAGCGCGAAACCGCCAGCCAGGCCGCAGAGCGCGTCCACACCAACGCCCAGCGCGCCGCAACCGCCGCCGCCCGCGCCGCCGAACACGCCGTGGAACTCGAAGCGCGCCGCAATGAGACGCCCGCCGCCGTCGAAGCCGCCCTGCAGATCCAGCGCGACGCCATCGCCGCAGACGCCGCCCACGCCGAGCGCGCGCGAGAGATCCCCCCGGTACCGCCCGCAGCAGCCGCAGCCACCGCAGCCGCCAGCACGCGCAGGCGCGCCGTGGTGGCCACCGCCCGCGAAGACACGCTCTCCACGCTCGATTGCACCGTCGAGGCACTGGTAGCCGAGCACGGCTGCGGCTCTGTGATCGATGCCGCGTGGGCCGCAAGCGCGCGGATTTTCAGGCCGCAGGGGGTGCGCGTGTGAGCGCACATACCTGCGACGATCCATTTTGCAGTTGCCAAGACGACGCACCCGAGGGACCCCAAATGCCAACACCACCAGCCCAACGCCTCGAACTGAAACACGAAGAGGGAGGATACCGCCACTACCTGAACGGAGAACCGGTGCACGCCGGAAACCAACTCCGGCTGTGGCTGCCAGCCGTCCAGTCCCCAGGCCATCCAGGGTATCGGCCCGGCGGGTGGGTCTGGGCGCGATACGAATCACGCCCAGGCGGACGCGCAACCCTGTATCTCGCCGGAGACCGCGTGCTGGACCTCGCCAGCCACCACAACCTAAGATGGCCCGAATTTTGGGAGAAGTAGACCAACCCGCGCGCGGACCGCCCGCCCAGGTGGCCCGCGCGCGACAATCGAGCCATGAGCAAACCACTCACCACCAGCAGCACCAGACAGACAGGCAAGCCCGCGCCGGCGCCCACGCCCGACGCCAGCGCCGGCGGCGCCCTACCGGCACACCCAGGCCCGATACGCCACCGCACAGGTAGAGGCAAATTCACGGGCGCGCCGAAGCACAAGTAGCCCCGCGCGCGTGTTCCATTCTGGAACACTCCAAAATTTTCCGGACCGCCTGACGCGCAGACGCGGCGCGCAGGCTCCATAAGGTAGCGCCGCTCCCGGGCCGTCTCCGCACGCCGGCAAACCCCACCGCGTGCTTCGCCTGGCCAGCGGCGCGACTCAAGCAAATAGAAGCCGGCCAGACCGCGAGCTAGCTCCGCGTCGCTCACTGGCCGGCCGCGCCGCGTGCAACGCGGCCCGCGAAGAGCCTCTTACGGGGCGGCGCCCCGGGCCCCGCTACTCAGCCGCGCGCCATGAGATCTCACCGGCCGCGCCGCGCCGATCCGCGCCTTAACGCCGGCCGACGGCGCCGGCAGGACGCGAGAGCGGACGCAGCGGGCCCCACGGCAGCAGCCAAGCCGCGCGCGGAAAAGGAAGGAAGAACCAGAGCGCCGCTGGCGAGGATGATGCGCCAGCGGCGCCCGCCACTCCCGCGGCACGCTGAGGACCGCGGGAAGCTCGTTACGCCGGCGAACCGCAGCCGGCGAGCTCCGATTCGACGCAAACGGACGCGCCGTCGAGCTCCACCACGCGGCCGATGCGCACACCGCCGCGCCGCACCACGCCCAAATCGCCAGGCTCGCGCGTGACTCGCTCGGTGGTGACCCACGTCGCCGGCGGCGACGACATAGCCGAGGGAATGACAGAGCAGTCCTCAGGCCCGCCGCGCACCTCGATATCGACGGCGATGTACTCGCCGATGCGAAGCGTTTCAGGATCCACTATGCTGCTCTCCGACGTCCACGAGATGCCAACCGCGATCGGCTTTACAGCCGCGCGCGCCGCCGCGCTCGCTTCGAGCCGTTCCAGTGCCGATATGAACCTTGCCATGACCTACCCCCGCCCCTCTTCCTGATCAATCGACCGATGCACGCGCCGCGCCAGGTCGAGCACCGCGGCCGGCTCCGCGCCGCCATCCGCTTGCGCGCGCTCGAGGACCTCGAGGCGCACGGCCAGGTCCTGCGTTTCGATCAAGGCCCGTTGCGCGGAGATCAGCGCCAGGAAGTCTTTAGCCTCGGACAAGCTCATCGTGCCGGCAGCGGCGGCGCCGATGACGGCCGCCGCGGCCGTCACCAGCTCGCGCGCGCTGGACATGTCCGGGAGAGACTCCACCACCACCGACCGATCGCGCGCAGCGCGCGCACTCACAAGCCGATCCACACACAGCCGCAACGCGACAGGGTCGCCCTCTTTTGCCTTGACGATGCAAACCCCCATGATGGCCGCAGCGTCGGCGCCGAGCAGATCGGAGCACAGGACAGACACCGCGTTACGCGAGCCGGGTTTGCGCCCCTTCGGATTGCCAGACTGCCCGGGCTTGAATTTTGCCATGTGGTTGGTTGCGATCGAGGAAGGATGGGGATGGCGACCGCTCACCACCCCCGGAGGTAAACCGGTGTAGCCATCAGGAGAGCAGCCGATTCAAGTTGCCTCCGGAGCCAGGCCCAACGCAACCCAACGCCGGCAAGAAACGGGCCGCTCTCCCCCATGAACACCCAAACTTATTATGGCAGCAGACTACAGCCGACCGCCACACCAGCCGATAGACCCACCATGAAGGCTCTCGCACTGCTGACACTGATCACCACCGCGGCATTCGCCAGCGCCGGCGCCGGCGCCAGGGGCGAACCGCGGGACCAGGCCAAGGCCCAGCGCGTCCACCGCAGCAGCAGCGAGCGGCGCCGCTTCCAGAGTTGGCACCCTTGCCCGTCGACCGGCCGGCCAGCCGGCGCCTGCCCCGGATACACCGTCGATCACGTAATCGCGCTCAAACGCGGCGGCGCCGACGTCGCCGAAAATATGCAGTGGCAGACCGTGGCCGAGGCAAAGGCCAAGGACCGCGTCGAGTAACCAGGGCTACAGCAGCCCCGCCAGCGGATCCACAGCCAGCGCCGACGCCGGCCGCATGTAGCGCAGCAGCACCTTCACATCCCGGTGACCCGTGCGCGCCATGATGGCCAGCGTACCGACGCCGGCGCCGCCGGCAGCAGTCACCAGGCCGGCGCGCAGCGAGTGCGCGGCGTACAGCGCAGCGTCAAGGCCCGCCGCGACGGCCGCGCCCTTCACGACTGCAGCTACCGACTTATCGGCCATCGGTGCGCGCCGAATGGCACCGAAACAATCGACGCTGCAGAACAGCGCGCCAGCCCACGGCCCGCGCTCCACGATCCAACTCTTGAGCGCGCGGACGGGGCACGTCTCGCTGTGCTGGCCCTTGTGCACGCCGACCCACGAACCGATACCAACCTGATCAGTCTTGCCCTTCGCCACCCGCAACACGGCGCCGCGCTCTTCAAAACGCACGTCGGCCAGGTCCCACGCTGTGAGCTCGCTCCGCCGCACGCCCGACGCGAAGCCCACCAGCAAAAGCGCGCGATCGCGCGCGCCCACCGCATCGCGTGGCGTGGCGCGCAACATCAATTTCAGTTGCGGAATTGTGACGGCCGCTTTCGCGTGGCGCGGCGCTGCGCCCAACTTCCGGCGCATCCCGCACAGGACCTCCCGGACGTCGACGTCCACCGGCGACCGCGCGCCGGCCGCGGCATGCTGCGCTCCGATCGCGGACACGCGCCGCTCAAGCGTCGCCGGCAACCGGCCGAGCCGCGCCAGGTGCACAAGGTACAGCTGCAACGAATCGGACGTCGCCGGCAGCGCTCGCCGGCCGGCGAGCTCGCACCAGGCCGCGAAGTCGCGCCAGTCCGACGCGTAGGCCCGCGCCGTGTTGTTGGCGCGCGTGCGCAACGCCAGCGCCGCGCGCTCCCTTCGTAGTATGGACAAGTCGACACCTCCCTCGAAGAGCCAGAGCTGCTCAGGCTCATCAGATGATTGGACAGTGGCGGCGGTCGCCGCGTTGCGCGTTGGGTTCATGGATCTCCCGCCCCAGGCACAGGGGCTGCACTAACAGCTTACTCCGATAATCGGGTAGTATCGGGATGAAAGCACCCGGGAAGCGGCCAGGAGGCCAGCACCCCCGGCGCGCGATTGCCTCGCGCGACATGACAAGGAGAGCCCAACGCATGGCAGAGCCCGACCGCGACACGCAGCCGGCCGCCGAAGCACCAGCCGTACCAGCACCACCCGCCCCCGCAACACAGTATTCGTTATCAGAAGCTGCAATTGAAGCCCTCGCAGACGTGGCCCCAGGCCTGGGAGGCGTTGAGCTCCACGTGCTGCTGGAACTCCTCAGGCAACAACTGCGCACCGGCCACGCCATCAAAAGCAGCAGCCGCGAGCTTGCAACTCTATGCCACGTCGGGAGATCGAACGTACAGCCGGCAATCGACAAGCTCACCGCCCTGAAGTACATCACCATCCGCACCCAAAAAGGCACAGCGCAAACCACCTACCAGGTGAACATTCTCGAAACCGTCAAAATCAGTGGCCCTGTTTCAGGGCCACTAAGTAAGAAAAGTGGCCCTGTTTCAGGGCCACTTTTCGCACCCGACGCACCCGTACTGGCCCTAAATCAGGGCCACCCTGGCCCTGAATCAGGGCCACCCCCCGACGTGAACAAAGCACTTACCTCCGCCGCCGGCGCGCTCGATGTCTTCCGACTTGAAAACCCCGACCTCGATCGAGTGTTACACTCGAAAATC
>Ga0208079_1001288_pt1 | contig 13223 bp, 8 predicted proteins | sample NGESurdeep092012_5_FD_184474 | JGI IMG/M metagenome (GOLD analysis project Ga0208079, IMG submission 184474) | Arctic peat soil microbial communities from Barrow, Alaska - NGEE Surface sample 210-2 deep-092012 (SPAdes) | ecosystem: Environmental > Terrestrial > Soil > Wetlands > Peat ... | reverse complement strand
TAGCCGGCACCCTGGTTTTCGTATGATAAACAATACTGAATCACTGAATTTGTAACACCTCCATCGAGATCAAATCCGCCACCATCCTTTGCATTTCTGGAAGTTTTATTCCTGTAACTGATACAGTATTGGATTAAAACATGATCACTTTCCCAGGTCCATATTCCTACCGGACCATTTCCCTTCCTCGGCATATCCCAGCCGTTATTTGTAGCGGTGCAATGATCAATTGTAACACTGTCCGAAACACCTACAAGTATACCGTTCCCGCTATGATTTTCGAGATTTGTCGGATCACCAGGATTGTTTTCAGCTTTGCAATCCTGTATCAGAATTTTTCTGGAAAGGTTTCTGGCAGATCCCATAATATTGATACCACAGAAGCCATTTTCCGAAGCAATAACTTTTCTGACCACCGAATAAGTGCAATTATACAGAGCCACTCCCGACTTCTGAAAACCGATTGTATTTATGTTTTCAACCTTGCAACTACTGCTCTGCAAAATTGATAAGCCATTTGTCTTATTTCCATGGTTCCTGCCATTGCCTTTAAGATCCAGATCCAGGATCCAGATATTCCGTGAATTTTCAATTTTTATGGCTTCATCGTTTCCCCCGTTTATTACTGCCCGTCCATTACCCCATGATTTTATCTTAACCGGACTTCTGTCTGAACCACTTATTCCATTCAATACAAGTCTGCCATTATAAGTCTGACCTCCTGCAAAACAGATATTGGCTGCTTTTTTATTAAGCCGTAGATTTAGTTCTTCTATTGTTTTTAAAGGTTTGTTAATAGTGCCGGGATAAGTGTCAGATCCGATAATTCCATCAATAAAGTATCCTCTTTCGTCGATAGACTCATTTGCAGAAGATGTTTTCTTCTCAGATCTGAATGATTTGCAGCATGTAACAGACAACAATATAATTATCAGAAATAAAATAATTGAATTTTTCATCTCATGCAGAACATTTTGTTTCCTGAATTTTCAAATTATTAATTTATCGGAAACCAGACTCTCATCTGTCCTGCACCGCGATTATTCCAGAGTGCATATGGAATTAGTTTAACAGGTTCTTCTCCAAGCATCTCGACTTTGCCGTCAAGAGTTTTCTTTGTCTCAAACCCTAATGTTTTAATTACCTGTATTCCATTAAGAAGAGAAGGTTCAAATTCTGTTGTGACAGCGGCATCTTTTTTAACAACCAGGTCAAGCACATTTCCGGAGTTGCTTTCGGGCCATTCTGCACAATAAATCAGAGGACCTCTCTGAAATGCTATTTTTTCATTGTCTTCCTTAACGCGTTCATCAGCAATAACTTTTCGCACAGGCATTGGAAACTCTATTTCTATCTTATCTCCACGCTTCCATTCTCTTGATACTACAGCATATCCTTCTTCAGTCTGAATATCAGAAGCTTTCCCATTAATGGATAATTTTATAGGTTCGGTGTCATTATCAGTAAACTTGTAAAGTCCCCCCGGAATAGCTTCATTCCTGGCCCATCCCGGAATCCTGATCTTCAAATTAAACCTACTGTTTGTTTGAGGATTTACTGTTATTTCTACCTTTCCATCCCATGGGAAATTTGCTTTTTGCGAGATATTAACCTTTCTCTTGCCAAGACTGATATTTGCGTCATTGGATATGAACAAATTGACATATAGCTCTTTATCCGTTACGGCATATATATACCCTGGAATAGCAGGCACAAACCGGGCAACATTCGATGGACAGCAGGCACAACCGAACCAGGCCTGACGAGATTGATGTCCGCTGGATTCCAAAGGATTAGGATAGAAAAACCTGTCTGCCGATAAAGATACTCCTGAAAGCATTGAATTATAAAGTGTTTTTTCAAGGATATCTATATATTTTGACTGACCGTGCAATAGGAAGAGCCTGTGATTAAAGAAGATATCGCCAATAGATGCACAGGTTTCACAATAAGCCGTCATATTAGGCAATAAAAATGGTTCTGCAAATCCTTCATTTCCACCGGTAGCACCAATACCTCCTGTAAGATACATTTTCCCGTTCACAAGATCTCCCCAGATTCTGGTGATTGCTTTGAGATAGGCAGGATCATTTTCAATTGCAGCAATGTCAGCCATCCCTGAATACATATAAGTGGCTCTTACGGAATGTCCGACAGCTTCGGTCTGATCAACTGGCTTAAGATTGGCCTGATTATATGACTGGCCCTTCGGACCACGGATATCGAGAAAAAACCTTGCAAGATCGAGATATTTTTTTTCACCGGTTACTCTGTAAAGTTTCACAAGTCCCATTTCAATTACCTGGTGACCAGGGTAAACTTTAACTTTATCGTACCCAAAATCCTTATTAACAAGGTCAGCTGATTTCAGAGCAATGTCGAGTAAAGTTCTTTTTCCTGTAGCCTGATAATGTGCCACCGCTGCTTCATAAAGATGACCAAGATTATAAAGTTCATGACTCAATACTGAATCCATTTCCCATCTGTTTTTGCCTGCCCATTCATGCAATCCTCTGCCGCCATGTTTTTCTGCAATTGTTCTGTTGGTATAAAGATACCCGTCAGGCTCCTGAGCCTTACCAATTTTATTGATCAGGGTATCTAGATATACCTCAAGTTTTGGATCGGGAAATGTCTGAAGTGAATAGCTGGCTCCCTCAATTATCTTGTATACATCCGAATCATCGAATGGGTATATTGTCTGAAATTTACCTGTATCACGGCCAGCAGCGATCTCAAAATTTTTTACCCTGCCTGTAGATTCGCAATAACCGAAGGCAATAGGAATCGTAACTGATGCATTTTTTTTTATCCTGGGAGCCCAGAAATTATCGGTCAGCTTAACTGCAGTAAATGGTACGGGCTGAATAGGATAGTCTGCTTTGACCGAAGATTTATTTTTACATCCAGAAAGAAAGGAAAAAATACATGCAAAAAGTAAAATTATACTGATTGATTTTTTCATAAACTTTGCTTTTTAGATAATTATTCTCTTTGTCGTACTTTTTTTGCCCCCCATCCCCCCTAAAGGGGGGCTAATTTCTGGACACAAGTGAAATTCTGCTTACCTCCACAATTTAGCTCCCCTTTAGGGGAGATCCCGCTTTAGCGGGAGAGGGGCCAGTTTCATCTATTTTGTAAGTTCCAAAACCACAACCGATTTGGATGGCATTGTAATGCTCAATATTCCATCTTTCAGTGTAAATCCATTAAATGATACCGGTTTTACGGTTTCAGGATTTTCAAAACTATTGTATGCATTCATTTCACTTGCGGTAAGTACCTCTCCTGTAATCTTTTTGAAAGAATCACCAATTAAAGGGCAGGTTATAGTAATTGGTTTGTTTGGATTAAGATTCGCAAGGGAAATGTGCACTTTACCCTCTTTATCGACAGATGCTGAAGCAGATATGGCCGGTATCTTTTTTGTGCCATAAGTGTAATCTTCACATCTCAGATCGAGATTGAGAAGCTTTGCTTCCTGATGTACCCTGAACATTCTGAAAACATGATAAGTAGGGGTCAGAACCATTTTATCGTCCTTAGTCAGAATAACTGATTGAAGGACATTTACCATCTGGGCAAGGTTTGCAGCCTTAACCCTGTCGGCGTGCTGATTAAAAATATTCAGATGGATTGCAGCTGTGATTGCATCGCGCATTGAATTCTGCTGATAAAGGAAGCCGGGGTTGGTTCCGGGTTCGACATTAAACCAATTACCCCATTCATCAACTACAAGTCCTTTTCTTTTCTCAGGATCGTACCGGTCCATAATGGCTGAATGTCCTTTAATAATGACGTCCATCTGAAGATTTAACCGCATTGTTTCAAACCATTCCCTTTCATCAAATTTAGTGGCAGATCCTTTGAAACCCCATCCATCAACAACAGAATAATAATGTATGGACAATCCCTGAAACATTGCACGAGTTCCCTCATCTTTCATTAATGTTTCTGTCCAGGAGTAATTATAATCGGAAGGTCCGCATGCAACACGATAAAGATGATTTCCCGAGTAGCTACCGAGGAAAGTTGAATACTGTCTCATTGTATTTGCATAGAACTCGGCAGTCATGTTTCCGCCGCAACCCCAGTTTTCATTTCCGATGGCAAAATATCTTACTTTCCATGGTTTATCCTGACCGTTTTCTTTACGCAGTTTAGTCATTGGTGACACTGCATCGGAGGTAAGATATTCGATCCAGTCAGCCATCTCTTTTACAGTGCCAGATCCTACATTCCCGTTTATATATGCATCGCAACCAAGCAATTCTGTCAGTTTCATAAATTCATGAGTCCCGAAGGAATTGTCCTCGGTAACACCTCCCCAGTTGGTATTGACAATTGAAGCTCTTTTTTCTTTCGGACCTATGCCATCTTTCCAGTGGTAGGTATCAGCGAAGCAACCGCCTGGCCAGCGCAGGTTAGGCACTTTAATTTCCCGGAGGGCAAAAAGAACATCATTTCTTATTCCATAGGTATTTGGTATTTTGGAATCTGTTCCAACCCACAAACCGCCATAGATGCAGTTTCCCAGGTGCTCTGAAAAATGTCCGTAAATATCTTTGCTTATTACGGGTCCTGTGTGATTTGTAACCAAAACCAGCTGGTTAACTGTTACGAGGTCCTCATTTTGGGCATTTACCCGGGTACTGACCAGCATAAACATGAAAGTTAAAAGAATGATGGATTTTTTCATGGCGTTATTTATAAATAAGATTAATCCTCTGTTTTTTTGTGTTACTTAGTGTCTTAGTGCTTTTGTGACATTTAATTTTTGCCACTAAGACACAAAGAATTGTTAACTAAGAGTTAACTCCTTTTTCAATAAATGAACCGAGTTCTTTATACTTTCTGAATAGTATATCATATTTCTTTGCTCTGACAGGATCAGGATGGTATTCTTTTTCGAATCCCCCACCCATAGCTTTCTGTGCTTGAGGAACGTCTTTATAAACACCGGCCACCACTGATGCAGCCATTGCGGAACCCAGAGCGCATGTCTGTTCTGAGGCTGCAACTTTTATAGGCATATTAAGAACATCTGCAACAATCTGCATAACAAAAGGATTTTTTTTGGCAACACCGCCTATGGCAATCACTCCGTCGATACGTATTCCTTCAGAGATAAAACGCTCATTTATCATTTTTGAACCAAATGCTGTTGCCTCTACAAGAGCTTTAAAAATCTTTGGTGCATCAGATCCGAGCGACAACCCGGTAATTGCTCCTTTTAGCGCCTGATTAGCATCCGGAGTACGTCTTCCGTTCATCCAATCAAGTGCAAGAACAGAAGTTTCTTCGATCGGAAGTGATTCAGCCTGCTTGCTTAGTCCGGAAATTATCTTATCTGACGTTTCTTCCCTGATCTTTTTCCTTGATTTTTCATCAAGCCAGTTCATCTCTGAAATGATATTATTAACAGGCCACATCAATAATTGTCCAAACCAGGCATAAATATCTCCGAAAGCTGACTGACCTGCTTCAAGACCAAGCATTCCCGGGATAATGGATCCGTCAACCTGCCCGCAGATACCTGCAACAAGCTTATCTCCCACTTCACTCATGGGCGCTACGATCATGTCGCATGTGGAAGTTCCCATAACCTTAACCAGATGATATGGTTTGATCTCACCTCCGACAGCCCCAGTGTGAGCGTCAAATGTACCTGCTCCTACTTTAACATCAGTTGTAAGGCCAAGCCTTTTCGCCCATACCCCAGACAAATGTCCGACTTCGGTATCACAGGTGTATGTTTTGCTGTAAAGTCTTTCTCTCAGACCAGACAATACCGGATCGAGTTTTATAAGAAATTTTTCGTCAGGTAAACCGTTGAAGTCTGCATGCCACATTGCTTTATGTCCTGCAGCACAACGGCTTCTTTTAATTTGGAGCGGGTCTGTTTTCCCTACGAGTAAAGCTGGAATCCAGTCGCAATGCTCAACCCAGGACCAGGCATTTTTCCTCATTTCTTCACTATGGCGGAGAACATGAAGTATCTTTGCCCAGAACCATTCCGACGAATATATCCCTCCCTCGAATTTGGTAAAATCGATCCCTCCCCAGGTTCTGGCCAGATTATTAATTTCAGCAGCCTCCTTAACGGCAGTATGATCCTTCCATAGTACAAACATGGCATCCGGATCGTTTTCATATCCTGGTTTCATTGAAAGCGGAGTTCCATCCTTGTCTACTGCCACTGGGGTCGACCCGGTAGTGTCTACAGTGATTCCAGCTATGTTCTTTACAATATCAGGAGTCAGGCCAGAAATGGCCCCTTTTACTGATTGTTCAAGACCCTCAATATAATCGAGAGGGTGTTGACGAAACTGATTTATTGCGGGATCACAAAACAGACCCCTTTTCCATCTCGGGTATTCAAAAACAGAAGTTCCTTCAATCTTCCCGCTGGTGGTATCCACAACTACAGAACGGACTGAGTCGGTTCCATAATCAATTCCGATAACATATTTTTTTGCCATAATTTAAATCTTTATTAGACTTTCTCTGTGAACCTCTGTGCTCCTCAGTGTAACTCTGTGTAAGTTCTTATTTTTTTGTTATACAGAGTGCCACAGAGAATTCACAGAGTACCACAGAGAAATAAGCTAGTTTTTAAATATTATCATTGTTTTGTCCATAATAGGCATCTTTCCCATGTTTCCTTTTAAAATGTTTATCAAGCAGAAATTTATCTATAGGTTCTGTTTTACCAAGAAGTACGGTATAAAATGCCATTTTTGCTATCTCTTCGAGAGCAACAGCATTATAGACAGCGTTTTCAGCATCTCTTCCCCAGCAAAAAGGACCATGGCCATTGACCAGTACTGATGGTATTATCAATGGATCAGCGTTTCCCAGTTTTTCAATTATTATTTTCCCGGTATTGATTTCGTAATCATCCTCTGTTTCCTTCTGAGTCAACAATCTTGTACACGGTACTGCTCCATAAAAGTGATCTGCGTGTGTTGTTCCGAATGGAGGTATTGCCCTGCCTGCCTGTGCCCAGGATGTAGCGTAGGATGAATGAGTGTGAACAACTCCTCCAACAGATTCAAAAGTTCTGTATAGCAGAAGATGAGTAGGTGCATCTGTTGATGGTTTGAATTTTCCCTCAATAACATTTCCATCCTGGTCTATGACCACCATATCACCGGGTTTCATCACTTCGTAACTTACACCTGAGGGTTTAATTACAATTAATCCGCTCTCACTGTCTCTTCCGCTTACATTTCCCCAGGTATGAATTACCAACCCCCTTTCTTTAAGTTCCTGATTGGCCTCAAACACGGTATTTTTAAGTTTTTCCAGCATAACCTCTTAATGTTTATTTTCAGGGTTTACTTTCATTTCTTTTTGCCTCTCCCTAAATCCCCCGCTTCGCGGGGCAGGCTCCCTCAAGAGGGAGGGACTTAAAAAAATTATCTATCTAAACTCCCCTTCCTTCAGGGGAGAAGGGGGCAGAGGGATGAGGTAAAAATCTTCTAGTTCACATCCAGGTTGAAGTAGAATCCATTCTGCCTTAGTTTCTTATATGTACCCTCATTAAATTTATAATAATATGCTCCCTTTTTTGAGGTCTCCCGCTCTTTTTCATCAAGTTTTTCGAGAATACCCATTGATAAGATCTTTTTCCTGAAATTCCTTTTGTCTACTTTTCTCTGGTAGATAGCTTCATAAAGATCCTGAAGCTGGACAAGTGTGAATTTCTCAGGTAAAAGTTCGAAACCTACCGGCCTGATCTTGATCTGGTTCTGCAGATCGTTAAGTGCGCGTTTGACCATTAAAGGATGGTCAAAGATCAGGTCAGGCAGTCTCGATAGTGAACGCCAGCTTACTCCGTTCCGTTCGGCGAGTTCCTTATCTATGTCCCTTATTGGAATAAGAGCAAAATAAGCCACAGAAACTACCCTGTCACCTGGATCCCTGTCTGTTTCGCCGTAAGCATATGACTGCTTCATATAAACAGAATCAAGCCCGGTGAGTTTTCGGAGAATCCTGCTGGCTGCCTCATCGAGACTCTCAACAGGTTCAACAAATCCACCTGCAAGTGACCATCTGCCTTTTGCCGGTTCAACAATACGTTTAAAAAGAAGAAGTTTGATCTCCTTCTCAAGGATATCGTAACCAAATATGATACAGTCAACTGCAAGGAGATGCTTGCTACTGCTTGGATAGATATTCATTATCATAAAAGGAGATTTAAGTCACTTAACAAAAGATCTTTTCTTAGAGCTAAATTATCCCGCCGGAGATTTGATAATAAACTTCGTTCCACCTTAGTTCATTTCTTAAGGAGGTTAGATCGCACTTCTCTCCGATGAGCACATATTCAACTCCCATCATTCCTGCAAAATCCTCAAGGTACTCAGAATTTATTGAAGTACTGAAACCTGTATGATGAGCTCCTCCGGCCAATATCCATGCTCCTGCGCCTGTCTTCAGATCCGGTAAAGGCTTCCAGAGCACACTTGCCACTGGTAGATTGGGCATATCGGGACATTTAACGACTTCAACTTCATTAACTATCATTCTGAACCTGTTGCCAAGATCAATTACAGAGACATTTATGGCATTACCGGGTGCAGTCTTGAAAACAAGCCTTGCCGGGTCCTCTTTACCACCGATTCCAAGAGGATGTATCTCAAGTGTAGGTTTTGCAAGAGCAATTGTCGGACAAACTTCAAGCATGTGAGCACCAAGAACTCTCATCCCTTTTGGATCGAAATGATAAGTGTAGTCTTCCATGAAAGAAGTTCCTCCTTTAAGCCCGGCTGACATCACCTTCATCGAACGTACCAACGCTGCTGTTTTCCAGTCACCTTCAGCACCAAAACCAAAACCCTTTGCCATAAGTCGCTGGACTGCCAGGCCGGGTAATTGTTTCAGTCCATGAAGATCTTCGAAGGTGGTAGTAAAAGCTTTAAAATTACCTTCGTTCAGGAATTCTTCCATACCAAGCTCTATCCTGGCTGCTTCTTTCAAAGTATCAGAGGTGGCAACAGCTTTAGTCAGTTTATAATCTGACCCATATTCTGCGAGTAATTTTTTAATTGATGCCGGAGAAACATTGTTTACCTGTTTAACCAGATCGCCGATACCGAAACCATAAACCGAATATCCCATTTTAATCTGAGCGCTTACTTTGTTGCCTTCAGTAACAGCTACATCACGCATATTATCTCCAAACCTGGCAACTTTCATATTAAGTGCATCATTATATGCAGAGGCTGCTCTTATCCAAACGGCTATCCGTTCAACAGCATCCTGATCTTCATAATGGCCAACAACTATCTTCCGGTTCAGTCTCATCCTGGCACCAATAAAACCAAACTCCCGATCACCGTGAGCCGATTGGTTAAGATTCATGAAATTCATATCGATTGATTCCCAGGGGATATCCCTGTTAAGCTGGGTATGAAAATGAAGAAAAGGCTTATTAAGTATTGATAATCCTCTTATCCACATTTTGGCCGGAGAAAAAGTATGCATCCAGGTGATCAGACCAATACAATTTTTAGAAGTATTTGCTTCAGTGCAAAGTTCTGTTATTGAATCGGGTGTTGTTAGGATTGGTTTAAAAACAACTTTTACCGGAATTTTCGGATTTTTATCGAATGCGGCAGAAATTTTTGTTGAATCAGCTGCAACCTGTTTCAGAGTCTCAGGACCATACAGATGCTGGGTTCCTGTAACAAACCAGACTTCAAGTTTTTTAAGATTGTCCATATATTTTTTTTATTAGTTAAATAATAATCCCTTAAAAATGTTTACCAAAAGTAAATATAAAATAAAGCACAAATCAGTACCACACCCAACGAAGCAATTACATCCCACTTGTTCCAACTCTGTTTGATGAGTGTTTTATAGTCACCTGTGAAAGTAACAAACTCAACCTGTTCAGCAGTTGGTTTTGGAGTAAAGAATGATACTACAACCATAAACAACATAATGAAGACAAGCAACCATATCTCAAAGATCAGCCAGTTAGTATGCCAGAACCAATGGGTGGATTCCCAGTACCAGCCAGTCATTACATTTTTACCTGAATTTGTAATGATATTGGTCAGCAAGCGTACCATACCAATAAGAAAGCCTACAATTAAACCTGCTTCACCTGCCTTGGGCGTAATTTTTTTGGAGAAGATACCCATTACAAATACTGCAACCATAGCAGGAGCAAGCAGCGATTGAATGTCTTGCAAATATTCGTAAAGGCTGCCAAGACTCATCATGACCGGTATCCATATAATACCAAGTATCACTACAACAATTGTTGCAATACGGCCTACCAAAACGTATCTGGCTTCGCTTTTACCTTTGAACATTGGCTTATAAAAGTCTTCAGTAAATAACGTAGCACAGGAGTTGAAGAATGCCGCCAAAGAAGCGACTAATGCGGATATAAAGCCGATGGTAACTATACCTTTCACACCGGCGGGCAATACAAACTTAACCATTGAGCCAAAGGCGGTATCAGGGTTGGTTAACGAGAAACCGCTGCCGGGACGCGCCGCCAATGCGGCGGCTATCATACCGGGTATCAAGAACATAAATACAGGCAATATTTTAAAATAACCGGCAGCGATAGTACCTCTGCGCGCACGTTTCATAACTACGTCGTTAGGTTCGCCTTTTTGTTGTCCGAGTACACGTTGAACAATGTGTTGGTCGGTTGCCCAATACCACAAACCGATAATCGAAGCTCCAATGAATACCCAAAAGCCTGGATATTTGTCATACAGCGGGTCGCCCGTCTTAAAGTGGAACATGTGGTTTGTACCGTATGCAACGCCATCTGCTCCTTTGCTCAGCGTTTTAGAAAAGTCGATCATTGCAGTCCAACCATGAGCAATACTGCCATTCCCGAGCGCTGACAATCCGAGGAAAAGCACAAGGAATGAACCAAAAATAAGTATAGGCGTTTGAATTGCCGACAGTGTCATCACGCCCTTCATGCCGCCCAAAACGGTAAAGATACCCGTTAAGACTATTAAGCCGATAGCTCCGTACCAGAATGGCAAGCCAAGAAGACTCTGCATGAAGATACCACCGGTAAACGCGGTTACACTCACTTTGGTCAGCACGTATGCTATAAGTGTAATGATAGACAGCCACGAACCTGTACGAGGTGTGTAGCGATTTTTTAGAAAGTCGGGCATTGTGATGATTTTCCCCAACTTATTGTTCATCAATTGGTAGAACGGCACAAAGAGCCAGCCCAAGATGAGTATCATCCAGCCTTGCATTTCCCAGTGCGCCATGCCTACACCCGCCTTTGCGCCTGTGCCGGCAAGCCCTACAAGGTGTTCAGAGCCGATGTTTGCAGCAAAAATAGCCGCACCTATGATATACCATGGTTCGCCTTTACCAAACAGGTAATCCTGACTGTCGGCACCCTGTATCAAACGATTGTGTTTTTGTATTGAACGCCATACAGCCCATGCTACAGCCAAAATCCCGACTGCCATAATTGTCCAGTCTAGCCAAATAAATTCTTGTGAGTTCCAATTCATCATTTTAAGCTTATTAGTTTATTTAGTTGTAATATTTTAATAAAAATTCTGGCATTGTTAACACGTTACAATGAGCAATCCTTTTTGTGCTTAACCACCTATAGAACGATACCAACCAGACATAAGAAAAACCCTATCAAGATGATCCAGTCTAATGTTGCCATAATAATTACTGTTTATTACTATTAATAATAAGATTTTATGTAAAAAAATTCCCAGGTTCAGATGATAGGGTCAAATTCAAAACGATTAATTTACGGATTTTGATTTTGCCCTCAACAAATTTATTAAAAATAATTTAAATGTAAGGATTACACTTAAAGAAATCTAAAATCAGTAAAAATAATTTTTTAATGACTGATAACCAAAGATCATAGGATTGCTTCGTCGCTTCGCTCCTCGCAATGACCGAGTGTTTTATGAGTTTCTTTTCACTCTCTTCCTGAACTAACATTACCTGCACCGTCATTGCGAGGAGCGAAGCGACAAAGCAATCCCAACATATAGAGTCAAATATTATAGAATGAAGGGTTGTGTGCAGAACAAAGTTATGATTCTACTTCCACTCCTTAAGCGAAGATTTTATAAAATCGATTATTTTCTGATTTTCCTCCTTCCCGTTTCCGGTAACATGTATAGGTTCCCCAAATTTAATATGGATATGTTTATTGTGGTCAAGGGGACCAAGTTCCTTTATCCACTTTCCATTACCCCAGAAATCCGTTTTTAATGCAATTGGAACAATATCAACATCTGCTTTCCTGGCCAGTTTGACTCCCAGCGAATTGAACTCCTCAGGTTTGAATTCAACGCTTCTGGTGCTCTGGGGAAATATAACTATTGAAATACCATTCTTTAACAAATCCACCCCTCCATTCATAACCGCCTCAAGATCTTTCCTGGGATCGGACCTTCCTACAACAATAGGATTCCTCGACTTCATTACATCTCCGAACAGAGGGTGTTTAACCAGGCTCTCCTTTACAACAAAAGTGAGTTCCTTATGAGGACCAATAATCGAAGGTAAGATCATGGTTTCAAGAGTGCTCATATGATTGCTGATGAATAGCACAGAACCGGCAGGTTTTGTTATGTTTTCCATCCCTGTAATATGAAATACCCCACCTGTTTTTTCAATGAACCTCAGAATCTCGAATGAAGAATCAGTCCAGGCTTTTGTATCATATTGTTTTCGGATTGCTTCTTTCCTGGTACGCAGAACTACATAGGCATAATTCAAAGTAAAGTAAAGCCTGTTATCAAGAAGAACTCTTTCTTTGATTGAGAGAGTCTCCTTTTCCGGTGTCTGGTATGTATCTGAATCAAAATATCCTTTCGGCATCTGAATGAACATCATGGTTACAAAACTAATATTTAAATTTGTACATCTTCTAATAAAAAATGATGAGAAATACTGGGTTAGCACTTTTATTAATCAGCATCCAGATATTAACTGCTGATTCAGTTACTTTCAATGGAAAGCAATGTATTATAAAGTCAGAATTTATCTTTCTCCCGGGAGATGTTCCATATCCAAGCTGTCATGCTTCTACAGTAACTGAAACAAGTAACGGATTATTGGCTGGATGGTTTGGTGGCACGGCAGAGAAAAATCCCGATGTGGGAATCTGGATCAGCTCATTCTCTAATGGGATTTGGACCAAACCTGTGGAAGTAGCGGATGGAATTCAAGAATGGTGGGGAGAG
>Ga0208079_1001282_pt1 | contig 13247 bp, 10 predicted proteins | sample NGESurdeep092012_5_FD_184474 | JGI IMG/M metagenome (GOLD analysis project Ga0208079, IMG submission 184474) | Arctic peat soil microbial communities from Barrow, Alaska - NGEE Surface sample 210-2 deep-092012 (SPAdes) | ecosystem: Environmental > Terrestrial > Soil > Wetlands > Peat ... | reverse complement strand
AGATCGGCGAACTCCTCACCGAGTTCTCTGAAGGCGAATGCGCCAACTATTTCAGGCACGCAGGCTATGCGTGAAATCAATCGGAAAATGCTCTAGATTCCGGGTCCGGCCCTTTGGGCCGTCCCGGATGACGAGGCGTCAGCGCGGCAGCGTCGTCGATCCCATCAGGAATTTGTCGACCGCGTGGGCGCACTGGCGGCCTTCGCGGATCGCCCACACCACCAGCGATTGGCCGCGGCGCATGTCGCCGGCGGCGAACACCTTGGGCACCGAGGTCAGGTAGGCGTTGGTGTCGGCGCTGACATTGCCGCGTTGATCGAGCGCCACGCCGAGCGACTTGAGCATGCCTTCGTGCAGCGGATGCACGAAGCCCATGGCGAGCAACACCAGGTCGGCTTCGACCTCGAATTCCGAGCTCGGGATCGGCTGGAATTTCGCATCGACATGCACGCAGTGCAGCTTCTTCACCTGGCCGTTCTCGCCGGTGAATTTCTGTGTGAGCACGGCGAAATCGCGCTCGGCGCCTTCATCGTGACTTGACGAGACGCGCAGCTTGAGCGGCCAGTCCGGCCAGGTGAGTTGCTTGTTCTCGTGCTCGGGCGGCTGCGGCATGATTTCGAAATTGAGCACCGACACGGCGCCCTGGCGGATCGACGTGCCGATGCAGTCGGAGCCGGTGTCGCCGCCGCCGATCACCACGACCTTTTTGCCGGTGGCGAGGATCGGCTCGATGTTGCCGAGCGGCTCGTTGCTGACGCGCCGGTTCTGCTGCGGCAGGAAATCCATCGCGAAATGGATGCCCTTGAGCTCGCGGCCAGGGATCGGCAGGTCGCGCGGCTTCTCGGCGCCGCCGCTGAGCACGACGGCGTCGTGGTCCTTCAGCAATTGCTCGACCGGCAAGTTGACGCCGACATCGGCGCCGTAATGGAACTGCACGCCTTCGCCTTGCATCTGTTCGACGCGGCGCTCGACGTGGATCTTCTCCATCTTGAAATCGGGAATGCCGTAGCGCAGCAGGCCGCCGGCCTTGGCCCAGCGCTCATAGACATGCACATCATGGCCGGCGCGGGCGAGCTGTTGCGCGCAGGCGAGGCCGGCCGGCCCCGAGCCGACCACCGCCACCTTCTTGCCGGTCTTGTGCGGCGGTAGTTCCGGTTTCAAGCCTTGCGCGATCGCGCGGTCGGCGATCTCGCATTCGATGGTTTTGATGGTGACCGGATTGTCGTCGATGTTGAGCGTGCACGACGCCTCGCATGGCGCCGGACAGACGCGGCCGGTGAATTCCGGGAAATTATTGGTCGAGTGCATGTTGCGCGCGGCCTCGTCCCAATGGCCGCGGTAGACGAGGTCGTTCCAGTCCGGAATCTGGTTGTTGACCGGACAGCCGGTGGGCGCGCCGGTGAGGCGGCTGGTGCCGTGGCAATAGGGTACGCCGCAGTCCATGCAGCGCGCAGCCTGCTCGCGGACTTCCTTCTCCGGCAGCGGCAGGACGAATTCACGCCAGTGGCGAACACGCTCCTCGACAGGTGCGTATTTACGATCGTGCCGTTCGATTTCGAGAAACCCGGTGATCTTACCCATGCTACTCCGCAGCCTGCATCGTGGCGGCCTTCTCCTTTGCCATCTCAGCGAGCGCGCGGCGGTATTCGACCGGCATCACTTTCTTGAACAATGGACGATAGCGTTTCCAATCGGCGAGGATCTCGGCCGCGCGCTTGGAGTTGGTATAGCGGGCATGGTTGGAGATCAGCGTGTGAAGCCGTTCGGCGCCCTTGCCGGTCAAGTCCGCCATCACATCGACGCGGCCGTGCGATTCCAGGTCGTTGTAGAGACCAAACTCCTGCTCGGCGATCTGTTCCTCTTCCGGCACCGGCTCAAGTTCGACCATCGCCATGTTGCAGCGGGATTTGAAGGTCTCGTCCTCGTCGAGCACATAGGCGATGCCGCCCGACATGCCGGCGGCGAAGTTGCGGCCGGTGTAGCCGAGCACCACCACGACGCCGCCGGTCATGTATTCGCAGCAGTGGTCGCCGGCACCTTCGACGACGGCGATGGCGCCGGAATTGCGCACGGCGAAGCGCTCGCCTGCCACGCCGCGGAAATAGCCTTCGCCCTCGATCGCGCCGTACAGCACGGTGTTGCCGACGATGATCGATTCCTCCGGCACGATGCCTGATTCCGCCGGCGGCCGGATCACGATGCGCCCGCCGGATAGGCCCTTGCCGACATAGTCGTTGGCGTCGCCGTCGAGTTCGAAGGTGATGCCGCGCGCGAGCCAGGCGCCGAATGTCTGACCGGCGGTGCCGGCGAAACGCACGTGGATGGTGCCGTGCGGCAGCCCCTCATGGCCGTAGCGCTTGGCCACCTCGCCGGAAAGCATGCCGCCGACGGCGCGGTCGGTGTTGCAGATGACCGTTTGCAGCCGCACCGGTGCGCCGCGATCGAGCGCGGCCTGCGACTCGGCGATCAGCTTGCGGTCGAGGATGTCGTTGAGCTTGTGATCCTGCGGCTCGCACTTGTAGATGGCGGTGCCGGGCAGCGCCGTCGGCTTCATGAACAGCTTGGAGAAATCGAGACCCTTGGCCTTCCAGTGCTCTACCAGCTTGCGCTGGTCGAGCATGTCCATCTGGCCGACCATCTCGTTGAAGCTGCGGTAGCCGAGCGCGGCCATCAGCTCGCGCACTTCCTCGGCGACGAAGAAGAAATAATTGATCACGTGCTCGGGCTGGCCCTTGAAGCGCTTGCGCAGCACCGGGTCCTGTGTCGCGACGCCGACCGGGCAGGTGTTGAGATGACACTTGCGCATCATGATGCAGCCGGCCGCAATTAAGGGGGCGGTCGCGAAACCGAATTCGTCGGCGCCGAGCAGGGCGCCCACCACGACGTCGCGGCCGGTGCGAATGCCGCCGTCGACCTGCACGCAAATGCGTGAGCGCAGCCGATTGATGACCAGCGTCTGATGGGTTTCGGCCAGGCCGACCTCCCAAGGCGAACCGGCATGCTTGATCGACGTCAGCGGGCTTGCACCGGTGCCGCCCTCGAAGCCGGCGATGGTGACATGGTCGGCGCGCGCTTTCGAAACGCCGGCGGCAACCGTGCCGACGCCGATTTCAGAGACGAGCTTGACCGACACGTCGCCGGCCGGGTTGACGTTCTTCAGATCGAAGATGAGCTGTGCCAGATCCTCGATCGAATAGATGTCGTGGTGCGGCGGCGGCGAAATGAGGCCGACGCCGGGCGTCGAGTGGCGCACCTTGGCGATGGTTTTATCGACCTTGTGGCCCGGCAACTGGCCGCCTTCGCCGGGCTTGGCGCCCTGCGCCATCTTGATCTGCATGATGTCCGAATTGACGAGATATTCGGCGGTGACGCCGAAGCGTCCCGAGGCCACCTGCTTGATGGCCGAGCGCATGGAATCGCCGTTCGGCAGCGGCTTGAAGCGTTCGGCTTCCTCGCCGCCTTCGCCGGTGTTCGACTTGCCGCCGATGCGGTTCATGGCGATGGCGAGCGTGGTGTGCGCCTCGCGCGAAATCGAGCCGAACGACATGGCGCCGGTGGAGAAGCGCCGTACGATGGTCTTGGCGGGCTCGACCTCTTCGATCGGCACTGGCTTGCGGCCGGCTTCTTCCGCCGACTTGATGCGGAACAGGCCGCGAATGGTGAGCAGCCGCTCGGTCTGCTCGTTCACGATCTTGGCGAAGCCGCGGTAGTGGTCCTGCGAATTGCCGCGCACCGCGTGCTGCAGCTGCGCGACGGTCTCCGCCGTCCAGACATGGTCCTCGCCGCGCATACGCACGGCATAGTCGCCGCCGACGTCGAGCATCGAGCGGTAGATCGGTGAATCGCCGAAGGCGTCGCGATGGCGGCGCACCGCCTCTTCCGCGATCTCGGCTAAGCCCACGCCCTCGATCCGGGTGTGGGTGCGGGTGAAATACTTGTCGACGAACTCTTGACGCAGACCGATCGCGTCGAAGATCTGCGCGCCGCAATACGATTGATAGGTGGAGATGCCCATCTTGGACATTACCTTGAGCAGGCCTTTGTCGATCGACTTGATGTAGCGCTTGATGACTTCCTTCTCGTCGAGCTTCTGCGGCAGATCGTCCTTCATGGCGATCAGCGTCTCGAAGGCGAGATAGGGATTGATCGCTTCGGCGCCGTAGCCGGCCAGGCAGGCGAAATGATGGATTTCGCGCGGCTCGCCGGTCTCCAGCACCAGGCCGACCGAAGTGCGCAAGCCGTTGCGGATGAGATGATGATGCACGGCCGCGCAGGCCAGCAGCACCGGGATCGGAATGCGGTCGGCGCCGGCCTTGCGGTCGGACAGAATGATGATGTTGCAGCCCTTGCGCACCTCTTCCTCGGCGCGCTCGCACAATTCATCGATCGCCCAGCCCATGCCGTCGGCGCCATGCTCAGCCGGGAAGGTGATGTCGAAGCTGCGCGACTTGAAGTGATCGCCGCTCATCGCGGAGATCTCGCGGATCTTCTCCAAGTCGTCGTTGCTGAGGATCGGCTGGCGCACCTCCAGCCGCTTGGTCTTCGACATGCCTTCCAGGTCGAACAGGTTCGGCCGTGGCCCGATGATGGAAACCAGGCTCATCACCAGTTCTTCGCGGATCGGGTCGATCGGCGGGTTGGTCACCTGCGCGAAGTTCTGCTTGAAATAGGTGAACAGCGGCTTCGGTTTGCCCGACAGCGCCGAAATCGGCGTGTCGTTGCCCATGGAGCCGATCGCTTCCTCGCCGGTGGTGGCCATCGGCGTCATCAGGAACTTCAGGTCTTCTTGGCTATAGCCGAAGGCCTGCTGGCGATCGAGCAGCGACAGGTTCGAGATCGGCGTAACATTGGCGGTGCCGGGCAGTTCCTCCAGCACGATCTGGGTGCGCTCGAGCCACTCCTTGTACGGGTGGCTGCGCGCCAGCGTCGCCTTCAATTCCTCGTCGGGAATGAGTCGGCCCTCGTCGAGATCGACCAGCAGCATTTTGCCCGGCTGCAGCCGCCATTTCTTAATGATGTCTTTTTCCGGAATCGGCAGCACGCCCATCTCGGACGCCAAGATGATGCGGTCGTCGCGGGTGAGCAGATAGCGCGCCGGGCGCAGGCCGTTGCGGTCGAGCGTGGCGCCGATTTGCCGGCCATTGGTGAAGGCGATCGCCGCCGGGCCGTCCCATGGCTCCATCAGCGCGGCGTTGTATTCGTAGAAAGCCCGCCGCTCCTCGTCCATGAGCGGATTGCCCGCCCACGCCTCGGGGATCATCATCATCATGGCGTGGGCGAGCGAGTAGCCGCCCTGCACCAGGAATTCGAGCGCGTTGTCGAAGCAGGCGGTGTCGGACTGGCCCTCGTAGGAAATCGGCCATAGCTTGTTGATGTCCGCCCCGAACAGCGGCGACGACACCGAGGCCTGCCGCGCCGCCATCCAGTTGACGTTGCCGCGCAGCGTGTTGATCTCGCCGTTGTGCGCGATGTAGCGGTACGGGTGCGCCAGCGACCAGGTCGGGAAGGTATTGGTCGAGAAGCGCTGGTGCACCAGCGCAACCGCGCTCTCGAAATCCGCATCGTGCAGATCGGGATAATAGGTGCCGAGCTGATCGGCCAGGAACATGCCCTTGTAGATCACCGTGCGGCAGGAGATCGACACCGGGTAATAGCCGGCGGTGCGGCGCTCGCGGCGCCGGTAGATCGCATTGGAGATCGACTTGCGCAGGATGTAGAGCCTGCGCTCGAATTCGTCCTCGGAGAATGTCTTCTTGCCGCGGCCGATGAACACCTGCATGTGCTTCGGCTCGGTCGGCTTGACCGATTCACCGAGCGTCGAATTGTCGGTCGGCACGTCGCGCCAGCCGAGCAGCGTGAGCCCTTCGCGCGCGATCACCTCCGCATAAATGTCGCGGATGATCTGCCGCCAGTTTGCGTCCGTCGGCATGAATAGATAGCCGACCGCGTATTCGCCCGGCTTCGGCAGTGTGAAGCCGAGCCTGGCGGCTTCCTTGGCAAAAAATTTGTGCGGGATCTGCACCAGGATGCCGGCGCCATCGCCCATGCGCGGGTCGGCGCCAGTGGCGCCGCGATGCTCCAGATTGCAGAGGATGCGCAAGCCGTCCTCGACGATCAGGTGCGACTTGCGACCCTTGATGTCGGCGATGAATCCGACGCCGCAGGAATCCTTATCGAGCGCGGGATCGTACAGGCCTTGCGGCAGCGGCGTGCCGGGATCGGCGGTCGAGCCGAGGAACGGCGCAGCGTCGCGAGAGTGCGGTGCAACCTCGCGTCCGACAAGTCCTGCTTTGCGCTTTCGCTCGCTCATCTCGTCCTGCCTCGCCGGCGAGGCTTCAGCCTCCGGCGTACTCACCTGGTCCGCAGAGCCCGGGGGCGCCGCGGTCACCGCGCAACCGATCTCGAGAAGGGCAGCCTTGCCCGGTCGTCGCTGCCGTGGCTGCTCCCGTTGGGCGCCACCGATGTCTGCCTCGCACCAGAAGGCCGGCACCGTGGCTGCCGCTATTAGGACAGCAATGCTGTCCTAATACACCATGCCAAATTTTGCACCGCCACACAAGGCTGGTCCACGCCGAAATGGGTGAAACCTTTCGCTTTGTTGCGGCAGCGCTTCCTTACCAAACAAGAAGAGGACCACGTGCGGCGAGTTCACGCAATGCTGTTGCGTGCGCGGCCATTCGCGAAAAGCGCGGCGGATTAACCGTTTAACCGTGGTTACGGGAAAAAGCGGCGTCACGTCTGGGTTTGGCTATGGTCAGAAAAAATACCATTGGAGAGGTGTCATGACCGACAGCATCGCGACCGCACAGCGCCCGGTGGAAAACGCGTCTGGCGAAATGGCCATGTCGCGGCTGGCCGACCGGATCGCGTCGATGGCGCCGCCGCCTTTGAACCTGACGTCGGCGCAGATGACCTCCATGCCGCGGCCGTCGCCGGCGGTGGCGGCGGCGCTCAGCACCAGTGCGGCGATTTCGGCGCGGGCGGCCGAGCGCGCGCGCCGCTCGCGCTCGATCATCGGCCTGACGGTCGACAGCTTCGTCTCCGCCTGCTCGTTCATTCCCTATGCGCTGGTGGCGTTGGCCTTGCGGCTGGTGATGGCGCGGGTGTTCTTCCTCGACGGCCAGACCCGGGTCGCAGGGCCGCGCGTGCCTCTCAACGTGCAGGACTTCGATCTCTCGGTGGTGCTGCCGCTGCAGGTGAAGGTGGAAACCTTCGGCGCTTTCCTCACCCAATATGCCGCGCTGCCGGTGCCGCCGGTGCTCGCCGCCTATCTGGTGAGCTACGCGGAATTCATCCTGCCGATCTGCCTGGTGCTCGGCTTCGGTACGCGCTTTGCCGCACTCGGCATGCTGGTCATGACGGCGCTGATCCAGATCTACGTGATGCCGGAAGCGCTATGGTCCGTGCATGTCTACTGGGCGTCGATCCTGCTGGTGCTGCTCTCGCGTGGGCCCGGAAAGATCTCGGTCGATCACATCATCCGCTTCATTGCGCGCCGTTGAAACGCATCGCGTATGATCCCGAAAAAATGGCAACCGGTTTTCGATAAAGATCATGCGCAACGAAAGGACCGCGTTGTGAAAAAGGCACTGACGATCGTTGGTGCAGTGGCGGCGCTTGCCGCCACCCTGTCGTTCGTCGCCGCCGGCTCGTTCAAGCGCGAGCAGGTGACCGAGGCCGACGCGCTGCCGGCCTATGAGATTCTCACCACCGTGCGCGCGATGGGGATCAATCCGATCAGCGAGCCGGTGCGGCGCGGACCCTATTACGTCCTGCACGCCTATGATCCGCGCGGCATCGAGGTGCGCGTGGTCGCCGATGCCCAGTTCGGCGACATTCTTTCAATTGCGCCGACGCGCGCGCTGAACGCCGCTTATGCGCCGCGCTACGAGCGCGGGCCGCGTATCATCCATGTTCCGCAGCCGGGCGAGCGCGACGATCGCGCCAGCGTCAACAAGCGCGACGAGCCCGCCGCCTCCAATGATGGTGGTGAGGAGGAGGTTGCGCCGCCGCCGCGCCGCCGCGCAACGCCGAGGCCGCAACGCCGCAGCGATGCGCCGCCTTCGCCGCCGCCGGGCCCCCGCCGTAATGTGCTGAGCGCTCCGCCGCCGCCCGCCGAAGGCTTGACGCCGATCCGCCCGACTCCGCGGTTCAATTCCAAAGCCGACCGGGCTGAGAAATTCGACCCGCCGCGCGATCCGGCGGTTACGTCAAGTACGCCGCCGCTGGCCGGCTACACGCCGCCGGCCGCGCTCCCGCACGGCGACTGAACCGACAACGCAAGCATTTTGCTTGCGCATGGTCTTGTCCGATAACCGGTTCCCACTTTTCGGGATCATGCGCTAATACGAAAGCGCCCCGGAAATCCGGGGCGCTGCCGTTCTTTGCGTTGATGTTGCGGTGTTAGGCCGCGACCTTGGTGTCGATCACCTGAGGCTTGCCATTGCCGTTGCCGATCGGAATCTGGCGCGGCTTCTTCGCCTCGGGGATTTCGCGCACGAGATCGACGTGCAGCAATCCGTTCTCGATGGCCGCGCCCTTGACCTGGACGTAGTCGGCAAGCTGAAAGACGCGCTCGAACGCGCGCGCAGCGATGCCCTGATAGAGCACCTCGCCGTTCTGCTCTTCCTTGGCCTGCTTGGCACCCTTGATCGTCAGCGTGTTCTCTTTCGCTTCGATCGAAAGCTCGTTCTCGCCGAAGCCGGCGACCGCAACGGTAATGCGGTATTCGTTCTCAGCCGTGCGCTCGATGTTATAGGGCGGGTAGCCCGGAGCGGTCTCGAAGCCGTCCAGCATTGAGAACAGCCGGTCGAAGCCGACGGTGGAACGATAAAGTGGGGCAAGATCAAATGTACGCATAAGCATATCCTCCTTCGTTGAGCGACATGCGGGCGGTCCGCCAAATGGCCTGACGCAAGACCCGTACGCAGCCAGAATGGCCTGCGCGAGGCTGATATGGGAACGTCGTTTCGGGCTCGCAAGAGGCCGGGCATGCGTCAATAAGCCTTTGAAATTGCGGCATTTATTATCAACTTACGCGGCGCGATGGAGCGTGCTCTCCATCCTGGTGGAGTTCGATCCGTTCAGACTGAATCGGAGTCTCAGCAAACATTTTGCGTGTGCATGATCTTATCCGAAAACCGGTTCCCACTTTTCGGGATCATGCACTATAAGGCCGAACGGCCACCGCGCGACCTCCCCATTCGGGCGTCATGAAACTCGTCTCCATTCCCGCCAATCCGGTGCCCGATCATGTGGTGACCGGCAGCATCAAGACCCCGGACGGGGTCAATTTGCGTTTTGCGCGCTGGGACCCGCCGCCGGGCCGCAAGGGCACGGTGGTCGTGCTGCAGGGCCGCGCCGAATACATCGAGAAATATTTTGAGACCGTGCGCGACCTGCGCGCGCGCGGGTTTGCGGTGGCGACCTTCGATTGGCGCGGCCAGGGGCTGTCGGATCGTGTGCTCGCCGACCGCCATAAGGGCCATGTGCGGAATTTTTCCGAATACTCCACCGACCTGGAAGCCGTCATGGAGCAGGTGGTGCTGCCCGATTGTCCGCCGCCGATCTTCGCGCTCGGCCATTCCATGGGCGGCGCAATTGTCACCCGCGCCTGCCATGACGGCAGCCGCTGGTTCGAACGCATCGTGCTGTCGGCGCCGATGATCGCGCTACCGCCAGGCCCGTTCACGCGCATGGCCGGACCGCTGGCGCGCTTCATGCGTCTGATCGGGCGCGGCTCAGGCTATGTGCCGACCGGAGACGCCGCCGCACATGGCTCGGAGGATTTCATCGGCAATGTGCTCACCTCCGATCCGGTGCGCTATGCGCGCAACGCCGTGGTGCTGGAGGAATTGCCGGATCTCGGGCTCGGCGCGCCGACCATTGCCTGGGCCGATGCCGCGATGCGCCTGATGAAGCGGTTTGCCGACCCCGGTTACGCCGGTCACATCCGCCAGCCGATCCTGATGGTGGCGGCCGGCCGCGACGAAGTGGTCTCGACGTCGGCGATCGAAACTTTCGGGATGAACTTGCTCGCCGGCCGGCATCTCATTCTCCCCGGCAGCCGGCACGAGATCCTGCAGGAGCAGGATCACTATCGCGGCCAGTTCTGGGCGGCGTTCGACGCCTTCGTGCCCGGAACGCCGATGTATTAAGACTTCAGCATCTCCAGCGCCGCCTGATGCACGCGCTTATCACCGGCGACGACGATGCGGCCGCCGGCCTGCGCCGGGCCGTTCTCCCAGGTGGTGACGATGCCGCCGGCGCCGGCGATGATCGGGATCAGCGGCACGATGTCGTGCGGCTTGATCTCAGTCTCGATGATGAGATCGATTTGCCCCGCCGCCAGCATGCAATAGGCATAGCAGTCGCCGCCGTAGCGCGAGAGCTTGACCACGTTCTCGACCCGGCCGAAGACGGCGCGGTCGGCGGCGTTCATCAGCAGCGGGCTGGTGGTGAACAGCAGTGCGTCGCTCAGCCCCGGGCATGCGCGCACGTGCAGATCGCGGTTGCCCGCGGGTCCACGGTAGCGCGCCCCGCCGCCATCGCCGGCAAAGCGCTCGCGCGTGAACGGCTGGTGCATCATGCCGAACACCGGCTCGCCGAACCGCATCAGGCCGATCAGCGTGCCCCAGGCCACCATGCCAGCGATGAAGGACTTGGTGCCGTCGATCGGATCAAGCACCCAGACATATTCAGCGTCGGTACGCTCGCTGCCATATTCCTCGCCCAGGATGCCGTGCGCGGGGAAATTCTTGCGGATGAGCGCGCGCATGGCGTCTTCCGCCGCGCGGTCGGCCGCGGTGACGGGATCGAAGCCGCCGCCCGTCTGCTTGTTCTCGATCGCCAGCGCCGTGCGAAAGAACGGCAGAATGGTCTCGCCCGATACGGTGGCGAGCTGATCGACGAAGCTGGTGAAACCGATGGCCGTCATGCCGCCTGCTTATCGCATGATCCCGAAAAGTGGGAACCGGTTTTCGGATAAGATCATGCGCAGGCAAAAAGCGTGATCCCGAAAAAGCCTGCCCGCGGACTTGATCCGAGGCTGGCAACTGATTTTCGGAAAAGATCACGCTCACGCCAAAAAAAGATACTTTTATCAGGGTATCGGAGACTTGTTCTGGCGGCAACCGCGGCCGCGTGCAGCACAGCATCTCGCGGGGTGCGAAAGCTGCAGGTCTCAGCCGACTCATTCCCTTGAAATGGTTTCAATTGTGACCTTTTCGCCACCGATCGAGCGTAAAATGCGGGTTTTGTGGCCTAAATCTGGTATTCAGCCATGCGTTTAAAGCATGGCATTTTCTTCAAGAAGTCTTGATTTTTGTGCGTCGCGGTGTAACTTATTGCAATGCGGTAGCGAGAGCTATCGTTGCCCTCCTTGGGCGTTTCCTCCCTAGACTTGGGCCGCTTGCCAACGCGAGCGGCCTTTTTTTGCGCCAGCCGCGGCCGGGGCAAGGCCTTGAGCCGCATGATCCCGAAAAGTACGAACCGGTTTTCGCAAAAGATCAGGGCGCAAGTAAGCGGGCTTTAGGGTCAGGGAAGGCTATTCGGCCGCCGCCCGATACGGCCGCAGTTCTTCCAGCGGGATCTCGCCCAGGCGCCTCGCCAGCGTCTCCAGGTTGGCAGCCAGACTCGCGAAGGCATTGATGCGCTCGTAGCGGCGCTCGTCCATATAGAGCGCGCGGTTGATCTCGAGCTGGATAGCATGCAGGCCGGCGGCCGGATTGCCGTAATGCTCGGTGATGAAGCCGCCGGCATAGGGCTTGTTCCGGCTCACGGTGTAGCCCATGGACCGCAGGGTCCCTTCCACGGTCTCGGCCACCACGCCGACGCAACTGGTGCCATAGCGGTCGCCGAGCACGAATTCCGGCCGCGGCCGCTCGTCCTTATGGCCGGCCGTGGATGGCATGGAATGGCAATCGATCAGCATGGCGGCGCCGAAATCCCGGTGCAGCCGCGTGAATAGCCGGCGCAGCGCGCGGTGATAGGGCTTGTACAGGCTCTCGATCCGCCGCAAGGCGTCGTCGACCGGGATGCGCTGGTCGTAGATTTCCTGGGCGTCGCCGACCACCCGCGCCACGGTTCCTAAGCCCCCCGCCACCCGCATCGAGCGGGTATTGGCGAACGAGGGCAGGCGGCCCTCGAACATGCGCGGATCGAGCTCATAGGGCTCGCGGTTCACGTCCACGAAGCAGCGCGGGAAATGCGCGCGCATCAGCGGAAAGCCGTGCCGCACCACGCCGGCGACAAGTGCGTCGACGAAGCTGTCCTCCGACCGGCGCAGCGTGGCTATATCGAGCTTTGACGTGGCCAGGAACTCGCGCGGATAGGTTGAGCCGCTGTGCGGGGAATTGAACAGCACCGGCCCCTTGCACGCCGGCGGCTCAAGAAGCTCGAACGGCGGGTCGAGCTCGTCGCGGATGTCACTCATGGTGAGAATGGGCATGTGAAGCGTGGGGTACCATTGAGAAAGGGCGGTCTTAAAGCCCCCTATACGTTCTATTGTCCATGCGCTGGAGGACAATGCCAAGCCATGCTTTCGGTTCACCCGTTATTTACCTGCGATAAGTCTTATGCTGCAGCTGGGGCCGGCCTTCAGGTCGGCTGGGATGGGGCGTTCAGGTAAATATGTCGAAAATCCTTTTGGCTGAAGACGATACCGATATGCGGCGCTTTTTGGTCAAGGCGCTGCAAAACGCCGGATTCGACGTCACCTCCTACGACAACGGCCTGTCGGCCTATCAGCGGCTGCGCGAGGAACCGTTCGAGCTTCTGCTCACCGATATCGTGATGCCGGAAATGGACGGCATCGAACTTGCCCGCCGCGCCGCCGAACTCGACCCCGACATCAAGATTATGTTCATCACCGGCTTTGCCGCGGTCGCGCTCAACGCCGATTCCACCGCGCCCAAGCACGCCAAGGTGCTGTCGAAGCCGATCCACCTGCGCGACCTGGTGAATGAAGTGAACAAACTGCTGGCAGCCTAGCGCATGATCCCGAAAAGTGGGAACCGGTTTTCGGAAAAGATCATGCGCGGGCAAAATGTTAGGTTTATTTCTGATTCAATCTGAACTGGCCACACTTTAGGGCCTCCCTGCCGCGGCCTTGCCTCGCCAGTTTGGAGCCGATAAGACCTGACCCGGTGAAGGGCGCGTAGCTCAGCGGAAGAGCACCTCCTTGACATGGAGGGGGTCACAGGTTCGATCCCTGTCGCGCCCACCATTCGTTTTCCCCGAACGGCAAA
>Ga0208079_1001280_pt1 | contig 13271 bp, 13 predicted proteins | sample NGESurdeep092012_5_FD_184474 | JGI IMG/M metagenome (GOLD analysis project Ga0208079, IMG submission 184474) | Arctic peat soil microbial communities from Barrow, Alaska - NGEE Surface sample 210-2 deep-092012 (SPAdes) | ecosystem: Environmental > Terrestrial > Soil > Wetlands > Peat ... | reverse complement strand
CACAACTTGCAAGAACACTTATACCCACCGGAGCCCCTCAGGCGTCGCTTGGAGAGGTCTGACGCCGATATCACCGGCGTCAGCGGGAGACGCGATGCGTGGTCACCCAACAACTCCAAGTCCTTCCGATTCATGAACTCACTCGACGTTCACCGCGAGGAGGCTTCGAGGCCGTATGCCCTGTCGGTCAATGGCGACGAAGAGCCGGTGCTGAGATCATTCCGGAGGTCGCCCAAATACGGACAAGTCGGCCTCAGGCCGAAGCTCCAGGATCAGTCCACGAACGGACTCAATAATCTGCCCTACCTCTGTGAGCGTGGCTATCGGAGGCTTGCCTGCCTCGCCAAACGCAAACTGCGCCCGCCCGACCATGCGGACAATCACCTCCGTTCCGTCGTGCGGAATTCGAATGACGTGCCGCTTTACCCTCGCCGCCTCAGTCCCAGCCGCCACCAAGACACCTGGTTTGTTGTACTCGATCTTCATCGCAGCGACGAAGCCCGGCGGCTCGTAGGTGATGCTCGTTGGGGCGTTGGCGTTTACTGAGACGATGTGAATGGCGCGGTGCTTGTCCACGTTCGACATGCGGTGAAGCATCAAAGGATGGCGAGGACGTTTCTTGCCTTTCAGGTGAAGCGGCTGCGCCGCTTTGATGACGGCAAGTTCGTCGGCAGGCACACCAAGAACGGGAGAAGGTCTTCTGGTTGGGTCCCGATCTTCGATGTCGTCGACCCATTGGCTCTCGTTGTCGTAGATCGGGAACTGCGAGTGCGTGCCGGGGTCCTCGTCGTTGTCCTTGATCAAGTCGTAGACCAGGTGGTCAAAGAGCCGACCGTAGATCGTGGACTAACTCGCCAACAATGACTCCGAGCAGCGGATCCGATTCAGGCGGTTCATCCCAACGAAGAACATCCCATTCATCGGTTCCGACCATCTCGGGCTCGGCGGTGTAGGTGATCTTCTCCTTGACGAATTCAGCAGAGTACTCCACGATCAGGTCGTACAAGTCCATGGCCCGATGAAATTTGAGGGTGTAGCTGGGGACGGTGGTCACGGTTCAGGCGTAGGGATCGAGTTGGTTCACGCCGAGTCGAATGCGATCCACTTCGTAGTCACCCCTATCTCAGTGGCCCTCCGGTTCACACCGACAACGGTCTCGTCGACACCACCACGACGGATCACGATCTTTGATGTACCCCGTGCCGCTGCAATCAAGTCACTGAATCTCGGCGACTCGTCTTTGACAGTCTGACCGTCTGGTCCGGCCACAACGGCAGTCGCCTGAGTCATGGGCACATCGGCACCCGCAGGGACAAGTCTCACCGTGTTCCCATCTTGCTCGATCTTCTTGATCATGCTCCCAGTTTCGCCGATGTCAGGCTTTCGCTTGGACACCACCAACGCTGTATCGGGATACTCGGTGGCATTCATGGCGGCGATGGACTCAGCGAGGTCAGCTGCAGCACGGTCTCGGTAGGCATGTGTGAACTCCACGACGCTGTTGAACATGGTCGGAACCGGGACACCCAGGCTTCGGATCCGGGCTCCGAGGTCCTTTGGGTCAGGATTCACGATGTCGACAGCGACACCCTTGCCCGATAGCGCCTGGTCGAGCATTCCACTCATCACCAGGTCGCCTGGAGGGAGCGAGTACCCAACCAGCGAGACTCTCTCAGCGCCCAGGAGCGCGTTGAACGCCGTTCTCCACAGTTCTCTCGTGTAGGGGTACTGGTAGTACGCCGACTTGATCGCAGATGGAGGAATGATGAATGGGGTCCTCCCCGGAAGTTACTGGTGTCGATCGTCTTCGGTCAGTGGTCTCGGAGCACCGAACCGGTTGAGTGTGCCCGACCACACCAAGGATGCACCGCTCAAATCTCTCGGTGCCGACCACCAATCCAGTGAACCGTGAAGCTTCAACAATTCAAAAGTTGGAGCGATGGGACTCTGGAACTGCATGCCCACATTCGGAAGTGTAAGCATGCCTCGGAGGATGTCCCGTGAGCTGATGAATACACCGTTAGGGCCAGGCAGGCCGAGACTGGCCACTCCAACTTCAACTACCGTGTCGTAGTTGAGCGTCACGACCGTCGCCTGTCGGTAGTGCAGAACGGTCAGCAGATCGTTCAGCCATGCCGGAGCCGGATCGTGGAACACGGTCGCCTCAGCAGAGGCCAAGACAGTGTTGATCGCATCGCGAAGCTGGGCGAACAGGGCCGCGTTTACCAAGTTCTCTGGCTCAGATAGATGCGGCTGGTCCTCGGCAAGCAGCGACATCCAATTCTCAAACGAAAACGAGGAAGTGAAATTCCGCCTCGGCGCTCGCGGGTCGTGCTCGAGCCCAGCCACATCGATGGCGAGCTTGCCCAACTCGTCGGTAAGCGGCATGTACTCGCTGACGGCTCGCGAGAATCCCGCTCCCAGGATCAAAACGTCCGCGCTGCTCACATAGGGAAGGGTAGGGCCTCTCTTCTCCCCCTATTCGGAAGACTCCACTGGGAATCTCACCTCATTGTTCTGCGAGTTGCCCGGAACTTCGGACCTGAATCCACCCTGCTCATCTTCGGCGAAGCGCCGGGCTACCGCGGATCGTACTGCCTCGACGAACGGCATCATGTCCTTGTAGCCCTTGATCCGGCGGAAGGACCGCTGGGCTTCGATCATGCCCGTACCGACCCAGCGCCGCACCATCGCCGGGTTATGCCAGCGCTTCACCCCTCCCCTCACCAGGCGCACCGTCGAAATCAAGCTCTCAAGCGTTCCGGCGTCGCGATCCGGCCACGGCCCGGTGTTCACACCCTTGAAGCCGGATACTCGTAACTCGCCTGCACTGTTGTTGCCTGTGCTGCGGATCTTGGGCCGAAGTCACCAGAGCCATGATGACAAGCAAGACCGCACATGCGGGGCTACAAATGCACCGTTGAATCGAAAGATGCACCATCACCTCTAATGCAGTTGGGCGTTCATCCGCCTGCGTGGTCCGACCAGATAGACAATGGCGACGAACGCGCCGACGATTCCGAAGAACAACCAACCGACCACTGAAGCAATGATCCAAATCGCCTTCCTCTTGATCGGGAGTACGTAGGAGGGACGCCTCGCCACGTCGACGATAGTCCACATGACCAAGACCAGTGAGGCGGCGTAGAGCATGAGAGTTGGGAAACTCGGGCTGACAAGCGCTGTGTTCATAATTCCTCCAAAGGGTCTTCCCAGCCTTTAGTTTACTCAACCGAAACCTGGGCAGACCTCCTGCCAATAGGGAAGTCGTCACTCCCCCGGCGGTACGAGCCGGTAGCCGACCGACGGATCACTCTGGAGGAGTTGACCTTTCTCATCGTTGAGTTTTCGCCTGATGCGGTAGGCGTAAACCTTTAGGTAGTGGAGTTCCTTTTCGTAGCCAGGCCCCCAGACGTTCTCCAAGATCATGCGGCGGGTACAGACTTTGCCAACGTGGTGGGCGAGGTAGGCGAGGAACTCGAACTCCTTGGGCGCGAGATCGAGGGAATGGCCGTCGAGGGTGGCTTCGTGATGCACGAGGTCGAGGTGAAGGGGTCCGACGACCAGCTCGGTTAGGTGGTCGTTGTCGTCGGCGGGACGATGACGCAGCGCCACTTTGAGCCGAGCGTTGAGCTCGCGCATCCCGAAAGGCTTGGTCATGTAGTCGTCGGCACCCTCGTCGAGGGCGTCGACCTTCCGGTCTTCTGATCCATCGGCGGAGAGTACGATGATGGGCACCGGGCTCCAGGTCCTGATGCGCTTGCAGACCTCTAGGCCGTCGAGGTCGGGGAGTCCGAGGTCCAAGACGATGACGTCTGGGGGTCGGATGGCGGCTTCGGTGAGGCCGTCCTTCCCGGTTTCGGCGGTGTTTAGCTCGTGGCCGAGGGCCTCGAGGCCGACTCGGCACACGCTGAGAAGGTCTGGGTCGTCGTCAATGATGAGGATACGGGGCAAGTTTGGGCTCCTCGGGTATGGGCGCGGCGACGGACAGCGTGAAGCAGAACATGGCTCCACCTGTGGGGGCTTCGTCCACCCAGATGCGCTGTCCGTGCGCTTCGATGAAGGTCTTGGCGATGGTGAGCCCGAGCCCGGCGCCGGCATCGTTGTGTCGGCGGGCGAACAACTCGAAGACCTCATCTCGTCGCTCGGGGCTGACGCCCGGGCCGTGATCGGTGACCGATACCTCGATGCGGTCCTGGGCGGCGAGAGTGGCGCGAACCGTGATCGGTGTGGCCTTCGGGCTGTGTCGGAGCGCGTTCTCCAAGAGGTTCGTCAACACCCGGGCGATGAGCACGAGGTCGGCGTCGATGGGTGGCAGGTCGTCAGCGACCTCGGTACAGATGACATGGCCGCGTGGGGCCAAATCGTCGACGACAGTGATCACGAGGTCGGTGAGCGATGCGACCGAGTAGCGGGGTTGGAGGACCCCAGCTTGGATGCGGCTCATGTCCAGGAGATTCTGCACGAGGTCGGCGAGTCGGTCGACTTGGACGTCGATGAGCTTGGCGAGTCCATAGGTGGTCTCCGGGTTGATGGCGAGCTCCGTGTCGGCAAGGGTGGACGATGATGCCTTGATTGAGGTGAGTGGTGCCCGGAGGTCGTGGGAGACGGCGCTCACGAGCGTCTTGGCCAGACGAGCCACCTCCTCGGCCAGCCTGGTCTGGAGGGCCTTGTCGCGTAGTTGCACGCGTTCGACGGCCAGGGCGATGTGGTTGGCGAAGAGCAGGAGCGGTTCGCGTTCGTGGTGGATCGCCGCCTCGGCCGAGAGGACGAGCAAGCCAACCGGACGGCCGGCGGCGGCCAGGGCTAAGACGAGCAGGCCCTCGCGCTCGAAGGGCCGGGCGTCGAGTGACGCCAGCTCGCCCGTCGCGGGCGACACGCGAAGGAGCTGTGCTTCGGTGAGTGGCGCACCGGCCGATGCCACGATCTCCAGTCGGCCCGCTTCGGGAAGGAGGAGCGCGACCTGTCGGCCACCGAACACCTCGGCCACCGATGTGACGACCGTGGAGAGCAGCACGTCAAGAGACTTGTCTTCGACAAGGAGATGGGAGAGCTCGAACAGCTCTCGGATCTCGCGACCTTGACGGCGGGCTTCGGCCTTGGCCGAGTTCATCCCGGCGACGACCTGGGAGACCGGGAGCATCACCGCGACGTAGACGCCGAGCGCCACCCAGTTCTGGGGGGCGCCGACCCACAGGGTCAGGTAGGGAGGAATGAAGAAGAAGTCGTAGACCAAGAACCCGGCGCCCACGCTGATGAGGCCGGCGCTGAACCCGCCGGCAATGACGCCGATGACGACAGGCCCGATCAGGACGAGCGCCGTCGTGGCGATGCTGAGGTGGCTCCTTATCGGGAGCATGGCGGCGGTGAGGGCCGCCATGCTGGCCAGTGCGGCAACCGTCCCGATCACGCTGCGTCTCATTGCTTATCCTCCGGGTCCATCGTCGCGCTCGGGGCCGGTACCCGCTTGGTCGCTGTCAACGCCCAGGGGAAGGCGAAGGCGTGGGCCGCCGATGGCGAGGCCGTGACCGGCGGCGTTGGCAGCTCAGGCCGAGAACCGCGATGGTTCGCCGTTCGGCGGCTCCGGCCTGCGGAGGATGGCACGAACCCTGCTCATGAGCTGGTCGGCGCCGAACGGCTTGGCGATGTAGTCGTCGGCTCCCGCCCCGAGGGCCGCGACCTTGGCGGTCCGGGCGTCACGGGCTGAGGCTACGAGGATTGGCGTTGTCAACGACGCCCGGAGTCGGGTGATGAGGTCGATGCCGTCCATGTCGGGAATCCCAAGATCGACCACGATGAGGTCGGGGTGGCGTTCGGATAGGTCCAGCGCGGCCGTGCCGGTGGCGGCGACGTCGACCTGGTAGCCACTGGCGGCCAGATTGAGTTCTATGACCCGGCGGAGGGAGGGGTCGTCTTCGACGAGGAGGACCCGCTGGGCCACGACCATCACTGTCCCTCATGCGCCTGCGGTGTGGCGGCCCGATGCTTGGTGCCCGGGTGCTGGTCGGAGCGACTGTCCTCGGCGGTGTGGCGTCGGGCGATGATGTGGACGTCGACCGACACGCCGGCCGCCCGACGGGTGATTCGATTTACGATGGAGCCCCCGCCGATCATCTCCAGCCAGCGGCTGCGCTGGCTGGAGCCGATCACGATTTGGGTGATCTGTTGGTGGCGGGCGAAGTCGATGAGGGCCTGTACGGTGTCGTCGGCGTCGAGCTCGTTCCAGGTGGCGCCGACGTCGGAGACCACCTGGCGGAGCTGATCGAGACGACCACCGCCCGTGCGGCGTGTCGTGTCACCGCTGTTGACGTGGACGACGTGCAGGTCGGCTTTGATGCGGGCGGCCATCCGTGAGGCTCGGCGGACCATGGCGTCGGTGCCGGGCGCCGTGGTGACCCCGACCATGATGCGCTCGGCGGTCTCCCATACGACGTCGGTCTGGTAACGGCCGAGGTGTTCCAGGAGTTCCTCCTCGGTCTCGTCGGCCAGGAACCGCAGGGCCAGCTCGCGCAGGGCGGTGAGGTTGTCGGCTCGGAAGAAGTGGGTGAGGGCCTGGGGCACCTTGTCGGGCGGGTAGATGTTGCCATGCAGCATCCGGCGACGGAGCTGTTCGGGGGAGGAGTCGACTAGCTCGATTTGGTTGGCGTGGCGCACCACCCAGTCGGGGACACGCTCGCGGACCTTCACCTTCGCGATGCGCTCCACGGCATCCGCGATGCTTTCGAGGTGTTGGATGTTGACGGTGGTGATGACGTCGATCCCGACTTCGAGCAGCTCGAGGACATCCTGCCACCGCTTGTCGTGGCGACCCGAGCCGGGCACGTTGGTATGCGCCAGCTCGTCGACGAGGGCCACCTTGGGATGCCGGCGGAGCACGGCGTCGAGGTCCATCTCTTGGAATGTCACGCCGCGGTACTCGACTGCGTGGAGGGGGACGACTTCGAGGCCGGCCATCCGTGCTTCGGTGACGGGGCGACCGTGAGATTCGACGATCCCGATTGCGACGTCGGCGCCCCGTTGACGGCGGCGGCCGGCTTCGTCGAGCATGGCGAGGGTCTTGCCGACACCGGCGGCGGCTCCGAGGTAGATACGGAAGTGGCCGGCCGCCTCCACGATGTCGCTGTCTTCCTCGCCGCCAGTGTCCGTCCACTCGGCCACGGTCTCGGTCGCCGAATCGCGTGGAGTGGTGAGCGACGGAGCGGGTTCCGCGGCCGTCACTTCGGTCGCCCGGGCCGCGGGGCTGTCCTCGGTGATGCTGGCGAGCACTTCGAGCCGGTAGAGGGGGTTCCACACCACCATGCGGTTGCCTTCGGTCCGGGCGGTGCCTTCGACGCTGCAACGCGTGCCCACGGTAAGGCCGGGAATCGCGGTGCGCCCCAGGAATAGCAGGTCGAGCTGGCCGGTGCCGTCGTCGAGGGTGCAGCAGTAGGCGGGGCTGGTGCCGCGGGTGACGGCCTGGGCGGCACGGATGGTGCCAGTGACCACAACCCGGGTGCGGGAGCGGGCGTCGGTCACCTGTCGAGCTACTGGCCGGCCCGCCCAGGTGGCGGCTTCGGTGAGCTCGAAGCTGCTCATCGCAGGCCTGTGCTCATGGCAGGTCGGTGCTCATCGCAGGTTGGCGAGGGCCTCGTTGAGTTGAAGCACGTCGATGTACGGCGACCCGAGGAACCCGAGCTCGGCGGCGTGAATGTGCGTCGCCACCAGATGGCGGACCGTCGCCACCGGAAGCCCCCGGGCCTTGGCTACCGCATCGACCTGGGCGTAGCCGTCGACCGGAGCGATATCGGGGTCGACGCCGCTGCCCGACGTGGTGACCAGGTCGGGGGTGGGGTTGATGCCCTCCTTCTCCAGCTTGGCGACCTCCTTCTTGGTGTCTTCGACCAAGGTCTTGGAGCGGGGGCCGAGGTTGGTGCCGCCGGTGACCATCGGGTTGTCGGCATCGGGCCGGCCCTGGAACCACTTGGGGCCGCTCCAGGTCTGGCCGATGAGGGTAGAGCCGTTCGCGGTGAGTGACCCGTTGGCCTGGTGGGAAAAGAAAGCCTGGCCTATGCCGGTCTCGGCGAGGGGGTAGGCCAGGCCGAGAAGGATGAAGAAGCAGACGGTGACTAGGAAGCCCCGCCGGAGGTTGAGGAGGAGTTGGCTGCGCATCAGAAGGCTCCAGTCGCGGTGAGGATGAGATCGATGAGCTTGATGAAGATGAACGGCGCGATGACCCCGCCCACCCCGTAGATCCACACGTTTCGGCGCAGGATCGACGCCGCCCCAGACGGCCGGAACCGCACCCCTCGCAACGCCAGTGGGATGAGGGCGATAATGACCAGGGCGTTGAAGATCACCGCCGAGAGCACGGCGGTCTCGGGGCTGTGCAGTCGCATGATGTTGAGCGTCTTGAGCCCCGGGTAAGTGGCGACGAACAGGGCGGGGATGATGGCGAAGTATTTGGCGACGTCGTTGGCGATGGAGAAGGTGGTGAGCGCGCCGCGGGTGATGAGGAGCTGCTTGCCGATCTCCACGACGTCGATGAGCTTGGTCGGATTGGAGTCGAGGTCGACCATGTTGCCGGCCTCCTTCGCCGCGGTGGTGCCGGTGTTCATGGCTACCCCGACGTCGGCCTGGGCCAGGGCGGGGGCGTCGTTGGTGCCGTCGCCGGTCATGGCCACGAGCTTGCCGCCCTCCTGCTCGGCCTTGATGAGGGCCATCTTGGCCTCGGGGGTGGCCTCGGCCAGGAAGTCGTCGACGCCGGCTTCTTGGGCAATGGCCGCCGCGGTGAGGGGATTGTCACCGGTGATCATCACCGTCCGGATGCCCATCCGGCGCATCTCGTCGAACTTCTCCCGGATGCCCTGCTTGACCACGTCCTTCAGCTCGATGACCCCGAGGATGTCCCGACCATCGGTCACCACCAGGGGCGTGGACCCGGCCCGCGAGACCCGCGCCACGATGGCGTCGAGGTCGGCCGACGTGGCGCCGCCCTGCTCTCTCACCCAGCGCCCGATGGCCTCGGCCGCGCCCTTGCGGACCTGGCGGCCGTCGACGTCGAGGCCGGACATGCGGGTCTGGGCGCTGAAGGGCACGAACACGTGCTCCGCGCCGAGGTCGCGTTCGCGGATGTTGAATCGTTCTTTGGCGAGTACGACGATGGAGCGTCCTTCGGGGGTTTCGTCGGCCAGTGAGGCGAGCTGGGCGGCGGCGGCCAGCTCGTCCTCGGAGTGGCCGTCGACGGGGTAGAACGCCGAGGCCATGCGGTTGCCGAGGGTGATAGTGCCGGTCTTGTCCAACAGCAGCGTCTGCACGTCGCCGGCCGCCTCGACGGCCCGGCCCGACATGGCGAGCACGTTGCGCTGGACGAGGCGGTCCATGCCGGCGATGCCGATGGCGGAGAGCAACGCCCCGATGGTGGTGGGGATCAGGCATACCAGCAAGGCGATGAGCACCACGACCGAGACGGTCGCCCCGGAGAACGACGCGTAGGGTTGGAGGACCACCACGACGGGCACGAAGATGATGGTCAGGGCGGCCAGCAGGATCGTCAGGGCGATCTCGTTGGGGGTCTTCTGGCGCTGGGCGCCCTCGACCAGGGCGATCATGCGGTCCATGAAGGTGTGGCCCCGCTCGGCGGTGATGCGGACCACGATCCGGTCCGACAGGACGGTGGTCCCCCCCGTCACCGCGGAGCGGTCACCGCCGGACTCGCGGATGACCGGGGCCGACTCGCCGGTGATCGCCGACTCGTCGACCGACGCGACGCCTTCGGTGATCTCACCGTCGGAGGGGATGACGTCGCCGACCTCACAGACCACCAGGTCGCCCTTGGTCAGATCAGCCGCGGCGACCCGCTCCTCGACGCCTGCGGGGCTGAGCCGGCGGGCCTCGGTCTCGACCCGCAGCCGCCGCAGGGTGTCGGCCTGGGCCTTACCGCGCCCCTCGGCCACGGCCTCAGCAAAGTTGGCGAAGAACACGGTCAGGGCCAACCAGATCGTAATTAGCCAGACGAAGAGGCTCGGATGGGCGACGGACTCGATGAGGGTGACCACCGTGCCGAGCAGCACCACGAACATCACCGGGTTGCGTACCTGCACCCGAGGATCGAACTTCTTGAGCGCGTCGATGGCGGCCTGGGCCAGGATCGCCCGGTCGAACAAACCGCGGCGTCGGCTCATACCACCGGCGCCCTGCGGGCTCGGCGGCGGGCCACCAGGCACCGCCAGTTCAAGGTTGTCAACGCCAGTCATGCAACAGAACCTCCCAGGAGACGACGGAACATGTCCGCTTAGGACTCGAACCGCTCATGCCGGCCTCGGTCGAACGACGAGCACCGGGCAGAACGCGTCGTGCGTTACCTGCTCGGACACGCTGCCCCACAACAAGACGCTGAGCGTCTGCCTCGGTCGGCGGACTACGACGATCACCTCGGCGCCCCACGTCGAGGCGGCGTCCACAATGGCCGACGCCACCATCGGCCGCGGCGCTTCGACCACCACGCCATCGGCGACCACCCCGCGGTCCCGGACATAGCGAAGGGCATCGTCGATCAAGTCGGCGGCCTGCTGGGACGTCTCGGTGAACAGTTCCCCGCCGCCGGGCGGGAAGAACCCGTCCTCTCGGGACGGGGGCGGCGACGGCTGCCAGGTCCGCACATGAACCAACCGCAGCCGGCCCTCGAAGGGGTCAGCGGCCCGCAGAGCGGTTGTCAACGCGTCGCTTGACCGGCCGGCGGCATCGACAGGAACGACGATCCGGTGAAAGCCCATGCGTCCTCTCCGTACCGGCGGGCCGGGAAGGGTGTCGAGCAGAGTGTCGAGCAGGGCCATCCGGTCCCTTCCGTCGAACTGGCGGGTGCTGCGATCACGACGCGAGGACCGACGATTGCTCCCGGCGGTGCGGGCCATCTGACTGCTCACGCGATCAGCCAGGACGGTCGAACCGGGGGCGTGTCGGCTGCTGCCGGCGGCCCGACGACGGCTGAGGGCTACGACGCCGGTCATGGCCGGCTCGGGTACACGATGAGGACCGGGCAAGACGCCGCCTGCATGACCTGGCGGGTGGCCTTGTCCCACACCCCGAGGGTGATGAAGCGTCGAGGCCGGGCCGTCAGCACGAGCACATCGGCGCCCCACCGGGATGCCTCCCTGACGATCGCGGTGGCCATACATGACCGTTGCGCTTCCATGACGACCCCGCTGGCCTCGACCCCGCGAGCCCACGCGTAGTTCATGGCGTTGTCGAGCACCGTCGTGGCTTCTTCGCTCGTCTCGGGGTAGAACCGTCCGCCACCCCTGGGGACCGGCGGGTCCCACATCCGTACATGGACGAGGCGTAACGGGCCGCCCGTGGTTTGACCGATGCGTGCTGCCATCGCCAGTGCGTTGATCGACTCCCCGAACGAGTCGACCGGGACCAGTGCCCGGCGGAACGAGCCGCCCGAGTCGCCGGCGAGCATGTCGCTGTCGGGGGTGGAGACGCCGGGCCGGGCGAGCTGGCGCATCAGAAGAACTTCCCATGCACGAGCTGCTCGGCGATCGGCCCGAGAGCCACGGCCGGGAAGAATGTCAACGCACCGACGACCAGGATCACGCCGATGAGGAGCCCGATGAACATTGGCTTGTCGGTGCGGAACGTCCCCGACGAGGCTGGGACGACGTTCTTGGCGGCCAGGGTCCCGGCCATCGCCAGTACCGGCACGATGATGGCGAAGCGCCCGAGGAGCAGGCCCACCGTCTCGGTGATGTTGTAGAAGGCGGTGTTGGAGCTGAGGCCGGCGAAGGCGGAACCGTTGTTGTTAGTGACCGAGGTGAACGTGTAGAGGATCTCGGAGAAGCCGTGGGGCCCGGCGTTGAGCGGCCCGGCCCGCCCGGCATGGACCGACACCGCGATGGCCGTCAAGACCAGAACGGTGATCGGCATGACCAAAACTCCAAAGGTGGCGAGCTTCACCTCCCTGGCCTGTATTTTCTTGCCCAAATACTCGGGCGTTCGACCCACCATCAAACCGCCGATGAACACGGTGATGATGGCAAACAGCAAGATCGTGTACAGCCCGCTGCCGACACCTCCCGGGCTGACCTCCCCGAGCATCATCCCCGTCAACACGGCGAACCCGCCCATCGGCGTGTACGAGTCGTTAGCCGAGTCGACGCTGCCCGTCGAGGTCTGGGTGGACGTGATGTTGTAGAAGGCTGAGGAGGTGTCACCGAAGCGACCTTCTTTGCCTTCCATGTTGCCGGTCGGCTGGTGAGTCACCCCCGCCGCGGCGACCGCTGGGTTGGCCTGGTGCTCGGCGGTGGCGCCGATAGCAAGCCAGCCAAAGAAGATGATGACCATGACCCCGAGGACGGCCACACCCTGGCGGAGGTGGCCGACCATCTTGCCGAACGTGTAGGTCAGCGACACCGGGATGCACAGGATCAACGCCATCGAGAAGAAATTGGTGAGCCCGGTGGGGTTCTCGAACGGCATGGCACCATTGGCGTTGAAGAACCCGCCGCCGTTAGTGCCGAGCTGCTTGATGACTTCCTGGGAGGCGACGGGGCCTCGGGGGATCGTCTGGCGTATCCCGTTCAACACGTCGTGGATATGCGCCGGGCCGCTCAGGGTTTGGATCGCCCCCTGGGCCATGAAGACGATGGCGAAGATGAAGGCGATCGGCAGGAGGATGTAGAGCGTTCCCCGGACCAGATCGACCCAGAAGTTTCCGATCGTCTTGGAGCCCTTGCGGGACAATCCACGGATCAGCGTCACCGCCACGGCGATACCCACCGACGCACTGAGGAAGTTCTGGAGCGCCAGCGTCCCCATCTGGGACAGGTACGACATGGTCGTCTCGCCCGAGTACGACTGCCAGTTCGTGTTGGTCACGAACGACACGATGGTGTTCCACGACAAGGCCGGCGACACCCCCGGCTGATGCTGGGGGTTCAAGGGCAGGTGCCCTTGCAGCCGGAGGAGCAGGTAACCGATCAGCAGCACGACGCCCGAGAAGATGATGACCGAGGCTCCGTAACGCTGCCACGATTGCTCAGCCTCGGGGTCGACCCCGATGACCCGGTAGATCGGGCGTTCGAGGAAGGAGAGCCATCTCGTGCGCCGCTCGTACACCGAGACCATGTAGGCGCCCAAGAAGCGCCATGCGATGGCCAAGACAATAACCATCGCGACGATGGTCCAAGCGAAACTCGCATTGACTCACCAGAAACCTCCGCGTAGCCCCATACGTTGCCTCACCTGAGAACCTCCGCCTGGCGGGGGTCCCAGAGGCCGGTGGCGGCATGGGT
>Ga0208079_1001279_pt1 | contig 13271 bp, 9 predicted proteins | sample NGESurdeep092012_5_FD_184474 | JGI IMG/M metagenome (GOLD analysis project Ga0208079, IMG submission 184474) | Arctic peat soil microbial communities from Barrow, Alaska - NGEE Surface sample 210-2 deep-092012 (SPAdes) | ecosystem: Environmental > Terrestrial > Soil > Wetlands > Peat ... | reverse complement strand
CGCGGGCCTACCCGAAGACGCACTCGACTGCGCCGCCGGCCTCTACCTCAGCGACCCCACGCCCTGACCACCCCCCGACGAACTTACAAACCGGACCACTAAGCGCCTCGGTCAGCTCGAGCAAGGCAGACTTGTCCAGGGCCATCGCGTGAAGTCCTCTCGTGAGTCCTTGGTCGGTACCCACAAAGCCTCACGCGGTGGTTCCTTCATGCCCGTGACCGACACACGGTCACCGAGGCGAGTCACGAGCTTGGGACCCGCGTTGGTCGCGTCCTTGCGGGGGGACGTTGGCCCCTTGCTGGCACGTCCGCAGGCGACCATGATCGAGCCATGCCGCAGTTGGGGCCGGATGCCGGCGCCGTTGTGCCGTCGCAAGGACCACGGCCGACGGGTGGCTGGCGCAGACGCACCTTCGCGTCCCTGATCGAGAGCAGCAACTACCGACGGTTCGTGATCGGCCAGGCGATCTCCCTAGTCGGCACCTGGATGCAGACTATCGGCCAGTCTTGGCTCGTACTCCAGCTGACCGGATCCGCTACAGCACTCGGCCTCGTTGCTGCCGTGCAGACGCTCCCGATCCTGCTGCTGTCCCCGTACGCCGGGGTGCTCGTCGACCGCAGGAGCAAGCGCCGTGTGCTCCTGGCGACCCAGACGGCGATGGCGTTGCTGGCGCTGGCCCTTGGCCTGCTCACCCTCACCCACACTGTCCGGCTATGGCTGGTGATGGTGATCGCAGGCGCTATGGGCCTGGTCAACTGTGTGGACAACCCAGCGCGGCAGTCCTTCGTTCCGGAGATCGTGGGCCATGAGCTGGTGGCCAACGCCGTTTCCCTGAACAGCTCGATGGTCAACGCCGCGCGCGCGGTCGGACCTGCGCTGGCCGGTGTCCTCATCGTGAGCGTCGGGGTCGGCGCCTGCTTCCTCTTCAACACGGTGTCGTTCGTGGCGGTCATCATCGCGCTCGCCACGATGAACCCAAAGCTGCTCCATCCTGCGGTCAAGTCTGTTCATGCGCCGGGGCAGCTGCTCGAAGGTTTTCGCTACGTGAGAGCGACCCCGCGACTGTTTACGCCGCTGCTGATGATGGCGCTGATCGGCGCGCTGTCCTATGAGTTCCAGGTCGTCCTGCCCGTCCTGGCCGAACAGACCTTTCACGGCAACGCCGATGCGTACGGCTACTTCACCGCCGCGATGGGCATCGGCGCGGTGATCGGTGGGCTCGCGGTGGCTAGCCGCCGGCCCAAAGGAATGCGCAGCCTTGCCGTGGCCGCAGGAGCCTTTGGACTCACGATGCTCGCCGCCGCCGCCGCGCCTACCCTGGCCACCGAAGTCCTCACCCTGGCGATGGTCGGCGCCGGCAGCGTCGGCTTCATGTCCCGTGGGAACACCATGCTGCAGATGACCTCGGATCAGAGCATGCGCGGACGGGTAATGGCCTTGTGGGCAGTCGCCTTCCTGGGGACGACTCCGATCGGTGGCCCCATCGTGGGCTACGTCGCCCAGCACGCCGGCCCACGCTGGGGATTGGCGCTTGGCGGGCTTGCCGCGCTAACCGCAACCACCCTCGCTGCCTTTGCACACCTGCGCCAGGCCAGGCACCTCCTGCCACCGGTCTCGGTCCTGTTCGCCTCGCTGCTGGGCCGCCCTGCACGGCGTCGCCGACCACGACGTCGACGGCCTTGACCGTGCCGTCCTTGGGTGCGGTGACCTCGGTCTCCATCTTCATGGCCTCCAGCACCAGCAGGGTCTGCCCTGACCTCACCTCTGAGCCCGCCTCGACGAGCACCGTGACAACGATGCCGGCGACCGGGGACGTCAAGGCGTTGGCGCAGGTTGCCGGGGCCTTGGTCGCGGTCGGCGTCAAGGTGTAGGCGCAGTTGCTGCCCACCACGACGGTGCCCACTGTGGGCAGGGGCTCCTCCTGCACCTCCACCTCGACGTCACAGACCGACCCGTTCACGCTGATCTGCAGTTTCATCTCGTGGCTCGTCGTGGAATCAGCGAAAGTGGGGCCTGCCGGTCGCCGTACCCGTGCGGGTCGGCTGGGCAGGGGATCACCGCTGGGCCGGTTCCCCGTCTGCCAGTGCCGCGCCGCCCGACCCGCGGGCTTGCGGGCTGCAAAGGCGACCTGACCGGCCCGGCTCCCCCGGCTACCGCTGTGGTCCCTGCCCCACGTGAAGCAGGGACCACAGCACAAAGATCCGGGGGTTCAGGTGGGGGCACCCTGGTTTGCTGGGGCATTTACCCCCAGATGCCGGGGCATTGGGCGGGTCGGAAAGCTGACCACGGCTACGCCCGCCGGCGGCGCGCAAGAAGGGGCAGAACAGGCGTGATCCCCCCCAGGTTTTCCCTGGGACCGCTGTTGAGTAGCGGTTATGCGCGTTGCGCAAACCGGTGGACGCACCTTGGCCAGGTCCCCCCGCTACGACGCACCAAGGTTGGTCGTGCTGGGACGGCCGGCCAAGGAGGCGAAGGCTCGCGGGGACGGACCCCACTTCCCGGTGTTCCCAGACACGGCAACACAACGCTCTCCCAGGTCAGTCCGACGCGCTGGCATCGGCGACCGCAAGGGCAAGGGTCAGCCGCAGGACGGTCTCTGGGTCATCCAGAAGGTCCCCGAAGAGCTCACGAAGCTGACCCATCCGGTAGCGCACCGTCTGCGCGTGCACGAACAGGTCGTCAGCGACCATCTGGCGGCGCCCGTGGTGCAGCAGCCACGAGCGCAATGTCTCCTCAAGCCGGCGCCGTACCTGCGGCTTGACGTCCGCCAGGGGTGCCAGCGCGGCGGTCCTGAGGTCACCAAAAGCCTGTGTGTCCGCGCGCAGGACCAGCTCGACCAACCGCTCGTCGGCGTCAACAGGCTCACCTTCGGAGGCCGGTGCAAGCCCCCGGGCGGCCGCCGCCCGGTAGTACGAGACCCCGACCTGCGCCCAGGGTCGCTCGGGACCGATGGTCGCCTCACGCCCGCGCAACAGCTGGGCCAGCCGCACCCGGTCAACCCCATGGGTGTCTGGAACCAGCAGCGCCGCGAGATCGGCGTCACCCTTGAGCGCGGGCAGGTCGGCGCTGACACGCAGGGTGCGGGCGTCGAGGTGCCTGATGACGGCTGAGACCTGCCCGTCCGGCAACAGCACCGCCGTCAGCGTTCCCGGCGGGGACCAGCCGGCCCGGCCGGCTGCAGCGGACAGGACCCCTTCCTCGCTGCCCGCAACGAGCAGATCCGCCAGCTGCTGGAGGTAACGCTCGCGGGCCCGCCCGGTGGTGGCGAGCTCGTCCCCGTGCCCGGCGACGCTCGCTGCGGACAGCTCGTCGATGTAGGCGAAGACCAGCTCGGCAAAACGTCCCAGAGTCGCCGCGGGCACGTCGGCCGCGACCGCGACGTCAGCCAAACCGCGCCAGCAGACCCTCGCACCGATCCGGTAGGCCGCAAGCAGAGCGTTCATCGAGCGCCCGCTGCGCGCCTCGCCCCTGCCCAGGTCGTATGCCGCGGCGGTGCTCTGGGCGATCGGCGTCGAGGGGTCGGAGCCGTCGGCGCTGCGCGCCACCTTGAGGAAGTTGCCGAGGGCCAGCTGCACCGCGCCCCGGATGACGTACCCCATCCGGCCGCTGAGGGCGCCGGTGTAGCTGGGCACCTCCCTGATGATCGAGTCGACCGCCGCCTCGGCGATAGCTGTGACCTCGGCGCCGAGCCGCTCCATGGTCCCTGCGTCCATGTCAAGCAGTGCGGCGTCACGGGCCACGCGGTGCTCAGACTCACCCATTTTGTTCCCTGTGCATAGTTCTAGCTGCTATTTTCACGCCGAGTGATCAGAATTCTAGCCAAAGGAGCACCCATAGTTGAAGGCATGTCACTCCCAGTTCTCACGCCGTGGTCGGCAGGCACGATCGCTGACCGGGCGCGCCGGGTCGCGGAGCTCGTGAGCACCCCGCTGCTGCCGGCGGACTACCTGGACCTGTTCAGCCCTCTGCGCAAGGCTGCTGACCTGCGCGGGCGAGTCCTGGCAGTCCACGTCGAGACCTCCGACGCCGTGACCCTGGTCATCAGGCCCGGCCGAGGCTGGCGCGGACACCGTCCCGGCCAGTACGTGCGCATCGGCGTGGATGTCGACGGCGTGCGGAACTGGCGCGCGTACTCATTGACCTCCCCCACAGCGACCACCGACGGCTGCATCACCGTCACTGTCAAGGCAATCCCGGACGGCAAGGTCAGCCAGTACCTCGTGCGAGAGATCACTCCGGGCACGATCGTCATGCTCGACCAGGCCGCAGGCGACTTCACCCTGCCGCCCCAGACCCCCGCCAAGGTTCTGTTCCTCACCGCCGGAAGCGGTATCACGCCGGTGATGGGCATGCTGCGCAACGCCATCGACGCCATGGGGGACATCATTGTGCTCCACAGCGCGCCGAGCGCCGCCGATGTCATCTTCGGGGCGGAGCTGCGCGCGCTTGCCGACCGGGGCCGCATCCGCCTGATCGAGCAGCACACCCACACCGCAGGCATGGTCTCGCCAGAGCAGGTCGCGGCCCTGGTCCCCGACTGGGCGCAGCGCCAGACCTGGGCCTGCGGACCAAGCGGGCTTCTGGATGCCGCAGAGAAGCACTGGAGCGCACAGGGAATCGCCCACCAGCTCCACACCGAGCGGTTCCGCCCAACCGTGCTGGCCACAGGTGAGTGGGGAACCGCCACCTTCGCCAAGAGCGGGGTCAGCGTCGAGTCCGACGGATCCACCCCGCTGTTGCAGGCTGGCGAGGAGGCCGGTGTGCTGATGCCGTCCGGCTGCCGCATGGGCATCTGCTTCGGCTGCGTCGTGCCTTTACGCGAAGGCTCTGTGCGGGACCTGCGAAACGGCGAGATCACCATCGCGGCGCCTCCGGACACTGTCCTCATCCAGACCTGCGTTTCGGCAGCTGCCGGCGCCTGCGACATCGACCTCTGAAGGAGCCGATCATGACCGCCACACTGACCCAGGCCCCCACCACCGAGCCGGCAACGGCTCCGAAGAGCCCGGCCCGGAACGGAAGTCGTCTGAAGGTGACCCGTCCGGCGCAGCGTCTGCCCCAGCAGAAGGCGTCCGGTAAGCCCGACCCCACCGCGCACCTGAGCCCCCAGCAGATTGAGGAACTCGGCACAGAGCTCGACGCGATCCGGGAGGAGATCCTCGCGAGCCGCGGAGCCGGCGACGCGGCCTACATCCGCAAAGTCATCAATACCCAGCGGACACTCGAGCTGGGCAGCCGAGCCGTCCTACTCTTCTCCCTCTTCCCGCCGGCCTGGTTCATAGGCACGGCCGGTCTGTCTGTGGCCAAGATTCTGGAGAACATGGAGATCGGTCACAACGTTATGCACGGCCAGTGGGACTGGATGCGAGACCCCAAGATCCACTCGCAGTCCTGGGAATGGGACCACGCCTCTCCTGCGGACCTTTGGAAACACTCGCACAACGAGCTGCACCACACCTACACCAACGTGATCGGCCGCGACAACGACCTCGGCTACGGAATCATGCGCGTCGATGAGGACCAGCGGTGGGTGCCGGCGTACCTCGGCCAGCCGCTATACAACTTCCTCAACGCCTGCCTGTTCGAGTACGGCATAGCGGCGTACGACCTCGAGATCGGCAAGTACCTCAAGGGCCGCAAGGAAAAGGAGACCTTCCGTGGCGATGGCAAGAAGGTGCTGCACAAGATCCGCCAACAGATGACCAAGGACTACCTCGTACACCCGATCCTGTCCGGTCCGTCATTTCTGCCCACCGTCGGGGCCAACGCCACGGCCAACTTGCTGCGCAACCTTTGGACTCACTCGGTCATTATGTGCGGCCACTTCCCCGAAGGCGTCCAGACCTTCGCCAAGTCCTCGATCGAAGGAGAGACCCGCGGCGAGTGGTACCTGCGCCAGATGGTCGGATCGGCCAACATCAGCGGCAGCAAGGCCATGCACCTGATGACAGGTAACCTCTCGCACCAGATCGAGCACCACCTCTTCCCGGACCTGCCGAGCAACCGATATGCCGAAATCGCGCCCAAGGTCCGCGAGCTCATGGAACGGTACGAACTTCGTTACGTCACCGGGCCCCTCCACCAGCAGGTCGCGTCTGCGTGGAAGCAGGTCATCAGACTCTCCCTGCCCAACGGCACATGGCAGGAAGCCAAGAGCAACCCATTGGTTGTCGCCAGGCTGGGCGCCGCCGCCGCGGCCCACTACGGCACCAAGACCGCCTTCCGAGTGCTTGGCCGGGTCACAGCCAGGACCGCATGACTATGTGCACAGGCCGCGCAGCCGTAGCGCGAAGAGAGTCGGTGCAACGATCTCACCGCGTCACACCTTTGGTGGAGACGGCAACTGCGCATGGTGGACCGCCAGCGTTGGTCAGTTCTGCAGTACCCCGGGCCAAGGAGATGAAAACACGGGTAACCGATGCTTGAGCGCCGGCCATCACTTCCAAGCCCACCCGGCGATCGCCTTCCCGAAAGTCGCATTCGTACCCGATCGTGGCGCTGTGAGCCTCCAGATCATCGGCTTCGAGACGTTTGCCGGATGATTCTAGCTACACAACTGGCTACACGAGCCAAGGCAAGAGGCCCTCTCCCAAAGGGGGAAGGGCTTGACGACAGCACGGTGTCCGTCTTCCCAGTGGTACGACCGTGACCTGGACGGCCACCGACACCCCCGAGCACGTCAAGGTGAGCTTTGGCCATGACGCTGGTTGGGAGCAATCAATCGGCTGAGCAACCCGCTCTCGTTGGCTCGGCCCTTCACCCTGGGCAGAGTCTGGTCAACAAACCTCAAAGCGATCAGCTTCTACGCGGCTGGCGATAGTGCCAAACGACTGCTCGATGGTCAAGCTGCAACATGAACGAGCCAACGCTCAGTCTGAGAATGCTCACGTCCGCTCAGGCAGCCGGGGTGATCAGTGAGGCGACGCGCACACGGTTCAGTCCTCGACTCAGTTCATCGGCGGATGCAACGAGGCGAAACAGCAGTTGGGTCCCGGTGTCGTCCAGCGCCGCGACGCCCACCCGTCAAGCATGGGCGAGCCCGGTCCTTCTGCAGCCGGTCTTGATGCCCGCAGAGGTCAGCAGGCCAGGCTCGAACAAGCCGCGAGGAAGACGCCACCAGCGGTGGAGGCAAGCCGAACACGCCGTCGAAGACAGGAACCAGCGTGGCCACTACGAGGGCCCGCCGGTACCAGTCGGCCTGAGTACTCCAGCCTGGCCGGCAAGTCCCTACACCGCATCCCAGGTGGCGCGGGCCACGACGTGGTCGGCGACCATGTCCCCTGCAGCGAGGTCCTCGATGAGGATCGCCTGGTTCTGCCGAACGACTCGAGTCGTGGTCAAGTGCCGGCGGTCGCGTCTGCTGGAGAGCTCTGAGGTTCTTCCTCGACAGGGTCGCTGCGGCCACGGCATCGTCGCAACCAAGAATGCTGACGTCCTTCGCTCGGTGATGGCTGTGGGGGTCGGGCATGGCATTTAGCGCTCGACGACGCGGCTGTGTGGTTTCGGCCCGGTACTGGCGCCCATATCGAGCAGGCAAGGCAGAAGCGGCGACTCATCGGGCGGGTCAGTGCCCTCGATCTGCGCGACGAGCTTGCGGACGGCGCGCTGGCTAAGGCGTGCGGTCTGCGGCGCAAGGGTTGTCAGACGCGGGCGGCTCAGCTGGGCCACCGTGGCTGAGGCGACCAGCGACATCACTGAGAAGTCATCGGGAACCGACCATCCCGCGCTCTCGATCGCGTCGATCACTCCGATGGTGGCCCGGTCGTTCATGCTGATGATCGCGCTGAGATCTGGTGAGTCGTTCAGGAAGTCGGCGAAGGCCAGACGCCCGGCCTCTGGATCGTCTGCACAGGGCAGCGCCCGAGGCGTCAGCCGCCGCTCGGCCATCACCGCGCCGAAGGCATCGTTGACCCGGACGGTGGGGCCGTAACGATCAATGAACTCAGACTCGCTCCGGTTGAGAAGGGCGATCTGGGTGTGTCCCAGCTCTGTGAGGTGGCGGACGGCCTCGCGCACGGTCGCCTCGAAGTCGATGTCGACGTAGGACAAGTCCTGGGTGTTCTGCGTCTGTCCGATGAGAGTGAACGGCAACCCTGCCTCACGCAGAAGGTCGATGCGCTCGTCCACGAGCCGCACCTCCATCACGATCACCCCGTCCACCAGCCCGGATCCGGTCAGCGCCTTCAGCTCCGCGGACTCGTGGATCTGCGTAGTCCACAAGACCATCTGGTACTTCGCCTCGCGGCAGGCCTGCGCCGCCGAGGTGATGAACTCAAGCTCGGTGACGCCGAGGCCACGCTCGGGGGTTGGGAACATGAGGCCAAGGGTTCGGGTTCGACGGCTGGCCAGCCCTCGCGCGAAGGCGTTCGGCTGGTAGCCGAGCTCGTCCATGGCCGCGCGTACCCTCAGCGCGGTCGCCGCTGAGATCGGGCGCGTGCCGCTGACGACGTAGGAGACCGTGCTGACCGAGACGTCGGCCAGGCGAGCCACGTCGGTGATCGTTGCCATGTCAGCCCCCGGAGTCAGTCGCCCAGACTCATCGAGATTCCGAGCCGGCCGGTCATCGAAGGGTAGTCGAAACGCTTCGACAATCGCTGACAGTCAATCATGAGCGTCTGGCGCCATGGCGTCAACGTCATCTGCCAGAGATGCTGCCCAACCCGGGCAACAGCGATCTGCCGGGTTCCGCCACACCGCAAGCCAATGCCGGGGCATGGTCGCCGACCAGCGCCATGGCGGCCGGCCGCGTCACTGGCGGCCGTGATCCCCCGCGACAACGCAGGCCCCCTGAGCACCGGATCTGCTCGATGCCACCGGATCTGCTCGATCGCGCATTCAGGGTGCGAACTCCTCCCGCCGCTCGACCTTGCGGCGCTGGCGGCGAGAGGAGAAGTGCCCGCCTATCAGCTGGAAGGTGTGCAACAGAGCCGGTCCGCCGAACACCAGGTAGAGCGTGTGCAGGCGGGGACCGGCAGGGATGCCCGACAGTGCGGTCGCTGCCGTGGTGTAGTTGTACTTGCCATCCGTGCTGGGGATGGTGAGCGTGCCGAGCACCGTGCCACTGGTGGGATTGTCCAACCGCACCGTCATCTGGACCGACGAGCTACCCGGATTCGCCACTTGCGCGCTCAGACCGTTCACGGTGGGAGCCAGCGAGGTGTCGGCGAATGAGATCCAGTCACCGGCTGCGGCGGCTGCCACTGAGGTGCCGCTGGCCTTGCTGTAGTCGCTCAGCGTCGTCCCGGAGTAGTTGTCGAAGTTCTGCCCCTGGGTGAGGTTGCTCAGGTTTCGAGGCGGGATGACCGCGCCCTGTACCTGCACCGGCGCGGATAATGCTATGTCGTCCGCACTGTGTCCGACCTCGACCTGGTACACGCCGGACTCGACGACATACTTGTTGTGGGTGACGTCCCAGAACTTCAGGTCAGCCGCGTTGATGGTCAGGCTAACCGTCTTGGTCTGGTGCGGGTTCAGCGTCACTCGGAGGAACCTGCGTAACTGTGCCACCGGCTGCTTCGCCCGGGAGACCATCTCGTGGGTGTAGAGCTGCACGACATCAGTTCCAGCCTGCGACCCGGTGTTGGTGACGTCCACAGTGGCTCGTATCTGGCCACTCTGCTTCACGACCGGTGAGGCCAGCTTCAGCTTCGCGTAGTCAAAGGACGTGTAGCTCAGGCCGAAGCCGAACGGGTACAGCGGCTTTCCTGCGTAGTACTCGTAAGTCATACCGGTCTTGGAGATGTCGTAGTTGAGGATGGATGGCAGGTTGGCGTCCGAGGCGTACCAGGTCTGGGTGAGCCGGCCGCTGGGGTCGTAGTCGCCGAACAGCACGTCCGCCACGGCGTGGCCCGTCTCCGCGCCGGCGTGTGTGGTATGCACGATGGCCGGGACGTTAGCCTGCTCCCAGTTGATCGTGTCCGGATAGCTGTTCTCCAGGACCACGATCGTGTGTGGGTTGACCGCCTGCACGGCCCTGACCAACGCCTCCTGCGCGTCGGGCAGCGCGGTGGACGTCCGGTCGTCGTCCTCCCGCCCGTTGATGAACGGCATGCTTCCCACCACCACCACCGCTGCGTCCGCGCCCTTGGCGGCGGCCACTGCGCTGGCCACCCCGCTGGTGACGACATCACGGGTGAAGTGCGTCGCGGCGGCCGGGGTCGGCGCACCGATGGTCAGCGTGCCGTCCGAGCCGACAAGCGCGTACTTGTTGGCCCCGAACCACGACTGGCTCGCGTCGTTACCGGCGTACTCCAGCACATCCGTGCCATCGGGCTGGGGGTCGAGCTTGAACTGCTGCTGGACGAACCAACCGTTGGGCTGGCTCTCGCTGTTGACCACGTCCTTGGTGCTGCCCAGGGTGAGGAACTTGTTGTTGGCCACAGCCCGCAAGGTGTTGATCCCCGAGCCCCAGTCGAAGACGTCGAAGGACTGATCGCTGCCGGCGCTCGTGCCACTTTCGACCAGTGGGGCGCCGGCGGCGGCGGTGGACGCCGTCAGGTACTTCCCGGTCGCCGTGTCCTTTAGCGCGATGCGGTCCACACCCTCGCTGGAGGCGACCTCGGCGCTGGCGGGCAGCCGCTGGGTGATCCCCTGCAGCGGGGTTACCTCATACGGAAGGGAGCCGGAGTACCAGTCGCTGTACAGGGTGTTCTCCAGCGGACCGACCACCGCGATCTTCTTGGTCTTGCTAGCATCCAGCGGCAACGTGTTTGCCGCGTTCTTCAACAGCACCATCTGCTCATCGGCGGCCTGGCGAGCCAGCTTCTGGTGCGCCGGCGAGTTGATCACCGACGACGTGATGCTGGCGTACGGGTTGAGGCCCAACGGGTCGAACTGGCCCAGCCGGAACTGGACGGACAGGACGTCCGAGGCGGCCTTGTTGATTTCGGCTGCGGTGAGCAGACGCTGCTGCAGGGCCGCCGTGACGGCGGTCGTCGTGATTGCGGAGTCGGTGCCGTCGGCGGTGAAGCTGTCGACTCCGGCAATCAGCGCGGCGGCGTCCGCGGCTGCCTGCGTGGGGTAGTACGCCTGCGGGCTGAGGAGGTTGGCCGCCGACCCGGCGTCGGTCACGTTCATGAGGGTCTTACTGGTCCAGCTCCGCTCGAGCATAGCCAGATCCGGGTCGACCGTGTTCGGCCGGCCGTTGACCAGGTTGTAGGAGGTCATCACCCCGGTCGTCGCGTTAGCCGCGATGGCCGGCTCGAAGGCCTGCTGGTCATAGTCGTGAAGGATCTGCGGCGGGACGATCGAGTCCGACGTGGCTCGGTTGACCTCGTTGTTGTAGGCCAGGTAGTGCTTGAGCGTCGGTGCGACCTGCAGGTAGGTCGGGTTGTCGCCCTCCATGCCGGCGCCATAGGCAATCGACATCTGCCCAGTGAGGTAGGGGTCCTCGGAGTAGCCCTCCTCGTTGCGTCCCCAACGAGGGTCGCGCAGCAGGTTCACCACCGGCGCCCAGAGGTTCAGACCCCAGACGACGGGATTCTCTGAGTTATACCCACGGGCTTCCTGTCCCACCGCGTTTCCGACCTGCTTGATCAGCGCCGGGTCCCAGGTGCTCGCCAGCCCAACTGCCTGAGGGAAGACCGTCCCCTTGGCGGTCACCACTGCGCCGTTGTTGTTGTCGTCGGTCGACCAGGCGACGCCGTGGAGGGCTTCGGTGCCAGTCTTGAACATCGGAATGCCCAGGCGAGGGATCGCCGGCACGTACTGGTGTAGCTCGGAGACCTTCTCGGCCAGCGTCAGCCGGGCCAGCAGGTCGTTGACCCGGACGGTGAGCGACAGGTGCGGGTTACGGAACGGGTACGCGTAGGTGCCCTCTGCAGCTGCCACGCGAGGCGTAGCGGCTGCCACGCGGGGTGCGACCAGTGCCAGGCTGATGGGCGCCAAGACCAGACCCACCACCACGGCGGGGGCGACGCGGAACCACAGTCGATGCGATCGACGCCGCGATCCTGCAACGAGCCCCGCCCGATTACGCCTGTTTACCGCCATGGTCAGTGACCTCCAAGTAACAACTCACAAGGATCGAAGACCATAGTCGAAACGCTTCGACGATCCGGGTGACTCGGACTGTAAGCGCTTTCTGGCCATGGCGTCAATGAAGTACGCCCGAAGGTCCACGGTCAGGTGTCGTGGTTGGCGGCGCTGTAGACCTTCAACCGGGCGGGCATATCGCGGGCCGGGTCAACAGTGACCTCAAGAAGGGTGATCTTGCTCGAGGCGCTGAGGCAGACGGGCCCCGGCCTGGTTCGGCATGGCAAGAACCGCCGTACCAGGGGCGCCATCGCAGGCCGTCGCCGCTGCCAACGCCTGCGCAGAGACGGCGAAAGGATGAGCCTGCCTGGTGGGCCGCGACCTCGGCGCACTCGCGGATGCGGCCGTCGGATGTCAGCGATCAGGATCAGTCTGGTCAGTGTCGGTCGACCCAGGCTCGCAACCATGAATCCAGCCTCCTCTGTACCAGCGGATCCAGGCCCGCGGGCAACTGGTCGATGCGCCGCGCCAGGATCGTTGGGTCGATCAGGCCGGACTCGAGCATGGCCGCCGCGAACTCGAAGTCCTTCTCCCGATACGCCACGAGCTTGGACACAACGCAGTCGTGCGGCTCCAGAAACGCCGCGAGAGCTCGCCCCGTGGACTGGTTTGACCAGGTCACCACACGGCCATGCCACCTGTCCGGCAGCACCGCGGTCCGCACGCTGACCCCTTGGGCGTACACACCGTACCGTTCGTGGAATGAGGAGAGCTCGCCGATCGCGCCGTCGACCGCGTCAGCCTTGTCCTCTGTGGGGTCGTCGAAGTAGGCCAGGTCGACCTCCATGGATGCGGTGGCCGCATCCGGGAGCTCCTCCTCATCAAAGGTGGCCAGCACCGACTGGCTACCGATAACCAGGATGTTCGGGTCTTCCACGATCGTCGACGCCTCCCGCAGGATGTGGGCCAGCTGTTCACGATTTACCCGCTCACGCGGACTCGACCATCCCGACTGTCGCTACTCATAGTGGCTTGGCTGGGGTGCCCGTGGTCGCGACGCCAGTGGCGCAGGAAGGCTGCCAAGACTCGTGAACGCACCTCTTGCGAGATCACCCCGGCGAAGGGCGAGTTCTGACGCAGTTCCAGCGCGGCCGGTCCCTGAGAAGTCAGCACGTCGGCAACAGCGTCAACTCCGGCGTCGAGAACTTTCTGCCATTGATCCAACCAGCGTGCGGTCAGGCCCCGCCCCAGGTGCTGGGCCCGCAGGCGCTGCAGGTTCCCGCCCACCCTGGCGAGAA
>Ga0208079_1001277_pt1 | contig 13286 bp, 9 predicted proteins | sample NGESurdeep092012_5_FD_184474 | JGI IMG/M metagenome (GOLD analysis project Ga0208079, IMG submission 184474) | Arctic peat soil microbial communities from Barrow, Alaska - NGEE Surface sample 210-2 deep-092012 (SPAdes) | ecosystem: Environmental > Terrestrial > Soil > Wetlands > Peat ... | reverse complement strand
CCACCCGCGACGCCCGCGCGCTACTCGCCCGCTACGCCGCTGCGGCCGACCTGCCGTAGAACATGCCTCGCACCGGCTGCGGCCCTTTCTGTTCGCCTGGCTGAAGACCCAAGGCATCGACGACGCCCTGATCCAGAGCCCGACAGCGGCCACGCCAGCCGACAGTTCCTGGAGATCTACAGCCGCCTCGCCCTCGCCGACGCCCAACACAGCTACGACGAGGCGATCACTCGCTTCCCGGTCCGAAGATCATCTCAGTTTGCGGCTGGCGACACGCTCAGGAGTGTCGGGCCAAATCGAGTGGGACTTGGAGGGTTGCTCGGCCACGGCGGGGATGTAACGGGAGCCAGGGACAGCGCGCTCGGCGCTCTCTCTTGCGACCAGCCAAGCGGTCAGCTCTGCTGCTGGGACCGGTCGTGACAGGTAGTAACCCTGGACGGTTTCGCATCCGAGCTCGGTGAGCTGGGCCAACGAGCTGGCGGTCTCAATGCCCTCAGCGATAAAGCCCAGCCCAAGGCCGCGGGCCAATGCGATCGTGCTGGTGACTATGGAGGCCGCCCGACGGGCTGCGATGCCGTCGCCATCCATCGCTCGGATGAACGACTGGTCGAGCTTGAGGTCGTGAACGGCCAACTCCGCGAGGTAGGCGAGCGAGGAGTAGCCCGTGCCGTAGTCGTCGATGGCGACTCTCAGCCCCGACTGGCTGAGGCGTTCGAGTACCTGAATGCTCTTCGCACGATCGCTCATCAGGACCGTTTCGGTGATCTCCAGATGGAGCGCGGAGGATGGCAGGTCGAGGTTCGCCAGGAGTGCGTGGACGAGCGATGGCAGTTCGGCGTCCAGCAGGTCAGACGCCGACAGGTTGACAGCGACGCTGAGTTCGACGCCGCCGGCGCGCCATGCTGCGCACTGACGCAGCGCTTGGTCGAGCACCACGGTGGTCAGCGCCGGCATGAGGCCGGCGGCCTCTGCCAGGGGCAGGAACTGGTCGGGGTAGAGAAGGCCGCGGTGCGGATGTTGCCAGCGCACGAGCGCCTCGACACCGGCGACTTGCCCGGTCGCCAACGTCAGCTTGGGTTGGTAGTGCAACACCAGCTGGTCGCTGTACAGCGCGATGCGCAGTTCCTCCGTGATGACGAGACGATCGTCTATGTTCCCGTCTCGGTCGGGCGCGTAGGTCTCCAAGCCGGAGCCGGTCGACTTGGCCTGGTACATGGCGAGGTCAGCCCGCTGCAGGAGTTGGTCGACCTCGTCTCCGTGCTCGGGGACGAGGGCGACGCCGAAGCTCGCGTCCAGATGCAAGATCAGCTCGTCGAGCACGAACGGGGCCTGGAGCGCGTCGCGCAGCCGTTTTGCCGCAGACTCTGCCGCGCCTCGGTCGACGCCGGCGACAATAACGGCAAACTCGTCGCCGCCGAGGCGCGCCAGCAGGTCTCCTGAGCGCAGCGCGCCGGTAAGTCGTTGCCCGACCAATTGGATCAGCATGTCACCGACTCGGTGCCCGAGGCTGTCGTTTATTTGCTTGAACCGATCGAGGTCGATGACCATGATGGCCAGACGGCGGTCGGCAATTGGGACCTCGAGCGCCTGGGCCAGCCGGGAGTAGAAGTGTCGTCGGTTGGCCAGCCCGGTGAGATCGTCGGTGCGGGCTTCTCGCCGAGCCGTACCGAGGGCCTGGACATCGCGCAGGGTCAGCGCTGTCCTGGCCAACCCGGCCATGACGCAGCCGGCGGCCAGAACCACAGTGGTCGCGGGCAGACGGCCAAGAGAGCCGTAGGTGAGGAGTCCGAGCCCGAAGAGGCCGCTCAGTGACGGGACGAGGAGCGCCATCCGCCCCGCGGGCTGCGCCTGCGCCTTGGCGGATTCAGGCCGCCAAGCCGCCAGGGCTGGCAGAGCCAGTCCGATCCGCCAGCCCGCGTCCAAGCTCATACCCGGTCGATACGTCCCCTCCGCCGCCTGGAAGAGGTAGACCGTGTCACTGAGCACCAGCGCGACTACTCCCGCCCCGAGCAGCCACCAGACCGGCGGCGGCTTCCAGCCAAACAGCCCAAATGCACCAATCACCGCCGCCAGAAGCACGAGATCCGCGACCGGGTAGCTGAGGTTGGTCGCGACCGTCGCGACGGGGCCGCCCGTCGCCGTGACGACGGCCGGGAGCGCCACGGCCGCGGCAGCGGCAGCCGCCAGTCCGCCGACGAGGCCATCGAGCCACAGATTGGCGCGAAATTGGCTGCTGTGCCTCCTCTGGAGCAGGGCGATCCCGCACCACGCGAACGGGAAGAAGGCCAGCCAGCCGACATCGGCCCACGTCGGGCTGGGTTGCGGAATTTGCCGCCGGACCACCAGGAGGAAATACAGCTCGCCGGCGGTCCAGCAGGCGGTGGCCGCCGCGAAGCAGGCCCAGGCCGCCCGCTCGGGCGGTACCAGGACGGCGCGCATCGCGGTGATGACCACGCTGAGCAAGAGGACGGCTGTGCCCAGCCAGAGATCTCGGGGCCCGCTCCAATGGCTCTGGAACCCCCCGAGCGGTGGGGTCAGTACGACGATCTCGACGGCGAGCAAGGCCAGAAGGAGCGCCCGAAGGACCCGTACCGTGGCCCACGTGCGGGGCGCAACCTCGATCATGGACTGCACCGATCTGTCAACGCGCCGACTGTGCCGCCGCGGCGGCGACCACGGCGTCGTGGATCTGCACCCCCGGTGTGCCTTTGACGACATAGGCGTACGCGCCGGCTCGTCTGGCCGCCTCCCTGAGTGACGGATCGTCATAGGCGCTGACGACGATCAGTGCGGGTGGGTCGGCGACTCGCATTACCTCGGCCGCGAGTTGCAGGCCGCCCATTCCGGGCATGCGCAGATCGGTGAGGACGACCTCAGGGCGGAGGGTCTTGATGAGCACCAGCGCCTGAATGCTGTTCGACGCGATTCCGACAACGGTGTGGTTGAAGTCGGTCAGCAGCTCGCGAAGACGGGACGCGACCTGCTGGTCGTCGTCGACGACCAGCACCCGAACGCCACCGACGGGTTGTGCCGATGATGCTTCCTCATCTTCGACCTGCTGGTTCACGCGCTGACCCCAAGCTCGTCGAGGTCGGAGCAGGGTTCGAGCGACTCGGGTGCGGCGCCGAGCTCAGGCAGCATGGCCGTGATCCGGGTGCCTCGTCCTGGAGTGCTGTCGAGGTGCCAGCTGCCGCCGCCGAGCTCGATCCGTTCCCGCATACCGACAACGCCGAAGTGCCCGTCGCGCAACCGTGCCCGTGCCTGTTCGTGGGTGAATCCGATGCCGTCGTCCTCGATCGACAAGACGACAGACGACCCGGTCCGTTCGAGCTGGACGCACACCTTGCCGGCCGAGGCGTGCTGGGCGGCGTTGAGCAACGCCTCCTGTGCCACCCGGTACAGCACAGTCTCGGTGTCAGGCGGCAGCCTTTCGGCACCCAGCCGACCGACGAGCTCAACTTTGACATCGGTCTGCCTGAACACGGTGGCCAGATGGTCGCGGAGGGCATTTTCCAGGCCACTCTCGTCCAGCACGGGCGGGCGCAAGTCCGCCATCAGCCTGCGAAGTCCCTCGATCTCACCGCCGAGCTCGCCCAGTGCCTCATCGACCAACATCAGACCGCCGCCGTCGCCGCGGCGGGTCAAACGTGCCGAACGCTCCAACAGGTACCCGAGCGCGGCGAGACGTTGCACCGGCCCGTCGTGGAGCTCGGTGGCGATCCGAACCCGTTCCTCCTCGCCCCGTGAAATGGTCCGATCAAGGAGCAAGGCTCGGTCCGCTTGCGCCTCCCGCAACGCCCGTTGCGCCACGAGGAGCTCGGACTGCACGACAAGCTGACGGACCGAGACCAACGCCACGAGCACGACCACGGCCACGTACACCACCAACATGGTGGCACCGATGTTGCGCTGCGCCTGGACGATGAGGGCGACGTTTGCGGCAAGCCCGATGTAAGGCAGCCAGCTCACCCGGCGTCGCGACACTGCGATGGGGCGCGGTGCCCTCGGTGCCTCAGCGACCGGCTGGGCAGTGGCGGCGAGCATGAAGAAGGCCAACGCGAACATCCAGCCGGCATCGACCAAGTCGCCCCCCGCATAGGTGCCGTGCAAGGTGACCCAGCCGAAAACCACGTCGGTCACGACAAAGCCCACCAGGCCGACGCCAACCAAGGCCAGCGCACCGCGCATGCCGGCCGGCGCGCCACGAAAGAGCAACGCCGCGACACCGACCAGCAACACCATGTCGCCAAGGGGATAGGCCAAGGACACGGTCATCGCGACCTCGCCCTGCCCGCCGGCAGCGAGCGTCGGGCCGAGGCTGACGTACCAGATCGGCACGGCCCCCGACAAGGCGACAAGTGCGCAGTCCAGGCCTAGCGTGACCCGCTCCCGCGGGCTTCGTCGGGTCACGGGAAGGCGGAGCAGGGCAGCGAGTGCCACGGGGTAGAACGCGAGGTAGCCGACGTCGCCCAGCGACGGGTACGGCTTTGCCCGAGCCACAACCTCGTAGTAGGTCTGGACGACATCGCCGAGCAGGTAGAAGGCCAGGGCCAAGGCGAGCAGCTGCCAGCTGCGCCGTGCGCGAGGCTCGGCCCGGCACCTGCGAGCGGCCAGCAGCGCAGCCACAACCGCGGCAACATTGATGGGCATGAAGAACAAGTCGCCGATCAGCGTCTTGTGCGCGGCACCACCCCAACGCGTGAGCTGCCACGAGGCGTAGATCGCCAGGAACACTCCCGACAGCACCGCAGCGCGGACCACCCGAGCCCGAAGCGCGGAACGATCCGCGGCGCGAGCGCCTGAATCGCTTGCCTTGGGAGCCACATGTCCTGGATGGAGAGGCACGACGCCTGATCGACTGGCTTGCCGCCGACCTGTAGTCCATGCGCACCGGGGCATCGACGCCGGCGCTAGCTAGAGCTTCGTCTGCGGAACAGTGCGGTGGTCTTTAGCGGCTAGCGGTGCCAGTGATGACTGCACCGGCGTTGCCGGTGACCGATGCGCAGCGGGTTGAGCCGAAGCGAATGGCGGCGTCGACGACATTGCCGCACCGTACGGTCGTGCAGGCGAAGGCGTTGCTGTGGGCCGCCGACGGGGTGGCCAATCAGGAGATCGCTCGTCGTTGCGAGGTTGATTCGGACGCGGTGCGGCGGTGGCGGGGCCAGGCCAACGAGCCGCTACAGGCGGTTCATACACCGTGAACGGCGTGCCGGCCACGGCCTAGATCCCGTTGACCGGAGCCTCCAACTCACCGTAACCAGCGACATGCCTTGCAGGGATGGGCGAGGCCCGGCTAGGGATCATCGGCGAGGAGGAGGAAGTGGTGCGGGCCGCGGTGATGCACGCGATGGACGTCTACGGGCATGGGCGAACCCCTGGGTCGGAAAGTGGGATCCGCGAATCGCTGACTGACGCGCAACCCGCCACCGTCTGAGCTGAGGAGCGGCTTCATTGGCGGGTGCGGCTGGGCAGGCGCCGTGATCAACGTGAGCAGCGAGCAGCGAGGTAGGAGTGTTCCCCGCCGCCGGCTTACTCAGGTGGCGGTAGACGGTGGGCGGGTGCCGCCGAACTCGCCGGCTATCTGGGCGACGGTGTGCTTGCGCTTGCCCTCGGCGTCGCATTCGTCGTACATCTGCTGTGCAGAGCTTGGCTTGGCGCGGTCCGAGCTTGGGCTTTTAACCGCCTGTGCGGCCGCGGCTGCGGGCGGCCTCGTCGAGCCCGTCCAGGGTCCGCTCGGACATCAACGCGTGCTCGAACTCAGAGATCGCCCCGAGGATCTGGGAGAGCATCCGGCCGAGGGCGGTGGAGGTGTCCACGCCCTGGTCGAGTACCACGATGGTTCAAGCCGGCGAGCCGGTGGTCAGGTGGGCGGCGGATAGCTTGCTCCGGCGTGGTCGCTTCGCTCCGGCGGGGTCGCCTCGGGCTCGTTGGTCTCCAACGTCGGCTCTCCGTTCGCTTTTTGGGCGGAGCAGGTGAGCTCTTGGTGGCACTATGCTGAGTGAGTCTCACTATGGGAAGTACTCCGGGGGAAATAGTGTGAGGACCGCCCGCGTCGACGCTGCCGATCTTCCCGTTTTCGTTCAGTTCAGTCGCAGGCGACGGCAGCCGATGCTCAACGAAGCTTGGGCGTCCGCCTCTGACTGACATGGAAGCCAGCCGAGGAGGCGATACATGCCTCTCCCACCGAGCGTTCTGACGGGAACTGCCGTTGTCACGGTCGATTCGACCGTCGACGTCCACACCGCCGAGACCCTGTGGGCCTTGTACGGCAGCTCGTTCGCTTCGCTGCAGAACAAGGCTGCCGCGCGGCAGCTCCTCAGCCGGGCAGAGTTCGAGCTGGAGGTGCTGGACCCGCGCGTGACCAAGTACATTGCGCGAACCGACAGTGGTCAGATCATCGGGCTGTGCACTCTCTCGAATGACCTGGCCACCGTCCCTTGGGTGTCCCCGGACTTCTACGCGGCCCGCTACCCCGCCCAGCTCGCCCGCGGAGCCGTCTTCTACTGCGGCGTCGCCATGGTGCACTCCGAGGCCCGCCTCACCGGCGCGTTCGCCGCAATGGTCTCAACGTTCGGGCGTGACATCGCCGCAGCGAACGGCATCCTGGCCGCCGATATGTGCCGCTTCAACGTCGATGTGGTCCAACTGGCCAGCGCCGTGACCGGGATGATGAAACAGGCGTGGGGGGCGGCGAACCTCGTCGAGCTGGACCGCCAGATCTACCTGGCTTGGGAGCCCGCCAATCACTCGCCGGGATTGCCTGAGCAACGCGGTGCTGGGACTGTCGCGCGGCCGCTTCTATGACGCGCACAGTTCCACGGAGACGGCCGCGGATCGCCGAGCAGCGCGCTCGAGCGCAGGACAGATCCCCGCTGACTGCCGTTGGCCCTTTCCTGCTTCTCATCGCCGTCCTCACTGCTGTCTACGCCACCCACTCCACGAGTGTCGGCGGCGCGACCGCCTACGCCGCGGTCCCGCTCGGCGCGGCCGCGGCAATCTGCTTCGGAACGCGCCGCTACCGGCCCGCCGCCCGGGTCCCCTGGTACCTGCTGGCGGCCGCGCCGACGCTCGGCAGCGCCGGCATGGTGCTGAGACTGCTGTTGGCAAGTGCGAATGGGCCGGTCGTCAGCCTTGTTCCCGACCTCGTCACGATCCCGGCGTACCTGCTGCTGATCGCGGGCACGGTGGGCCTGCTTCGGGCCCGGCGAGGTGCCGGCGCGGCGAGTGCCCTGGACGGCGGCCTAATGGGTGTGGCCGCCCTCATGTTGAGCTGGGCGATGCTCATCGACCCGCTGCTGGGCAACGCGGACATGCCCATTGTGTTGAAGGTCATCAACGGCGCCTACCCCACCATCTCGGTCGCGGTGCTGTTCGTCGGAGCCCTCCTGGCCATGACCGAGGCACGGTCGATTCCCGCCTTCTGGGCACTCGCGCTCGGCTGGGTCGGGTTGATGACCGGCGATCTCGTGTACGCACTTGCCTCGGTGGGCGTCCAGACCCTGCCGCTATGGGGTGCCAACTGCGCCTACTGCATCTTCTACGGACTACTCGGCGCCGCTGGGCTGCATCCGTCGATGACGGTGCTCAGCCGGCCGGCGCCGAGGCGGATCCGCGGATACGGCCACAGCCGTTTCATCTCCGTTGCCGTGGCCCTGCTCGTCCCTGCCGCGGTGGTGGCGGTGCGGCCGCCGATCGGCACGGCTGATCGTATCGTCGGCGCCGGACTGCTCGCTCTGCTTGGCGTGCTGGTCCTGCTCCGCACCGGTGGGGCCGTGAACCGGCACGCGACGTCGGAGCTGCGTCTGCTGCATCTGGCCAATCACGACCCGCTTACCGAGCTGCCCAATCGGCTGCACCTGACGTCGCACCTTCAGGACGTGCTAAGCCGTGCTCAGGTCACCGGCGGGGGGGTCGGCGTGCTCTTCATGGACCTTGACCAGTTCAAGACCGTGAACGACAGCTGGGGTCACGAGACCGGCGACGAGTTGCTCGCCGTGGTGGCCGGCCGCCTCCAGCATGAGATGCGCCGCGACGAGCTGATCGCCCGGGTGGGCGGTGACGAGTTCGTCGTCGTGTGTGAAGACGTGGACGAACCTCGTGACGCCGTCGCCATGGCTCGACGCATCCTGGCCGTGTTCGAGGAGCCGGTGGGCCTGAGGTCGAATCGTGTCGTGATCAGCTCATCCGTCGGGGTCGCCTTTGCCGCGCCGTCGCTGCGCACAGCCACGGCGGAGGATCTGCTTCGCGAGGCCGACACGGCGATGTACCGGGCGAAAGCTCGCGGCGGGGATGCGGTGGTCCTGTTCGACGAGTCGATGCGCACGGAGATCGCCGACCGCATCGCCCTGGAAGGCAGCTTGCGGTCCGCGCTCGAGCGCGACGAGTTGCGGCTGTACTACCAGCCGATTGTTGAGCTGTCCTCAGGCATCACGACCGGTTTCGAGGCGCTGATGCGGTGGCGGCATCCGGACCGAGGGATGGTCCCACCGGATGAGTTCATCCCAGTGGCCGAGGACACGGGGCTCATCCTCAAGCTGGGGCGGTGGGCCATCGACCAGGCGGTGGATCAGCTATCCCGATGGCGGCAGGAGTTCGGAGACACGCTGTCGATGTCCGTAAACCTCTCGCCGCGCCAGCTGCGCGACCCGGATCTCGTCTCGACGGTGCGGGAGGCGCTGCAGCGCGGCCGGCTACCCGGTGCTGCGCTGTACCTGGAGATCACGGAGTCGACGGTGATGGAGGGCGCGGACGCCGGCGCGACGATCCAGGCCCTGAAGCGACTCGGCGTGCGCCTGTCGGCGGACGATTTCGGCACCGGCTACTCGTCGCTAGTGTACCTGCGTCGATTCCCGTTCGATCAAGTAAAGGTCGACCGATCGTTCGTGACCGGCCTCGGGCAGGACAGCGACGACAACGTGATTGTGGGTGCCGTCCTGTCCATGGCGACGGCCCTGTCGCTGTCGACAGTGGCGGAGGGTGTGGAGACGCAGGCGCAGCGCGACGAGCTCCTGCTGCTTGGTGCCGACGGCGGCCAGGGTTGGCTCTTCTCCGCCCCGCTACCTGCCGTCGAGGCGACGGACCACCTGCGCCGCCTCGACGAAGATGGCGGTCAGCGCAGGGGTCAACCCGTTCCGTTTAGCGCCGGGCGCCGTCTGCCGATTCAGACCCTGGGCGGTGCCGACCTGGGCGCTGACGGACCTCCCGAGAGCCTCGACACATGTCCCCCCGGCACGGCACCGACTCATCCCGGCTGAATATTCAGGTGGCCGCCGGTGCGGGCAGTGGTTGCACCTCGCTGGCCGCCTTCGACTCCGCCCTGCAGACGGTCGGCGCGGCGAATTTCAATCTCATCCGACTGAGCTCCGTCATTCCAGCCATGAGCATCCTCAGCCTCGCCAGCACGCCACTGTCGCCACCGGGTCATTGGGGTGACCGTCTCTATCTCGTCTACGCTGCCAGTCACACGACAGTGCCTGGAGCCCAGGCGTGGGCCGGCATCGGTTGGATCCAAGACACGGAGTCCGGCTGTGGCCTCCTCGTGGAGCACGAAGGCGGATCCGAGGCGGAGGTGAGCGCCGACATCCACGCGAGCATTGCGTCGCTTCGCAAGGGACGCGGTCGCCTCGGGGAACAGATGAGCAATGTCGAACTTGCCACCTGTGGCGTCACCTGCACAGATCAGCCGGTCTGCGCGCTCGTGGTCGCCGTATTCAAGACCGAGCCCTGGCACGACCTTCCCGCCAGCCTGGCGCACTGAATCGTCCGGCGTTCCATAGGGGCTTCGTCTCCGTGTGGAGATGGCGCCACGGCACGCTCGAGCGAGCAACGGTGGACGTCGTGTTCGGACAGCCAAGATCCGCAACTTGCTGCCTGACATCGACGTCGAGTAGTACGGCAGGCCGTGGAAGAGCCCTTCGTCCCCCGACGAAGGGCTCTTCCACGTGAGTCGCGGGCTCGGGCTGGTGCCCGGTATTGAGCACGCCATTTGGCTTGACTAGCGCCTCCACGTCAGTTCCGGAGGCGCCCCAGCGCTTCCCGCAGGGGATTGCTGACCGGGTCATGCCGAAGTCCGGGCAGGGCGTCGACGACGCGGGCTCGGCTGCGGTCGTCGCTTCGAGGTACCGGCGGCGGTTCACGACCGGGCGTGTTCCGGCGGTAACCACGATTACGGGTGCTGTCACTCCGCTGGGCTATTGACCGCGGGGTCGCTGGTGACGAGGCCTTGCGGGAGACGCGAAGTGGGATCGAGCCCGCGCTCGCGGTCAAACGTCCGGCCTTTGCGGAAGGTGTTGTGGACGCAGTCAGGGCAGGTCTCCCGGTCGGTGCCGAGCGGCCGGTCCGGGTGTGGGCCCGAGCGCGTCGGCCGGATGGTCTGGTGGAGCGGACGCGCTGGTTGTTCTGCCTGTGCGTCCTGGCGTCCCTGGCGCTGACGCTGCCGGCCCCGCTCGTCGCGGCCAATGCCACGACTCTGCTGTTGGTCGTGGTGAGCTCGGGCGCCCTGGTGACGTCCTGGGTGTACCGGTACCTGACCGGCACCGACCCGCTGTCGTTCGACGTCATGGACGCGGCGGCGGTCCTCGGGTTCGCGCTGGCTTGCCCATCCCCGATCGTTGCGTTCGGCGTCGCCTTCGCGGCGCTGTGGTTCCGGGCGGTGTACGGCTCCACCCGGCGCGTCGTGCTGCACGGCGCCGGGACCGCGGCGGGGATCATGCTCGCGCTGCCGCTGTGGGGCCTGGTGCCGGGGCACGCGGCGACCGTGCCGGCGGGCCCGGTCCTGGCCGCGCTCCCGATCATGGCCCTGACCGTGGTGGTGGCCCGGCACCTGGCGCTGGGCCTGTTCGGCCATGAGCAGGCCCAGCTCCGCGACGCCGCGCTAGCCCGGCTGGGCACCCAGTTGTTGGCGGTGGCCGACCGGGACCGGATCCGGGAACACGGTTGGGAGACGGTGGCCACCATCTGCGCCGCGACACCGGGTCTGCGCGTTCTGGTCGTTGACGCAGCCGCGGACGGCCTGCGGGTGACCGGGCATGCGGGCCCGTTCAGACGGTTGCCCAGCACGCTGCCGCGCGCGATCCTGCCCGGCAGCACACCCGCGGGCGAGGTCCGGCCGCTGGCCGACGGCGCGCCGCTGGCAGGCGCGGCCGGAGCGGCAGCACGATGGGTGTGCACCGCACTGCCGGAGCGTCCCGACGCGTGGATGTTGATCGGCGCGCCCACCGGCGTCCCAGCCGAGGCTGTCGTCGCCCTCCGGTCCTTGACGAACCAGGTGACCCTCGCCCTGCGCAACAGCGACGCCCACCAGGACCTCGCCAGCCAGGCGCGCACCGACTCCCTGACCGGACTGGCGAACCGGGCTACCTTCACCACCGCCCTCCAGCTCGGCCTTCGCGACCCCGACGACGTGCTCGCCGTGCTGTTCCTCGACCTTGACGACTTCAAGACCGTCAACGACGGGTTGGGGCACGCGGCAGGCGACGAGCTGCTCCGGCACATCGCCGCCCGACTTCGCACCGCAGTGCGCACCGGCGATCTGTGCGCCCGACTCGGCGGTGATGAGTTCGCCGTCCTGCTGCACCACGCCGGCAGGACCTCCCAAGGCGCACAGGGCTCCCGGGGCCCGCAGGACGTCGCCGACGTCATCGCGCAGCGCCTGGTCGAGCTCGTCGCCGCTCCCGTCACGCTCATGGGACGGGTCGCGCGGGTCGGTGCCAGCATCGGCCTGGCCCGCACCTGGCCGGACGCGTCGGCCGAGCAGCTGGTCCAGCGCGCCGACATCGCCATGTACGCCGCGAAGGCCAAGGGCAAGAACCGGGTGCAAACCTTCGACCCCAGCCTCCTGCAGGCAGACGTCCAAGCGGCGTTCGAGGCCGAGCTCGCCGCCGCCGCCGACGCCGGCCAGCTCGTCGTGCACTACCAGCCCATCCTGTCCGTCCTGGACGGCCGCTGCACCGCGGTCGAGGCCCTGGTCCGGTGGCAGCACCCCAGCCGCGGGCTACTGCCCCCCAACGAGTTCGTCGGGACGGCCGAACGCACCGGCGCGATCATCGGGATCGGCGCCGCCGTCCTGCGACAGGCCTGCATCGACGCCACCCACTGGCCGGACGACCACGGCGTCCCGCTCCGGATGCACGTGAACGTCTCCGCCGCCCAGCTGACCGACCCCGCTTTCGTCGACACCGTCCGCGGCTGCCTCACCGAATTCGCCTTCGCCCCCCAGCAGCTCGTCCTGGAGGTCACCGAGACGATGGTCCTGAGCTCCGCCGCTGTCCGCAGCAGCCTGGGCGACCTGGCCGCCGCCGGCGTCGCCCTGGCCATCGACGACTTCGGCACCGGTTACTCCGCGCTCACCACCTTGCGCACGCTCCCGATCAGCGTCGTCAAGATCGACGAGTCGTTCGTCGCCGACTGCCCGACCAACCCGGCCGACCAGGCCGTCGTCGAAGCGATCGTGCAGATGGCCGGCCGGCTCGGGCTGCAGACCATCGCCGAGGGTGTCGAACGCCTCGAGCAGCAGCAGTACCTTCGCGCCGTCGGCGCCGACGCGACACAAGGGTTCCTGCACCTGCGACCCGCACCCGCGCCCGACGTCGAACGCTGGCTGCGAACCCAACCCCAGACCCAGCAGCCGCATGCAGATCACAACATCATCCCGCTGCCGCGACGTCGAACGGCCGAGGTGAGGTCCCCGCGGTAGCCCGGACACCCGGGACACCCGGGGCACCTCACCCCACGTCCGGGAACTTCCCCCGGCCCAAGCGAAACGGCGACCGGCAGCGGTCCGGGCACCATCGGCACAGCTGTGGGGCGGTGCGATGAGACGCGAGCCAGATGTCGCTTGCCAGCGGGATGGGGACCACCCGGTTGCCACGACCTAAGGACCACCTCGGTCGAGTTGGGTACCGATGCCGGCGAGCTATTGCAGGACGGGCTTGTCGGCTTGGAAGCCAAGCGTGTCGATGAACAGCGACCGGTTGCCGGCCGGATAGCCGACAGCGCCGGTCCAGGCGTGGTAGGCGAGCCGCAGCGTGCCGGCGAAGTCTACGAAGACAGCGGGTCCACTGGGACCCTGCGCACCGTCGCGACTGGCCAGCTGCAAGCGCTCGAGACCGTCGTCGAAGGGTTCGAGCAGCTCCCAATCGCGATCAACATGCTGTTCGACGGCACCAATGTCGGGAAGCTCGTCGTACGCCTGGTCCACGACTAGCCGCGTGATCGGCTGTCTCGCTTCCAAGGTTTCTGAGACCGTCTCGTTGAGACAAGCCATCAAGGTGACCTACGCCCACGGC
>Ga0208079_1001276_pt1 | contig 13288 bp, 17 predicted proteins | sample NGESurdeep092012_5_FD_184474 | JGI IMG/M metagenome (GOLD analysis project Ga0208079, IMG submission 184474) | Arctic peat soil microbial communities from Barrow, Alaska - NGEE Surface sample 210-2 deep-092012 (SPAdes) | ecosystem: Environmental > Terrestrial > Soil > Wetlands > Peat ... | reverse complement strand
GACTGATTTCGAGAAAATGAGGAGCCGGTTTTGTATTTTCATCAACATGAATGAAGGTGACAAAACCATCAACCAGAGGTTTTTCCGCTCCGTTATTCTCAACATGAACATACGAGGTTATACTTGATCTGCCTGCAAAAACAACCTTGGACGAAAATTTAAGAACATCACCCGATTTTGCCGGTTTTGTGAAGTACATCCCGTGTATCTTGAGGCACACAACATTCTGCGGATTAAGTAATGACGCTGCAGCAATAAAACCTGATTCGACAAACCATTCAGCTGTACGGCCGGCAAAAAGAGTCCCGTGATGGTTAAGGTCCTCACTTTTCACTAACCTCATTGTCACCATACATGAGGGACAGATAAGTTTCGTTTCCATTTGATTTTTCTTCAAATGTACTGATATTCAGCGACAGGAAACGATGACTTGTATCAGGTAAGGTGATCGATAATATTTTTTTATTTCCCGCAGATTATGCAGATCAACGTAGATTCAAACGAGATATCTGCGATAATCAGCGAGATCTGCGGGAGAATTTTTTAAGGAATCAATAATAATTCAGGTCGTCTCTGTGAACAATATCCGGAGAAAAGGCGGGTAGGCAGACAGCAATATATTCAGCTCCTCCTTTGAAAGGAGTGCTGTATTGTACCCATTCGTTCCTGGTTGTCATAATACCCTGGCCTGCAGAGATCTCGAATTTTTCATTCCTTGTAGTTATCCTGAGTTTGCCTTTAAGAACAATGGTATATTCATTGAATTCTGGCTTCTGACCGGGTTCTATCCAACCTTCAGGACTTGTCATGTGGGCTATACTAACTTCAGGTGTTTTGCTGTTAACATGTCCGAAAAATTCCCTGATGATTTTTTCCTTGTTGCCTTCAGCTTTTATAATTGAAGGTGATTTAATGAATTGTGCCATAGAGATATTTGTTTATTATTATCAGTCTTCAAGATAACCAAATTTACCATTATTAATATCCGTAAAAGCCTGTTTTATTTCACCTTCGGTATTCATAACAAAAGGACCGTATGAAGCTATAGGCTCATGTATCGGTTCCCCGCTGAGTACCAATATTACACTCTTTTCGGTTGCTTCAACTAATATATCCTCGCCATCGTGTCCGAAAAGAATAAAATGGTTTTCTGGAGAAGTTCTGGTATTATTGATATTAACCTTCCCTTCGATCACAAGCATTCCGGTATTATAATTTTTATTAAAACTGAATTTGGCAGTGGCACCCTTAATAAGTTTTGCGTTAAAGAGATTTACCGGTGAAAAGGTAAATGCAGGCCCTTTTTCCCCATTATATTCCCCGGCTATCAGTTCAACAAAACTCTCTCCATCGCTCAGCATGACCTTCGTTGTGTCTTTATTTTCTATTGCCTGGTATTTTGCGGGTGTCATTTTGTATTTAGCAGGCAGGTTGACCCATAACTGAACCATTTGGAGAAGCCCGCCTTTTTTGCTAAACTCCTCCTCGTGATACTCCTTATGCAGTACTCCCGCTCCTGCTGTCATCCATTGTATGTCACCTTCCCCAATAACGCCACTGTTCCCTGCGCTGTCGTGATGAGCCACCTTTCCGTGATATGCAATGGTGACAGTTTCAAATCCCCTATGGGGATGAACTCCCACTCCCATTGGTGTCTCAGAGGGTGGAACAATCCATTTGGCTCCATAATCGAGAAGAAAAAACGGACTCATTCCTGTCATTCCGATTTCGGGTTGCGATGGGAAAAAATTATGGACCCTGAATCCGTCACCAACCATATGAAAATTGGGTGGGGGCAGTATCGCCTCAATTGATTTTAAATTATTATTCATACAGATTTTTATTTACACAACAAATGGTTAGGTAAATAGTTGATTGGTTGTTTTCTGCCCAACAGGACAAGCTGCAACACATATTCCACAGATTCTGGCATCCAAACCAAGCCTGGATCTTCCAAATTCAGCACACTGCTGACGGCATTTAAAAGGATCAAAAAACTCCTCTCTATCAACAGTTATGTCCCAGAGTTTGCCATTAGCAGCCTTTGCAGGGCAGATCTCAATACAGACGTTGCATTTTCCGCACCTGCTGATATTGATAGGACTCGATTTGGATTTGACCGGAGATTTTAAAAGTATTGAGACCAGGCGAAGTCTTGGTCCGAAATCCCTGGAAATGAAGAGATCAGTTTTTCCTATCCAGCCCAGACCAGCTCTTGTAGCAACCATTTTATGTGAAAGATCTGTACGAAGAGATTTAGAATAGACTGTATCAAGATCAGATATTGAAACCGTGGGACTGATGTTAAAAGATTCAATTTCATTCGTACTCAGTTCCCGGCATATACTTTCAGTTAGCAATGCAAGATCTTCGTTGGCCTTTTTGTAATGTAGATAGTATTCAGTAGTAGGACCATTAATGATCTTGTCAACAATTATCGAATCAAGTCTGAGTCCGATTGAGATTCCAAAATTGAATCCATTGAATTTCTTTTCTAGTAACCCCGTCAGATCAGCAAATCCAAAAATGTAATTTTCAGCCGGAAGAAGATATTTCCTTATTATATTCTCGATAACAACTGTCATAGAAAATCTCAGTGATTAGGGCAGGACTTTTTCTGGTAACAATAACTGGCTTAGTTCTTCCATCTCCTTATGAGCATCCTCAAAATTAGAGTATTTATTCAGGACAATTTTTTTTGAGCCATTCCTGTTAATCAGCAACAACTCGATATCTGAGACATTAATGTCAAGTCTTACATTTGCGCGACTATAAGAGGTAAACCTCTTTGTTGCCTTTAATATATTAAACCTGGTAAACTGGTTTGTATCAATCCATTTTCCTGTTTTGAATATCCCGAATAATGCGGTGTAAGGTTTTAACCTTTTATTATCAGTATCTATAAAAGTTCCATTGTATGTAAATGCCATAAAGAATCCGGGGATGAGCAATGTGACTGCCAATAGTGAGTAATTAACTGCAACAATCCCGCTAATTATGAATATATATCCCATATAACTTGAGGATGGACCGAAAAATTTACCAAGATTATTATTCCTTATAGGCATAGTTCACAGTTTATGTATTTTCCCGGAGGCAATACTGCAATTATTTGTCTTTCAGGACAGAATTGAGCCATTTTTCTGCCAAAATAGGCCATGTTTCTGGTGCTACCTTTCCTGGTCTCAGTCCGTAACCATGTCCACCGATAGAAAGAAAATGCAATTCAACCGGGAGTTTTGCATTTCTGAGAGCTCCTGCCATAACTAGAGCGCTGTTTCCGTATGGGTCATCTGCAGTCTGGAATATATATATTGGCGGTACGTCTTTGTTTAATTCCAATTCGGGTGTAAGTGTAAAGTTAGGTCCCTGATCGAGATAAGCTGGATAGATCAGCATTGTAAAAGAGGGCCTGCATGAGAGACTATCAGATTTATCAACAGGAGGATAGGTCCTTTTATTAAAAAGGGTGCTGGCTCTTGCGCTGAGGCTGCCTCCTGCAGAGAAGCCCATTACTCCGATCTTTTCGGGACTGATATTCCATTTTTGTGAGTTGTCTCTTACGATTCTCATTGCGCGTTGTACGTCCTGTAATGTACCTTCCTTTTTATCAGGTATCCTGTATTGAAGTACAAATGCTGTAAATCCCAAATTATTTAGCCATGCAGCTATTTCAGTTCCCTCAAGATCATAAGCAAGTATTTTGTATCCTCCTCCGGGACAAACGATTACCGCTGATCTGTTTCTTTTGGCTGCATCTGGAAGGAAAACTTCCATGGCCGGGTTTGTCACCTCGGAATACCTGAGTACATTATCCTTCCTGGAGGCATCAACGGATGGTGTTTGTTTTTCCTTCGGCTCTCCCGGCACTTTACCTGGCCAGAGATAAATGAGTTCATTTTTCTGAGAAAACGCACTCACTGATAAGAAAATCAAAATGAAAATTACATAGATATTTTTCATAGATTAATTGGTTTAGAGTATAAATTTTAATCTACTATTTCAGCATTGTCGAATTTCTGATTCTGAAAATGGAATTTGCTTGTCCTTACTTTGCTTGCTCCCTTACTGCCAAAGAAACCCCATCCTCCACTTCCGAGTAGAAACCCAAGGGCATAAAGGCCTCCGTTATTATTCTGGGCATACATTGTAATCTTATCATTAAACAACATACCTATAAAATCAAAAGGAGCGATAAATCCGTGCCATAAGCCCCCTAAGAATCCATATGTATGTCCGGTCAGGCATTGCTTAACAGCTTCATTATTAGCACATCCTGAAAGAGTGATTAAAAGGATGAGAAAAATCGTGAAAAGGATGTTTCTTGTTGAGATGAAAGTTTTCATTTTATTGCAAATTAAGTTAAATAGTCCAATGTAAAAATAGATCAGAATAGGGTGAGGTCAACGGCCTTACCAGAGTATTTTCTTTCATGATCAAGCAGCCATTTCTTCCTTCTGAGACCTCCGCCATATCCTGTCAGACGACCGTCAGAACCAATTACCCTGTGACATGGTATTACGATAGCTATCCTGTTCATGCCATTTGCATTGGCAACAGCCTTAATGGAATCGGGCATGTTAAGTGCCATTGCCTGTTCCTGGTACGATCTTGTAGATCCGAACTGAATATTTTGCAATTCCTTCCAGACTGCCTGTTGAAATTCTGATCCGGGGGTAATAAGAGGTATGGAAAATTCTTTTCTGTGTCCGTCGAAATATTCTTTCAACTGTTTTTTGAGCATTTTGAGATGCCTGTTTTCTCCTTCTTCAAAAGTAGTTTTTAGTAGCTTTGCAAGATCCTTATATTCAGTTGGTAACATTCTTCTGTCATGGAACTCAAGAAGACATACACCTTCATCAGTTGCTCCTGCGACCATCTCTCCTAGAGGAGTTTCAATAATTATGGTATTGATCATTCAAATATTTATTTATCAAATCTCCCGGAGGTTGACTTGATATATTTCTTATTTCTGAATCTCAAGGCAGACCAGTCTTCATCAACAGTAACCAGACGGATACCATATAGACCAGAATCATTAAGTATTTTCCACCCATGGTCGCGATCGATATCAGAACTGTATATTTTAGATGTTTTCTTCGGATAACAGAACCATAATACTCCATCAGCTATAAGGTTATGAACGGTCATTGGCGCAAAATATTCAACTTCTGAGATGGTTTTTACAAAAATTATGATAAATCCATATGCATAACGCGGATCAATCTTCTGGTCAATAATCGCATCGCTTAAATCAGCAGAAATTGTATGTATGAACTTCTCCTCTGCATTTATGACTGATATCCTTTTTTGTCCCTTATAGTTAAGTTTATCTAACAGGTTTTTCATTTCGTCTCATGGATTTAAATGCTAATTTAACAAAAAATTGATAAATCAGTCAAAAGAAATTACCTTTGAAGCATCAACGAATGGGGTGCCTTATAACTGCAGGCTGAGATCATACCCTTAAACCTGATCCGGATAATGCCGGCGGAGGGAAAAGAGAGTATCATACAAATCAGCAAATTATAACAACCTCATATTCTTGATTTTAAAGTTTATTTACCATCATTGTTATGAGGAAACTGATTTGTCTTATAATATTTGCAGGATTGCAGGGTATTTCACACGCGATTGTATTTCAGGATAATGGCTCAGTAATAAAGGGTAAGGTGACTGATATCAGCAAAACTGCCTTGCCAGGTGCTACCATAACAATTGAAAACACTTCAGTTGGGACTCACACAGATTCAGAAGGCAACTATAATCTTTCCATCAGGAAGGACGTGGTATATAAGTTTCGGTTCTCCTTTATGGGGTATGAGTCGCAGATACACGAACTCAGACTTAACGGTGACACTGTTTTAAACATATCACTTTTATCAAAATCGTACATCACCGAGGAGGTTTTTGTTAATGCTACCAGGGCAGGTGAGCACACACCAATGTCATATTCATCAGTCACCAAAGAGGATATCTCAAAGGTTAATATTGCCCAGGACATTCCATATATTTTAGGTTATACACCATCGCTGGTTGTTTCTTCTGATGCTGGCACCGGGGTGGGTTATACAAACATCAACATAAGGGGAACCGATGTAAAAAGGATAAATGTGACAATCGATGGAGTACCGGTTAATGATGCTGAGTCTCATGGAGTGTGGTGGGTTGATCTGCCTGATCTGGCCTCGTCGGCTGATAATATTCAGATTCAAAGGGGAGTGGGGACCTCAACGAATGGGGCAGGTGCTTTTGGTGCTACAATAAACTTTCAATCAGCTGCACTTAACCGCGAGCCTTATGCAGAATTCAATTCATCTTACGGATCATATAACACTTCAAAAAACACTTTAAATTTTGGCACAGGTTTGATTAATAAACGGTTCGCTATTGATGGACGATTCTCAAAAATCTGGTCAGACGGATATATTGACAGGGCTTTCAGCGATCTGAAATCTTTTTATGTCTCCGGAACAATGTATGGGGAGTCAAGTATCTTAAAACTAATGATTTTTTCAGGAGTGGAACGTACTTACCAGGCCTGGGAAGGAGTTCCCAAAGATTCATTAAAAACAAACAGAACCTATAATCCTTATAATTATAAAAATGAAACGGATAATTACTGGCAGGACAATTACCAGCTTCATTATTCAAAAGAAATCACTTCCAATCTAAATTTGAATGTTGCTTTGCATTATACAAGAGGTAAGGGGTACTATGAAAACCTTATGACCAGCTCCAAATTCACATCATATAATCTGCCAAACGCAGTCTATAATTCAGATACTGTCACCACTTCTGATTTTATTACTCAAAGATGGTTGAAAAATGATTTCTATGGTTTCATATATTCTGTGAACTACAAAAAAAACAAAATTGATGCTGTTCTCGGAGGTGGCTGGAATCAATATCTTGGAAATCATTTTGGAGATATAGTCTGGGCTAAGATTGCAACATTTGACGGAGAATCCTATCAATGGTATCACGGAACCGGGAATAAAAAGGATTTAAATACATTTTTAAAGCTCAACTATTCCCTGACCAGTAAATTAAATCTGTTTGCTGATCTGCAATTCCGCAATATCAATTACTCTATTGCAGGTTTTGACGAAAACCTGAAAAATGTAACCCAGTATCACAAGTATAACTTTTTTAACCCTAAATCTGGACTTGTATTCAATTTCAATGAGAACCAAAAGATCTATGCCTCATTTGGAATTTCGCACAGAGAACCCGATCGCGGCAACTTTACTGATGCTGACCCCGGGAAGACGCCGGTTCCTGAAAAACTATTTGATTATGAAGCAGGCTATGAATTTCACAATTCCGGTTTCAGGATTAAAGCCAATTTGTATTATATGAATTATCTCGATCAGTTAATTTTAACCGGAAAGATAAATGAAGTTGGCGCTACCATATTGACTAATGTGCCAAAAAGTTACAGACAGGGAATTGAAATTGAGACAGAAATCAGGATCCTGGAAAATCTTAACTGGTATGAAAACATAACAATGAGCAGAAATATTATTCCTGTTTTTACCGATTATACTGATAACTGGGATACGTTTGGACAAGATATTGCGATATTGAAAAATAAGGATATCTCGTTCTCCCCCTCAATAATAGCAAGTTCAGTTATGGATTATCAGCCATTTAAGAATTTTCATCTGAGTCTTAACAGCAAGTACGTCGGGAACCAATATATTGATAACACCCAGAGCAGAGAAAGAATGTTGAATGCATATATGGTTCATAATGTTTCATGCATCTATTTGATTGAAAATAAGATCTTCAAAACACTTACGTGCCAGTTTGTAATAAATAATCTATTCGATAAGAAATATGAAACTAATGCCTGGGTATATAAATACATAGAAGGAGCTTCCCTGCATGTTATGGACGGATATTTTCCTCAGGCTGGTATCAATTATATGTTCAAGATTGGTGTAAAATTCTGATATTAATCTATCGCTATGGTAATGAATTGGATATCGGATAATTATATAGAAATATTTGGAGCTGTAACAGGAATTATTTATGTCTTTCTTGAAATCAGGCAAACAATCTGGTTATGGCCTGTAGGAATTCTGACATCTGCTGTTTATATCTGGATTTTTTTTACGAGTAAGATATATGCTGATATGAGTCTTCAGGTTTATTATCTGACGATAAGCATCCTGGGATGGTACTGGTGGACAAGGGGCTCAGTGCACAGGGCAAAAGGCACAGGGCAAAAGGAAGAAGGGGAGAAAGGGAGAAAGGGAGGAAGGGAGAATGGTGAATTACATGTAACCCGGTTAAAATTTAGAACAGCTTTAATTCTCGCTGGTATTTTTGTTCTGTTGTATACTCTGATGTGGTTTGTTCTTACAAGGTTGACTGACTCACCGGTTCCGGTAAGAGATTCTTTTATTACCTCTTTATCAATAGTTGCTACCTGGATGTTGGCCCGTAAAATTTATGAACACTGGTACTTATGGATTGTTGTAAATTTTGTGTCGGCAGTTCTTTTTCTGACACGTGGACTCTATCCAACGGTTATTTTGTATATTGTATATGGAATAATGTCGTTTGCAGGGCTGGTTGCCTGGAAAAAAACTTTACCACATCAAAATAAACACAAAGATGAACGAGATCCCGCTTGAATCTTATACTGTAATAGTTGCTGACGGCGCCTTTCCTCAACATGTTATCCCTCTAGGGTATCTGAAGAATGCAAAACGAATAATCTGTTGTGACGGAAGTGTCCAAAATCTTATAGTTGCCGGAATGCAACCAGACGCTATCATTGGAGATCTTGATTCCCTAAGTTATGAGCTTGCAAACCGGTTTGCTGATCGTATTTTTCTTGATGAAAATCAGGATACCAATGATCTGACAAAAGCCGTAATGTGGTGCATTGAGATCGGATATAGAGATATTGTTATAGTAGGGGGAACAGGGAAAAGAGAGGATCATACAATTGGTAATATCTCACTCCTGGCAGATTATATAGGTAATGTTAATGTAATTATGGTAACTGATACCGGAATTTTTAGACCGTTATTAAAAAGTTCTGAAATATTGTCTTTCTCCGGGCAACAGGTTTCAATTTTTTCAATAGATCCGGAAACAGAAGTAACGTCATATGGATTAAAGTATTCACTTAGTAAGACAAAATTGACAAACTGGTGGTTTGCGACATTAAATGAATCGCTCGGAGACAGATTTTCACTTGATTTTAGTGGCAGGTTGATTGTATACCTGAAATTTCGGTAGACTTAACTATAATATTTTCAACTCTTTTACCAGGTAAATAAGCTGAACACGGCTCTTTACATTGGTTTTAGTATAGATCCTATGAGTATGGTCTTTAACTGTCTGCAGACTTATAAAGAGTTTTTCGGAAATTTCCTTATTACTTAAGCCATTGCATATTTCACGTACTATATCAGTTTCGCGGGGAGACACTTCGAATTTTTTACAGAACTCTTCAAATGAAAGGTCCTTTACAGGTTCAGTAGAAAAGATTGTGAGAAGTGTTCCATAATTCAGATATATCGGAAGAAATGTGTTTCCAGCAAAGAATGTAAAAATAAAGATGATAGCAATATATGGCTGCGATGCATAAAACAAAAGTGGTACACACTGTAAGATCATTACCAGGAGAATTCCCAATGAAATTCTAATCCGGTCGTAATCGTGGATTTTCGAGCTCCCTTTTGGGGGGAATGCAATAATTAAAGAAGAAACGAGTGAATATAGAAAGTTCATTGAGATGAAGTAATACTTTATTAGCGCCACAGGTTTTAAGGTACTTGTTTTTGCAATTAAATACCCAACAATAACAATTACAGAGAAATTAAGTAACAGGAACCAGAATACAAACCAGTTACTATTCTTTTTTCCTGAAATTCCTAGAGAAAACTGGAGAAGCATTAGCCATGCAAAAACAAGAAAGGGCAATCCAAGTAACATCGCAATATCGGAGAATCTTGAAAGTAATTCCGGAGAGATATATGTTGATAGAAAAGCTTTAATCACTACTTGTCCCCATATCCCGTAGAATCCGAACGTAAATATAAAAACCTGAAAATAAAGCAAGGTTGACAACATTTCCTGCCGGTATAAATTCCTCAGTTTTGATGAGAGGACTACACCGCCGGCAGCCAGAGCGACAGATAAAATAAAAATTAAATATCCAAGCCAATTCAACATTTTATAAAGGTATGAAGTTCCTGCAAATCCGAAAGACTAAAAATAGCCACTACCAAAGTATTGTGATACATACTTAAGTAGGAAAATTTAAAATCACTACTAATGTATGAAGTCTGGAAATTTAAAGCAACCTACATTTGTTTCAGAGAAAGACAAACGATTTTTAATTTAACAATTGTAAATATGGAAACAAATAATGAATACAAACTAGTCCCTGATTTTGGATATTGTTTCGGAACAGGATGGAGGGTTATGATGGATAATTTTCTCCGGTTATTTCTGGTAGTTATTATTTTGGCCATAATAACAGCGCCTTTTAAAATGTTTAACTACCATTTTGATCTGTCTGATTTTCACAGAAGCCCGTGGAATTGGGGAAACGATTTTGGGCATAATCTTTTCAGATTTGGGACATTTGGAATATTTGCAGCTTTTTTCGGATTACTGGCGATGCTTTATGCATTTCTGGTTGCTCCAATATTTGAATATGGAGGAAACATGATTTTTGTACAGGCGGTAAGAAAGATAAAACCTGATTTTGAGTACCTGATCAAAGGATTTATGGAGAACTATCTTCATATAATACTTGCAAACCTGTTGGTGTTTGCCCTTGTTGTCCTCGGACTATTTGCTCTCATTATTCCGGGCATAATTATTGGATGCCGGCTTGCCTTTGTATCTTATATTGTGATGGACAAAAAGCTAGATCCGATTGAGGCCGTTGAGTTAAGCTGGAAACTTACTCGTGGTCATGGATGGCAGATCTTTCTAATGGGTTTTGTCTCTATTTTCATATTTATCTTCGGACTTTTATTGTTAATTGTTGGAGTCTTTCCGGCACTTATATGGATATGCAGCTCATTTGCAGCCCTTTATGAATCAATACTCAGAGATAAAGAACCAAAAGTTGAAACGGTGACGGTATAATTGATAGAACTTATATTCATCATAACCCCTGAATCAGGCTGTCAAAAAAAATGACAGCCTTTTTAATTTCAGGTTGTCGATAGATACAGTTGTAATAGGTTTTTTAAAAAGTAAAAGCATTCATAAGGATAAAAAATCCCCTTTTTAGGGGATATGTGTCAGATAAATTGGTCGTTAATTTACATCTCGTTAATTAACTCGTTAGTATATCGTTACCAATAGTCAAAAAGAAATATTAATCCTTAAAAAAAAGCCTATGTACAGCGGTTTTATCTTAATTGTTTATTAATTTTAGGTTTGGTCGTTTGCCTATTGCTTACAGACTAACCTAAATAATTTGATAGAGCCTCTCAAATTTACGTCATTAAGAAGAAAACCGATATTCAAATTCTATATCTGCTAATAATTTATTAACCAAATCAGCAAATAATATGAAATCAATACCGGCATTGTGGACTGCAAATGCCGCCGGAGAAATCAATACATTGAATATTGCACCAGGGAAATGGCTCAACCTGAATAGTACAGATGGAAATTATTTTCTTTTGAAAAGTATTGATTTTCCCAAGAATTTCATCATAGAATTTGATATTGTCCCTAAAAAAACCGGAGGTCGTATTGCTGCCGGTCTTATATTGTATGGAGAAGAGAAATCTAAGGAAATGGATAATAGCCCTCATCCTGGTAATAGTGGTATAATTATCTCAATTGAAAAAGAACGTTGGAATACTATGGGATACAAAACAAGCGAAAATACTGCAATTACCGGATCATCAACAGTAAATCCAGTCGAAGTGGAAAAAGTGAATCATGTCATTATCTGGGTACAGAACAGAAGATTTCGCATTATCACAAACAGGCAAAAGTATTGGATATGCCAACTAGTGTTTTTGAAGGAACAAAGTTTAATCGCTTATGTTTCAGATTATCCAGAGGTGCTTCCTGCGGTTCTTACATTTCCAACTTAAGAATTACAAGTGCTGCACCTGATATGCGCAGCAAGCTGCTTACGGAAGGGAAACTGATTTCTTATGGCATATATTTCGATGTGAACAAAGACGTAGTAAAACCGGAATCATATGGTACCCTTAAGGGAATCGCTGATGTACTGAACGAAAATCCTGATGTAAAAGTTAAAATCGTCGGACATACCGACAGCGACGGAGCTGATGCTGCTAATCTTGATCTTTCGAAGCGTCGGGGTGGGGCGGTAAAATCTGAACTTGTTAAGAGTTTTGGCATCGATACTTCACGACTGGAGGCTGACGGTATGGGTGAAACCCAACCTGTTGCACCTAACGACACCCCTTCCAATAAAGCCTTGAACAGAAGGGTTGAACTTATTAAGCTGTAACATTATAATGAATGGATAATAAATTATTTTTAAAATCAAAACCCATGAAAAATCTTTTATCCGCAATTCTCTTCGCAGTTTGTATTTCCCTGGTATCGTCATGTGGTAATCAAACAGCTAATTCTAAGTCATCAAGCCAGTCAAATTCGGAACAGGCAGTTAAGAAAGAATCGGGAAAGAAGAGCCCGATTGGAACTTACAGCGCTGTCGAAAACGGTAAACCGATGCAGTTTGTACTCAGAGAAGATGGTACCGGTTTTGAAAACTACCAGGGTACAGAAAATCGTCCGTTTAAATGGAAATCAAAAGTAGAGGGGATCTTCTTCACTTATGACGGAAAAACACAGGAATGGCAATTACCGGTCGATATTGAAAAAGGTGAAATAGCTTATGGATCTCTCTTATATAAGAAAGAATAGCCGAATATTATAAGCTTTTTAAATCTGCTATTATGAATTTTCACTTCACATTTTATAAGAACAATTCTGCTAAAATCAGGGTGTTTTTTAAAACTTGTCTTTTATTCTTTGTATTGTGTTTTACAGTGCCTTTTTACATGACCGGACAGGTTAAAACCACAACCGTCACGTCGAAAACAATTAAGACTGTACCGACAACTGTTACTACAAAAGAGATGATTATGATTTATTATACTGATGCAACATGTAAATTCAGTGTGACCGGAATGAATTTCCCTGAATGCGGTGTTTGTTATTTCTTTACCACACACCTTCCGCTGAATCGGGAAAAGAAAACAAAAACAACACCTGAGAAGGGTGGTAAGAACCCAGGTTACTAGGCAAGGACCAT
>Ga0208079_1001274_pt1 | contig 13299 bp, 8 predicted proteins | sample NGESurdeep092012_5_FD_184474 | JGI IMG/M metagenome (GOLD analysis project Ga0208079, IMG submission 184474) | Arctic peat soil microbial communities from Barrow, Alaska - NGEE Surface sample 210-2 deep-092012 (SPAdes) | ecosystem: Environmental > Terrestrial > Soil > Wetlands > Peat ... | reverse complement strand
CCGTGTCGATGCCGGCATCGACCACGAAGACCGTACAACCGGTGACCTTGACCCCGTACGCGAGCGTGTCGCGCACGGCATGCGCGCCGGGGAACGCGGGCAGCAGCGCCGGATGCGTGTTGATGAAGCGATCGCCGAAGTGAGCCAGGAACGCCGCGCCGACGAGCTTCATGAAGCCGGCGGAGACGAGGAGATCGGGGTGGTACGAGTCCACGAGATCTGCCAGTCCGACATCCCAGGCGACGCGGTCGTCGCCCTTGCCCAGCGGGTGGACGAAGGTCGGTACGCCAGCGGCTCGAGCACGTTCGAGCCCGTACGCACCTGCCCTGTCGGAGCCGACGGCCACGATCTCAGCGTCCAGAGTCCCAGCCGCCACAGCGTCGAGCACGGCCTGCAGAAGCGTGCCGGATCCGGACAGCAGGACGACCACACGGAGGGGTCGGGGCTTCGGCACGGCCCTACCCTACCGGCGCGGTCTCCTCGTCAGGACCTCCACCCGTCGCGGCCTCGGCGTCGTCGATGCGGCCGTCCGAGCCGCCCGTCGCGGCGATCCACTTCGTACGGCCGGAGCGCGACAGCAGGCCGATCACGAGCCCCGCGGCCATCCCCGAGATCCCCAGCAGCGAGCACGACATGACGAACAGCTCGAAGGGGCGCGGCCCCATTCCGACGAGGCGGGACATGCCGAGGTTGCCCCGCGAGACGACAGCCACCACCGTCACCGCGAGCCCAGCGACGACCCCGGAAAGCCCACCGATCAGCGAGGTCTCGTCGAACCGGGCGCGTCGCCGCGGCGCGACTGCCGTCCATGCCGCCATGATCCCCGCGGCCACACCGACGAGGAGCCACGCGACCAGGGTCCAGCGTCCACTGGGCTGCGTCGGTACGGCACCGAAGACCGGTACGGCCGGCAGCAGGCCCAGCTGCGTCATCGTTGGCGAGATCACGGACCCGTCTCCCAAACTGATGCCCGCGCCGATCACCCACGAGGCACCCCACAGCACGAGGTTCGGCAGGTACGCGATCTCGCCGAGCATCAGGACCAAGCCGCCCGCCGGATCGGCCCCCAGCGAGGTCGACAGTTCAGTGATCCGGCCACGGCCCTGGTACAGCGCGGCCAGGAGGGCGACGCTGCCGCCCACGACGACCGTCGCCACTCCCGCCCCGGCCGCCATCGGGACGCGCTTGGCCCACGAGGGCCAGGTGCGCATCGCGTCCCATCCGACGACCTTGGCCACGCTGACGAGGCTCGACAGACCTGCGAGGATGGCGGCACCGACGAGAGACTTGGCCACCTGAACCGGGGTGGTGAGCAGGAACGCGACGATGCCGACCGCCAGCACGTACGTCCCGGTGAACGACAGGACGAGCCGGACAAGAAGCCGTTGCCGCGTCTCCAGCGGCAGGTCGTCGGACTCGTGCGCGAGCACGGCCTGACGCGCCGCCACCCCGGACAGGCCCGACAGGATGAGGAGCAGGATCGCGGTCAGTCCCAACGGCATGAGCGTGATCGTGGTCGCGCCGATCACGGCGCCGGCACCGTGGCCGAGCAACCAGAACTCCGTCGACAGCTTGAGCCCGCCCGCGACAGACCGCGGCGGTCCGGTCAGCGAGGCGACGACGACGGGCGCGGCAACGATGATCCAGCCCGCCGCTGCGGCACCGACCGCGGCCAGCACCACGGCGAGGGGCCATGGAAGGGCTGGTGCACGCACCTCGACACCCTCGCTCTGGGTACCCAGACCCCGCACTTCGAGGCGACGCGTCTTGCCGCGTGCAGACGTCTGACGAGAGCGGGCCATCCCAGCATCCTCGCCTCGACTCGCGGCTCCTGGCAGATGGACACGCTGTAGCCCGGTAAAGTTGCGGGGTCAGGGGACGACGATGACAAGATCATGTGAACGCACGCCGACCGGGGGGAGGTGACATGGCCGACGAGGATGGCACGCAGGCCAGACGCGCAGCTGAGCCCGCCGACGATGCAGTTCCCTCGCGCCCGAAACGGTTCTTGACGCCCGACTGGGACGACTGGGACGCCTCCTCCTCAGACACCCCCAACACCGACACGGATGAGTCGACTCCCGTTCGCGGCGGTCGGTTCGCGGCCGATGCCGACAAGTCAGCTCCGCAGGGTCCTCAGACACCGATCGCCGTACAGGGCAGGTTCTCCGCCGACGCGGCCGCGATTCCCGCGTGGCCGGCTCAGTCTCCTGCGGCCAACACGTCCGACGCTTCGGCATGGCCCACCCCGACCCCTGTGGCCGACGAGCCTGCGCCAGCACCCACCGCGCCGCCCGGACGTGCCCGTCACGCCTGGGACGAGCAGGGCGCGATCGGATCGCCCGACACGACGCTGGAACAACCGGTCATCGAGCCGGAGCCTCCCCGCGCTGACCCGGCGGCACCGGCGGCACCGGCGGCACCGGCGGCACCGGCGGGAGCCTGGCACGCGATCCCTGTGGAGCCGGTTCCCGGAGCGTCCCGCGCCGCCCAGAGCCCGACACTGACCGAGAAGCGGCGTCGCGAGGCGCCTGCGCTCCCCACGACTCCTCCACCGAAGTCCCCGGAGGAGCGACGCGAGGCGTTGATCGCTCGCGAGCGCGCCACGCGTTCGGTGGCCCCAGGGTCCGTGCCCGCGGACGACTGGACCGATGCGCCGTTGCCCGCGTCGGCCGTGCCGCCTCCTGCGGTGGGACAAGCGCCGACGCCCATCGCCGTACAAGAGGGCGATGCGCCGCTCGGGCACCGTGCCTACACCCGCCCGGACGACGAGGACGAGGACACCGTCTGGCTGTCTCGCCGGCCCTCGTCGCGTGCGGCAGAGCCGGCTCCGGAAGCAGAACCGGCCCCAGCCGGCATTCCCACTCCGATCTCGGCCAACACCTCCGTGTCGTTGGTGCCGACCCCTGTCACACCTCCACCGGCCGCGGCGACTCCGTCGTTCGTCGCCCCACCCGTGACGCCCGCGCCCGGCGCCCTACTGCCTGCTACCACGACAGCGTTCGCCACCGCACCCGCCGAGGCCCCCGCGATTCCAACGGAGGCCGTCCCCGCACGCTCCGGCTCGTCGACCGGTCGCCGCCTCTGGCAGCGCCGCCCGATCCAGATCGGTGCCGCCGCGTTGGTGCTCGTCATCGCGATCGTGGCGAGCTTCTTGGTCTGGGTGAACCGGGACAAGCCCAGCGCCGCAGCGAGCAGCCAGACCGCCGCAGCGCTCGTCGAGCGGCTCGTCGCACCGAACCAGCTGAGCGGTGTCGGACCGGGCCAGTGGACCGAGCAGAAGACCGAGTCGACGGTGACCCAGGACTCTCCCGCACCGCTCTGCTTCGTGGCGTCGCCCGATCTGCCGACCCCGACGGCCCAGGCGCAGCGCAAGCTCAGTGCGACCGGCGCCTCGCTCCTCCACCGCATCACCAGTTACGGGACATCCGCCGAGGCCAGCCAGGTGTACGCGCAACGGCTCACCCAGCTGGGCCAGTGCAGCAACATCCCGGTCTACCTCACCACCGGCGCCGCCATCACGTCATTGGGTGACGACGCCGTCGGTGTCACGGCGGTGATCCAGGACCAAACGGCGCAGTACCACACGGTGATCCTGGTCCGTACCGGGTCGATGGTCCTCACGTACGACGTCGCGCAGGCGGGCGCTGCCGTCACGTACGAGAGCATCCTCGCGGTCGCCGCCACGACAGTGACGGCGGTGTGCGCGTCGGCGGGTGGCGGTTGCAGCGCGAACCCGGCAGCAAAGGTCGGCATGCCGCCGAACAGCGCTGTGCCTGGCTGGCTCACCGTCTCGGACCTCCCGCGCATCACGAGCGGCATGGGCCGCTGGAACGCCACGTCGCCGAAGACGACGGTGACCAGCGCGGGCAGCGCCTGCGAGAACCTGACGTTCGCCACCGTGGCCGGGCCGAACCAGCGGCGCCAACGCACGTACCTGCTCACCGAGGACAGCAAGGTCCCGAAGGACTTCGGCCTCGACGAGATCCTCCTCGACTTCGACACCCCGGACGCGGCCGCGGCCTTCGCGGCACAGCTCAAGACCTCGATCACCGCGTGCCCGAGCCGTACGGCCACGGCGAAGCTCGGCAACACGGCTGACATCACAGCGACGGGCGCGACCGGCCAGGCCGTGACTGGCTTCTGGCGCACACTCACCCAGTCCACGAACGTCACGACGACCTTCGTGTTCCGGGTCGGCGTGGCGACGGTCGGCACCCGCGTGATCTACCTGCTCGCCACCCCGTCCACGACGTTCGACTTCACCGACGCCGACTGGGCGGGAGTCACCGCCCGCGCCGGTCAGCGAGCCACGCAGGGCGGCTGATCCGGAACGCGCGACGGGCCGTACGGCCTAGTTGCGCGGCATCGATCGCATGATGTCGGCCATGAGCGCCGCCGCCCCGCTCGGCGTCTTTCCGACGCGTACACCGACGGCTTCGAGGGCGTTCTTCTTCGCCTCCGCCGTACCGGCCGAGCCGGACACGATGGCCCCGGCGTGGCCCATGGTGCGACCCTCAGGGGCGGTGAAGCCCGCGACGTAGCCGACGACAGGCTTGGTGACGTTCGACGCGATGAACTCGGCAGCACGCTCCTCGGCGTCGCCACCGATCTCGCCGATCATCATGATCGCCTGGGTCTCGGGATCGGCCTCGAACTCGCGCAGGCAGTCGATGTGGGTCGTACCGATGATCGGGTCACCGCCGATGCCGACGGCGGTCGAGAAGCCGAACTCACCCAACTCGTACATCATCTGGTAGGTCAGCGTCCCCGACTTCGACACCAGCCCGATACGGCCGCGCCCGGCGATGTTGGCGGGGATGATGCCCGCGTTGGAGCGCCCTGGCGAGATCAGCCCCGGACAGTTCGGCCCGATGATGCGCGTGCCACCGCTCTTCTGAGCGGCGCTGAAGAACTCGGCGGTGTCGCGGACGGGGATGCCTTCGGTGATGCACACCACGAGCGGCACGCCAGCATCGATCGCCTCCATCACCGCAGCCCTGGCGTACGGGGCCGGCACGAACACGACGCTCACATCGGCACCGGTCGCGGCGACCGCCTCGTGGACCGAGTCGAACACCGGTACGGGGTCCTCCTCGAACCGCACGGACTGACCCCCCTTGCCGGGGGTGACTCCCCCGACGACGCGGGTTCCGGACATGATCATCCGCTGCGTGTGCTTGCGCCCCTCCGCCCCTGTCATGCCTTGGACGACGACCTTGGAGGTGTAGTCGAGAAAGATAGCCATGCGAAAGTACCCCTCTACCTGGCCGCGGCCAGCTCGGCGGCAGCCCTCGCCGCGTCGTCCATCGTGTCCACCACTGTGACCAGCGGGTGATTCGCGTCGGCGAGAATCAGCCGGCCCTGCTCCACGGCGTTGCCGTCGAGTCGGACAACGATCGGCTTGGTCTCCCTGTCCCCCAGCATCTTCAGTGCCTGGACGATGCCGCGCGCGACCTCGCTGCAGGCCGTGATCCCGCCGAAGACGTTGACGAAGACCGACTTCACCTGCTCGTCCGAGAGGATGATGTCGAGCCCATCGGCCATGACCTGCGCCGAAGCGCCGCCCCCGATGTCGAGGAAGTTCGCCGGTCGCGGAGAGCCTGGAAGGTCCGCGCCTGCGTACGCGACGACGTCGAGCGTGCTCATCACGAGGCCGGCACCGTTGCCGATGACGCCGACAGATCCGTCGAGCTTGACGTAGTTGAGGTTCTTCTCGCGTGCGCGCGCCTCCAGAGGGTCGCCGTCGGCGGCCTCGTGGTACGCCGCGTGCTCGGGGTGACGGAAGTCGGCGTTGTCGTCGAGGGTCACCTTGCCGTCGAGCGCGATGATGCGGCCGCTTCCGCTCCGTACGAGCGGGTTCACCTCGACCAGCGTGGCGTCCTCGTCGTGGAAGACCTTGCCCAGCAGTACGAGGACGTTGACGAGCTGGTCGTGATCCGCCTCGTCGAACCCGGCAGCCTGCACGATCTCGCGCGCCGCCGCCTCGTCGAGTCCCACGAGGGGATCGATCTTCTGGCGGTACAGGGCCTCTGGTCGTTCCTCGGCCAGCTGTTCGATCTCGACGCCGCCCTCACGGGAGCACAGAGCGAGGTAGCTCCGCTCACCGCGATCGACCAGCAGCGAGAAGTAGTACTCCTGGTCGATGTCGGCGCCCTCGGCGACCATGACCCGCCGCACCGTGTGGCCCTTGATGTCCATGCCCAGGATCTCGCGCGCACGGTCGACGGCCTCCTGGGGAGACCGGGCGAGCTTCACACCGCCAGCCTTACCGCGGCCGCCGGTCTTCACCTGTGCCTTGACGGCGACCACGCCGACATCGAGCTCTTCGGCGATCGCGCCGGCGGCGAACGGCCCCGTCGCCGTCTTCGCGCGCAGGACGGGAACGCCGTGCAGCTCGAACAGATCCCTGGCCTGGAACTCGTACAGGTCCACGTCGCTTCCCCTTCATCGCGTGTCGGTGAAAAAGAGACTAGTGGGCTGCGGTAGCCGCGGGGGACCTACGATTCGGGACCGGCGCGTCGCACTCTCGTACCGAGGTTTCAACGGCCTCGGTTCTCAGGAAGCAGACAGGCAATTCCCGAGTTTCTGAGAAAATTGCCCCAAACCTGAGAGAAGTGTTAGTGTCGCTTCACACAAGGAGATCTGACCGCTCGAGGCGCCTACCCTGACGGTCTTATGTATTCGGCTTTGGGAGTTGGTTCGGTGTCACAAGGAGCCCGTCGGGTGGCTGCGCGTCGCGCTGCCGATGACGATGCGTTGCTCGCCGAGTTCGATCTGCTAGAGGATGAAGGCGACAAGATTTCCGTCGCCGCCCTCGTGAAGCAAGGCGTGACGGCCGTGCTCGTGGCCTGCATCGGCCTCTTCGTCGTAGGCGCAGTCAGCGCAGCCTCAGCCCCGTACTCCACGGCGGTGACCACCGACGGTGCCGCGATCTCGGGATCCGCTGACGTGACCCGCGCGCAGCCCAGCACGACCACGGATCAGACCGACACCACGAGCGTCGCCGCAGCCGACACCACCGGCACCGACGCCGACCTGAGTCGCAGCGCCGTACGGTCGGAGCTCACCAACGCTGTCGCCGCCCAGCAGGAGTCGGCCCGCGGCGTGGCACTCTCCGACACGGCAGCGCAGGTCTCCGAAGCCGCACAGACATCAGCCGCCGACCAGCGCGCGGCAACTCTCAGCTCCACGAACACAGCGATCACGACCGAGGCACAGCGCGTCGCCGACGCCGCCGCCCAGGCCGCGGCCGAGAAGAAGCTCGGCACACTCGTGTCTTCGTCCAGCAAGCAGCCTGCGGTGATCGATCCCTCGATCCTGGCGGCCCTCGCCACGATCGATGCCTCGGCCCCGTGGGTCTCGCCCATCGCTCCCGGCTCGTACGTGCGTGGTGCGGTCTTCGGTGAGTACGGCGTCTGGTCCCGCTACCACACGGGCGTCGACCTCGAAGCTGCGTACGGCACCCCGATCCGCGCAGCCGGCTCCGGAGTCGTGCTGGCGTCTGATGGCGGCGGCTGGGCCGGCACCCACGTGGTGATCATGCAGGCCGACGGCAGCCGCACCCTGTACGCGCACATGTCGGCCAAGGTCGTCCAGCCGGGCACCGTCGTCAGGGCCGGCCAGCTCATCGGCTACGTCGGCATGACCGGTCGCGCATTCGGCTACCACTGCCACTTCGAGTACTACCCGCCGAGCGCGACCGTCGGCGACCCGTACACAGCGCTCGACCCGCTCCCGTTCCTGCTCAAGCACGGCGTCACTATCTGACCCGCGGGAAACCCGCTGGGCCGCTCCCACAGGGCGCCCCTAGTCTCACCACCATGATCGGCACGGTTCTTGTCCTCGGTGGCGGCGGCTTCTCAGTCCTCGACGAGGCGTCGCCAATCGACGACTACCTCCTGCGGCTGACCGGCAAGGACGATTCGAAAGTGTGCTTCGTGCCGACGGCCAGCGGCGACGCCGACCCGTACATCGAGCGCTTCCTCAACGCGTTCCAGGACCGGGCGCAGACATCAGTCCTTTCCCTGTTCTGCCACGACCCCTGGGGCTACGCCGATCCGACGATGCTGCTCACCCAAGACATCGTGTACGTGGGTGGTGGATCCACTGCGAACCTTCTCGCCGTCTGGCGGCTGCACGGGCTGCCAGACATCCTGCAGGCCGCGGCTGCGAACGGCACGATCCTCGCCGGCATCAGCGCGGGCATGAACTGCTGGTTCGACGCATCGTCGACCGACTCGTACGGGTCGCTCGCACCTCTCCTCGACGGCCTCGGCTTCCTGCCCGGCAGCGCGTGCCCGCACTACCTCGAGGAGCCGGAAAGGCGCGACAACTACCTCGGGTGGGTCGCCTCGGGTGCTTTGCCGAGCGGCTACGCCGTCGACCAGCACACCGCGCTCCTGTTCCGAGACGGCCGCTTCGTCGAGGCGGTCTCGGAGCTGGGGGACCACCCCGCGTACCGCGTAGAGCGCGGACCGAGCGGCGCGGTAGAAACCGAGTTGCCGGTACGCCTGCTCGCGTCCTAGAGCTTCTCCAGGGGGGCGACCTTGAGCGCTAGGCGCTTGACGCCGAAGGACCCGAAGTCGACGTCGGCTTTCGAGTCGATGCCGAAGCCGGAGACCGTGAGGACCGTACCCAGCCCGAACGACGTGTGCAGCACCTTGTCGCCAGGGGCCAGGGCCGGGATCGCGCGCGGCGCCGTCGAGCGGTTGAAGCCGAGCTGTACGCCGCCGCGGGTGATGGTGCCACCCTGCCCGTACCTCTCACTCCGCGAGGGCTGGCTCTGGTAGCCGCCGAGGCTGGGTCCGAGCCGGCGCCAGTCGAACAGGTGGGCGGGGATCTCGTCGAGGAACCGGCTGGGCGGGTTCGACTTGGGGCTGCCGAACGCGACGCGGACCATCGACCGCGTGAGGTAGAGGTTCCTGCGCGACCGGGTGATCCCGACGTACGCGAGGCGGCGCTCCTCTTCCAGCTCGCTGGGGTCGTTCATCGCGCGCTCGTGGGGGAAGACGCCGTCCTCCATGCCGGTGAGGAACACCGTGTCGAACTCGAGCCCCTTCGCGGTGTGCAACGTCATCAGGGTGACGACGCCCGTGCCCTCGTCCGGAATCTGGTCGGAGTCTGCGACGAGAGCGATCCTCTCGAGGAACGCGGGCAGGGAGTCGTCCGGCTCGGGCGCGCCCACGAGCTCCTCGCCCTGTTCGTCGCCGACGGTCACGTCCACCGCGTTCGCCAACGCCACGAACTCGGCAGCGACGTTCACGAGCTCGTTGAGGTTCTCGATCCTGGTCGCATCCTGCGGGTCGGTCGAGGCGGCCAGGGCGTCGATGATCCCCGAGTCGAACAGGATGCTCTTGAGCACCTCGTCGGCCGGCGCACCCTTGGCGACGAGGTCGCGGTGCCGCGCCATCATCGTCGAGAAGGCCGTCAACTGCGTCACCGCGCGGTTCTGCAGCCCGTTGATCTCTCCTGCCCGATCCAGCGCCTCGCCGAACGGGATCCGCCGCGAGATGGCGAACTCCTCGACAGCCGCCTCCGTGGTGTCTCCGATGCCACGTTTGGGCTCGTTGAGGATGCGTCGTACGGAGACGTCGTCGGCCTGGTTGGCGATCGCGCGCAGGTAGGCGATCGCGTCACGGATCTCCTTGCGCTCGTAGAAGCGGACACCGCCGACCACCCGGTAGGGCAGGCCGACCCGGATGAACACCTCCTCGAACGACCGCGACTGTGCGTTCGTCCGGTAGAAGACGGCCGTGTCGCCGTACGTCGCGGTGCCCGCGTCAGCCAGCCTGTCGATCTCCGACGCGACGAACTGGGCCTCGGCCTGATCCGTGTCGGCGACGTAGCCGACGAGCAGCGGCCCGTCACCGGCTTCGGACCACAGCCGCTTGGCTGGACGGTTCGGGTTGCGCGAGATGACGGCGTTCGCGGCGCTGAGCACGTTGCCCGTCGAGCGGTAGTTCTGCTCCAGCAGGATGGTGCGCGCTCCTGGGAAGTCCTTCTCGAAGTCCAGGATGTTGCGGATGGTCGCCCCGCGGAACGCATAGATCGACTGGTCCGAGTCGCCCACGACCATGAGCTCCGCGGGCTCGACGCTCACCGCCTCGCCGCCGTCCGCGACCTGGCCGCACAGCTCGCGCACGAGCACGTACTGCGCGTGGTTCGTGTCCTGGTACTCGTCGACCAGCACGTGCCGGAACCGCCGCCGATAGGCCTCGCGGATGTGGGGGAACGCCTGGAACAGGTTGACGGTCGTCATGATGAGGTCGTCGAAGTCCAGTGCCTGCGCCGCGGCGAGGCGCCGCTGGTACGTCGCGTACGCCTGCGCGTACGCCTCCTGCACCGGACCGACCGCGTTCTTCTTGGCGGTCTCGTGGTCGATGAGGTCGTTCTTCTGATCGGAGACCCAGTTGAGCAATGCTCGCGGCGGGAAGCGCTTGGGATCGATGTTCAGCTCGTTCGCAACCATCGTCATGAGCCGCTTCGAGTCGGTGTCGTCGTAGATCGAGAACGTGCGTTTGAGCCCGAAGTTGTCGATCTCCTGGCGCAGGATCCGTACGCACGCCGAGTGGAACGTCGACACCCACATCAGCTTGGCCCGTCCACCGACGAGCTCACCGACCCGGGACCGCATCTCGGCGGCCGCCTTGTTCGTGAACGTGATCGCGAGGATCGAGCCGGGATGGACGTTGCGCTCCGCGACCAGATGCGCGATTCGGCGCGTCAGCACTCGCGTCTTGCCTGACCCCGCACCGGCGACGACGAGGACCGGCGAGCCCTCGTGCAGCACCGCCTCGCGCTGCGGCGGGTTCAGCCCCTTCAACAAGTCGATGCTCCGACGGGACTTCTGCGGGCGCTCCGGGGCCGGGCCAGGCTCGTCGGCAGGCACGATCGCCGGCTTCGACGCGGGAACCACGGGCGCGTCGTCGAAGCTGAACAGATCGGGAAACAGTGAATCGGTCATCGCGCCTCGCACTCTACTGGCGCCCTGTGACGCCCCAGCACTCCGCAAGGGCCGAGGACCCACCGCCCCCCGCTAGGCTGACAGCATGGGTGAGCGGGGACAGCTGGGGCGGCTTGCCGTCGGGCTCGCGACCCTGGCGTTCGGGGTTGAGGCGGCTGTGGTGGGCGGCATCTATGCGGCTCGGTACAGCGGGCGCAAGCACCGTCCTGCCGCGACCTTCCCTGTGTTGGCGCCCGTCGAGGCGGACGCGGCCGGCGATGACATCACCGTCTACACGTACGGCGCGGACCTGTACGCGGACATGCTGGCGGCGATCTCGGGCGCGCAGGAGGTCATCTACTTCGAGACGTTCATCTGGAAGGGCGACGAGGTCGGGCAGAAGTTCAAGGACGCGCTGATCGCCACGGCGGAGCGTGGCGTGAAGGTCTACATCACGTACGACACGTTCGCGAACCTCGTCGTACGGCCCGCGTTCTTCCAGTTCCCGCCCTCAGTGGTGGTGCGCCGGCACCCGCTGTTCGGCGGCGGCGGCCTGCACATGCTCGACCCCCGGAACGCCGGGCGCGACCACCGCAAGATCCTCGTCATCGACCACACCATGGGCTTCGTCGGGGGCTACAACATCGGCGCCCTGTACGAGCGGTACTGGCGCGACACGCACGTCGGTCTCCGTGGTCAGGTGGTCGCCGACCTGGACTTCTCCTTCGTCGACCACTGGAACTCGGGGCCCGGCGGGTACCGCCCCCTGCTGCCGGTCCCGGCACGAGCGTGGGAGCCGCGGGTCACGATCCATCGGAACCTGCCGCGCTACATGGTCTACCCGATCCGCAACATGTACCTCGAAGCGATCGATCGGGCGACGAGCCACGTGATGCTCACGCATGCGTACTTCATCCCCGACGCCGATCTCACCCGATCGCTGCTCAACGCCGCCGAGCGCGGCGTGGAGGTCTCGATCATCGTGCCGAACGAGTCGAACCACGTTCTGGCGGACTGGATGAGCCGCGGCTGCTACGACGACCTGCTGGCCGGGGGTGTGAAGCTCTACCTCTACCAGAACGCCATGATTCACTCGAAGACCGCCACGATCGACGGCGTCTGGTCCACGGTCGGCACGGCCAACCTGGACCGCATGAGTCTCGCCGGCAACTACGAGATCAACGTCGAGATGTTCTCTCCCGAGGTCGCGCACACTCTGGAGCGGGTGTTCGCCAACGATCTCCAGAACTGCGTCGAGCTGACCGAGCAGCGCTGGCGCACCCGGTCGCTCGTTGCCCGCCTCACGGAGCGGACGATCGCACCGTTCCGCTCACTGGTCTGACGGCCAGTGAGGTACTGATCCCATGCCGCGCAGCCCCAACCCTCTTCTGAAGAGCCTCGTGGGGTTGAAGGGCAACGGTCGGGCCTGCGTCTACACCGAGCCCATGTGGGGCCTGTCGATGATGCTCGTCCTCCCGTACGCGTCGGTCTTCATGCTCGCTCTGGGCGTCAAGGACGAGCAGATCGGTCTCCTGGCAACCATCTCGATGCTGTCTCAAATGGTGTTCGGCCTGCTCAGCGGCGTGATCACCGACAAGCTCGGACGGCGCTTCACCACGGCGGCGTTCGATGTCGTCGCGTGGGTGGTCCCGTGCGCGATCTGGGCGTTCGCGCAGAACTTCTGGGCGTTCCTCATCGCGTCGCTGATCAACGGCGCCTGGCAGGTGACTCAGAACTCATGGGACTGCCTGTTGGTGGAGGACGTCGACCGCAGCGAGATCACGAAGCTGTACTCGCTCATCAAGGTGGCCGCCGAGTTCTCCGCCCTCTTCGCGCCGATCGCGGCCCTGCTGGTGTCGAGCCTCGGCCTCGTGCCGGCGGTCAGGATCCTCTACATCAACGCGTTCTTCATCATGGCCGTCAAGATCGTCATCCTGTGGAAGGCGACGACGGAGACCGGGACTGGGCGGCTTCGGCAGGACCAGACCCGCGGGGTGAGCATGTGGCGGCTCCTCGCGGAGTACCGCCGCGTCGTGGGGCTCGTCCTCCGGTCCAAGGGGACCATCTTCGCCCTCACCATCTCCGCGATCGTCGGCGCGGTGGCGCTGGTGAACGCGACGTTCTGGCAGCTGGCGATCAGTCAGCGTCTGGGTGTCCCCGACCCACTGCTGCCGTTCTTCCCGATGGTCCGCTCGCTCCTGTCCGTGGTGTTCTTCTTCACGGTGATCCCCTTCCTCACCCACGCGAAGCACCTGAAGAATCCGACGCTGTGGGGGTTTGCCAGCTACCTGGGAGGACAGCTGCTCCTGGTCCTCATCCCAGCATCGGTCAGCGGTCCGCGAGCGTCCACCTAC
>Ga0208079_1001271_pt1 | contig 13318 bp, 11 predicted proteins | sample NGESurdeep092012_5_FD_184474 | JGI IMG/M metagenome (GOLD analysis project Ga0208079, IMG submission 184474) | Arctic peat soil microbial communities from Barrow, Alaska - NGEE Surface sample 210-2 deep-092012 (SPAdes) | ecosystem: Environmental > Terrestrial > Soil > Wetlands > Peat ... | reverse complement strand
CGTCTTCGAGGTCGATCATTGCTTCGTATTGCTCGACGAGCTCGGCTGGCACAATCGCGGCGGCGCGCTGTTGATTGCGGCCACGGGTGACGTAGGTAATCTCACCACCGAATGCAGCCCGGTTCACTGCGTCGGAGAAGTGATCCCTCGCCTGGCTGACGGAAAGTTCGGTCAAATCTGTGCTCATGCCTACATTATGCGCCAGGTACGCCAACTTGGCTAGGAGGGGTGTTCCGCAAACGGATCCCTTGTGACACGGCTTGAGTTCGTCCGAATTGGCTCTCATCACCGTTGTGGTGTCCCGTCGATTCCACTCGGACCTGTGCCACAGATGTGCCACAGGCCCTTGCCCCGAAGGGTCCCGGTCGGGAGCTTGGGTGCTTGACCTGCGCAGACGTGAGTGGGGCAGGTCCCACTCGAAGCCACGACCGGCGGATTCAAGTTCCTGATGTGCCACAAATGTGCCACAAACCCCTGCTCAGGGATGATTTCGGGAGGCGTGCGTCGGATCGCAAGTCGCTGACCTGCGGAAATACCAGTGGGGCAGGTCGGACTTGAACCGACGGCCGACGGATTATGAGTCCGCTGCTCTAACCAGCTGAGCTACTGCCCCTCGAGCGCACGCTAAAGCGCATTCGACTGGTGAGCCTATCGTGGTGCCCCTCCCTCATAGGCTCCCGGGACGTGAGTCCGGCCGTTGCGGTCTGTCCGCCCAGGCGTCAGTCGGTCCGGGGAGCCTGCTCAGCATGCGTTGGCTGGCGCTCGCATCCATCGAGCCGTTTCGAGACTGGAGCGCGGCTGCGATCTGCCTGCGGTGCTGCACGGTCTTGTTGCCGCCGAACTTGAACTTGGCATGGACGCCGGTGATGGTAAGGCACAGCCACGGATGTTCTCTAGCTGCAACCTGTCGCTCTCCCCAGCGACGCCCCGTGTGACCCTTGGGGAGTTCGCCGGTTCGAAGTGGTTTAACGCCCTGGTCAGGATTGCAGCCTTGGCTGCGGGGTCGTCGATGATCTGCACGTCAACCTCGACGTGAACCGCTGCGTAGTAGCTGGTCGGCACTGCGAGCGCGGGATCCTGGCCGGGGTCGGCGTTGATAGCCGCCGAGACGTAGACGTAGTCGGTCACCACAGTCAGAAGCGCTCGCGGACGCTCGGCGAGTGCCCGCCATACCGGGTTGGGTTTGGCGAGATGCAACTCCACGGTGCGACCGCCATCGAAGGTGAAGTGCGTGGGTACGACGACCGGCAGCTCACGGTCCGGACCGCCGGGCGCGATCAGCTGTCCGAAGCCGAAGTCTTGCAGCACAGCCCGCCACTCGTCGTCATGGTTGGGCGCGTCCCAAGGGTGTACGAGCATGAGTGTGATCCTGCCACGCGGGATGCCGGGGGGTCGTTTCTTTGTTGTTCGATGCTGGAATGTGCCTCTGGTGCGCCTGTGGCGAATGGTGCACAATACTTTAGAAAGTAGCATTGTCGAATATAGAGTGTGGCATTGTCGAATATGACGGGAGCCGCTGAACAACAGAGCCGGTCCGTGTCGAGGTCCGTTGGGGAAGACGTCCCTCGCACACAGGAGGTTCCGGTTGTTATCACTACCGCGTGTCATGACGTGCGGCGTGGTGTTTATTCACTCCACCTCAGCTGCGCTGTGCCCGCATATTGTCTGGGCACTGGAGTCGGTGCTCGGTGAGCCGGTGGCCCTGGAGTGGGTCCGGCAACCACGGGGGACTAAGTTGTTGCGTGCGGAGATGTCGTGGGTCGGCGAGGCCGGTACCGGTGGCAAGGTCGCCAGCGCGCTGCGCGGCTGGGACAATCTTCGGTATGAAGTCACAGAGGAGCCCAGCCCCGGCAACGATGGCTCACGTTGGTCGCACACTCCGAGCTTGGGTATTCATCACGCTTGGACCTCGGCCGACGGTGACGCTGTAATCAACGAGGACCGTTTGCGCGCCGCGATATCGGTGAGCAGGGGCGACTCGACCGTTCTGGCCCAGGAACTCGACCGGTTGCTGGGCCGGGCCTGGGACGATGAGCTTGAACCGTTCCGGCAGGCGGGCGCCGGAGGCACTGAGCGCTGGCTTCACATGGTGGGCTGAGCTGCGCGAAGCACCGCGATGACCGAGCGCGGGATATTACCGGGGTCGCCTAGGCGTTCGGTTGGAGTCGGCTTGATGATCTCTTGATGAAGTCGATCTCCAGACCTGCGCAGCAAGGGAGATGCGCACGCAGCGCCCTGACCTGGCGCCAGCTGGGGCCTTGGAGGCAAAGGCCACCAGGGCTTGTGCGCATCTGACCAGCAGTGCGCGCCACGGCGCTGGCGTCCTGGGACGTGATCAGATCGAGCGTGCTGTCGTCGCCGAATCTGTCAAGCCCTTAAGGTTTCCCCTGGTGGTTACTACCTGTCGACCGTGGGCCTGGTTGGGCAAGGGCTGTTCGGCTGCGGGGCTGAGCATCGCGACGTATCAGATGCTCCGGATTGTCAACGCCAGGTTGTGACCACCAAACCCGAAGGAGTTGTTCAGCGCCGCGATGTCACCTTCGGGGAGCTTGCGGTGTTCACCGTGAACGACGTCGAGCTTGATCGCGGGGTCGAAGTCGTCGAGGTTGATCGTGGCCGGCGCAAGCCGATTGTGGATCGCCAGGATGGTGAAGATCGCCTCGAGTGCTCCGGCGGCTCCGAGCAGGTGGCCGGTCATCGACTTGGTCGCGCTCACTGGCATGTGGTCCACATCATCGCCGAAGGCGAGACGAATGGCGTTGGATTCGGCGATGTCGCCGACCGGGGTTGAGGTGGCGTGGGCATTGATGTGGACGATGTCCTTGGGCGAGAGCTCGGCGCTGTCGACGGCATCGCGCATGGCACGGGCCGCCCCGGCGCCCTCGGGGTCTGGTGCGGCGATGTGGTACGCGTCCGAGGACATGCCCACCCCGGCGACCTCGGCGTAGATCCTCGCGCCGCGGGCTTTGGCGTGCTCCTCGGACTCCATCACGATCACGGCGGCGCCCTCGCCTAGAACGAAGCCGTCGCGGCCGGTGTCATACGGGCGTGAGGCTTGTTCCGGAGCGTCGTTGCGGGTCGAGAGTGCCTGCATCGCGGCAAAGCCAGCGATCGGCATGGGGTGCATCGCGGCCTCGGTGCCACCTGCGACCACGACATCGGCGCGGCCGCTTCGGATCATCTGGACGGCGTAGCCAATGGCCTCTGCTCCTGAGGAGCAAGCGCTCACCGGTGTGTGCGCTCCGGCGCGGGCGCCGAGCTCGAGAGAAACAGCGGCGGCTGGGCCGTTGGGCATGAGCATGGGCACCGCCAGGGGGAAGACGCGACGAACTCCTTTTTCTTTCAAGGTGTCCCACTGGTCCAGCAGTGTGTGGACGCCGCCGATGCCGGAGCCCATGACGACGCCGAGACGCTCCGGCTCAACTCCGGGGGTGCCCGCGTCGGCCCAGGCCTCCCGGGCGGCGATAAGGCCGTACTGGCCGGCGGGGTCGAGACGGCGAGCTTCGACCCTGCCAAGGACCTCCAAAGGGGACTGCTTGATGGTTGCCGCGATCTTCACCGGGAGCTGGTAGGTCTCGACCCAGTCGAACGGCATCAGGGTCACCCCTGACTCCCCGGCCAGGACCGCCTCCCAGGTCTCGGCGACGCTGCCCCCGACGGGGGTGGTGGCACCCAGACCGGTCACGACGATGCGCTGCTCGGTGTTCGAGGTCATTGGTGGTTCCGCTCCTTGTGTTCAGTGGCCCGCATGGCACCCACGGGGTCCAGCCTGTACGGCATACGGCAGTGGGGTATCGCTTGTTTGTGGTGGGTATGGGGTTTGCCGTGGTGTGTCGGCGTCAGTGCCAACACACCACAGCCACGGTGGTCAGCTCTGTGCGCCCGCGACGAAGCTGACGGCGTCGCGGACCGTCTTGAGGTTCTTGACCTCGTCATCGGGGATGCGGACGCCGAACTTCTCCTCGGCGTTGACGACGATCGTCATCATCGACAGCGAGTCGATGTCGAGGTCGTCGGTGAAGGACTTGTCGAGCTCGACGGAGTCGGTGTCCAGACCGGTCTCTTCGTTGATGATCTCGGCGAGACCGTCAAGGATCTCTTTCTCGCTTTGCGCCATCAGGCTAACTCCTTGTTGTCGTCGTGCGTGGTGGGATACCGGTCGCGCTGTCTGACCCGAGTTACCCGTCGGGTCCGCGGGAGCTTTCAGGGCAGGACAATGACCTGCGCGGCGTAGACGAGCCCGGCGCCGAACGCGATCTGCAGGGCCAGGCCGCCGTGCGGCGCTTCACCTGAGTCGAGCATGCGCTGGGTAGCCAGCGGGATCGAGGCCGCTGAGGTGTTGCCGGTGTCGGCGATGTCCCGGGCGACGGTAATGTGCTCAGGCAGCTTGAGCTGCTTAATCAGGGCGTCGATGATGCGCATGTTGGCCTGGTGGGGGATGAAGACGTCGAGGTCGTCGGCTTTGATGCCCGCACGGTCGAGGGCGGCTTGGGCTATCGGAGCCATGGAGTAAACCGCCCAGCGGAAAACCGACTGGCCCTCCATGGTGATCGCTGGCCATTCGACGTTATGGTCGCGAACCTCGATCCACGAGTTGCGCTGAGAGATGGTCTCCCACTTGGAGCCGTCCGAGCCCCAGACCGTGGGGCTGATTCCAGGGAAGTCGGAGGGGCCGACGATCGCGGCGCCGGCGCCGTCGCCGAAGATGAACGCCGACCCACGGTCGGTCTTGTCGGTGAAGTCGGACAGCTTCTCGACGCCGACGACCAGGACGTACTGGGAGCTGCCGCCGCGGACCATGTCATTGGCCAGCGCGATCCCGTGGCAGTAGCCGGCGCAGGCCGCAGAGATGTCGAAGGCTGCGGCAGGAGTGGCACCGATACGGTCTGCGACCATGGGAGCGGCGCCTGGAGTTTGATACGGGTGCGTGACCGTGGCGACGATCACCGTATCGATCTGCGAAGCTGTGAGTCCGGCCGCCTTCAGTGCCTCGAGCGCCGCCGCCGAAGCCATGTCGACCACGGTCTCCGCCGGAGCCGCCTGCCGTCGCGTGATGATGCCGGAGCGCTCACGGATCCACTGGTCGGAGGAGTCGATGTTCTCGCAGATCTCATCGTTGGTGACCACCCGTTCAGGTCGGTAGCCGCCCACCCCCCAGATCCGGGCGTGGGCCGCTCCGGTGGTGGTGCTCAGGGTCGGGCGCTGCTTGGCAGTCGTGGTCATGTTCGTGGTCTCCGTGTGGCTCGGGCGTGTGCTTCAGGTGTGTGGGCAGCCGTGGCTCTGGCAGCAGTCAAGCGGCGGTGGGGTGCAGCCGCAGCAGCGGCTGACCGGGGGAGACGGGGTCACCATCCTGGACGAGCCATTCGAGGACCCGACCCCCGTGGGGTGCCGTGATCTCGAACGTGTCGCGCGCGGTGCTCACAGCGGCGACCACGGAGCCGGGCGGAACCTTGCTCCCTGGCTCGGAATGGGTAAAGGTGACGATTCCCTTGGCTGGTGCGATGATCAGCCGCCACGTCGGGGTGTCCGCGATCTGGCTGGGCTCGGCGTGCTCGCGGATCATGCGGTGGGCCTCGCAGAGGTGGTCGGGAGACTTCAGGGCGAGAACCTCGACGCCCGGAAGCCCTCGTTTGGCCAGGTTGGCCAGCGCCCCGGCCGGTGGGATCTCAATGAGGCCGGTGACTCCGAAGTCCTTGAATGTCTCCATGCACAGGTCCCAGCGAACAGGGTTGCTGACCTGGGTGACCAGGCGCTTGAGGAACTCCTGGCCACTGTGCACGACGGTGCCGTCCTGGTTGGACACCAAGCGCAAACGGCTGTCGTGGGTGGAGATTGCGCGCGCCATGGCAGCCAGCTCTGTGACGGCAGGCGCCATGTGCTCCGTGTGGAAAGCTCCGGCGACCGACAACGGGATGACGCGCGCCTTGGCGGGTGGGTCGGCGCTCAGTGCCGCGAGTTGTTCCAGGGTCCCAGCTGCCACGATCTGGCCCCCGCCGTTGTTGTTCGCTGCGGTGAGCCCGTGCCTGCTCAGCACTGTCGCCACGTCGTCGGGGTCGCCGCCGAGGATGGCGCTCATGCCCGTCGGTGTGACCTTGGCCGCTTCGGCCATAAGCCGTCCGCGCTCGCGGACGAATACCATGGCGTGTTCGGCGGTGATGACTCCGGCCGCGCACGCTGCGGTGATCTCGCCGACGGAGTGACCGGCACCTCCGGCAACCAGACGAAAGCCATCGGCCGGGTGCTCGAACAGCGCAAGCAATGAGATGAGACCAGCGCCGACTATCAACGGTTGGGCTATGGCGGTGTCCTTGATCGTCTCGGCATCGGACGTGGTGCCGTGCATGATCAGGTCAATGCCGGCAACCGTGGACAACCAGTGCATTCGGTCACGGAATCCCGGCAGCTCAAGCCAGGGCGCGAGAAAACCTGGGGTTTGGGAGCCCTGTCCAGGGCAGACGATAACGAGCACGTGTTCTAGCCTTCCGGTTTCACCGCGATGGCGCCGTGACCGAACAGCACCAACAATCACTGCACGGTTTAGAGGTTTCCTACAAACGGCGGTCCACTGAGTGTCTCATGCCGGGTGGGTTCGTTCCCCTGTAGTGAGCGTCGCCACTCTCGCTGTGATGACACGGCCAAGCGGCCGACAGCAAGCGCCAGTCGCACGGTGTGGGCCTCACGGGGTTGGCTCAGGTCGTAGCCGGTGACCACAGAGATGCGCCCCAGCCGATAGCGCACGGTGTTGGGATGCACGAACAGGACCCTTGCGGTGGACTCGAGGCCGCCGCCGCCGTCGAGGTAGGTCGTGGCGGTCTCGAAAAGGGCTTTGCCGGCCGTGGACAGCGGACGGTAGATCCGGTCGATCATGGCCCGACGAGCTGTGGCGTCCCCGGCCAGAACGCGCTCGACCAGCAGTTCGTCCGCAAGAACGGGGCGGGGAGCATCGGGCCAGGCGCGAGCGGCGACCAAGCCCGAGAGGGCGGCTCGTGCCGAGCGTCCCGCAGCGAAAAGGTGTGGCACCGTGGGGCCGATGACGATGGGACCGTCGCCGAAGTACTGGGCCAATGCCTGGACTCTGGGGGACGGATCCTGCAGGCCCCCGAGGATGACAACCAGACGCTGTCCCTGTACCGCAGCCAGAGACTCGACCTTGAGGCGCGAAGCGGCTCGTCGTATGAGGTCGACGACTTCGGCGGCGTTGCCTGCCGGACTCATGCCTGCGATCACGGAGACGGTGCTGACCGATCCCCAGCCCAGCGCGGATGCTCGTGACTGCATCGAGTCGTCTGCCTCGCCACGCAACACGGCGTCGACGACCAGGGACTCCAGTCGCGCGTCCCACGCGCCACGCGCCTCAGCGGCGCCGGCATAGACCCCCGCAGCAGCGAAGGCGACCTCGCGTGAGTAGCGCAACACGGCCTCGCGCAGGCTCTGTTCATCGCCGGGCGCAGCGAGCTGGGCAACATCGTCCTCGACGACGTCCACGACGGAACGCACCAGATCCAGCGTCTGTACGAGGCTGATGGAACGAGTCAGCTCGCGGGGCGCCGTGCCGAAAACGTTGGCCGAGAGCTGAGGGGCGGCGCTGGGGTCCTGGTACCAGGCGATGAAGGCTGCGATGCCCGCCTGGGCGACGAGTCCGACCCACGAGCGGTCCTCCGCTGAAAGGTCGCGATACCAGTCGTAGTGCGTCTCCATGTGTTTGTTGGCGGCCGTTGAGAGCGCGGCGGAACTTCGCTCCATGCTGCGTAGGGTGGCCGCGCTGCCGCGCGGCTGTTGGGCCGCCATAAGAACACTGTATTTGTATGTCGGGCACAACGCTGTCGTTGGCCCTGCCGTCATCGGAACTTCGCCCAGGTTCCACCCGCCGTTGATCTGCGCCGGTCGTCATCGGTCATCGTGGCGCAGCCGGCTACCGTCCCGAGCACACCCTGGCCTCCTATGAGCTGGCGGCGCGGATGGGCGCCGACTACATCGAGCCCGACCGGGTCACGACCCGAGACCACGTCCTGGTTGCCCGCCACGAAAACTAGATCGGCGGGACGACGGATGTGGCCAGCCGCCCCGAGTTCGTCGACCGATTAGTCACCAAGGTCATCGACGGGATCGCCGTGGTCGGCTGGTTCACCGAGGATTTCACCCTTGCAGAGCTGAAGACTCTTCGGGCAAGGCAGCGGTTGCCCTCAGTGCGCCAGGGGAACACCAGGTACGACTGGCGGTTCCAGATCCCAACCTTCGCCGAGGTGCTGGCCCTGCGCGAAAGACTCCGCAAGGAGCTGCACCCGGTGGTGGGTGTCTACCCGGAGACCAAACATCCCACCTACTTCCGTTCGATCGGCCTGGGCCTGGAGAGCCCGCTGGTGCAGCAGGTGCGTCGTGCCGGACTCGACAAGTCGGATGCACCGATCTTCATCCAGTCGTTCGAGCTGACCAACCTGGTGGACCTGCGGCAGCAGTACGGCGTCAGCGCCCCGCCTGTCTTCCTCACATCAGCCAGCGGCGCGCCCTACGACTTGACATCCACCGGCGACCCCAAGACCTACTCCCAGCTGACCTCGGCGGCCTGCCTGGGATCCATGTCCAGAATCGCCAGCGGGGTCGGCCCTGATAAGTGCCAGATCTTCGCGCGTACTCTGAACGGCAGCTTAGGGCCGTCCGACGAAGCTTGTAGCCGACGCGCACGCGGCCGGTCTAAAGGTCCATGCCTATACGTTCCGAGCGAAGAACACGTTCCTGCCCGTCGACTTCCGCGTCGGAAAAGACGTCACCGCATATGGCCGGGCCATTGACGAGCAGCTGCGGTTCCTGCGGATGGGATCGACGGCCTGTTCACCGACCATGCTGACATCGGCGTGGTCGCGAGGGCTGAGTTTCTCGCCTTCAGGGCCGCCGCGTGACCTGAGCGCTTGATGTCTGCCCTCGGACGAGGCTAGCTAGGACTCACCCCCGGCGTTGCCCGAGGTGCCGGCGCTCACGTCAAGCAGGCGGTACTTCTGTGCCGCCTCCCGTGCCACCGAGGCGTCCAGCTCCCCGCGCTTCGCCAGCATCTGCAGGGCCCTCACGGCCACGGACGGGCCATCGATGTGGAAATAGCGGCGGGCCGCTGAGCGCGTATCGGAAAAGCCGAAGCCGTCGGCACCCAGGGAGATGAAGTCCTGGGGCACCCAAGGCGCAATCTGGTCCTGGACTGCCCGCATATAGTCGGACACCGCGACCACCGGCCCTGGCGCGCCCTGGAGCTTCTGGGTCACGAATGGCACCCTCTGCTCCTGCTCAGGGTGGAGGAAGGCCAGCTCGTCACATGCCATGGCGTCACGTCGCAATTCGCCCCAAGAGGTGACAGACCAGACGTCAGCGGCCACGCCCCAGTCGGCCTTCAGCAGCGCCTGCGCCTCCAGGATCCATGGCACACCGACACCGGAGGCCAGCAGCTGGACGTGCCTGGCGTCCTCGCCGAGGCCGTCGCCCGAGCCGGCTGAGAGCAGGTACATCCCCTTGAGGAGGCCATTCACGTCAATACCCTCCGGCTCCCGCGGCTGGACGTTGGGCTCGTTGTAGAGGGTGATGTAGTAGATGACATTCTCCGGCTGATCGCCATACATCCGGCGCAGCCCGTCCTCCATGATGTGCGCAATCTCGTAGGCGTACGCGGGGTCGTACGACACCACAGCGGTGTTCGTCGACGCGAGCAGCGGACTGTGACCGTCCGCGTGCTGGAGGCCCTCACCGGTCAGTGTCGTGCGTCCGGCCGTCGCGCCCAGCATGAAGCCTCGCGCCATCTGGTCGGCGGCCGCCCAGATTGAGTCACCTGAACGCTGGAAGCCGAACATCGAGTAGAAGATGTAGACCGGGACCATCGGGACGCCATGGGTCGCATAGGACGTTCCGGCAGCGGTGAACGCGGCCACAGAGCCGCTCTCGTTAATGCCAAGGTGCAGGATCTGTCCTTGCTTGGACTCCTGGTAGGCGAGCATGAGGTCCGCGTCGACCGCCGTGTAGTTCTGACCGTTGACGTTGTAGATCTTGGCTGTCGGGAAGAAGGAGTCCATCCCGAAGGTGCGTGCTTCGTCCGGGATGATCGGCACCACGTGGCGGCCGAACTCCTTGTCGCGCATGAGGTCTCGCAAGATGCGCACGAACGCCATCGTCGTGGCGATCTCTTGCTTGCCGGAGCCCTTCTTGGCTGGCTCATAGGCACTGTGGTCGGGCAGCTTGAGCCGGACGGCCTCGGTTCGACGCCTTGGCAACGGCCCGCCCAGCTTGGCACGGCGCTCCATCATGTACTGGATCGCAGGGTCCTCCATGCCGGGGTTGTAATACGGCGGCAGGTAGGGATCCCTGTCGAGCTCCTCGTCCGAGATGGGGATGTGCAACGTGTCCCGGAAGCCCTTGAGGTCCTCGAGGCTTAGCTTCTTCATCTGGTGCGTAGCGTTACGCCCCGAGAAGTGTGAGCCCAGGCTGTAGCCCTTGATCGTCTTGGCCAGGATCACCGTGGGCTGGCCGTTGTGGTCCATGGCCGCCTTGTAGGCCGCGTAGACCTTGTGGTAGTCGAGGCCGCCTCTCTTGAGCTTCCACCAGATGTCCTCGTCGGACCAGTCGGCCACCATGGCCCTCGTGCGCGGGTCGCGACCAAAGAAGTGCTTCCGTACATAACCGCCATCGTTGGCGCGGAACGTCTGGTAGTCGCCATCCGGGGTGGTGTTCATCAGGTTCACCAGGGCGCCGTCCCGGTCCTGGGCTAGCAGCGGGTCCCACCCGCGGCCCCAGATAACCTTGATGACGTTCCAGCCGGCGCCGCGGAAGGTGGCTTCCAGCTCTTGGACGATCTTGCCGTTGCCCCGGACCGGGCCGTCGAGTCGCTGGAGGTTGCAGTTGACGACGAAGGTGAGGTTGTCGAGCTCGTCGTTGGCCGCGACATGCAACAGCCCGCGCGACTCCGGCTCGTCCATCTCGCCGTCGCCCAGGAACGCCCAGACGTGCTGCTCGGAGGTGTCCTTGATCCCGCGGTTGGTCAGGTATTTGTTGAACTGCGCCTGGTAGATCGCGTTCATCGGAGACAGCCCCATCGACACGGTGGGGAACTCCCAGAAGCCGGGCATGTTGCGCGGGTGCGGGTAACTCGGCAGGGCTGAGGGTTGGCTGTCGACCAGGTGCGAGTGCTCCTGGCGGAAACCGTCCATCTGCGCCTCGGTCAGCCGGCCCTCAAGGAAGGCCCGAGCGTACATGCCGGGGGAGGCGTGCCCCTGGAAGTAGATCTGGTCCCCGCCGCCCTCGTGGTCACGTCCCCGGAAGAAGTGGTTGAAGCCCACTTCGTAGAGCGTGGCAGCCGATGCATAAGTGGAAATGTGGCCACCGACGCCGATGCCGGGCCGCTGGGCGCGGTGGACCATGATCGCGGCGTTCCAGCGCAGGAAGGCACGGTAGCGGCGCTCGACCTCCTCATCACCGGGGAACCAAGGCTCCGACTCCGGAGGAATGGTATTGATGTAGTCCGTCGCCGTCAGTGACGGGACCCCGACCTGGCGCTCGCGCGCACGTTCGAGCAGCTTGCGCATCACGTAGCGGGCCCGCCGTCGGCCGACTCCGTCGATTACTCCGTCCAGAGAGTCAAGCCACTCCTGGGTCTCTTCAGGGTCGATGTCCGGAATCTGACTGGGGATGCCGTTCAGGATGGGTCCGGCTTCCTCACGTGTCACCACGGTGTGTCCTTTCTCGCGACGAATGAGTCACTCGCGGGGCCGACGGTTGATGGTGCCGGCACGTGTGCTCAGGTAGAAATCCATCCTCTACCAGGAAGCCCCTAAACGTCATACTTAGGATGGGTCGCTTGTCCGGCATGTGGCGGGAAGTAGAGTTCCGACGGTCGAGGAGGTAAGGGTCGCCTCCGCGCCAGGCACGCACTCGTGGAGGTCAGTTAGGACTCGTATGGCGGGGCTGCTTGCCAGATCCGGCCATACCGAGTGGACTATGCAGAACAACATCCAACGATCGCGGGCGCGAGCCCGGGTGAACATCAGAGAGGAACACTCGTGATTGGGACCGCGCAAGCCGCGGCAACGAAGGGTCTGGTGGCAAAGCTGGGCTTTACCGCTGGACAGGTGGTTCAGGAGTTCGGATATGACAAGGACGTAGACGACGACTTCCGTCTCGCGATCGAGGGTCTGTGTGGCTCCGAACTTGAGGAAGAGGACTATGGCGATGTCGCAGATGCAGTGGTTCTGTGGTGGCGTGAGGACGACGGGGATCTCGTTGACGCTCTCGTTGATGGCCTGACCAACCTTGCCGAGCGCGGGTTCATCGTCTTGCTCACTCCCAAGGCTGGCCGTCGGGGGCACGTCGATGCGAGCGACATTCAGGAGGCAACTCTGACGGCAGGGCTTCATTCCTCAGGAAGCACTAATGCTGCGGGGGAGTGGAACGGCAGTCGTCTGGTCGCCCCCAAGACCGATCGCCGCTGATTGCTGACAGACTGGGCCCCATGACGAGCACCAGCAGTACCACGGTCGTGCCCACCGGACTCGTAGTCGGTCAGGCTGCTCCTGACTTCACCCTCAAGGACCAGCACGGCAAGGGTGTTTCCCTGTCCGACTACAAGGGCATCAAGAACGTTGTGGTGGTGTTCTACCCGTTCGCGTTCTCGGGCATCTGCACGGGTGAGTTATGTGATATTCGCGACAACCTGGGCGACTTCGAGAGTGACGACGTTCAAGTGCTCGCGATCTCTTGTGACCATATGTTCACCCAGCGGGCCTGGTCGGACGCGGAGGGTTATTTCTTCCCGATGCTCAGCGACTACTGGCCGCATGGCGCCACGGCGCAGGCCTACGGGGTGTTCGACCAGTCCGGTGGGTTCTGCACCCGTGGCACCTTCCTGGTCGACCGTGACGGCATCGTCCGCTGGACGTTGATCAACGGGCCGTCACAGAAGCGTGACTTCGACGGCTATCGCATCGCAGTGAAGCAGCTGTGCGGGTCGCTGATCTGAGCGACTTGTGGACGGCGGCCGTCGCCGCTACGGGCCTGTAGCTCAGTTGGTAGAGCACCGCGTTTACACCGCGGCTGTCGTCGGTTCGAGCCCGGCCGGGCCCACGTCTATCACCGCAGGTCAGAGGCCTATTAGGGCCCTCCGGTCTTCGGTTGCAGAGGGTCCACAGGACCTCTAGTCCGCAAATAGTCCGCAGAAACATCCGCAGCTGCTCGGCCGATGACGTCCAGACGATCCGCGACGTCGTCGAGCTGGTCGGGGAACAGGTGCCCGTACAGGTCGAGTGTCATGCTCGCCGTGGCGTGCCCAAGCATCTGCTGAACAACCTTGACG
>Ga0208079_1001268_pt1 | contig 13334 bp, 11 predicted proteins | sample NGESurdeep092012_5_FD_184474 | JGI IMG/M metagenome (GOLD analysis project Ga0208079, IMG submission 184474) | Arctic peat soil microbial communities from Barrow, Alaska - NGEE Surface sample 210-2 deep-092012 (SPAdes) | ecosystem: Environmental > Terrestrial > Soil > Wetlands > Peat ... | reverse complement strand
GCGCGGCGGCATGCCGATCGACGTGTTCTGGCAGGCCGGCAAATTGCCGAAGAGCCTTTGGGTACCCGACCAGGGCGTCGCGCCCTATCGCGGGCGGGGCTAGTTTTTTCGGTGCAGGCGCAAGGCGCAAATCCATCCCGTCGCGGTCAGCACCACTGCCCCAAGCAGCAGCACCGGAATGATGCCGATGCCGCTGGAGAGGCCGAGACCGTAGACCACCGGGCCCAGCGCCTGCCCAATAAAGAAGAAAAAAGAATGACCCGCCGTCGCCGATGCGCGCGCGCCCGGCGCCAGCTCGGTGACATAGACCTGCAGGCAGCCGTGCAGGAAATAAAAGCTGAAGCCGAGCAGCACGAAATTGGCGAATTCGACCGGCCAGGGCATGCGCAGCGCGATCACGACCAGGCCGAATGCCATGAGCATTCCGCCGGCCGCCATCAAACGCCGCTCGCCAAAGGTATTGAGCAGCCGCGACACCATGATCGTATAAATGAGGCCGCCAACGCCGAAGCCGGCGATCACCACGCCGGCGATGGAGGCGCTTGTGACGCCTTCGCTGCGCAGCAGCACGGCCATGTAGGGAAACACGCCAAACAGAAATATCGCTTCCAAGAAAACGGCGCCGAAACAATATTTCGCCAATGGATTGCTGAATACCGCGCGATAGTTCGGAATGAAACTCGATAGATCAAAACGTCCGGGCGTCTCGTTCATGCCGCGAAAGCCGGGAAGCGCGAAGGCGAGCGCGATCAGATCGATGGCGCCGGTGGCGAAGAACACCCCGCGCCAGCCAATTAAGTCGCCAATAACGCCGGCGCCCGACGCCCCCAGCAGGTTGCCGCTCATGGCCGCAAATAAAAGTTTTCCAAACGCGACCTGGCGCTGCGCCACCGGCACGCGGTCGCCGGCCACGGCCAAGGCGATCGGGAACACGCCGCCGGCGGTGATCCCGGCCAGCACGCGCAAGGTCATCAATGTTTCGAAATTGGTCGCGAACCCACAGGCAATCGTGGTGAGCCCAAGAATGAGCATGCAGATCGAGATCAGCCGCGTCTTGCTGAACATGTCTGCGAGCGCGCCCAGCACCGGCTGAATCAACGCATAAGGCAAGGTGAATCCGGTCGACAGCAGCGCGGCGGTGGTCGGCTCGACGTTCAATCCGCTGGCGATCTGCGGAATGACCGGATCGACCGAGCGCATGAACAGCGACGTCGCGAATATCACGAACGCCATGAGATTGAGGACGCGTCCCATAGATCAGCGCGCACCACGTATTTTTTGTTTGCGCATGATCTGATCCGAAAACCGGTTCCACCCACGGGTCAAGCCCGAGGGCATGCTTTTCGGGATCATGCGCGTTTTGCCAACCGGTCGAACTCGACCAGCGTGCGCAACAGCGGCTCCATCTCCTTGAGCGGCATCATGTTGGGGCCGTCGGAAGGCGCGCGATCGGGATCCTGATGGGTTTCGATGAATACGCCGGCGACGCCGACCGCGACCGCCGCGCGCGCCAACACCGGCACGAACTCGCGCTCGCCGCCCGAGGACGTGCCCTGCCCGCCCGGCTGCTGCACCGAGTGCGTCGCATCGAAAATCACCGGCGCGCCGGTCGTGCGCTTGAGGATCGGCAGCGCGCGCAGGTCGGAGACCAGCGTGTTGTAGCCGAACGACACGCCGCGCTCGGTCACCAGCACATTCTTGTTTCCCGCAGCCGTTATTTTCTCCACCACGTTCGTCATGTCCCAGGGCGCCAGGAACTGGCCCTTCTTGACGTTGATCGCTTTCCCCGTTTTGGCAGCGGCGACGAGAAGATCGGTCTGCCGGCACAAGAAGGCCGGGATTTGCAGCACGTCGACCGCGGACGCCACGCGCGCGCATTGCTCGGCGTCGTGCACGTCGGTGAGCACCGGAATTTTCAGCGTGTCACGGATTTCGGCGAATATGGCGAGCGCCGCGTCGAGCCCGATGCCGCGCGCGCTTTTTACGGAAGTGCGGTTGGCCTTGTCGAACGAGGTCTTGTAGACGAGCCCGATGCCGACGCGTCCCGCGACCTCCTTGAGCGCGGCCGCCATTTCCAGCGCATGAGCGCGGCTTTCCAGCGCACAAGGACCGGCAATCAGCGACAGCGGCAATTTATTGCCGAAGCGCACGGCGCCGATCGTCACGGTCGTATTGGGCGCAAGCTTCTGGTCCACGGATTCTCCCTCGCGGGCGCGACCATGAAGCCGCCAAGCCGCCCGGTCAACGGGCCACTATACCAGCCGGCTCTGCTCGACCGCCGCGCCGATGAACGAGGCGAACAATGGATGCGGCTCGAACGGCCGCGATTTCAGCTCGGGATGGAATTGCACGCCGATGAACCAGGGATGGTCCTCGTATTCGATGATCTCGGGCAGGATGCCGTCGGGCGACATGCCGGAAAAGCGCATGCCGCGCTGTTCGAGCCGGCCTTTATAGGTCGTGTTGACCTCGTAGCGGTGGCGGTGGCGCTCGGAGATTTCGGTCTTGCCGTAAATATCGGCGACCCGGCTGCCGCGCGTGAGCGTCGCCGGAAATGCGCCAAGCCGCATGGTGCCGCCAAGATCGCCGCCGGCCATGCGTCGCTGCAACTCGTTGCCCTTGAGCCATTCGGTCATCAGGCCGACCACTGGCTCAGTTGTCGGGCCGAACTCGGTCGAATTGGCCTGCTCGATGCCGCACAGGTTTCGCGCCGCTTCCAGGACGGCCATCTGCATGCCGAAGCAGATGCCGAAATACGGCACATGCCGCTCGCGCGCGAAGCGCGCCGCGCGGATCTTTCCTTCGGCGCCGCGCTGGCCGAAACCGCCGGGCACCAGGATGCCGTTGACATGCTCGAGGAACGGCGCCGGGTCCTCGTTCTCGAACACTTCCGACTCGATCCAGTCGAGATTGACCTTGACCTTGTTGGCGATGCCGCCGTGCGAGAGCGCTTCGATCAGCGATTTGTAGGCGTCCTTGAGGCCGGTGTACTTGCCGACGATGGCGATGGTCACATCGCCTTCGGGATTGCGCACGCGCTCGTTGATCAGCCGCCAGCGCGCCAGATCGGGCTCAGCGACCGGATCAAGTCCGAACGCCTCCAGCACCTCGCGGTCGAGGCCGGCCTCGTGATAGGCCTCCGGCACTGCGTAAATATTGTCGACATCGCGCGCTTCGATCACCGCGCTTTCGCGCACATTGCAGAACAGGCCGAGCTTGCGCCGTTCGCCTTCCGGGATCGGGCGGTCGGTGCGGCACAATAAAATGTCAGGCTGGATGCCGATCGAGCGCAGTTCCTTGACCGAATGCTGCGTGGGCTTTGTTTTCAGTTCACCCGCACTCGGAATGAACGGCAACAGCGTCAAATGAATGTAGACCGCCGTGTGACGCGGCAGATCGTTGCCCAGTTGCCGGATCGCCTCGAAGAACGGCAGGCCCTCGATGTCGCCGACCGTGCCGCCAATCTCGCACAGCACGAAGTCGAAGCCGTCATTGCCCTCGCGGATGAAATCCTTGATGGCGTTGGTGACGTGCGGGATGACCTGGATGGTGGCGCCGAGATAGTCGCCGCGCCGCTCCTTGGCGAGGATGTCTTGGTAGATGCGGCCGGTGGTGATGTTGTCCTGGCGCGTCGCCGGCCGGCCGGTGAAGCGCTCGTAATGGCCGAGGTCGAGATCGGTCTCGGCGCCGTCGTCGGTGACGAACACCTCGCCGTGCTGATACGGCGACATCGTGCCGGGATCGACGTTGAGATAGGGATCGAGCTTGCGCAGGCGGACCTTATAGCCGCGCGCCTGCAGCAGCGCGCCGAGTGCTGCGGATGCGAGACCCTTACCGAGTGAGGAGACCACGCCGCCGGTGATGAAAATGTACCGCGCCATGGGGCCTAACCTGTAATCCCCGCTGCTCGATTCGACGAGCGCGAAAAACTCAGACCCGGTCTGCGCCTGTGCGCAAATCTGGAAACTGCCGTAATCAAAGACTGTTGCGTCGATATTTTCATTTTTCACCTGAAAGGCGTTGTGGCCTTTCCACTCACACTTGGTCCCTAACGTGGAAGGGCCGGTTTCCCGGCCCTTCATCAGTTCTTTATTTCGATTGCGGCACCTGCGGCCCGGATGGCGCCGCGGGGGCGGCCGGCGGCGCCGCGGGCGCGCCCTGTAAATCTTTGAGAAGCCCGCCCGGACTAAGCGGTGCGGCAGGCCCCGGCGCGGTCGGCGCGCTTTGGCCGCCTTGCAGGATCGAGGTCGGCTTGCGGTTCAAGCCGGCCAGGATCGACAGAATGAGGCTGGTCACGAAGAACAGGCCGGCCAGGACCGCGGTGGCGCGCGTGAGCAAGTTGGCGGTGCCGCGGCTGCTCATGAATCCGCCGCCGCCACTTCCGCCGATGCCGAGCCCGCCGCCCTCCGACTTCTGCAGCAGCACCACGCCGATCAAGGCCAGCACCAACATCAGGTGGATCACGATAACGACGTGCTGCATCAGGTCTCAATCCGTTCAAACCGGCCGTTCTGGGCTGCCCGCCCAGACGGCGCTTCGAGAGATATATAGGAATTCGCCGCGGTCTCTACACGATCGGCCAAGGCTTTTCCACCCTCGCCGGGGTTAGCGGTAAACCGCGGCTATTCCGAGGAAATCGGCCGCTTTCAGGCTGGCGCCCCCGACCAGGGCCCCGTTCACATTGGCAATTGTCAGCAGCTCCTTGGCATTGGTCGGCTTGACCGAGCCGCCATAGAGGATGCGAATGCGGCCGCCTTCGGCGCCGAAACGCGTCTCCAGCCGCCTGCGGATGAAGGCATGGGCCTCGGCCACGTCGGCCGCTGTCGGGGTCAGTCCGGTGCCGATCGCCCAGACCGGCTCGTACGCGAGCACCAGATTGGCGCTCGTTCCGCCATCGGGCAGCGAGCCGTCGAGCTGGCGGCCGATCACCGCCAGGGTCTGCCCGCCCTCGCGCTCGGCTCGCTGTTCGCCGATGCAGACAATCGCGAGCAAACCCGCGCGGCGCGCGGCCATGGCCTTGGAGCGCACTTGGGCGTCGGTCTCATGATGGTCGGTGCGGCGTTCGGAATGCCCGACAATCACCGCCACGGCGCCGGCATCCTTGAGCATTTCGGCGGCGATATCGCCGGTATGGGCGCCGGACGGCTCGGCATGGCAATCCTGCCCGCCGATGGCAACCGCGGAGCCGCGCGCGGCGGCGGCAAAGCTCGCAACCAGGGTGGCCGGCGGGCACACCATCAGCTCGGCTTTGAGGCCGGCCGCGCCGTTGACGATCTTGGCAAGCTCGCCCTCGGAGACGGCAAGCCCGTTCATCTTCCAGTTGCCCGCCACCAGCGGTGTTAGGTCGGCCGACGCCATGTTTAGGTCCTTATCCGCGTGCGGTTATCAGACCCGCTTCGCGGGCGCCAGAGCGGCCCGGCCGCAAGCCGATCCTTCTTGAGTTGCAAGGAGTTGGCCCGCTCCCTATAAGGGCGCGACCAGCCCTTCATTCAGCCGTCACCGGTATCCGGGAAGAACGCAGCCCATGCTCCGCGGTATTCACAAAGCCACCTCGAACTGGTTCGGCAAGGCCGTCATGGCCGCCGTCATGGGCTTGCTGGTCGTCAGCTTCGCGATCTGGGGCATCGGCGATATTTTCCGCGGCTTCGGGCTCAATTCGGCGCTCAAGATCGGCAACACCGAGATCTCGATCGAACAGTTCCGCCAGTATTACACCGAGCGCCTGCAGCAACTCAGCCGCCAGGTTGGCCGCCCGATCACGCCCGACCAGGCGCGCGCGACCGGCATCGACCGGCAAGTGCTCAGCCAATTGGTGGCCGAGACCACGCTCGACGAGCAGGCGAAGGCGTTGCGGCTCGGCATCGGCAACGACGAGATCGCCAGCCGCATTACCAACGACCCCAGTTTCCGCGGGCTCAACGGCCAGTTCGATCGTACGCGCTTCGTCGAGATCATCCGGCAAGCCGGCTTTACCGAAGGCCGCTTCGTCGAGGAGCAGCGGCGCGTGATCCTGCGCCGGCAGATCGCGCTCAGCATCGGCGGCGAATTTAACGTGCCGGTCACGGCGATGGCGGCGCTCAATCAATATCAAAACGAGAAACGCGCGATCGAGTATCTGGCCTTGGGTCCGGCGCAGGCCGGCGATATTCCGGCGCCGACGCCCGAGGTGCTCAGCAAATTTTTCGAGGAGCGCAAGGTTTTGTTCCGCGCCCCCGAATATCGCAAGATCACCTTGCTCTCGATGTCGCCGGCCGACCTCGCCAAGCCGGACGCGGTGTCCGATGCCGACGCAAAGACTTATTACGAGCAGCACAAAGCGAGCTATGGCACGCCCGAGCGCCGTGAGCTGCACCAGATCATATTCCCGAATCCGGAAGAAGCGGCGGCCGCGCATGAGCGCATCGCCAAGGGAGCGAGCTTCGCCGATCTCGCCAAGGAACGCGGCTTGAAGGACAGCGATACCGATGTCGGCATGGTGACGAAGGCCGAGGTCATCGACCCGGCCGTCGCCGACGCTGCCTTCGCGCTCAAGGCGGACGAGGTCAGCACGCCGGTCCAAGGCCGTTTCGGCACCGTGCTGCTGCAAGTCGGAAAAATCGAGCCGGGAAACCAGAAGACCTATGAGGAGGTCGCGCCGCAGATCAAACGCGAGATCGCCGAGAACCGCGCCAAGACGGAGATCGGAAATCTGCGCGACAAGTTCGAGGATGAACGCGCCGCCGGCGCCACGCTGGCCGAGACCGCCAAGAAGCTCGGCCTCAAGTCCCGCACCATCGACGCGGTCGACCGCTCCGGCCGCGGCCCGGATGGCAAGCCGATCGCCGACCTGCCGAAATCTCCGGATGCGATCGCCGCGGGGTTCGGCAGCGACGTCGGCGTCGACAACGATCCGCTGCAACTGCCGAACGGCGGTTATCTCTGGTACGATGTCACCGGCATCACGCCCGCGCGCGAGCGCACGCTCGACGAGGTGAAAGATCAGGTCGAGACGCGCTGGCGCGACGACGAGATCGCCAAGCGCCTGCAAGCCAAAACCGACGACATGCTCGGCAAGTTCAAGGCCGGCACCACGTTGGCCCAGCTCGCCACCGAGTCCGGCCTGAAAGTGGTAACGGCAGCCGACCTGCAACGCGGCAAGCCGGGCGGCTTCGCGCCGGCCAAGCTGGTCGATGCGGCCTTCAAGACGATCAAAGGCGTGCCGGCCAGCGCCGAGGGCGATCAAGTAACCGCGCGTTTCGTATTCCGCGTGACCGACGTCGTGGATGCCACGCTCGATCCCATCGCAAGCAAGGCGATCGCGACCTCGCTGCAGAACTCCTATACCGACGATATCATCGGCGCCTATGTCACGCGGCTCGAAAACGATTTCGGCGTCACGCTCAACCAGCAGGCGCTCACCCAAGTCTTCGGCGGCGCTCCGGCCAATACCGGCAACACCGGCGACTACTGATCCCATGCAGATCGAGCCGTCGGAAACCGCATTCGCCGAACGCTACGGCCGCGGGCAGGCGCAGGTGGTGTGGACCACGCTGGTCGCCGATCTGGAAACGCCGGTCTCGGCCTTCCTCAAGCTCGGCGGCAGTAAGCCGATGAGCTTCCTGCTGGAGTCGGTGGAAGGCGGCGCGGTGCGCGGCCGCCATTCCATCATCGGCATCGACCCCGACCTGATCTGGCGGGCCAACGGCGCGCGCGCCGAGGTCAATCGGAGCGCGCGAGCCAAGCCGGACGCTTTCGTGCCCTGCCCCGAGCCGCCGCTTAAGGCCCTGCGCACACTGATCGCGGAAAGCCGCATTGAATTGCCCGAGAGCCTGCCGCCGATGGCAGCCGGCGTGTTCGGCTATCTCGGTTACGACATGGTGCGGCTGATGGAAGAATTGCCGCCGCCCAATCCGGATCCGATCGGCATTCCCGACGCGGTGCTGGTGCGCCCGACCATCATCGTGGTGTTCGACGCGGTGAAGGATTCAATTACGGTGGTCACGCCGGTGCGGCCGGACAAGGGCATCGACGCCAAGACGGCGCTCACGCGCGCGGTCGAGCGGCTGTCCGGCGTCGTGGAAAGCCTCGACCGGCCGCTGGATATGTCGCTCGCGGAATACGATGAAGGCCCGCTCGACGTGCCGCCGAAATCCAACACCACGCCGGACGAATACAAAGCGATGGTCGCTAAGGCCAAGGACTACATCACCGCCGGCGATGCCTTCCAGATCGTGCTGGCGCAACGCTTCGAGGCGCCGTTCACGCTGCCGCCGTTCTCGCTCTATCGCGCGCTGCGGCGGACCAATCCCTCGCCTTATCTCTACTTCCTCGACTTCGGCAGCTTCGCCGTCGCCGGATCGAGCCCGGAGATTCTGGTCAAAGTGAGCGGCGATGTGGTGACCATCCGCCCGATCGCCGGCACGCGCCACCGCGGCGCGACGCCGCACGAGGACAAGGCGTTGGAAGAGGAATTGCTCGCCGATCCGAAGGAGCGTGCCGAGCATCTGATGCTGCTCGATCTCGGGCGCAACGATGTCGGCCGCGTCGCCCAGATCGGCAGCGTGACCGTCACCGATCAGTTTTTCGTCGAGCGCTACAGCCACGTGATGCACATCGTCTCCAACGTCGAGGGCAAGCTGCGGCCCGACCGCGACGCGCTCGATGCGCTGGCCGCCGGATTTCCCGCCGGCACCGTGTCGGGCGCCCCGAAAGTGCGCGCCATGCAGATCATCGACGAGTTGGAAAAGGAAAAACGCGGGCTTTATGCCGGCGCCGTCGGCTATTTCTCCGCCGCCGGCGAGATGGACACCTGCATCGTGCTGCGCACCGCGCTGGTGAAGGACGGCACCATGTATGTGCAGGCCGGCGCCGGCATTGTCGCCGACAGCGAGCCCTCCTTCGAGCAGCAGGAATGCATCAACAAGGCGAAGGCCTTGTTCCGCGCCGCCGAGGAAGCCCGCCGGTTTGCCAGCGCCGCCAAGCGCGGGCAATAATCACGCGCCGGGGGCGGCGTCCGCAGACAGGGGGCGGCTATGAGCTGGCTGCATCGGCTCGATCGCCTGATCGGCCAAATCATCGCCGGCGCGCAATGGCTGGCGCTGCCGCTCATCCTGCTGTTGTTCCTGCAATGGCCGCTGCGCGATATCGTACGCGGCTATTCGCGCGAGGCGAACGATCTCGGCCAGATCATCTTCGCGCTGTTCGTAGCGGTCAGCGTCACCGCCGCGACGCGCGCCGGCACCCACCTCGCCGCCGACACGCTGGCGCAACGCTACACGGCGCGAACGCGCCGCCGCCTCAAGCAATTGGGCGCCGCCCTCGGGATTCTGCCTTGGGCGCTGTTCGTGCTGTTCGCCGCCAAGGGCATCGTGGTGTCGTCCGTGCTCGGACTGGAATCGTTTCAGGATACCAACAACCCCGGCTATTTCATCATCAAGGCGGCGTTATGGTTGATGGCGGTCGTGATCATCGCACAGGCTGCCGTCGATATTTTCCGCCCCAAGCCCGCGGATGACGCCTGATGGAATGGAGCGGCTTTGCGCTTCTGATCCTGGTCGGTGTCGGGATCATTTCCACCGGTCAGCCCGCCGCGTTCGTTCTGATCGCGGTGGCCAGTCTCGGCGCAGTGCTCGGCCTCGCAAGCGGCACGATTCCGTTTTCGCTGCTGTCGGCTTTGCCTGCCCGTCTGATCAATCTGTTCGACAACGATCTTCTGCAGGCGCTGCCGCTCTATGTGACCATGGGCCTGTTGCTCGGCCGGTTGCCGCTAGCCGATGCGCTCTATCGCACCAGCAATGCGATATTGCCGAAGCGGGCTTCTGCGCCGCTGGTCTCCGGAATGCTCCTTGGCGCCCTGCTCGGCCCGATGAACGGCTCGGTCGGCGCCAGTGTGCTCGGGCTCTCGCGCGTGGTCGCGCCGCGGCTCACCGCCGAAGGCATTCCGGCGGCAACGCGCGACGCCGTCATCGCAGTCGCCAGCACGCTCGGCGTCTTGGTGCCGCCCTCGCTGGTTCTGATCCTGCTCAGCGATGCGATGCTCAATGCGCATACCCTTGCGGTGACCGCGACCGGCCGCACCGACCGTGTCATCAACACGCAAGATATATTTCACGCCGCGCTGTTGCCGGCAGCGATCTTTCTGTTGCTATGTTTCGCGCTCTGCTGGTTTGCAGGACGGAGCGCCACCAAGCTGCCCCCGCGCGAAAAGCTTACGGCCAAACAGGGGCTGCTCGCCGGATTCGCACTTGTGGCGCTGCTGGTGCTGCTCGGCGGCGTCGCCACCGGATACTTTTATGCCGTCGAAGCGGCGGCCATGGGCGCCTTCACCTTGCTGAGCGCCGGACTGATCAGCGGCCGCTTGCACGGCGCCGTGTTACGCGAACTCCTGCATGACGCGATTGCCATCACCGGCGCGCTGTTCTCGCTGTTGATCGCAGCCACCACGTTTACCCTGATCCTGCGGCTGCTCGGCACCGACCGGCTGGTCGACAATCTGGTTGCCGGCATTCCGGGCGGCGACGTTCTGGCGACGGCGGTCATCCTCGGCGTCATCGGACTGTGCGCTTTCGTGCTCGATGCCTTCGAGATCATTTTCGTCATCGTGCCGATCGTCATTCCGCCGCTGCTCGTGCGCGTGGCCGACGCGCGCTGGGTGGCGGTGCTGGTGCTGCTCACTTTGCAATCCAGTTTCCTGCTGCCGCCGTTCGGCTACGCGCTGATGATGGTGCGCGGCGTGACCAAGAACCCGGCGCCGTTCCGGACCTTCGTGCGGGCGCTCGCCCCGTTCCTGCTGGCGCAGTGGATGCTGCTCATCGTCGTGCTGCTGGTTCCTCAGCTCGTGCATATCGGCGAGAACGCCGCCGAGAGCACCCGTGCGCCCGTCACGCCGGTCTCCAACGAGGAAATCAACCGGCGTTTGCGGGAGATGGTCGTCCCGCCGCCCGACATCGAGTCGAAATGACGCCTGCTTGACCACCCTCCGACCTCGCCTTAAGACCTTGAGACGGCGGGCAAACATGATCGTTTTGATCGACAACTACGACAGCTTCACCTTCAACCTGTTCCATTACCTGGGCGGGCTGGGGGCGGACGTTGTCGTGCATCGCAACGACAAGATTTCGACCGCCGATGTGATCGCCGCCGAACCGGAAGCCATCGTGCTCTCGCCCGGCCCCTGCACGCCGAACGAAGCCGGCATCTGCCTCGATCTGATTGCCAAGGCCGCACCGAACATTCCTATCCTCGGTGTCTGCCTCGGGCATCAGGCGATCGGCCAGGCGTTCGGCGGCAAGGTAGTGCGCGCGGCGCCGGCGCACGGCAAGGTGTTCGAGATCAAGCACACCGGCACCGGCGTGTTGCGCGGCATCAACGGGCCGTTCAAGGCGACGCGCTATCATTCGCTGGTGGTCGAGCGCGCCAGCAAGCCGCGCGAACTGACCGTTAACGCCGAAACCGACGATGGCCTGGTGATGGGTCTCGCGCATACGAGCCTGCCGGTGCACGGCGTGCAATTTCATCCCGAGAGCATCGCCTCCGAGCACGGCCATCTGATGCTGAAGAATTTTCTCGATCTCGCCGCCGCCTGGAACAAGCAGCGCGGCCGGACGCCGCGCGCGGCTCCCGCGCGCAAGTCGCCCGCGCACGCGACCGGTTAGAGGCTCAAACCCATGGCCGACGATTTCAAAGCGCTCATCGCCAAGGTCGCGACCGGCGCGAGCCTCACCCGCGCGGAAGCAGCCTCCGCGTTCGACCGCATGATGTCGGGCGAAGCGACGCCCTCGCAGATGGGCGCGCTGCTGATGGGCTTGCGCGTGCGCGGGGAAACCGTCGACGAGATCACCGGCGCGGTCACCACCATGCGTGCCAAGATGCTGGGCGTGAAGGCGCCGCCGGACGCGATCGACGTGGTCGGCACCGGCGGCGACGCCTCCGGCTCGTTCAATATCTCGACTTGCGCCGCATTCATCGTCGCGGGCGCCGGCGTACCGGTGGCCAAGCACGGCAATCGCGCTCTGTCGTCGAAATCGGGCGCGGCCGACGTGCTGCAGGCGCTCGGCGTCAAGATCGAGCTTAATGCCGAGCAGGTGGGCGCTTGCATCCGCGAAGCCGGCATCGGCTTCATGTTCGCGCCGGCGCATCATCCGGCGATGAAGAACGTGGGTCCTACCCGCGTCGAGCTCGGCACCCGCACCATCTTCAATCTGCTCGGGCCGCTGTCCAATCCGGCCAGCGTCAAGCGGCAGATGATCGGCACGTTTTCCAAGCATTGGATCGAGCCGATGGCGCAGGTGCTCAAGAATCTCGGCTCGGAATGCGTCTGGGTGGTGCACGGCTCCGACGGGCTCGACGAGATCACCACCTCGGGAGCGACCAGCGTGGCCGCGCTCGAACACGGCAAGATCCGCAGCTTCGAGATCACGCCCGAGGATGCGGGCTTGAAACGCAACAAGCCGGAGGCGCTGCGCGGCGGCGATGCCGAGCAGAACGCCAAGGCGCTGCTCGACGTGCTGAAAGGCAAAGCCGGGCCGTTCCGCGACGTGTCGATCCTCAATGCCGCCGCCGCGCTGATCGTCGCCGGCAAGGCCAAGGATTTGAAGGAAGGCGCGGTACTCGCCGCCAAATCGATCGACAGCGGCGAGGCCGAGGGCCGGCTCGACCGCCTGATCGCGGTGTCCAACGCCGTGGAGGCGTAATTTTGTCCGACATCCTGGCCAAGATCGAGGCTTACAAGCGCGAGGAGATTGCGTCAGCCAAGCGCGTGCGCCCGCTCGCCGAGCTGGAAAAGCTGGCGAAAATGGCCCCCCCGCCGCGCGGCTTTTTGCGCGCGATCGAGCGGCGGATTGCTGGCGGCGACTACGCGCTGATCGCCGAAATCAAGAAGGCGAGCCCGTCGGCGGGCTTGATCCGCGCCGATTTCGATCCGCCGAATCTCGCCAAAGCCTACGAAGCGGGCGGCGCCGCTTGTCTCTCCGTGCTCACCGATGGGCCGTCATTCCAGGGCAAACCGGAATTTCTCGGCGCGGCGCGCAAAGCCACCGGCTTGCCGGTTCTGCGCAAGGATTTCATTTACGAGCCCTACCAGGTGGTGGAATCGCGCGCGCTCGGCGCCGATTGCGTCCTGATTATCATGGCCGCGGTTGACGACGCAGCGGCCAAGGCGATCGAGGATGCAGCCTTCGCCAATGGCATGGATATATTACTTGAAGTTCATCAAGAAGATGAGCTTAAACGTGCACTCAGGCTGAAATCGCGGCTGATCGGCATCAACAACCGGGATCTCCGCACCTTCAAGACCTCCCTCGCCGTCAGCGAGCATTTGGCTCCGAAAATCCCGCGCGAGCGCATCGTGGTCGCCG
>Ga0208079_1001267_pt1 | contig 13347 bp, 15 predicted proteins | sample NGESurdeep092012_5_FD_184474 | JGI IMG/M metagenome (GOLD analysis project Ga0208079, IMG submission 184474) | Arctic peat soil microbial communities from Barrow, Alaska - NGEE Surface sample 210-2 deep-092012 (SPAdes) | ecosystem: Environmental > Terrestrial > Soil > Wetlands > Peat ... | reverse complement strand
CAGCACGCGACGGCCAGCACCTCGTCATCGGTCCCTGGACCCACATCGACCAGATGGGCAGGATCGCGAGAGGGCATGACTTCGGGCCGGATTCGACGCTGGTCGGTGGAGGCATCACCGCGCTCCAGCTCGACTTCTGGCGCGAGCACGGGCTCGGAGCGCAGGTCGGCCAGCTACCGCCTGTCCGGCTGTTCGTCATGGGCGCCGACGAATGGCGCGACTACGCGGAGTGGCCGGTGCCGGGAACGACAGACACCGCGCTGTATCTGTCGGACGACGGCCTTTCTCCGGACGTGACGGAGGCCAGCGGCACGACGACGATCCGGCACGATCCGGCGAATCCGGTGCCGGCTGTCGGCGGCCAGATCCTGTACGGACCGCCGGACTTCGCCGGCCCCCACGATCAGCGGCCCGCGGAAGCGCACCCGGGTGTGGTGTCGTTCACCACACCGCCATTCGTCGAGACGTTCGAGGTCATCGGCCCGGTCAGGTTGAACGTGTGGGTTTCCGCGGATGCGGCTGACGCCGACCTGCACGCCGTGCTCACCGATGTCGCCCCGGACGGTACGTCGCGGATCCTCACCGACGGCGCCCTGCGGCTGTCGCGGCGCCAAGGACTGGAGAAGGTCGTGCCGTTGGTACCGGGCGAGCCGGTCGAGGTCATCGTCGACCTCTGGGCGACTGCCAACGCGTTCCTGCCGGGCCACGCCCTACGGCTCAACCTCGCTGGCGCCAGCTTCCCGAAGTACGTGTCCGGCGAGCAGCCGACCACGATCCTGGTCCACCACGGCCGGGAGTTCCCGAGCCACGTGGTCGTTCAGCTCAGCGCGGCGTCCGCGCTGTAGGTCTGGATCCTGTACAGCGTGGTCGTCGCCGCGATGTACAGGTGACCGTCCGGTGCGAAGCAGACGTTGGCGACCCGCTCCGGTACGTCGAGGGTGCCTAGCACCGTCCCTTCCGGATCGGTCACCGCGATCGAGTCGTCGTCGGAGAGCCAGAGCAGGCCGTCCGTGTCGACGCGGAAGCCGTCGATGACGCCCTTGAGCCCGGTGTAGAAGAGGCGCCCTGGGCCGCACTGCCCGTCGACGACGTCGTACGCCCGGACCTTGAAGCCGTCGTGGTTGGCGGAGTTCGCCACGTACAGCACGCTCTCGTCGGGGGAGAACGCGAGGCCGTTCGGCCGGTCGAGGTCGGTGATGACCGCGGTGAGCTCACCGGTCTCCGGCACGAACCGGAACACCCAGCAGGCTCCGTACTCGAGCTCGCCGGGGTGGCCCTCGTGGGCGTCGAGGATCCCGTACGGCGGGTCCGTGAACCAGATCGCGCCGTCGCGGGCGACCACGAGGTCGTTGGGGGAGTTGAGGCGGACGCCGTTGACCGCGTCGACCAGGAGGGTGGTGGTCAGATCGGGGTGCAGCTCTTCGACGCCGCGGCGGCCATGCGAGCACTGGTAGACGCGTCCATCGCGGGCGAGCGTACGACCGTTGGTGAACTCCGCGTCGGGGATTGCGACGTCGAACTCGGTCTGTCCCGGACGCCACGACAACACGCGGTTCCCGGGGATGTCGCTGACGAGCAGCCGGTCGCCGACCCATGTCGGTCCCTCCAGCCAGGTCGCGCCCGTCGCCAGTCGTTCAGGGGCGTCGTCGGCCCAGAGCTTCTGCCTTCTGATTCGCATCGTTCCTCCTGGCCTGACGTTAGTGGACCCCGGTACAGTTCCGCCTAGCGGCACGTGAGGCCGCGTCCAATCGTGAGGAGCGCTTCGTGACGTACGTCATCGCCCTGCCCTGTGTCGACATCAAGGACCGGGCCTGTGTCGACGAGTGTCCTGTGGACTGCATCTACGAGGGCAACCGGATGCTGTACATCAATCCGGAGGAGTGCGTCGACTGTGGCGCCTGCGAGCCGGTGTGTCCGGTCGAGGCGATCTACTACGAGGACGACGTGCCGCCCGAGTACTCCGAGTACCTCGACGTCAACGCGGCCTTCTTCGACAAGCTGGGCACGCCTGGCGGCGCGGCCAAGCTGGGTGTCATCGACGATGACCACCCCGTCGTCGCTGCGCTGCCCCCTCAGGGCGAGTGAGCGCGCCCGCGTTCTTCCGGCCCCTGGACCTTCCCGACTTCCCGTGGGACACGATTGCCGGGGCCGCAACGCGCGCCCGGAGTCATCCGGACGGGATCTGCGACTTGTCCGTCGGCACGCCGGTCGATCCGACTCCAGAGCTCGGGCGGAGAGCCCTCGCTGAGGCGTCCGATGCCCACGGGTACCCGCTGACGTGGGGCACGCCGGCGCTTCGCCAGGCGATCGGCGACTACCTGTCGCGCCGTTGGGGCGCACCGCAGCTCGGCGACCGCGGCGTCCTGCCGGTCATCGGCACCAAGGAGCTTGTCGGGTGGCTGCCCACATTGCTCGGCCTGGGTGCGCAGGACACCGTGGTGATCCCGGCGACGGCCTACCCGACGTACGCGGTCGGGGCTGCGGTGGCCGGTTGCCGCGTCGTGACCGCGGAGACGCCTGACGACGTGGCGGACGAGCGGCCGGCGCTGGTGTGGACGAACTCGCCGTCGAACCCGACCGGCCGCGTGGCGGACGCGGGGGAGACCTCGGCGTGGATCGCCTACTGCCGTGACCGGGGCGCGCTGCTGGTCGCCGACGAGTGCTACGGGGAGTTCGGCTGGGACGCCGAGCCGGTCTCGGCGCTGGACACCAGGATCAACGGCGGTGACGTCACGGGGATCGTCGGCGCGTACTCGCTGTCGAAGCGGTCGAACCTCGCTGGCTACCGTGCGGGCTTCATCGGTGGCGATCCGTCGGTCGTGTCTCAGCTGCTCGAGGTACGCAAGCACCTCGGGATGATGGTGCCCGCGCCCGTACAGGCGGCCATGACCGTGCTGCTGGGCGACGACGAGCACGTACGGATTCAGCATGAGCGGTACGCGTCGAGGCGGCAGGTCCTGTCGGCCGCGCTCGTGGCTGCCGGCTACCGGATCGACCACTCGCAGGCCGGGTTGTACCTGTGGGCCACCCTCGGTGAACCTGGCCGCGTCACCATCGACCGCCTCGCCGATCTCGGCATCCTCGCGGCACCGGGTGACTTCTACGGCACCACGGGCGCCGACCACGTCCGCATCGCCCTGACGGCCACGGACGAACGCATCACGGCTGCTGCTGCTCGCCTCGCGGGCTGATCCGCCTCAGCCGAACGTCACCGACACGATACGAGCGGGCTGGGGGGTGGCGGAGGACCAGAGCGGAAGGTCGGTGGTCGACGGGTGCCAGGTCTTCTCGCCGGCCTGGATCAAGGTGATGCCGAACGCGGACGCCCAGGCCTGGCTGGCGGTGGCCACCGACCAGATCGTGGCATCGGCGGCGGCGGTCACGTCGACCCGGACAGGCGGGCCGTCGGCGGTCAGGCCCGGCGCCATACCCCCGTACGTCGCCTTGAGCAAGGTCGCGTAGCCGCTCGGATCGGCGGCCTTCGGCGTCGTCGCCACGCAGGTGAACGCGGCGGCGGTCTCGCCGGACATGGCGCTGGCGAGGATGCGCGCACGGTCGACGTGCTTGCGGTACCCGTCGGGGACCCCGGAGCGCTGGACCGCCTGGGCGACCTCGGTGATGTCGCGGGTCTGCCAGTTGGCGATCTTCACCAACGCGTCGTAGAACTTCCCGGCGGAGTACTGAGGGTTCATGATCTGCGCGACCGTGCCCCAGCCCTGCGAGGGCCGCTGCTGGAACAGCCCGATGGAATCGCGGTCCCCGTGGTCGAGATTGCGCAACCCCGACTCCTGCAAGGCGGTCGCGAAGGCGATCGACACGGCCCGCGGCGGCAGTCCGCGCTGGACGGCGACGCCGGCGATGATCGCCGCGTTGTACGCCTGTTCGAGGTCCAGCTGGGCGGTCTGGCCCCCGACGTTAGCGACGCACCCGTCCTGCGGTGACGGGAAGATCGCCGTACCGTGGCCCTCCCACCAACGCACCGCGAGCCCGGCCACCAGCGCGATCACCAACCCGATGATCGCGAACCCCACCAGGCTGACCGCCAGCCGGCGTCGCGCATAGACCGTCTTCGTGGGCGCGCCAGGGGAGGCGCGCTTGGGGACGGACGGGCCGGTCATGCCTCAGCCGTTGGTGTGCAGAGCGTCGTTGAGGGTGACCGCGCCGCCTGTGCGCGGTCGTGCCTCGACGCGGCCGCTCACCGAGTCGCGGAGGAATAGCACGCCGGACGCACCGGACAGCTCGGCGCCCTTGACCACGCGTCCGTCGGGCAGGGTCACCTTCGTGCCGGCCGTCACGTACAACCCGGCCTCCACGACGCAGTCGTCGCCCAGCGAGATGCCCACTCCGGATTCCGCCCCGAGCAGGCACCGCTCGCCGATCGTGACGACCTCCTGCCCGCCGCCTGACAGCGTGCCCATGATCGAGGCGCCGCCGCCCACGTCCGTGCCGTCGCCGACGATCACACCCGCGGAGATCCGGCCTTCGACCATGGATGTGCCGAGCGTGCCGGCGTTGAAGTTGACGAAGCCCTCGTGCATCACGGTGGTGCCGCTCGCGAGATAGGCGCCCAGGCGCACGCGATCAGCGTCAGCGATCCGTACCCCGCTCGGCACGACGTAGTCGACCATCCGCGGGAACTTGTCGACGCCGAAGATCGTGAGGTGCTCGCCCGCGAACCGGCAGGCACCCCGTACGGTCTCGAAGTCGTCCACCGCGCACGGCCCTGAGCTCGTCCACACGACGTTGGGCAGGACCCCGAAGATGCCGTCGAGGTTGACCTCGCGCGGCTTCACCAGACGGTGGCTCAGGAGGTGGAGCCGGAGGTAAGCGTCCGGGACGCTCGCGGGCGGTACGTCGATGTCGATCTCGACGACAATGGGCTCGGTCCGGGTGCAGCGCCGGGCATCGGTCGTCACCTGGAGCATGAGCGGGGCCTCGGCGCCGTCGTAAGCGCCCAGGACGGGCGCCGCGAACCAGGTGTCGAGCACCTGTCCGCTCTGGTGCACCGTGGCCAGCCCCCAGCCCCAAGCCGGGCGCTCGGCGGTGTGGGTCATGGACAAACTCTAGCCCGGGCCGCTGACGCAACTTGCCCCTTCATCCAGGACGGGTACTGGTAGGGCCTGCCTCGCTCTTGATGCCTGTGACAGGCTCGGTTCAGGAACGTGCGCACGACCCTGCACTCAAGGCACAAGGAGACCCACCGATGGACTACACCCGACTCGGAACATCAGGCCTCAAGGTCAGCCGGATCTGTCTGGGCTGCATGAGCTTCGGCGAGGCATCACAGAGGGGTTGGACGCTCGACCAGGACGCGGCAGGGCCGATCTTTCGGAAGGCCCTGGGGCTCGGCATCACGTTCTGGGACACCGCCAACGTGTACGGGCACGGCAGCAGCGAGGAGATCGTGGGCCACGCGATCAAGGAGTACACGCGGCGTGAAGACATCGTCCTGGCCACCAAGCTGAACGGGAAGATGTCCGATGGGCCCGGCGGTCAGGGACTGTCGCGCCGCGCGGTGATGGAGCAGGTCGACGCCTCGCTGACCCGGCTGGGCACCGACTACATCGACCTGTACCAGATCCATCGCTTCGACCCGGAGACGCCCGTCGAGGAGACGATGGAAGCGCTCCACGACGTGATCAAGGCCGGGAAGGTGCGCTACATCGGCGCCTCCAGCATGTACGCGTGGCAGTTCGCCACCATGCAGCACGCGGCCGACCTCGGCGGCTGGACGCGCTTCATCTCGATGCAGGACCAGTACAGCCTGATCATGCGCGAGGAGGAGCGCGAGATGTTCCCGCTCCTGGACCTCCAGGGCGTGGACAGCATCCCGTGGAGCCCGCTGGCAGGTGGCCGCGTGGCTCGCCCCTGGGGCGACGCGACGACGAGCCGGGGGAGCCAGAACCCGGACACCGACTTTCACGGCCGCCCGCTCTTCCTCGACAGCGACAAGGACATCGTCGACGCGGTTCAGGCGATCGCCGAGTCCCGTGGCGTCTCGATGGCGACGGTCGGGCTGGCGTGGGTGCTCAAGAATGACGTCGTGGCGGCGCCGATCGTCGGCGCGACCAAGGAGAAGCACCTCACCGACGCCGCGGCTGCCCTCGAGATCGAGCTGACCGTTGACGAGCTGGTCCGCCTGGAGGAGCCGTACGCCATTCGCCAGCCCACGTACTTCTGAGCCGACGACCGCACCGACCGGATAGTTTGGGCGGGTGCTCGAACTCACCGGCGACCTCGTCGACCTGTTGCGCGACATCACCGACGTCGAGTCGGTGAGCGGCAACGAGAAGGCGCTCGCCGACCTCGTCGAGGACGCACTGCGTGCGCTGCCGCACCTGGAGGTCATCCGCGACGGGGACGCGCTCGTTGCCCGTACGAGCCTGGGACGCGCCGAGCGGGTCGTGATCGCCGGACACCTCGACACCGTGCCCGTGTCCGGCAACCTGCCCAGCACGCGCCAGGTCGTCGACTCCGAAGACCGCGTGTACGGGCGGGGCACATGCGACATGAAGGGTGGCGTCGCGGTCCAGCTCGCGGTGGCCGCCGCCGTGACCGAGCCCGGACGCGACATCACGTGGATCTTCTACGACCATGAGGAGGTCGACGTGGAGCGCAACGGCCTCAACCGCCTGTCGAGGACCCGTCCCGAGCTCCTGGCCGCCGATCTGGCCGTGCTCATGGAGCCGACCGCGGCCGCGATCGAGGGCGGCTGCCAGGGCACGCTTCGCGTGGTGGTCCGTACCACCGGCCAGGCGGCCCACTCCGCACGGTCCTGGCTCGGCAGCAACGCCATCCACGCGGCGGGCGAGGTCCTGCGCCGGCTCGAGAGCTACGTTCCGGCGCAGGTCCTCGTCGACGGCCTCCTGTACCGCGAAGGCATGAACGCCGTGGCCATCTCGGGCGGCATCGCCGGCAACGTCATCCCCGACGGGTGCGAGGTCACCGTGAACTACCGGTTCGCCCCTGACAAGGACGAATCCGCCGCGCTCGGCGAGGTGCAGCGACTGTTCGAGGGGTACGACGTCGAGCTGCTCGACATCGCGCTCGGCGCCCGGCCCGGCCTCGAGCTGCCCGCTGCCCAGGCTTTCGCGGCGGCCGTCGGGGGAGAGCCTCGTCCCAAGTACGGCTGGACCGATGTCGCCCGGTTCTCGGCGCTCGGCATCCCCGCGGTCAACTACGGCCCCGCGAATCCCAACCAGGCTCACGCCGACGACGAGCACTGCCGAGTGGACGATCTGTTCACGTGCCGGGATGCGCTCGTGCGCTGGCTCACCGCCTGACGGCGCCCACGGGCCGCTACGCTCGTGCCCGTGCCCAAGGAGTCGAAGACCCAGAACCAAGGACCCGTCATCCGGCGACGCTCGGACAGGCAGCCGACGACCACCGACCAGCGCCTGCTCAGTAGCCACGGCCCCAACGACTGGGTCCACGCGGATCCCTGGCGGGTGCTGCGCATCCAGGCTGAGTTCGTCGAAGGATTCGGCACCCTGGCTGAGCTCGGCCCTGCAGTGAGCGTGTTCGGAAGTGCCCGGACGAAACGGACCCATCCCATGTACGTGGCGGCGGAGACGATCGGGCGTCGCCTTGCGGAGGAGGGCCTCGCGGTCATGACGGGAGGCGGACCGGGCGTCATGGAGGCGGCCAACAAGGGAGCGGCCAAGGCGGGCGGCACGTCTGTCGGCCTCGGCATCGAGCTGCCGTTCGAGCAGTCGATCAACAAGTACGTGACGCTGGGGATCAACTTCCGCTACTTCTTCGCGCGCAAGACGATGTTCCTCAAGTACTCCCAAGGCTTCGTCGTGATGCCCGGCGGTTTCGGGACGTTCGACGAGCTCTTCGAGGCCGTGACCCTGTCGCAGACGCGCAAGGTGACGCATTTCCCCATCGTGCTGTTCGGCACCGAGTACTGGACCCCGATGATCTCCTGGCTGCGGGATTGTGTGCTGGCCGGCGGCTACATCACTGACGACGACTTGGACATGCTGCGCGTCACCGACTCCGTCGAGGAGACCATCCAGGCGATGCTGACCCCCGTACCGCCGCTGCCGCCCCGCGACCCGAACTAGGAGACTGGCATGGAATGGATCCTCGCCGCGCTCGCGATCGGGGTCATCGGCCTCGCAGCGGCGGCCACGACGGGCCGCTTCGGGGAGATGCCGGACGTCGTCGACGATCGCGTGCACCCAGTGGTACCGCCCACGGGACGACTCACTGGTGCCGACATCAGCGACATCCAGTTCGCCGTCGTGCCGCGCGGCTATTCGATGGAACAAGTCGATGCCTTGCTGCACCGTCTGGCGGATCAACTCGACCATGAAGAGGCCCCCGGGAATGTCGTGGCGAACCCTGGTCCCCGGGACCTGGAATAATAGGGACCGATACTGAGACGAAAGGGAGACGCGATGGCCGCGATGAAGCCGCGAACCGGTGATGGACCTATGGAGGTCACGAAGGAGGGCCGCGGAATCGTCATGCGCGTTCCAGTCGACGGCGGTGGGCGCCTTGTCGTCGAACTCAACGCCCAGGAGGCGACGGACCTGCTCCAGGCCCTGCGAGGGGTCGTCGGCTGAGACCTCACCCGACCTGTGACAGCGCCCGCCCGGAGTGATCCCGGCGGGCGCTGTCACATGTCAGCGTGCCTTGTACGCGGCGATCGCCTTCTCGTACACGTCCACCGTCTGCTTCGCGATCGCGCTCCACGAGAACTCGTCGATGCAGCGCTGCCGGCCCGCCAGTCCCATGGCCCTCGCCCGAGCCGGGTCGCGGGTGAGCGCGTTGATGCCCTCGGCGAGCTGACGCTCGAAGTCGGCGATGTACGCCGGGTCGGAGGCTTGGTCCGGGTTGTACGGGACGAGCAACCCTGTCGTACCGTCCACGACGACCTCGGGGATACCGCCCACCGCTGACGCGACAACGGCGGTCTCGCAGGCCATCGCCTCGAGGTTGACGATGCCGAGGGGCTCGTAGATCGACGGGCAGGCGAAGACTTCTGCGTGGGTGAGGACCTGGCGTACGGACTCGCGAGGCAGCATCTCCCGTACCCAGATCACCTTTCCCGGCCGGGCCTTCTCGAGGACGCCGAATGCCTCGTCGAACTCGGCGGCGATCTCCGGCGTGTCGGGAGCGCCTGCGAGAAGGACGAGCTGGGTGTCGGGGTCGAGGTTGCTGGCCGCACGCACGAGGTGAACGAGGCCCTTCTGGCGCGTGATCCGGCCGACGAAGACGACCACCGGGTGGTCGCGGTCGATGCCCAGCGAGTCGACCACGTCCGTCGCGGGATCCGGCGTGAACTCGTCGGGGTCGATGCCGTTCTTCACGACGTGGATCTTCGCCCGGTCGACGAAGGGGTACGCGGCGAGGATGTTGGCGATCATGGCCTCGCTGACCGCGATGACCGCGTCGGCCTGCTCGTACGCCATCTTCTCGATCCACGAGCTCACCCGGTAGCCGCCGGCGAGCTGCTCGGCCTTCCACGGGCGATCAGGCTCGAGGGAGTGAGCGGTGACGACGGTGGGTACGTCGAGCAGCCGTCCGGCGACCAGGCCGGCGAACTGCGTGTACCAGGTATGCGCGTGGATGACGTCGACCTCGGGGATCGCGGCCGCCATGGACACATCGGCACCGAGCGTGCGGACGGCCTGGTTGGCTCCCGGAGGGTATGTCTCCGCGTGCGCGACGGCGCCAACCCGAGGCTCACCCATGCACTGGACGTCGACCAGGTCGCACAGCTCGCGGAGCTGCGGGACGAGCTGGCCGACATGGACCCCGGCGCCGCCGTAGATGTACGGCGGGTACTCACGGGTGAGGATCGAAACACGCAGGCTCATGATCGGGAGCCTGCCACAACCGACCGTTTCTTGGGCAGGTTGGGGGACCTTTCGTGAATCCTCCGCGAATCAGCGCCCGTTGCACGCGCGGTCTCACTAGTCTGTCGTCATGGTGACGAGGCCGAACGCGCTGTCCATCGTGCTCGCTGGTGGAGAAGGCAAGCGGTTGATGCCGCTGACAGCGGATCGGGCCAAACCCGCGGTCCCATTCGGTGGGACGTACCGGCTCATCGACTTCGTGCTGTCGAACCTGGTCAACTCCGACCTGCGCCGCATCGCCGTGCTCACCCAGTACAAGTCGCACTCGCTCGACCGGCACATCTCGCTGACGTGGCGCATGTCTGTACTGCTGAACAACTACGTCACGAGCGTGCCTGCGCAGCAGCGCACCGGCAAGCAGTGGTTCCAGGGCAGCGCCGACGCGATCTTCCAGTCGATGAACCTCATCGACGACGAGCAGCCCGACTACATCGTCGTGTTCGGCGCCGACAACATCTACCGCATGGACGTCGAGCAGATGCTCGAGGCGCACATGGACTCCGGTCTCGGCTGCACGGTCGCGGGGATCCGCGTGCCACGGGCGACTGCATCTGATTTTGGGATCATCGACGCGGCGGCCGACGGGAAGATCCGAGATTTTCTGGAGAAGCCGGCCAACCCGCCCGGGCTGACGGGCTCGCCCGACGAGTCGTTCGCCTCGATGGGCAACTACATCTTCTCCTCCGACGCGTTCGTCGAGATGCTTCGCGCCGATGCATCCGACGACGGCTCGCGCCACGACATGGGCGGTAGCATCATCCCCGCGTTCGTGGATGCCGGTGACGCGCAGGTGTACGACTTCACCACCAACGCCGTCCCGGGTGCGACCGACAAGGACCGCAACTACTGGCGTGACGTCGGCACCATCGACGCGTACCACGAGGCGCACATGGATCTGGTCTCCGTCGTGCCGGACTTCAACCTGTACAACCGGAAGTGGCCGATCTGGACGAGCCAGGCGCAGGTGCCGGGCGCGAAGTTCACGCTGCGCGGTACCGCCGAGGACTCCATCGTCGGCTCGGGCTGCATCATCTCCGGCGGCGACGTCGACAGGTCGGTGCTGAGCCCGAACGTGCTCATCGAGAAGTGGGCCAAGATCGAGGAGTCGGTCATCTTCTCGGGCAGCAGGGTGGGCCGCAACGCGGTGATCCGCCGCGCCATCCTCGACAAGAACGTCGTGGTGCCTGAAGGCGTGGAGATCGGCGTCAACCATGACCACGACCTGGCACGCGGGTTCTACGTCTCCGACGAGGGCGTCACGGTCGTCCCGAAGAACACGAAGATCGTCCAGGACTGACGCCCACGGCTGCGGTCAGTGCTTGACCGCAGCCAGCAGTCCGTCGCCGACGGGCAGGAAGACCGGCGTCAGGTCTTCCATCCCTGACACAGCCTCGAGGACGTCGCGCGTGATGAGCGTCTCGTCCTCCTCGTTCGTGGGGTCGGCCACCGTGCCACCGAGCATCGCATGCGACAGGACGAGGACGCCGCCATGGCGGAGCAGCCGGATCGCCTGCTCGAGGTGCTGATGGGCGTCCAGAGGCTCACCCGCGATCAGCACGAGGTCGTACGCGCCGTCGCTGAGCTTCGGCAGCACGGTCAGCGCTAGACCGGCGATGGTCCGCAGCCGCTGCGAGCGGATGCCGGTGCCGGCGATGATCCGGCGCGCGACGTTCTGGTACTCGGACTCGGCGTCGATCGTCGTGAGGATTCCCTCGGGGTCCATGCCGTCCAGCAGCGCGAGAGAGGCCACGCCAGCGCCCGTGCCGATCTCGACGACGGCCTTGGCGTGCAGGACGCGCGCTAGGAACGTGAGGGCCTGCGCCGCGCCACGGCTCGGCGCTACGAGGCCGAGGTCAACGGCTGCGGCACGCGCGGCCATGCCTGCGGGAGATTCCGGGACGTAGTCCTCGGTGTGGGCCCAAACGGCGGGCTTGGGAGCGTGCTTGCCGGAGATCGCGGCGGCTGTGGGACTCACGATCTCACCCTAGTGGAAGGGGCCCTACGATGAGCCCCATGAGTCACACGGTCAGTGCCGAGATCGTCGCAAATGTGTTGTCGGTGGATGTCGCCGTGGGGGACACTGTGGGTCCCCTGGACTCGGTGGTCCTGCTTGAGTCGATGAAGATGGAGATCCCGGTGCTGGCTGACGTCACAGGGACAGTGGTTGAGATCGTCGTGGCGCCCGGAGACGTGGTGACCGAGGGGGATCCGCTCGTGGTGATCAAGGAGTCTTGACGTGATGCAGCCCCCCTTCGGTCGGCTGATCACGGCGATGGTCACGCCGTTCGCTTCCGACGGCTCTCTCGACCTCGACACCGCGGCGGCGCTCGCTACGTACCTGGTCGACGAGCAGCGGAACGACGCCCTCGTCATCAACGGCACGACGGGCGAGTCGCCCACGACGAGCGACGATGAGAAGCTGCGACTGCTGCAGACGGTCGTGGCTGCAGTCGGGGACCGTACGCAGATCATCGCGGGCGTCGGCACGTTCGACACGGCCCACACGATCCACCTGGCACAACAGGCCGCTGGCGCCGGCGTTGACGGCCTCCTCGTCGTGACCCCGTACTACTCGCGCCCGCCGCAGGATGCCCTGGCCGCGCACTTCCTCGCCGTCGCGGACGCGACCGATCGCCCGGTGATCCTGTACGACATCCCGCACCGGACCGGCGTGCCGATCGAGACCGAGACGCTGCTCAAGGTGGCGGAGCACCCGCGGATCGTCGCGGTGAAGGACGCCAAGGCTCAGCCCGTGCAGTCAGCCGTGGTGATGGCCAACTCCGATCTCGCCTACTACGCCGGTGACGACGCCATGCTGCTGCCGTTGCTGGCCGTCGGGGGAGTCGGCGTCGTCGGCACGTCGACCCACTTCTCGGGCGCTCGGACTGCCGAGGTGATCGCTGCGTGGCTCGCCGGTGACATCGAGGGCGCCATCGCCCGCTACCGCGCCCTCCTGGGCGTCTACCAGGGCGTCTTCGCCACGCAGGGCGTCATGCTGGTCAAGGCCGGTCTCGCAGCCAGGGGACGCAGTGCTGGATCCGTCCGAGCGCCCTTGCTGGACGCGTCCGAGGCGCAGACCAAGACCTTCGTGGCGCTGCTCGACGCCGCCGGCCTGTAGCCCCGTTCTGGTACCGCTCCACCGGCGTTACCGCAGGCGGGCTATCCTTCGTGCCGTGGATCTTGGAGCGCCTGAAATCATCTGGCTGGTGGTGCTCGCGGTGCTCATGTTCGGGCCCGAGAGGATCCCGGGGTTCGCTCGCAAGGCGGCCCGCGTCTACAAGTACCTCATGAACATCGCCAGCGGCGCGAAGGATCAGCTCGTGGGCGAGCTGGGTCCGGAGTTCGCCGACCTGAGCCTGGCAGACCTCAACCCCAGGACGTTCATCAGCAAGCACCTGCTGGACACCGAGGAGATTTCGGCGTTCCGCGAGACGATTGCCGACACCAAGAAGTCCCTCGCCGAGACGAGCGCGGAGCT
>Ga0208079_1001264_pt1 | contig 13366 bp, 16 predicted proteins | sample NGESurdeep092012_5_FD_184474 | JGI IMG/M metagenome (GOLD analysis project Ga0208079, IMG submission 184474) | Arctic peat soil microbial communities from Barrow, Alaska - NGEE Surface sample 210-2 deep-092012 (SPAdes) | ecosystem: Environmental > Terrestrial > Soil > Wetlands > Peat ... | reverse complement strand
AGTTGATTGGCTTGTGAACGCCGGGAGTGTCAACCAGAACGATTTGTCCAGCCGGACGTGGGTGCCCCACCCCAGCTTCTTTCGCTTGGGTGGGTTTCTTGCCCTTGCGCTCGACGTTGATAATGCCCTGGATGCGATTGCGGGTAGTTTGCGGCTTGCGGGTCACGATGGCGAGTTTTTCGCCGACCAACGCATTCAGCAGGGTGGATTTCCCTGCATTAGGGCGACCGATGATGGAGACGAATCCGGATCGAAATGCCATGTCGGGGAATATCTGATTAAGTCCGTTGGCCCCCCTCAGGGGCTAAAGCCCAGGCCTCATATTAGGCATTTACGGACGGCCTGAAGGCCGTCCCCTTCAAAGAGCCAGACTTAATCGGGGCCTCCTTAGCTTTGGACCTGCTTGGAGGCAGGGCTCGTCTGCAGACTAACACGCACTCGATCCACACGGCGGTCGGTGGATTCCAGCACTTCGAAGCGCAATCCGTTCTCCTCGAAAACTTCACCCGCCTTGGGGATGTGTCCCGCGAGTTCGCTCACCAGTCCGGCAATTGTAGTTGCCTCTTTTTCATCGGGCCGCACGCCCAGCAATTTTTCCAGCAGGTCTACATCGGTGTTTCCATTCAAAATATACGAGGACTCGCTCTCTTTCACGACGTCAGCCTTCTCGTGCTCGTCGCGGATCTCGCCGACGATCTCCTCCACCAGGTCCTCGATGGTGACCAGCCCGGCGACTCCGCCGTACTCGTCGATGACGATAGCCATGCGAATATTGTCGCGCTGCATCGCGCGCAGCAGTTCGCTGCCCAGCTTGGTTTCAGGCACGAAGTACACATCGGGCTTCATCAAGTCGCGCACCGTTTTCGTGCGCGCGTCCGTATCCAGGACCTGCAAGAGGTCCTTCGCATACACGATGCCTTTGATGTGGTCGATATCGCTTTCGTAAACCGGTATGCGCGAATAGGGATACTTCTTTATCAGCTCGGTGAATTTCTCGATGGTCGTGCCGATCGCGACCGCGACGATGTCGGGCCGGGGCGTCATCACTTCCCGTACCGTCTTGTCGCCAAATTCGACGACGGACTGGATAAGATCGCGGTCACTCTCCTCCAGAATGCCCTCTTCCTGACCGGCTTCGATCAACGCGTCCACGGCCTCCGACGGATGCTCGGGCTGCTGTCCCGGATGCTCTTTGGAGAGCGATGCGACCGACAAAGCGAAGCCGAGAATCAAAGTCACCGGCGCGGCAACATAGATTAGCGTCCGTAAGAGGAAAACCCAGCGCACCAGCCACTCGCCCCTGGTACGCACGAAAAACAGATACGGCAGCAACCGGTTGAAGATGACGATGATGAAGATGAGACTCACCGCCGCCTGCACCAGGTCCAGAACCACCCAGCGCTTGTCCATGAACAGCACGTAGCCGATGAGGACGCCAATGCTGGCCATGCACATCTGGGTCAGCACGGCCATCGAGAGCGCGGCCCGTTCGCGGCTCACATACAACTTGGGCTCGACGTGATGCTCATAGGCGTCAATGTTCTCCTGGAACTCCCGCCCTAAGAAGCGTCCCATCTCGGTGTAGAGCCGGTCGACATAGGATACCAGCGTTAGCAACGCCATCAAGACCAGGAGAAGGATCGATAACGGAAGGCTCATCTGCGGACTCCTCCGCCACTACGGGAGGCGGCAGACTTGCGGGATGGCTTTCGGCCAGCGGGGCGCTTGGGGACGCTGGCGTGGGCGCGCTCGATCAGTCCGACCGGCAAGCCCAGTTCGCGGCGCAAGGTGGTTTCGCGAGTTCGCATCTCGCCATCGTCGGTTTCGTGGTCGTAACCGGCGAGATGCAGTAATCCGTGCAGGATGAGGACCTTCACTTCTGCTTCGGTGGAGTGGCCGAGTTCAGCGGCATTGGCCGCGGCAATCTCGCCTGAGATGGCAATGTTCCCGGCGAGCTTGGGCGTTTCCGACGGGAAAGATAGAACATCGGTGGACTGGTTCTTCTTGCGAAAGCGGCGATTCAATTCCTGCAATTCACGGTTTGAGGCGACGCGAATGTTGACTTCACCGCGCAATCCAACCGCTCGCTGAGCTTTCGCGGCAAACCGGCTGAGCGCCCGGGCGCTGGTCCCTTCGGTTTCGTGCTCCAGAATGATCACTTCCGTTTCAAGTACAGCGTGGAAGCCTAACGCTGTCGGTTCATCAACTCGATCACCTTGCCCGTCAGCATTTGAATGTCGCTGTGGTTCTGGTTCCGCAGTTGGATCAGATTCACATTGAGATCATCCATTCTCTTGCTCAACGACTCGTGAGCGCGCAACAGCCCGCCGAATTGGCTGTAGGCGATCAGAATTCCGACCAGCGCCGTCGCGGTGGGGAAGGCTGCCACGAGGATGAGCTGGAGGGTTGACACCGCAGTGGATGTTGCCTGCATCTTAGCCTTCTCCTGCCGCTAGTAAACGGGGAGGGCCACCAAACCCTCCCCTGTCATGATAGCAAGAATTTACTCGGCGATGCGATCTTGTGGCGGCGGAGGGGCTTCGGCCGAAGGTATCTCGGCCAACGGTGTCTCCCGCTCGATGCTGGTCGTAGGCACCCGTCCATCGCTGCTGCGCGCGGTGGCGAAGCCATTGCCGTTCTTGATTTCCAGCGACAGCGACAACTGTTCGTTGCGGCCTTTGTAATCGTCGTACGCCCGGATGATTCGCTGTACCAGGTGATGGCGGACCACGTCTCCCTCATCGAAGTAGCAGAAGCGGATGCCTTCCACGTTGCGCAGGATCTCGATCGCCTCCACCATCCCGCTGCGGCTGGCGTTGGGCAGATCGATCTGGGTGATGTCACCGGTGATGACCGCCTTGGAGTTGAAGCCCAGGCGGGTCACGAACATCTTCATCTGCTCCGACGTGGTGTTCTGCGCTTCATCGAGAATGACAAACGCATCGTTCAACGTGCGTCCACGCATAAACGCGATGGGTGCGATCTCAATGATGTTCTTCTCCAGGTAGCGATCCACCTTGTCGGGTTCGAGCATGTCGTACAACGCGTCGTACAACGGACGCAGGTACGGGTCGACTTTTTCCTGCAACGTTCCAGGCAGGAAGCCCAGGCGCTCGCCGGCTTCCACGGCAGGCCGGGCCAGCACGATGCGATCCACGCGCTTCGACATCAGCGCCGCGATTCCCATCGCAACCGCGAGGTAAGTTTTCCCGGTTCCCGCGGGACCGACGCCGAACACCATGTCACTGTTTTCGATCGCTTCGATATAGCGCCGCTGGTTGATGCTCTTGGGCTGCACACTGCGCTTGCCAAACGACCTCTGTTTGCCGGCCTCCGCGAGCCCACGCAAGGTGGCTGTGGGATCGGAGGTCAAGACACGAATCATGGCGCCCAGATCGCCGTTCACGAAAGTGAAACCATTCCGGAGTAGTTGCTGGTAGTCGGCAAACACCTGTTGCGCGCGACCCACGGCGCTGGCCGCTCCCTCAATCTCGATGGAATCGGGCCGCATGGCGATGGAGACATTCAAACCATCTTCCAGCAGGCGCAAGTTTTCGTCACGGGTGCCAAACAAGGTTTCGATATTCGGGCTTATTTCGATGTTCTTTTTCATCTAGAGTCGGAAGTCAGCCTCCATGTGTATCGGGAGTCCCAACGCGCGCCCCGCCGTGGCGGGCGGATTGGAGTGGTTGAAGTTCTGGGGTTCCGAAAGCGGGGTGGATCGGTGGCAGACCAACCCCTTCGGTCTGACGTTCGGATGCATGGCAAGGTTGTGCGGTGATACGGATCGCGGCCGGAAGATCGCCCACGGGAAAAACAACTCTCATTGGCCGCTAGCCTATCCCCGAATCGGGACAGAGTCAAATCAATAAAACGCAACTGGATGACAATCTGAATTCGCTCCTTTAACCCGCCCAATCAGCACCCGGTTATTTAGATGGCGACAGGAAGAAAAAGGAGCACCCCGGCTGGCGCCTAGTATCATTGACTGAGCATTTGTGCAGACGTACAGTTTGGGCGTATTTCGCTCCAGCTTTGCTGTGTTTCGCAATATGACGATCACTGTTCAAGCAGAATTCAGGCTATTCGGCACTCTCAAACGAGAGGGGAAATGGTACGTCGCTCATTGCCCACCGCTTGACATCACCACCCAGGGCAGGACCGAAGAAGAAGCTAAGAAAAACCTGATCGAGGCGTCTGAATTGTTCGTAGTCAGTTGCTTTGAGAGAGGGACCTTCGAGCAGGCCCTTCGCGAGCTAGGATGGCACGTCGTGACTGGCGGTGCGGTTGCGAAGGTCGGAGATAGGCCTCCTTCCATGCCTGCCGGTTCGTTTGCATTCCCCATTCCCGTTCCGTTTGGCTTTGAAAGTCCCGCAGGATGCCACGCCTAGCCCCCGTTTCGTGGGAAAAGCTGGTCTGCGTTTTTGAACAACTCGGATAGCACCGCGCCGGACAAAGGGGCAGTCACATAAAACTGGAGAAGCCGGGTTCTGCAAGGCCGTTGATCATACCCAGGTATGACGAAGTTGGACTCGACATCATCAATAACCTGATGCGAACAGCGGGGATTAAGCGCGAGGCATTCTTCGCACTGCTGCAAAACTGCCGCTGATGGGACCGTCAGTGGAAAACGACTCGACTCGCCACGGTTTGCTCTGTCAGGCCATCGTCCGGTAGAATCAACTATCCGGCTCACGTCGAGATTTTCTAGCAAGGATTACAGCAAAGTATGGCAGACCATTTTTCGGCGCTTAAACGTGTGCGTCAAACCGAGACCAAAACTACGCGCAATCGCGCCAACAAGTCGCGTCTGCGCAGCGCATTGCGTTCCCTGCGCGAGGCCATTGCCAAAGGCGAGAAGGAAGCCGCCCAGACCGCTTACCGCGAAACGGTTTCCGTCGTGGACAAGGGCGTGCAGAAGGGCATCCTTCACAAAAACACCGCTAGCCGCTACAAGTCCCGCCTCAGCAAAAGGGTAAAGGCCGTGGGCGCGGCGAAGTAGCTCAATTTCAGCCAAGATCAAAGGCGGGCCAGAAGCCCGCCCTTATTTTCCTGCCGCTTCGCTCTTCCTGGTATCACACCTCACCTAATTCGGCGAGAACTTCTCTGTAGAGTTCGGGCCCAATCCAGAATTTTGCATTCTGAATCAGCTCGTCCAGTACCGGCTTAATCGATTCAATCAGTCCAGCCCGCTTTGCATCGGCCAACACGCCGAGCAAACCGGTGATCCGCAGCCCCAGCGCCATGGCTATGCGTCGCCCGCGTCTTTCATCCACAAGCAACAGTTCCGCGTGACGTTCCACTGCGAGCACGATTGCCTCAGCCTCACCAGCGTCCAGGTCGTCGCGAAGCTCTCGCACACGATCCTGGTCTTTTGGAGTTTCGACAATTATCCAAGAGACGGAGGCCATGTCGATCCCAGGTAAAGCAGCGTTCCTGGAAACGGCCAGTTCTCCAAACACGGCCGGTGGAATGAGCACTTGCTTGTAGAGAGAGGCCAGAAGCTCTAAGCGTCCAATCCGCGCGAGATTCAGGATTGGCGAGGTATCGGAGACGACGATCAAAGCCTGCCCATCTGACGGAGAGTGCGAAGGTCATCGTGGAATTCTTCGATCCCGTAATGGATCGGGATTTGGCGCTCCGCCAACAGCGCCTGGAACGCGAGCTGACCGATTTCCGCCAGACGACTAGCCTGCGCAAGCGTTAGCCGCTCCTGCTGGAATAGCGTCAACGCAAGTTCTCGCCTTAACTCGGGCTCGGTAAGGTGCGCCGCCGTAAGCACTTCGTCTGGAATGGTGACTGGCATCGTGATCTGTCTGATTATACCGCTCTCGGCGGCCCGTTACAGCCCGGGTTGGCCGCAGGAATCGAAGGCGAGGAGCGCGACTGCTCGCTTTGAACCACAGAGACCCAAGAGACACAGAGTTTTTGAATTCGAGCATTTCTCTGTGCCTCTGTGTCTCTGTGGTGAACAATTACTTCCCTGCCGCCTCGCTCTGCGGCTTCCAGCGCAGGATCGGCTTGCGCGCCGCCATGGTCTCATCCAGGCGCGAGATACGGGTGTTGTGCGGCGCTTCGGCGACAATCTCCGGATGCTGCTCGACTTCCTCGGCGATGTCCTTCATCGCCTCAATGAAAAGGTCGAGCGATTCTTTCGACTCGCTCTCCGTTGGCTCGATCATCAGCGCTCCGTGTACGACGAGCGGAAAGCTCACCGTGTAGGGATGGAATCCGTAATCGATCAGACGCTTGGCGATGTCTCCGGTCTTAATGCCCTTGCGCGCCTGTAGGCGGTCGCTGAACACCACCTCATGCATGGTAGGTGTCTTGTAAGGCAGATCGTAAACGCCTTCCAGCTTCTTGCGGATGTAGTTCGCGTTCAGCACCGCGTCTTCGGTGGTCTGCCGCAGTCCGTCGGGCCCATTGGCCATGATGTACGCCAGCGCGCGCACATGCATTCCGAAGTTGCCGTAGAACATACGCACCCGGCCGATGGACTGCGGACGGTTGTAGTCGAAGCCCAACGTGCCATCCGGCTTGGTGACCACCACCGGAGTGGGCAAGAACGGTTCGAGAATCTTCTTACAGGCCACCGGCCCTGAACCCGGGCCGCCTCCGCCGTGGGGCGTGGAAAACGTCTTGTGCAGGTTCAGGTGCATGACGTCCGCGCCAAAGTCGCCGGGACGGACCTTGCCGACCAGCGCGTTCATGTTGGCGCCATCCATATAGAGCAACGCTCCCTTGGCGTGCAGCACTTCGGCAATCTTGTGGATCTCCTGCTCGAACACTCCCAGGGTATTCGGGTTGGTCAGCATCAGCGCAGCCACATCTTGGTTGACCTGCGCCTCCAGCGATGCAATATCGACCATGCCTGCGGCGTTCGACTTCAGGTTCTCCACCGCGTACCCGCAGATCGCCGCAGTCGCGGGATTGGTGCCGTGCGCCGAATCTGGAATAAGCACCTTCTTGCGCGGGTTGCCCTGCGACTCCAGATACGCGCGCACCAGCAGAATGCCGGTAAGTTCACCGTGCGCGCCGGCGGCGGGCTGCAAAGTGATCGCATCCATGCCGGTGATTTCGATAAGCTGCTCACTCAGCATCTTCAGGATGCGCAGCGCGCCCTGCGAAATGCGCTCCGGCTGATAGGGATGCGCCTCCGCTAATCCGGTCAACCGCGCCACCGCCTCGTTCACGCGTGGGTTGTACTTCATGGTGCACGATCCCAGCGGATACATGCCGTGGTCCACGGCATAGTTCCACGTGGAAATACGCGTGTAGTGGCGGATGATTTCGATCTCGCTCACCTCCGGCATCTGGCCCAGGTCTTCACGCGCCTGCTTTCCCAGCAGTTGCGCCGCATCGACTTCCGGCACGTCGAGCGGAGGAAGCTTATAGGCCTTCTTGCCCGGCGATGACTTTTCGAAGATGAGCCCTTCGTTCTGGCTGATATGAGTGGTGGCTTTGCGGATCTTCTCGTTCAAGTTCACAGTGCCACCTCCTTCGCAGCCGCGTCGATCGACGCCTTAGTCGTGGTCTCCGTGCAACACCACAGCGACGCATTGCCCAGGTCGGGATAAAACTTCTTCAGCGGAAAGCCGCCGATAATGCGCTGCCCCAGCAGCTTGTCATTGATGGCGTAGGGATCGGTTTTCGTTTGGATGACAAACTCGTTGAATCGCGGAGCGCCCTCGAACAACAGCGTGGCGCCACTCTTCTTGAATTGTTCGGCCGCGTAGTGGGCCTTTGCCAGGTTATACTTCGCCAAATCCTTGAGACCTTCCTTGCCGTACACCGTCATGAAGATGCCGACCATCAGCGCGACCAGCCCCTGGTTGGTGCAGATGTTCGAGGTCGCCTTTTCGCGGCGGATGTGCTGTTCGCGCGTGGAAAGCGTCAGCACAAATCCGCGCTTGCCGTTACGGTCGGAGGTCTGTCCGACGAGCCGGCCGGGAATCTGGCGTACGAACTTCTCGCGCGTGGCCATCACGCCGCAGTAAGGGCCACCAAATCCCAGCGGCACGCCGAACGACTGGGCCTCCATGCTGACGATATCGGCCTCGGTCGGCGGCTTGACGATGCCCAGCGAAACCGCTTCCGCGATGGAGACAATCAGCAGCGCGCCCTTCTTGTGTACGATGTCAGCTATCGCCGCCACGTCTTCGATGGTGCCGAAGAAGTTCGGCGACTGGATCAGCACCCCGGCGGTCTGGTCGTCGATCGCCTGATCCAGCGCTTGCAAATCAACCCGCCCGTTCTCCAGATAGGCGACGATTGAAATCGGCATTCCCTGGTGGCGGGCGTAGGTGGCGATGACCTCGCGATACTCCGGATGCACGCTGGTAGCGATCACCGATTTGTGCCGCCCCGTCAGACGGGCCGCCATCATCAACGCTTCGGCGGCGCCGGTTGAGCCGTCATACATGGAGGCGTTGGCCACATCCATGCCGGTCAACTCGCAAATCATCGTCTGAAATTCAAAGATGGATTGCAGAGTCCCCTGTGCGATCTCTGGCTGGTAGGGCGTGTAGGCCGTAAAAAACTCGCCGCGCGAGACCAGCGAGTCGATGACGACCGGACGGTAATGGGAATACGCACCCGCGCCGAGGAACGTGGCGTAACCTTGCGCGCTCCCGGCCGCACAATCGCGAAAGAACTCTACGATTTCGCTTTCCGCATAGGCGCGCGGAATCTTGAGATCGCCCTTCAGGCGATACTCGGGGGGAATGGCGGCGAACAGATCGTCGATGGATTTGGCGCCGATCTCGCGAAGCATGACCTCCCGGTCGGGTTCAGATTTAGGAAGATAGCGCATGGGTACCTGTAGCTTTCTTGGGCGACTGTATGAAGAGCACCTCCGGAGAATACCGGAGGGTGAATTAATTAGGTGCTACACATCAGAATTGTCATCCCGAGCGAGGTCGCCACGGCGACCGAGTCGAGGGACCTGCTTTGTGCCGTCCCCGCGAAAATCGCCAGTCGATGATCGCAGGCCAACCCGCCTCAGTGCCCGCCTTCGGCCGCGACGAACTTTTCGTAATCGCCGGCTGACAGCAACTGATTCGCCTCGCTTGGGTCTTTCATCGCGACCTTGACCATCCACGCCCCGTGGGCGTCTTTGTTCACCTGCTCGGGCGAGGTGTTGAGAGCTTCATTCACTTCGGTCACGGTCCCGGAAACTGGCGCAAACAAATCCGAAACCGCCTTCACCGATTCAACCGTACCAAAGGTCTTGCCGGCCGTGATCTCGGTTCCCACCTTCGGCAACTCGACGAACACGATGTCCCCGAGCGATTCCTGCGCGTGATCGGTGATGCCAACGGTTCCAGTGTTGCCTTCCACCTTCAGCCACTCATGTTCTTTGGTGTACTTGTAATCCGCGGGATAAGCCATATGACTGCCTCCTCAACACCGAGCGGGTGCATCGGCGAAAATTAAATACGAATTAAATTCAATTTCCTCTATTCAAGCGGATGCTCCGCGATTTCCGTTCCGTCTGCGTGCAAACCCCGATGGCGTCACAGCAGAGCTAGAAACCAAGAGTCACGTCCGCCGAAGGACCATAAATGGCCGGAACTTTTTCCTCGTTCAGGCGCAGATAAATGCCAAGTTGGGCGCGGTGATGCACAATGTGATTGAGGAACATTTGGCGGTACGCCAGGAAACGGGAGCCGTCGAAGATGCTCTTACCCTGCATCAGAAGCTTCCAGTTCTCGTTCCATGCCTCATCGGGCAAGCCGGCAAGTGCGCTCCTCGTCTTCGCTGCGCCTTCATCGAAAACGCTGACCAGTTGGGCCGCCGACTCCAGCGGCACCGGTTTGAAGCTGCTCTTTGCAAAGTCCAGCTCGGGAGTCGTCAAGATGATAAGGCCGAAGCTGGCAAGCTGAGCTACGTGGGGCGCGAGCTTGCCCAGCGGCATGGACCTCGGATGGGGTGCGAATTCCGGCCTGTCTGCTGGAATCCGTTCCAACGTGACGCGCGTCTTCTTCATTTCTTCATCAAATTCCGGCAATAACAATTCGCTGATAAGCACTTGTCCTCCACCTCTTTCACAGCTGCCTCTTCGGACGCTTGTAAAACGGCGTCGGAATTACCTTGCACTTCACCGGCTGGTTCCGGATTTCCACGGCCACCTCGCTGCCGATCGCGGAGTGCTCGATAGGCACATAGGCCAGCGCGATGTTCTTCTTCAGAAACGGCGCGTACGACCCACTGGTGACGTAGCCGATCTCCTTGCCATTCAGATCGAGCACCTTGTAACCGTCGCGGGGTATGCCTCGGTCCACCGACTCCAGTCCAACCAGCGTGCGCTTGATACCGTCAGCTTTCGCGCGCTCCAGCGCCGCGCGGCCGGTGAAGTCGCCTTTCTCCATCTTGAGAAAGCGCTCCAAGCCAGCCTCCCAAACATTGATCGTGTCGGAAATCTCATGCCCGTAGAGCGGCAGCCTGCCTTCCAGGCGAAGCGTGTTGCGCGCGCCCAGCCCGCAAGGCACGATCCCGAACTCCTTGCCTGCTTCCATCACCTCGTACCAGACGCGGGCGCTGGTCGCCTCGTCGGTGGGAACGTAAATCTCGAAGCCATCTTCGGCGGTGTAGCCTGTCCGCGCGATCAAGATGTTCGGCAATCCTGCGACGGTCCCGTGGGTGAACCAGTAGAATTTCACCTTCGACAGGTCAGCGTCCGTCAGCTTCTGTAGGGTGTTCACGCCCTTCGGCCCCTGGATCGCGATCTGGGTGTAATTGTCGCTCAGGTTCTCGACCTTGCAATCGAACTGGCGGGTGTTCTCGGTGACCCAGTTGACGTCCTTCTCGCGCGTGCCGGCGTTGATCACCAGCATGTAATCGTCTTCGCCGAGACGATGCACAATCACGTCATCGACGAATGTCCCCTGCGGATAGAGCATGGCCGAATACCGGCATTGGCCGATCGCCATCCCGGCAGCGTCGTTCATGGTGATGTGCTGTACGGCGGCGAGCGACTGCGGCCCCGAGATCCTGATGTCGCCCATGTGGCTGACATCGAAAACTCCCACGCCGTTACGGACCGCCAAGTGCTCCTTCATCAGCCCGCCCACCGGAGGGTACTCCACTGGCATGTCCCAGCCGTTGAAATCGACCATCTTCGCGCCCATCTGGCGATGGACAGCATTCAAAGCAGTCTTGCGCATTGGCGTGGCCGCCACGGTCTCAGGGGACAAAGGGGAATCCTTTGGCGCACAGATCGCGCAAATGAGGTTGGTGTAACTAAGTACGTTACCATGCGCGATTTAAGCGGTCAACTCGCTGCCCCACGCTGTCAACATGTACACGGCGGTGAGTGGCTGAATTTCAACCAGCAGATTCAGCCACTACCCACGGCGGCCGTCGAAAGAAACCGGCGCGAGTGAGGATCGCAGCTATGGCGACACCCGTCGGGGGAGATTTGCCAGCAGCAACCGGGGCGGTCTGCGCGCGGGAAGGCGTGCACGATCCTGGATGCATAGGCCGGCAAAGTCCTGCATTGCCCGTTGTCCCTGCCGAGCGTTACATGGGCCTCCGGCCCCACCCATAAGGACCGCCGCCCCATAGAGATTAGGTAACCGCCGAGCGCTTGCTTTATCCTCATCTCCTATGCCCGCACTCATAGAATGTGTGCCCAACTTTTCTGAAGGGCGCGACAAGTCCAAAGTTGATGCCATTCTCGAAGCCATGAAGATGGGCGGCGTGTATCTGCTCGACCGCGAGATGGACGCCGACCACAATCGCTGTGTCATCACCCTCGTTGGCGATCCGGTGAACGTGGCGGAGGCCGCGATCCGCGGCGTTGGCAAGGCCGCCGAACTCATTGACCTCACCAAGCACACGGGAGCGCATAACCGGGAACAGCGCAGCGTGAAATCAGGCCGCACGCCCAGCTTGCGGCGCCGTCCGCTCGCGGTTAGCGGAACGCCGATTCGCCGCGAGATGTGACCCAGATCACTGACCAGCTATCCCGTGCGGTGACATGATGCGTGGCCCGGAGCTAAAACGCAAATTATGAAGAACTTTATGAAGATCGCTCTACTGTTCCTGCTTACATCCTGCGCTGTTGCTCAAACCAGAGTGAAAATGGAGGCAGCCGCTGTTAGTGGCGCACGTAGCTTGCGCGACGTTGTGACGGACAAGGATAGTTTCAGAGTCTCCAGCGCAAAGGCGATACCAGAAAACGAGGACGGTAAGGTTCGTCTGTGTTTCAATGGGCGCGTCAAAAACAAGCAGGGCGGCTACTCTGATCTGACGGCAATGGCCTTCGGCTTGACGACGGGTCCTGACGCAGGTAAGGCCATTCCGGTAGCTCTGGCATCTGGTTCCGGTGACAGCTTCATTCTCGACGGCAACCTTCACGCCGTGGATGTCGATGCTGTCGTAATTGCCAAGACTATCTCGAAGCTATGCGATGGAGATCCCGGCGTCGACGTGACCGATGCAGTTAAAGCTGCACTGAAACAGGACAGGGAAAAGGAATAAAGAATAATCGTGGTCATTCGTTTTGCCTTCGGCTCGCGGATTCTGCGCTGACTAGGGCATCTTTTGTTGCGAACATCTGGTAGTGTCCTAATTTGCCCATCTCATACTCCGAGCGCGGCATCAATCGTGCTACGCACCCACTCTGAAACCGTCTGCTTATTGGCCTTTGCCGCAGACTCTACGGCCTTGATACGGTCAGACGCGAAGCGAACGGGCACGATCTTACCCTTAGCTTCGCCTCTGGGGAGTTTCGGCCTTCCGGGTTTACGCTTCTTCGGGTTCGCCACTTCTAAACTCCTGAGTAATCGCTGCCCGTACTGCCATTGCTGCGGACAGAACGGGTGGAAGATGTAGGACGGTTAGGCTCTCAGCCCATCCGTGGAGATTTGCACCCGATTACGCATCCTGCTCGCCACGTCGTTTGCAAAGGCTTTTGCGGTGGCAATACTGCGGTCTCCTACCCTGAACGCTGGGACAAGTTTGGTGTCCGCATCAATAGCGCAGAACGTCCAGACGTTGCCGACTGGCCGAGGTTCGTTCAAGCGGACGTTGCGGTCTTTCTTCCCGACAAATCCCCAAATCTCATCCATCTCCAAGCGGATGCAAGACAGGTCGCGCATCTTGGCATCCATTAAGGCCGTGCATCCCTGCCCGACCTTCACGGCAAGCCGCATGATTGTGTCGCGGTGAACGCCAGTCATGCGCTCAATCGAGCGGATGCTGGAGCCTTCGGCCAATGCGCTGATTACTGCGATTTGCTTGTCTGTGTTCAGGACGTTTGCCATAGGATTCAATCTCCCTATGCCAATTATCGTATTACATAAATATGCGCTTGTCAAGTGTTTTTGTGTTACAATTTTTGGGTTATGAAACTGCTGATAAT
>Ga0208079_1001263_pt1 | contig 13375 bp, 10 predicted proteins | sample NGESurdeep092012_5_FD_184474 | JGI IMG/M metagenome (GOLD analysis project Ga0208079, IMG submission 184474) | Arctic peat soil microbial communities from Barrow, Alaska - NGEE Surface sample 210-2 deep-092012 (SPAdes) | ecosystem: Environmental > Terrestrial > Soil > Wetlands > Peat ... | reverse complement strand
CCTGCAGGCGGCGCTGCGCAACATGCGGCTCGATCCGCCGGTGACGCTTGAAATTCCGCGAGGGCTCGACCTCTCCAGCATCACCAGCGACATTCTGCGCGCCTACCGCCAGACCACCGGAGCGGTGCGGCTCTCCACCGAGCAGGGCAGCAATAACTGGGTGGTGGATGGCACCATGACGGCCACCGGGCGGCCCATGCTGGCCAACGATCCGCACCGGCCGGTGCAGGTTCCGTCGCTGCGCAAGACGGTGCACCTGGTGGGCCCCGGCTGGAACGCCATCGGTTCCGGCGAGCCGGGGCTGCCGGGCATCGCGCTCGGGCACAACGAAACCATCGCGTTCGGCTTCACGATTGTCGGCATCGATCAGCAGGATCTCTACGTGGAAACCGTGAATCCGGCCAATGCCTCCGAGTATCGCTATCGCGGCGAATGGAAGAAGTTCGCTAGCGACCAGCGGCAGATCGCCATCAAAGGCCAGGCGGCGCGCTCCATCACGCTGCGCTACACGGTGCACGGTCCGGTGATTTATGAGGACGCGTCGCGCCACAAGGCGTACGCGCTGCGCTGGGTGGGCAGCGAACCCGGCACAGCGGGCTATCTGGCGGGCCTGGCGCTAGCCCGCGCCAAGAACTGGGATGAATTCCGCGCGGCGATGGAGCGCTACAAAGTGCCGAGCGAGAACCTGGTGTATGCCGACACGAAAGGCAACATCGGCTGGCAGGTGGGCGGCCTGACGCCGATTCGCGACGGCTTCACCGGGCTGCTGCCGGTGCCGGGCGACGAGGGCCGCTACGAATGGAAAGGGTATCGCCAGAGCGCCGAGCTGCCCTTCGAGTTCAACCCGGCGCGGCACTACATCGCCACCGCCAATCACAATATTATTCCGCCTGGGTATACCGTGCCGCTGGGCTACGACGGGTGGGCCACACCGTACCGCATCGACCGCATCCGCGAGATGCTGGGCCGCGGCGGGAAATTCACTCTCGACGATTTCGTCCGCATGCAGCAGGACGTGACGTCGCTGGCGGCGCGGAGCTTCCAGCAAATGATCGCCGGCTGGGTTCCTGAGGCGAACGCCCGCGGGGCGCGCTACGTGGAAGAGGTGAAGCAGTGGGACGCGGGCGTGCGCGCGGACTCGCGCCCGGCGCTGGTCTACGAGGTGTGGAATGCCAAGCTGCCCACCGGCGATATCCAGCGCGCGCAATTCCAGACGGCGCTTGATGCCGCGCTGGATCAGATCGAAGCCCAGTTCGGCAAGGACCCCTCTGGCTGGCAATGGGGCAAACTGCACCAGTTGACGCTGGCGCACCCCAGCGGCAATCGCGCCTGGCAACTGGGTCCGGTGGCGCGCCCGGGCGACGCCAATACGGTGAATGCCACCAGCGGCGCCAGCTTCCGCCAGACCAACGGCGCCAGTTGGCGCGAGGTGCTGGATGTGGGAGATTGGGATCGCTCGCTCATGACCAACGTCCCCGGCGAGAGCGGCGACCCCACCAGCAAGCACTACGGCGACCTGCTGGCGGACTGGGCCGCCGGCCGCTACCATCCGATGCCGTTCACCCGCCAAGCGGTGGAGGCGGCGACGGAGGAGCGGATGTTTCTGCGGCCGTAAGGAGGCTGGCACTGATGGGTTGGCAGGCGAAAGCGCCTGCCCCACCAGGGTGGGACAGACGCTTCCGTCTGTCAACACGGGGCCGGAGCGGTGTTACATTTTCGTGATTGTCACGTCGACGTCGAACTTTCTGGAAGTTACCGGGTCGTCGAAGGACGCTACTACGGTCGGCTTGCCCGGCGCCACCGTGGTGTCCAGATTCAGCTTGATCTGCGAGATGGTGGGAGCATTGGCAGCGTTTGGGCTCTTATCCGGCATGACTGCCGTGCTGATATCCAGATCCGCGTGCATGGCGAATTTCGACCCGGATTCGTCCACCACGCAATCGATGTTCATGCCGACGTCGATGTATGTGAATTGGGTATTGACGAGCGCGCCGCCGCCCGTTCCACCGCTTACCACCGGTACCCGGTTGCCCACTTTGAACGTGGTCTTCACGCCACGGTTCACCAGCAGCGAATACTTCCGTCCGGTCTTCCCGCCCGCATCGCCAGAGTCGCGAATTGTGAAGTCCACCTTATAGGTCAAGCCCTCTCTACTGTCCTGTGCATGCACTGCCAACGCCGGGCACAACAGGGCCGCGGCCATCATCCAAGCTGAAATTCGCATTCCGGATTAGCCTCCCGCAAAGATGACGATTCCCCACGGCGCGGCGTGGAGGGTTATCTTATACAGATGTGCCGCGATGCGGCGGCACGGAGATTACCCATGAGACTACCCCGCGCGATTGCGCTTGCCATCCTGGCGGCCACCCTGGGGCTGGCCCAGACCAAACAGGCCATGGACCAGGAGTTCGCCCGCCTGGTCAAGGAATGGACTACGGCCCCCGAATTCATGAGCCCGCTGGTGGACCACCTGCCTACGGCGCCGGGCGTGCCGACCACCAAGGACGTCCTGGGCTACTACGCCGGCGCTCCGAAGAAACTCACCCGGGTGGCCGATCTTGGCAAGTATTACCGCGCGCTCGCCGCCGCATCCAAGCGCGTCAAGCTGCTGCCCATCGGCGCCACCGATGAAGGCCGCGAATGCCTGGTGGTCGCCATTGCCGATGAAGAGACCATTCGCAATCTCGATACGTACAAGGGCTACCTGGCCAAGCTCGCCGATCCGCGCGGCCTCTCGCCCGATCAGGCCAAACAAATCATCGCCCAGGCCAAGCCCATCTACATGTTGACCGGCGGACTGCACTCTGCCGAAACCGGCCCGCCGGAGATGTTGATGGAACTGGCCTACCGGCTCGCCGCGGAGGAGAGCCCGCTGTTCGATTCCATCCGCAAGAACGTCATCGTGATGCTCTCCGCCGCCGCCGAACCGGATGGCCGCGATCGCTACGTCGATTGGTATTACAAGTACAAGCTCGCCGAAGAAGGCGAGAACGATCGCACGCCCGGCCCGCCCTACTGGGGCAAGTACATTTTTCACGACAACAATCGCGACATCAATTACTCGCAGGTGACCATGTCCAATTGGTTGAAGTTTTACCTGGAATGGCATCCGCCGATCATGCACGACTTGCACGAGTCGCAGCCGCTGCTCTTCACCTTCAGCGGGCAATCGCCGCAGAACCCCACGCTCGACCCCATCCTGTACGCCGAAATGCCCATCTTCGCCAATTTCGAAATGACCAAGATGATCGGCTACGGGATGCCCGGTGTGTGGACCCACGCCTTCGTCGACATGTGGTCGCCCGGCTATCTCGGCTACATGAGTTCCAACCACAACGGCATGCTGCGCATGTATGAGACCTTCGGCAACGGTGGCGCCAACACGATGCGCCGCACTATCGGCGGCGGCCGTGGCGGCCCAGGCGGCGACGCGGCGGAGGTGCCAGCCGCGCCTGCCGCGCCCGCACCCGCTGCCGCGGCTCCGGATGGCGCGGCCGCGGGCGGACGTGGCGGCCGCGGCGGGCGCGGTGGAGCCGCCGCTGGCGACACCGCTGCTCCAACCCCCGCCGGGCGGGGCGGCGGCATGACCGCGCGCGAATGGTACCGCCCGCTGCCTCCGCCACGCACCCTCACCTGGAGCATGCGCAACAACACGAACTACATGGAGACCGGAGTCCTCTCCGCTTTGGAACTGACGGCAAGCATCCCCAAAACCGTGCTCGAGAATTTTTACCTCAAGAGCCGCAATTCCGTCGATTCGGGTTCCAAGGACGCGCCTTACGGCTACGTCTTCCCCGCCAGCCAGAAGGATCTGACGCGGGTCGCCTTCGTGGTCAACGTGCTGCGCAAACAGGGTATCGAAGTGGGCGAAGCCACCGGCGAATTCAAACTCGGCGCGGTCACCTATCCCGCCGGATCGCTGGTGCTCAAGCGCAACCAGCCCTACGGACGCCTGGCCAAGATTTTGCTCGAAAAACAGAACTTCCCCACCGACGCGCAGACGACATATGACGACACCGGATGGACCATGGGCCTGATGTCGCAGGCTAAGATCGACGAGATCAACGATAAGACTGTGCTGGATGTCCCGGTGAAGAACCTCGCCGGTATGTACGAACCCGCCGGCGCGGTCAAGGGCTCTGGCGCCGTCACCGCCATCCTGCACAACGGTTCCAACAATCTCATCACCTTGCGCTATCGCTTGAAGGACTTGCAGTTCGACGCCATTGAGAAACCCGCCAAGTCCGGCAATACCGATCTGCCCGCGGGCACCATGCTGGTGGCTTCCAGCCCGCGCGTCAGAGCCGAGGTGGAAAAGCTCGGTCTACAGGCCGTCTCTCTCGCCGCCGCGCCCGATGTCAAGAAGCACCCGGTCGACCTGCCGCGTCTCGCCATGTTCTCCACCTGGGGTAGCACGCAGGACCTCGGCTGGGTACGTTACGCGTTCGATAAGTTCGAGATCGACTACGACCTGATTTATAAGGAGCGCATCAAGCAGGGCAACCTGCGCGCCGCCTACGACGTGATCGTGATTCCCAGCCAGGGTGGCCGCGGCGGCGGCGCCAAGGGTCTGATTTTCGATATCGACCCGCGCCCCGGTAAGACCTTCGCGTACACCAAGGACCCCGCCTTCCCCAGCCTCGGCGCCTACGGCGAGAGCGCGGACATTACCGGCGGCATGGGCCTGCCCGGTGTCGCCGAACTGGATAAGTTCGTCAACTCGGGAGGCGTGCTGATCACTCTCGGCGCCGCCAGTTACTTCGCGCCCGAGACGTTCATCGCCAAGACCGTGGATGCGGCCCGCACCACGGCGGCCTTTTACGCCCCCGGACCTATCGTGGAAGCCGAGATTCTGCTGCCCGAGCATCCCATCTTCTACGGCTATTCGGAGCGCGTGGTCCCCGTCCGCTGGGCCGGCGGACCGCTGCTGCGCGTGCCAACCGAGGAAGCGCGGCGCAGCGTCCTGATGCGATTCCCCGGCAATGACAGCAGCATTTTGAGCGGTTTGATGCGCGGTGTCGCCGAGACTCGCGGGCGTCCGGCCATCCTGGATGAACCGGTGGGGCAGGGCAGAGTGGTCATCTTCTCCACCAACCCGGCGTATCGCTGGCAGAATCTGGGCGAGTTCAACATGCTCGCCAACTCGATTCTGCACTTCAACGATTTTCCGAAGTGAGCGTGGTGGGGCCATTCCCCGCGAATTGCAGCCCGGGCTCCCCCTGTCTGAAACGCTCAAAAAGTATCGTCTCTTGTCCCTTGTAAGTGGTGCGCTGGAATTCTTTGTAACCGCATTTCTCCGCGACCCGAACCGATCGCAGGTTCTCCGGATGGATCAAACACACCGTCCGTGTCGAGCCGAAGCGCTCGTCGCCCCAGGCGACCACTGCGCGAACGGCTTCCGTCGCATAGCCCTGGCCGTGGGCACGAGGGGGCAGTACCCAACCAATTTCGGGGACGCCCAGGATTGCGGGTTCCATCTCCCGCTTGAACTCGGCGAATCCCAGTTCGCCCGCGAAGCCGCCGGTGGCCTTTTCTTCGATCGCCCAAAAGCCAAACTCCATCCACTGCCAGTGCCCCACGTAACGCAACAATCTCGCCCAGACCTCCTCGCCGGAGAACGGTCTGCCGCCGATGTAGCGAACCACGTCGGGGTGCGCCCACATCTCGGCGCAATCGCGGAAATCCTCCATCCGGTGGCCGCGCAATTTGAGACGCTCGGTTTCGATGATGGGAACCATAGGCTAATTCATCCCTTCACTGCGGATTTATCGTATCATTTTCGGCCTCTGGCGAACCCGGCATCGTGCAGTACGTGCCACTTGCCTGCTATCATACGTACAGGATGCCCAAACTCACGCTCAGCGTCGATCCCGATGTGGCCGCCCGGGCCAAGCGTTATGCCAAGGGCCGGGGCACGTCCGTTTCGCGCATGGTCGAAGCGTACTTGACGTCGGTCATAGAGCCGGAGACGCGCGAAGAGAAGACGCCGATTCTGGACTCTCTCGCTGGAATCCTCAAGAAAGCCGACAGCGGGGATTATCACAAGCACCTGTCGAAAAAGTATCGATGAAACGCGTCCTTGTGGATGTCAACGTGGTCCTCGATGTTCTCTTGGCGCGCCAGCCTCACGCCGCTGCCAGCAAGGCCATCTGGGCGGCCATCGAACTGAGGCGGGCGGATGGCTTTCTGGCCGCCCACGCAGTAACTACCATCGATTACCTGATGCGCAAGGAGCTGGGCGCTGCCGGAAGCCGCCGCGCCATGCGTGCGCTTCTGCGGATCTTTTCCGTAGCCCCCGTCGATCACGCCATTATCCAAAGCGCGCTCGACGCTGATGGCCCCGATTTCGAGGATTCCGTAACCGCTGCCGCCGCTGCCGCCGCCCGCTGCGACCTCATCGTCACTCGCGACCCTAAGGGGTTTCGCGCCTCCCCCGTGCCCGTCTTCACCCCGGAGGCGGCAGCCCCCCTCATCCGCCCGCCGGATGTGCTAACCTGATTTTCAAGTAGGTCGACTATGTATACCTCTGACCGAATTTGTCCGATGGTTCGCTAGCGAAATCCGCCGCGGGTCTCTCCACCTGCTCCGGCTTTCGCGCTAGCGTTCCCCTCGCCACGGACAACGTGCTTCGGATTCTCTGAAGCGCAGGACTTTCCAACCAGTCAGCTCGGATGACGTAATCCGGAAAGGCTCATATGCCATCGACCACCTCGTCGCCAACCCGCCGCAAGTGGCGATTCCTGCGTGAAGCGCTGGCCGGCACCACGCAGGATTTCACGCAAGGCAGTTTGACCCGGGGCATTGCCCTGCTCGCCATTCCCACCATTCTGGAGATGGTGATGGAGTCCACCTTCGGCGTGGTCGACGCCTTCTGGGTGGCCCGCCTCGGCCCCGACGCGATGGCTGCCGTCGGACTCACCGAAGCCGTCGTGGTGCTGGTGTTCGCTATCGCCATGGGGCTCGCCATGGCCGCCACCGCGACCGTGGCGCGCCGCATCGGCGAGCACGATCCCGAAGGCGCATCGGTGGCCGCCGTGCAGGCGATCGGCGCCGGCGTTGTGCTCGCCATCCTCATGGGAATCGCGGGCTACACCTTCGCTCCGCGACTGCTCACGTTCATGCACGCCACGCCCTCGGTGATTCGGACCGGGACCGGGTACGCGCGCATCATCCTCGGCGGCAATCTGGCTATCGTGATGCTGTTCCTGATCAACGGCATCTTGCGCGGCTCTGGCGACGCCGCCATCGCCATGCGCACTCTATGGATGGCCAACCTGATCAACATGGCGCTCGACCCCTGCTTTATCTATGGACTCGGCCCGTTCCCCAAGCTTGGTGTGACCGGCGCCGCCGTTGCCACCACCATCGGCCGCAGTCTGGGTGTGCTCTATCAACTGCACGTGCTGGCCGGAGGACGCGCGCGCGTCGCCGTGGCGCGCCGCCACCTGCGCCTCGATTGGCCGGTGCTGGCGCGCCTGTTCCGGGTGGCGCGCACCGCCATGTTGCAGTACTTCATCGGCACCGCGAGCTGGCTCAGCCTGGCGCGCATCAACGCCAGTTTCGGCAGTGATGCGGTGGCTGGATATTCGCTGGCCATCCGCATCATCCTGTTCGCGCTGATGCCTTCGTGGGGCATCTGCTCCGCCGCCGCCACGCTGGTGGGGCAGAACCTGGGGGCGAAACGTCCCGACCGCGGCGAGCGCGCCGTATGGCTCGCCGGACTGTACAACATGGGCTTCCTGACCGTGGTGGGAGTTGTCTTCGTCGCCGCGGCGCACCGCCTTGTGGGGTTGTTCCATCCCGGCGCGCTGGTGGCCCCGATCGCCGTGACGTGCCTGCAATACGTGAGTCTCGGCTACCCGTTCTACGCGTGGGGCATGGTGATGGAGCAGGCCTTCAACGGCGCCGGCGACACCGCCACGCCCACCTGGATCAACTTCGGTTGCTACTGGTGCGTGCAGATCCCGCTGGCCTGGTACCTCGCACAGCATCTCGGCCCGCGCGGAGTCTACCTGGCGATCTGCGGGGCGGAATCCCTGTTGGCCGTAGTTTCGGTGATTCTGTTCCGGCGGGGCAAATGGAAGACGGTCGCGGTGTGAAGGGGCGCCGTTCGGGATGGCCTCCGATTCGGTAAGCTCGAAGGGAGATGTACGGAATCGCTTTTGAGTGGGATCGGAGAAAGGATTTGGCGAATCGGCGGAAGCACGGCGTCGGATTTACGGAGGCGACCACCGTCTTCGACGACCCTCTTTCGATCACGATTCCGGACCCGGACCACGCCAGTGACGAAGAGCGCTTCGTGATCATCGGGCTGTCCAGCCAGCGAAATCCGCTGGTCGTGGTTCATACTATTAGAGGTGAGCGGATCCGCCTGATCAGCGCTCGCCTGGCAACGAAACATGAGAGACGCAATTATGAAGAAACCTCCCTCTAAGCGGAGTACCGATGAGATGAGGGCGGAGTACGACTTTTCCGGCGGTGTGCGGGGCAAGTACGTAGACAGATACCGCCGCGGAACCAATGTGGTGCTCCTCGATCCAGCATTGGCCGACGCCTTTCCAGATTCGAAGTCGGTCAATGATGCCCTTCGGGCGCTGCTGGCGGTCGCGACGCGATCCGAACGCCGCAAACGTGCGTGATCGCAACCCAGGCAGCAGCATTGCACCTAGCCCGCGGAAACCGTAAACCGATTCGCCCCCGCGCGAAGTTCGTGCCGTGTGCCGCGCCATAGGAACTCGCCGTCCACCGGCGAGTTCACGCTGACATTGCCGCCGGCCTCCACGCGGACCTCGATCAATCCTTTGGGATGCGGCACTGTGCCTTCGGCGAATTTCAGTTGACCCAAGTGGGGCCGCACCACGACCCGTGAGAAACCCGCGCCGGCCGAATCGACCCCGAGCACGGTGCGCATCAACTCGATATTCGGACTCGCGCTCCAGGCGTGGCAATCGGATCGCGATGGCTGGCCCGGACGATCCACCACTTCGGCGAATGTGGTCAGGCCGATCGCCAGCATGCCGCGCCAATCGTCCAACTGTTCCAGGTAGCGATCGCCTTCGCCCACCTTGGCCAGCGCCTGGTGCATGTAGAACTTGAAGTAGAGCGCTCCCTGCGCCAGGCCCGGCGCGGTGAGCGTGCGCAGCATGAGTGCGCGCGCCGGTTCGCCGGACACTACATCGGCCAGCACCGCCATGGTGTTGGTGTGCTGCGAGAACATCTTCTTCGATGGAGTATCGGCGAACAACTCGCGCCCCGCGTCCCAATACAGCGTGCGGATGGTCGCCCGCAAAACGCGCTCCCGCTCGCTATAGACCTGCGCCAGTTCGGGGAGGCCGGCCGCTTTCTCTAACGCCGCCGCCCAACGATACGCCATCAGCAGTTGCAGATCGAAGAGCGCCGCGCTGCCATCGGCGTCCTGCGGCGCGTCGCCGTTGGGCCACTCCGGGACCCAGTCGAAGTAACGCCACCAGGGCAGGGAACCGAGCGACCCGTTCTCCTTCTGATAGCCTTCGAAGAAGCTGAGCACGGTACGCACGCCGGGCAGCATGCGGCGCACGAAGGGGACGTCGGCCACGTACCAGTGGTAATCGTGCACCATCCCGACCCACCAGAGCGCAAACCCCGGGATGTACTGCTCCAGGCGCGTGGGATAGCGGCTCATGGTGCAGCCGTCGCTCTGCCGCGAGTCGTTGAGCAGGTCGATGGCGTTGCGCATCAAGCGCGCGTCGCCGGTCTGGAACAGCGAGACCAGGCATTGCACGCGCGTGTCGCCGGCGTACTGCAACTGCTCGTAGTAGGGGCAATCCATGTAGGTCTCGTGGGCGCACAATCGCGCGGTGCGCCAGCCGACGTCGAGGATCTGGTTCAGCTCAGGCAGGCCGGCGTCGAATTTCGCCTGGCGCACGAAGGGGAAGCCCGTGGCGGTGGCGGAGATGCCTTCCACGGTGACCGGTTCGTCGCGGGTTTCGATCTCCAGTTGCAGATAGCGGTAGCAGCGCCACCACAGCGGGCGAAATACGCGGCGCGCTCCGCCATCCAGCACGAACTCATCGTAGTTGCCGATGAACTCCTTGCCCTCGATTTCGTTGCGATTCCCCTTCTCGCGCGGCGACGTTTTGAACAGCGCCTCCGCGTAGCGCATGCGGACCACGGCGCCCTTGCCGCCCGAAACGGTCAATCTCGGATATGCCGTGGTGAGGTACCCTTGATCGAACAGCACGGTAGTTTTCGAGTTGGCGACGTTAGCGAGGCTTCCCTGGCGCACGGTGAGGGACTTCTCGGCGCGCTCCTCCATCATCGGAATGGTGCGCGGCACCAACATCCACCGGGAGTGCACGTCGCGAGCCTCGCGGCCGGCCGCCGGCGCCACCACCGCCGCCGGTGTCCACGCCGAATCGTCGAACTCCGGCGACTCCCATCCCCAGGGATGCGCCGCCGCGTTCACCCGGTCGCCGGGACCCGCGGCCCAATACCCCCGCACTGTGCCGCTGGTAATCGCCACCGGAGCGTAGGCTTGGTTGCGGGCGCACTTCCACGAGGGGCCGGTATCGGCAACAAGTTCCGCTGGGCCATCACCCTGCAAGACGAAGCCCGTCTCCAGCGTGATCTGCGCCTCCGGCGCATGCTCGCCGAAGTTCCACACCACCGCCGCCAGCACGTTTTTTCCAGGCCGCAGGAAGCCCGCGATGTCCACCGTCTCGTAGCGCCAGTGGAACAGGTCGCCGCGCGCCGGACCCCACGCCGCGCGCTGCCCGTTGACGAACAACTGATAGCGGTTGTCGCCGCTGGCGTGCACCAGGAAGCGCTCGGGCCTGGCGGCCAACTCGAAGGTCTTGCGGAAGTGATAGACGCCGTACTCCGTCTGCGGCGCCTTGGGGACGGCGATCCACCGCGCGGTCCACACGCGTCGCAAGAGGGATTGGCCGCGCAACAGCGGCGCGGTTCCGGCGGCCAGTAAGAAACTGCGCCGCGTGAAATCGACTAGAGGTGACATGTTGTCTCCTAATGTCCTCCTCCGAGCTTCGCTCGGATAGACAGGCCAGGAGGCCTGTCCTACCTACCTACGCCGGCTGAAAAGCCGGCGGCAGCCAAGAATGGCTACGCTACCAGACCCGGCAGGCTTGCGGCCTCACCATGGGTTGTCCTGCATTGCACGAGAATGCCTTGGCGAATTCCGGCATGTTCCCGACCACGCCGTTGATGCGATACTCTTCCGGGGAATGCGGGTCGGTGATGGCGTTGGCGCGCTTGCTTTCGGGGCGCTCGTCGCCGCAAGCCCACTGGGCAAAGCCGATGAAGAAACGCTGGTCCGGGGTGAAGCTGCCGAAGGGCTCCAGTTTCTGGGCCGCGGTGGCGCTCTTCCAGGCGTTGTATGCCAGAATCAGGCCGCCCAGATCCGCCACGTCCTCGCCCAGCGTCAGCTTGCCGTTGATCTTGATCTCGTCGACGACGGTGTATTGCGAGTACTGGTTCGAGATGCAGGTGGCGCGCTTAATAAACTCATCGGCGTCCTTCTTGGTCCACCAGTCCTTCAAGTTTCCTTTGGCGTCGAACTGGCGGCCTTCGTCGTCGAATCCGTGGGTCAGTTCGTGGCCGATAGTGCCGCCGGTATTGCCGTAGTTGGGCGCGTCGTCCAGCTTGGCATCGAAGAGCGGCGGCTGCAATACGCCCGCCGGGAAGTTCATGTCGTTGGTCTGCGGGTTGTAATAGGCGTTCACCGTGGGCGGGGTCATCAACCACTCCTTGCGGTCCACCGGCTTGCCAATCTTGGCCAATTGCCGCCGGGATTCGAACTCGCTGGCGCGCTCCACATTGCCGGCGAAATCGCCCGGCTCGATGCGCAGCGCGCCATAGTCGCGCCACTGGTCCGGGTAGCCGATCTTGTTCACCATGGTGTGCAGCTTTTCGAGCGCCTTCTGGCGCGTGGCTTCGCTCATCCAGGGAACCTGGCGCAGGTCGGCGTCCATCGCCTTTTCGATCTCCTTGACCATGGCCAGCGCCTGTCCCTTCACGTCGCTGGCGTTCGTCTTGGCGACGAAGACCTGTCCCAGCGCCTCGCCAAGATCCAGGTCCACCAGCCGGACGCAGCGCTTCCATCGCGGCGGCGGCGCCTTCACGCCGCGCAGATGTTGGCTGAAGAAGTCGAAGTCCTCCTGGACAAAAATGGCGGAGAGATAGGGCGCGCGATTGTGCGCCGCGTGCCAGCGGAGATAAGTCTTCCACTGCGCGATGGGGCGCGCCTTGAGTTCCTTCTCCACCTCCGCGTAAAACTCGGGCTCGGTCACGTTGACCATGCCCGTGGCGGCGAGGCCGCTCGCCTTCCAGTAGGCCGCCCAGCCGAAAGAGGGCGTCATGGTTGCCAGTTTGGCGCGCGGCATTTTGTGGAACTGCTGGTAGGGGTCGCGGCGTTCCACCCGCGTGAGCGACGCTTTGGCGAGCGCCGTCTCGATCTCCATGACGGTTTGCGCTTCGGTCTTCGCCGCCGCGGGCGCATCGCCGAGCAGTTCGAACATGCGCGCTACGTGTTCCAGGTATTTGGCGCGCGTCTCCTCGCTCTTGGCGTCGGTTTTGGTGTAGTAATCGCGATCGGGCAGTCCCAGGCCGCCGGCCGACGCGAAGGCGATCACCTGTTCGGAGTTGGCGAAATCCTGCGAGGAGCCGAACCCGAAGATGGCGTTGCTGCGCGCCGATTGCAGATGCATGCGCGCCAGAACGGGCGGTAGGTCCTGCAGGGTACTGAGGCCCGCGATGGCGTCCAGCGTGGCCTTGAGCGGCGCCGCGCCGGCCTTTTCCACGGCAGCTTCGTTCATACAGGCGCCGAAGTAATCGCCGATCTTTTGCTCGTTGGCCGTGCGCGCCGCCGCGGGGCTAGCGGCTTGCTCCAGTATTCCCCAGAGGAATTGCAGATTCTCCTGCGCCAACTTGCCGTAGACGCTCCACCTCGCCTGGTCGGGCGGAATGGGATTCAGCTTGTTCCAGTTGCCGCACGAATAGCGAAAGAAATCCACGCAGGGGTCTACGCTGCGCTCGAGGAACGCGGGTTCCAGGCTGGGCGTGTAAGGCAGCGAGGCGAGCGGACGATCCTGCGCGCAGAGGGCCGCCGCAATGAGCGTCATGGCGAGTAATAGCTTCACGCCCCGCAGGGTATCACACCGTGGGACAGACGATCGGTGTGTGTCGTCTGTCAAACTGTGGCGTGATGGGAAGAGTTGACAGACGACAAAAGGCGATCGTCTGTCCCACCTTAACTGGTTTGTGAGCGCCGGAAATTCACGCGCTCGATTGGGCCCACGCCGAACACGAACATCCCCGCGCCTGCCAGGGCGAATCCGGCGGCCACTACGAAGGCCAGGTAGAACTCGCCGGTGCGGTCCAC
>Ga0208079_1001254_pt1 | contig 13431 bp, 10 predicted proteins | sample NGESurdeep092012_5_FD_184474 | JGI IMG/M metagenome (GOLD analysis project Ga0208079, IMG submission 184474) | Arctic peat soil microbial communities from Barrow, Alaska - NGEE Surface sample 210-2 deep-092012 (SPAdes) | ecosystem: Environmental > Terrestrial > Soil > Wetlands > Peat ... | reverse complement strand
CCTCCGCATCCTCAACCGCGACGGCTGGTGGCGCGCACACCCGTTCTCGCTATCGGCCGCCCCGAACGGCCGGTCCCTCCGGTTCACCATCAAGGACCTGGGCGACTGGACCGCGCGTATCCAGGCCCTGGCGCCTGGGACCCGGGTCGCCCTGGAAGGTCCGTACGGGACGCTGACCGGGGCGCGCCGAACGCGCCAGCGGGTCCTCCTCGTGGCGGGCGGGATCGGCATCACGCCGCTGCGCGCGCTCCTGGAGTCGCTGCCGGGCCGGCCCGGCGACCTCACGCTCATCTACCGCGCCAGTCACGAGACGGAGGTCGTCTTCCGCGAGGAGCTCGACGCGCTCGCTTCGCATCGCGGCGCGACGGTCCACTACCTCGTGGGACGGCGCGGCAGCCGCGAGATGCCCGGCGACCCGCTGGACGCGACCGGCCTCCGGGCGCTTGTCCCCGACGTGCGCGACCGGGACGTCTACCTCTGCGGCCCTCTTCGGCTCATGGAGTCGGTGCGGGCGAGCCTGAAGGCGCTGGCCGTGCCGGCGTCGCAGGTCCACCTCGAACGCTTCGCCTACTGATTCGGAGACGCAGCCATGCCGAAACGCGGCGCCATCGCCCTCGCGTTCACCACTCTTGCCCTCGTCCTGCTCTTCGCGTTCAAGACCCCGGACGTCACGCCGATCGCGGCCGGCAGGAACACCGCGCTCGTTCATCCTGCCGCGTCGTCGGCGGCCGCGAGCGGACCGGCGGCCGCGCCCCTGTCGGCAGCCAGTCCGGCGGCGAACGCGACGCCCCGGGCGGGGGCCCCGACGCCCCGTGCGGCGACGCCGACCGCGACGGCGGCGCCCGCCGCCGGTTCCGGCGGCACCGCCCTGGCGAACGGGACGGTCGCCGGGCCGGTTGTCCAGACGCGGTTCGGGCCGGTCCAGGTCCAGGTCACCATCGCGGGCGGGAAGATCAGCGACGTCACGGCGCTCCAGCTGCCGTCCGATCGCCAGCGGTCGGCCGAGATCAGCGGGATCGTGGGGCCGATGCTGCAGAGCGAGGCCCTGGCCGCGCAGAGCGCACAGATCGACCTGATCTCCGGCGCGACGTACACGAGCGATGCGTATGCCCAGTCCCTCCAGTCGGCGCTGGACCAGGCCGCGCATGGCTGAGCACGCCGGCGCGGCCGCGCGCGCCTCGACGACGGCCAGCATCGCGGCGGCCGTCACCCCGGCCGTCACCCCGGCTGTTCGAGGCCCGCATCGCGTGGCGCCGATCATGGGCACGGTCATCAGCATCGACGTCCGCGATCCGGGGATCCCGGAGTCCGTCGTCGACGCGATGCTCGCCCGCCTCGAGGAGATCGAGGCGCGCTTCAGCACCTATCGGTCGGGCAGCGAGATCAGCCGCATCGCGCGCGGCGAGCTGGCAGAGGCCGACGCCTCGGCGGAGGTGCGGTTCGTCCTGGGCATGTGCGACGACCTGTACCGGACGACCGACGGCTGGTTCGACGCCCGCGGCCACCGCGCCGACGGGCGCCTGGACCCTTCCGGCCTCGTAAAGGGCTGGGCCGTGGAGGAGGCCGCGCTCCCCCTGGACGAGGCGGGCGCCCGCAACTACAGCTGTAACTGCGGCGGCGACGTGATCGCGCGCGGGGAGCCGGAGCCGGGCCGCCCGTGGCGGGTCGGGATTCGCCACCCCGATCGCGCCGACGCCGTGGCCCGCGTGCTCGCCGTTCGCGACCTCGCCGTCGCCACTTCCGGCGCCTACGAGCGCGGAGACCACATCCGCGACCCGCGGACGGGCATGGCGCCGACGGGGCTGCTGAGCGTCACCGTCGTCGGGCCCAGCCTGACCTGGGCGGACGTCTATGCGACGACGGCCTTCGCGATGGGCGAGGCGGGCCCGGCGTGGGTTGCCACGCACCCCGGCTACGGTGCGCTCGCGATCACGGCGGACCGACGCCTGGCCTGGACGCCGCTCGTGGTGCCGCTGCTGGCCTGACACCGGCTTCAGACTCCTTTCAGGGGAGCGTGATACACGTGACCTCCATCGTCCGACGCCCAGGCCTCGTCCCGGCCCACCCGGCCGTTCCGCCCCGGCCCCGCCGGTTCGCACAAGCAGAGGAATCCGCATGAAGCTTCGCCTCCTCGCCGTGATCGGGCTCATCGCCATCGGGGTCGGCGCCATCGGGGTCGCCGTGATCGGACCCAGCCTCGGATCGTCCGCGACCACCCAGTACCTCACCGCCGCGGCGACCCGGGAGAACGTCGTCGCCCAGTCCGTTGCCACCGGGAGCGTGGCCGCCAGCGCGACCTACGGCCTCGCCTTCGGCAGCCAGCCGCAGCTCGTCACGTCCAGCACGTCCAGCACGTCCAGCTCGGCGGGCGGGAGCGGCAGCTGGCTCGTGAAGAGCGTGGACGCCGCGGTTGGCGACCGGGTCATGACCGGCCAGGTCCTCGCGGTCGCCGACCCCAGCTCGGTCGATTCGACGCTCGCGGTCGCGAACGCAGGCCTCGCCTCGGCCAAGGCACGACTCGCCGTCGACAAGGCGGGCCTCTCCGCGGCGGACAAATCCGTCGCGGCCATCTCGATCACCCAGGCCCAGAACCAGGTGGCCCAGGCCAAGCGGAACGCCACGGCCACCACGGCGTCGGACAACCTCAAGCTGAGCCAGGCCCAGGCCGCCCTCAAGCGCGCCCAGGACCAGCTCGCCGCCGACCGCGCGGCCGGCCCGGCGAGCAACACCATCACCGCGGACCAGAATGCGGTCGCGTCGGCCCAGGACCAGCTCGCGGCCGCCCAGGCCCCGGTGGATCCCACCGCCACGCAGCAGAACGCGCTCAAGCTGAGCCAGGCCCAGGCCGCGCTCCAGCGGGCCCAGGCCACGCTTACCGCGGACCTCGCCGCCGGCCCGCCGAGCGCCACGATCAAAGCGGACCAGGGCGCCATCACCAGCGCCCAGGACCAGCTGGCATCGCTCAAGCTCCAGCTCCAGTCATCCGCCAACACGGCGTCGGACCAAGTCGCGTCGGCGAATCTCTCGCTCAAATCCGCCCAGGGTTCGTATACGAGTCGCACGGCGGCCGCGACGGCGTCGACGATCGCGGCCGACCAGGCCTCCATCGCAAACGCCGAGGAGTCCGTCCGCCAGGCCACCATCCAGGTTGCCGCGGCCACGCTCACCGCCCCCGTGGACGGCGTCGTCACGGCTGTCAGCGTAGTCGCCGGCGTCCTGGCCCCGTCCGGTGACGCGATCCAGCTCCAGGTGGGCTCGATGGAGGTGACGGCAAGCTTTGCGGAGAGCGACATCGGCAAGCTGAAGGTGGGCCAGTCCACGGCAGTGACCGTGGCGGCCGCCGGCACGACGCCGATTGACGGCACCGTCAGCCAGATCACCCCCACGGCAGCGTCCGCCACTGGCGGCTCCAGCGTCGTCACCTACGCCGTCCGGATCACACTCACCAACGCGCCCGCGGCGGTCCTCGCCGGGATGACGGCGAGCGCTGCGGTCACTACGGCGCAAGCCGCGAACGTCATCGCGGTTCCCGCCATCGCACTCGTCGGGTCCGCCGGCTCCTACGGCGTCCGCGTTATCGCCGCGGACGGCACGTCGCAGGTCACTTCGGTCCAGGTGGGCCTCGTGACGACCAGCCTCGCCGAGATCAAGACCGGCCTGTCGGAGGGCGAAACGGTCTCTATCGGGACGGTGTCGGCACGGACCTCCACCACGACCGGCAGCGGGGTCGCCATCCCCGGCGTCGGCATCGGTGGTGGCGGCGGCGGCTTCGGCCGCGGGGGGAACGGCAACTAGCCATGACGGACACGATCATCGCCCTCGAGGGCGTGTCCCGGGTCTACACGTCCGGCCGCCTTGAGGTGCCGGCGCTCGTATCGGTGGACCTCCAGGTCGAACGCGGCGAGTTCGTCGCGATCATCGGGCCCTCGGGTTCCGGAAAGTCCACCATGATGAACATCCTGGGGTGCCTGGATCGTCCCACTGGCGGCCGCTACATCCTGGACGGCACCCCGGTCGAGTCGCTCGACGACGACGGGCTCGCCCGTCTCCGGAGCCGGTCGATCGGCTTCGTCTTCCAGTCGTACAACCTCCTGCCGCGAACGTCCGCGCTCGAGAACGTGTCGGCGCCGCTGATGTACCAGGGCGTCTCGCGTCGAGAACGCCACGCCCGTGCGCAAGCGACGCTGGAGCTCCTTGGCCTGGGCGACCGGTTGGACCACGAGCCGACCGAGCTCTCGGGAGGCCAGCAGCAGCGCGTCGGGATTGCCCGCGCGCTGGTCACCGAGCCCGCAATCCTCCTCGCTGACGAGCCGACGGGCAACCTCGACAGCCACTCCGGTGCCGAGGTCATCGCGCTCTTCCACGACCTCCACGCCTCCGGCCGGACCATCATCCTCATCACCCACGACGCCGACGTGGCGGCCGTGGCCAGCCGCCAGGTCCATCTCCGCGACGGGAGGATCGCGGCATGAGCGCCCGGGACCTCCTCCAACTCGCACTGGGGCGCCTCGGTACCGGCAAGCTCCGAACCGCGCTGACCATGCTCGGCGTCATCATCGGCGTCGCATCGGTGGTGGCGCTGGTCGCAGTCGGCCAGGGCGCGACCAGCGGGATCAGCAGCCGGCTTCAGGGTCTGGGCACGAACCTGCTGACGGTCAACGCCGGCGCCTCGTTCTCCGGGTCCACGCGCGGGGCGGCAGGCTCGTCGACCACGCTCAAGCTGGCCGACGCGGTCGCGCTCCGGTCGCTGGCCGGCGTCGAGGCGGTCGCGCCCGAGCTCTCCACCCAGAAGCTCGTGGTCGCGGGGACCAAGAACACGACGACCACCGTGATCGGCACGACCGCGGATTACCCGACCGTTCGTGCCTACACGATCTGGCAGGGTTCGTTTCTGACCTCGGCCAGCGTTGACGCGGGGCTCCGTGTGGCTGTCCTGGGCGCCACGACGGCGGACGACCTGGGCCTGGGCGCGAGCGCGATCGGGACGGACATCACGGTCGGTGGGCTCCCGTTCCGGGTGGTCGGAATCCTCCAGGCGAAGGGCGGCACGGGCTTCGCGAGCCCGGACGATGAGGTCCTGGTGCCCGTCTCCACCGCCAACTCCCTGCTCGTGGGCGGGTCGAGCGTCCGATCGATCGGTGTGAGTGTCGCGACGCCAGATCAGATGACCACGGTCACGGCCGAGATCACCGCCGCGCTCCGCGAGCGCCATGGGCTCAGCGGGACGGCCGCGGACGATTTCACGGTCCAGAACCAGGATCAGCTGCTCGCCACGGTGTCGTCGGTGACCACGCTGCTGAGCGTGCTCCTGGCCGGGATCGCGTCGATCTCTCTGATCGTCGGCGGGATCGGGATCATGAACATCATGCTCGTCTCCGTCCGGGAGCGGACGCGCGAGATCGGGATCCGCAAGGCCATCGGCGCCCGCGGGCGGGACATCCTGGCCCAGTTCCTCATCGAGGCGCTGGCCCTGTCGCTCGCCGGGGGACTGGTCGGCATCGCAGTCGGGTTGGCCATCTCCGCCCTGATCGGCCTGATCGCTGGCTGGGGATTCATCTTTAGCCCGCTGACGATCCTGGCGGCCGTCGGCTTCAGCCTCATGGTTGGGATCGTGTTCGGGGTCTGGCCGGCAAGCCAGGCCGCCCGGCTCGATCCCGTCGTCGCCCTCCGTTACGAATGACCCTCCGCCACGAATGAAAGGATCGCCTCATGACTGACTCCTTCGCGCCCGTCGAGCCAGGTACCCCGGCCGAATCCCAGGTCCCGGCTGCGCCGCTCGTCCGCACCGTGTCGACACCCCCTCCGCCGGTCATCGCACCCGCCAAGAAGGGAGACCGGACGTTTCGCGTCCTCCTCGCCGTGGGGCTCCTGGTAGCCGTCGGCGGCGTGACGTTCGCCGTCGGCCGCGTGACCGCTCCGGCGGCGGCCTCGACGCGCGCCGGTTTCGGCAACGGCGGATTCGCCAACGGCGGCGCCGGCGCGGGCGGCACGGGCGCGGGCGGGGCCGGCGGGGCCGGGTTGGGCCGTGGGGGCTTCGGCGGCGGCGTCCTGGTGACGGGGACCGTTGACTCGATGTCCGGCACCACGATGACCCTCAAGGAGGCGAACGGCAGCACCGTCACGGTGAACCTGGCCAGTGCCACGACGTACCATGCGCAGGCTGCGGCGATCGCGGCGGACGTGACAACGGGGAAGAAGGTGCAGGTGCAGGTGGCGATCGCCGGCGCGTTCGGCGCTCCGGGTGCCAGCCCGGAGGCGGGCGCGAGCCCTGCAGCGGGCGGCGGCACCACGACGCGCACGGTCACCGCCACGGATGTGATGCTCGTCACGCCCTGACGCGCACACATCGTCACGCCCTGACGCGAACAGGAGATCTCGTGCACCTGCTGGTCATCGAGGATGACGCCCGGCTCGTCCGGCTCCTCCGGCGCCTCCTGACGCAGGACCGCCACACGGTGGAGACCGCTGAGACGGCCGATGAGGGCCTGGAGGTCGCCGGGGCCTCCCCGGGCCTCGACGCGGTCATCCTCGATGTCGGGCTGCCGGACCGGTCCGGTTTCGAGGTCGCGCGGCAGCTCCGCCGGGTGGGAAACGCGGTGCCGATCCTGATGCTGACGGCGCGGGACGCGGTGGGGGACCGGGTGGCCGGGCTGGACGCCGGCGCCGACGATTACCTCGTGAAGCCGTTCGCCTACGAGGAGTTGCTCGCGCGGCTCCGCGCACTGGGCCGGCGACCGCCACCGCGCTCGACCATGCGGCTCACCGCGGGGCCGATCGCGCTCGACGAGGCGTTGCGCCGCGTGACCGTCGCCGGGAGGGAGGTTCAGCTGAGCGGCCGCGAGTACTCGATCCTGGAGTGCCTCCTTCGCCGGCCCGGGCAGGTCCTGAGCCGCGACCAGCTGCTCGACCACGCCTGGCCGTACGGGGCCGCGCTCACCCCGAACACGGTGGAGGCGTACATCCACCTGCTCCGCGAGAAGCTGGGGCCGGGTGGCGCGGCCTGCATCGAGACGGTCCGCGGGATGGGATACCGGCTGCGTGGCGACTGAGGCCCCGCGCGACGGCGGCGACGCCGCGCTTCTCCGCCGCACCCGCCTTCGCCTGCTTGCCTGGAGCGGCGGCCTGACGCTGCTCATCCTGGTGCTGCTCGGCGCAGCGCTCTATGCGGCCGTCTCCGGGTCGCTGGCGGCGCGCGGTACCGACCTCCTGGCTGCTCGCGCCGACGGGCTGGCGCAACTCCTCGAGCGACCCGGGCAGATCCCCGACCGCTTCGTGCTCGGTCCGGGCTTCGGAGGCGAGTCGTCCGGGACCCTCGCGCTGATCGTGCGCCCCGACGACACGCTCGTCGGGCCGGCCGAGCTACAGACGATCACCGGATTGCCGGACCCGGCCGGAGTCGCGGCCGCGCGGGCGGGGTCCACCGACGTGCGGCAGGTGGAGGTGTCGTCGATCGCGGTCCGCGTCTACTCGGTGGCGGTCACGCGGGCGGACGGGGCGTACGTCGTGCAGGTGCTTGGCGAGCGGTCGTCGGAGGTGCAGCTCCTCTCGACGCTCCTGTCCGTGCTCGCGTTCGGCGGGCTGGCGGCGCTGCTCCTGGCTCTCGCCGCGGGCTACGTCTACGCCGGGCGGGCGCTCATCCCGGTTCGAGCCTCCATGGATCGACGCGACGCAGCGCTCCGACGCCAGCGCGAGTTCACCGCCAACGCCAGCCACGAGCTCCGGACGCCGCTGACGATCATCCGCGCGAGTGTCGCCGATCTTCGCCGCAACCGGAAGCAGCCCGTGGAGAAGGTCGGCGAGGCGCTCGACGACATCGACGTGGAGGTCTCGCACCTGACCGCGCTCGTCGAGGATCTCCTGCTCCTGGCGCGCACGGATTCCGGCGCCCTGGCCCTGGAGCGAACGCCATTGGACCTTGCGGATGTCGCGGCGGAGGCTGCCGGGCCGCTCACGCCGGTCGCCGCCCAGCGAGGGGTCCGGCTGGAGGTCGATCCGCGCCCCGCGCAGGTTGCCGGAGATCCGCTCCGGCTTCGCCAGCTCGTGACGATCCTCACCGACAACGCCCTGGCCCACAGCCCGGCCGGGACGACCGTCGCCGTGCGCGTTCGCCCCGAAGGGCCCGATGCGGTGCTGACCATCGACGACCAGGGCCCGGGCATCCGCGACGAAGACTTGCCACGGGTCTTCGAACGCTTCTGGCGCGCCGACAACGCGCCGGCCGGCGGCACCGGCCTGGGGCTGTCGATCGCGGCGTGGATCGTGGAAGCGCATGGCGGAGCGATCGCGGCGGCCAACCGTCCGGAGGGCGGGGCACGCTTCGAGGTCCGGCTCCCGATCAGTACCTGAGCCGCAGGCGGAGCCGCCGATCTTGTGACCCGCAGGGCGCGCCAGGGCGCGCCGCCGACCGCCTGGCGCCGACCGTCTGCGGCGCGGTGGGTGGCCCTCCACGGTTCAGAGAGCCGAGCTGGGCGAGCGGGTCCGTCGAGTGGTCGCCCCGACCGTTGTGGCCGAGGGCGGCCAGCGCATCGGCGTCATGGTCGGCATCGGCGTCGTGATCGGCATCGGCAGGGCTTCGTTCTGCACCGCTGGTCATGTCGCGGCCATGAGGATCGCCGGGCCTGGGCGACCCGGCGCCGCCGCCGCGATGCGCCAGCCTGTGGGAGCCCGCATGCGGTGGGGGAGGCATCTCCCACCGTGATGCCAGTAGCGGACATATCGACAGTCGTAGGTGTGCCCGTCGACAGTCGTAGGTATGCCCGCAACGGGCATCAGCGAACCAGGGATGGCACGCGTCTGATGCGTATTCGTGCTCCCCTTGCATCACGGCGCATGACGGCCACGCCAACGTGGCGAGTCGCCCCGACGACGAACCAACCCATTGCGGGCGCCTCAGCCCCCGCCGGGCGGGTCCTCCTGATCAACGCTGTAGCCGGCGTCAGGTTCGTCGTCGAGGACGAGCACGGGCGCCATCCAGCAGGGGACGGGGCGGTCCGCGGGGCGGACCTCAGCGTCGATCGCGATCAGCAGGGCGGCAAAGCGGCCGAGCGGCATGTTCGAGCCCTTGCCGTTCTCGAGCCGCGAGATGACCGTCTGATCGATCCCGGTCAGATCCTCGACCTGGCGCTGGGTCAGGCTCGCGTGCATGCGCGCGGCCCGGACCTGGCCGCCGACCAGGACCAGCGGGTGGTCCGGCGGGCGATGGTCGCGCTCTCGGGCAGGATCGACGCCGAACCACTTCTCCAGGAGTCGCTCGTACATGCGGCGATTCAAGCTGATCGCGCGTACCCGGCGATCGACCGGTGCTTCACTGGGGCTCATCACGCGAAACCGGGCTCGACATGCCCGCAACCGGGCTCGACATGCCCGCAACCGGGCTCGACATGCCCGTAACCGGGCTCGACATGCCCGCAACGCGCATACGGTGCGGAGAACTCCTGTCGCCCATATGCGTCCGCGAGAAAGGGCCAGCATCACGCAGCTCGCGTACCAGCGTTCCCGTCGCACGGCGCGCCACACAAGCTGGCGCGGCCGGCGCCTAGGATGCGCTGAGCATGCAGCTTCTCGACGGCGCTCCCGTCTACTCGGCCACCGATCTCGTCGGCTTCCTCGCCTGTGCGCACCGCTTCGAGCTGGAGCGCGCGGCGATGGCCAGTCTCGTCTCGAAGCCGATCCGCAGCGACCCCACCATCGAGCTCGTCCAGGAGCGCGGCTACGAGCACGAGAAGCGATACCTTGACGACCTCCGGACAGCCGGCCGGCGGATCGTCGAGATCCCACGCGACGGCTCGGCCGCGAACTCGCGCGCGGGCCTCGATGAGGCCGCCGAGCTCACCCGCAAGGCGATGCGGGACGGCGCGGATGTCGTCTACCAGGCCACGTTCTTCGACGGGACATGGCGCGGCCACGCCGACTTCCTCCTGCGGGTCGACCACGCACCCGGCGAGCCGGACAGCGCGCTCGGCGCCTGGCACTACGAAGTCGCCGACACCAAGCTCGCCCGCCACGTCAAGGCCGGCGCCGTCCTCCAGATCTGCTCGTACGTCGACCAGCTGACGCGGGTGCAGCGGAGGCACCCCGAGCGGCTCCACGTCGCGCTCGGCGGGAGCGCTCGCGAGACCGTGATCCTCCGCGTCGACGACTACATGGCCTACTACCGCCGCGTGAAGGCGGACTTCATCGCCGCCGCGGACGACCAGCGAGTCGGCCCACCGGCCTACCCGCCCGCGAACACGTATCCGGATCCCGTCGAGCACTGCGACGTCTGCCGCTGGTGGGCGGTCTGCCGGGACCGGCGCCGTGCCGACGATGACCTGAGCCTCGTGGCGGGAATCAGCAGCCGACAGCGGCGCGGGCTCAAGGAGCGCCCCGCCGACGCGCCGCCGGGCCCGGTCCGGACCCGTCGAGGTCTTGCCGGGCTCCAGCTCCCGCTGCGGCCGAAGCTCGAAAGCGGCGGCGATGTCGCGCTCGCGCGCGTCCGCGAGCAGGCCCGGATCCAGGTCGAGGGCGAGGACCGCGGCGAGACCCTGTGGGAGCTCCTCGAGCCCGACTGGACCCAGGATGCCGAGACCGGCGCACGGACACTCGTCCCGGATCGCGGCTTTCTGGTCCTGCCCGAGCCGTCGCGAAACGACCTCTTCCTCGACCTCGAGGGCGATCCGTTCGCGCTCGACGACGGCGTCGACTACCTGTTCGGCGTGCTCGACCCGGCGTTAGTCGAGGATGACCCACGCTGGACGGGAGTGGAGGCCGGAGCGGCGGCCCCGAAGTTCCATGCCTTCTGGAGCCGCGACATCGATGGCCTCGTGACGCTTCCCGCCGAGAAGGCGGCCTTCGAGCGGCTGGTGGATTTCCTGATCGCGCGGCTCGATGCGGACCCGGCACTCCACGTGTACCACTACGCGGCGTACGAGAAGACCGCGCTCGCGCGCCTCGCCCAGCGTCATGCGACTCGCGAGGACCAGGTCGACCGGCTCCTCAAGGGGCGCGTCCTCGTCGACCTCTATCGCGTCGTGCGACAGGGAATCCGGGCCAGCGTCGAGAGCTACTCGATCAAGCGCCTCGAGCCCCTCTACGGCCTTCACCGCGAAGTCAACCTGAAGGACGCGGGGAGCAGCATCGTCGAGTTCGAAGCGTGGCTGGGCCGCGGCGCCACCGCGGACGGTCTCGTCGGCGACGAGATCCTCCGCGAGATCGAGGGCTACAACCGCGACGACGTCCTGAGCACGTGGCGCCTCCGCGAGTGGCTCGAGCGCCGCAGGCTGGACATGGGTGCGCGGCTGGGGATCGCGATTCCCCGCCCCTCGCTCGCGGACGCGGCGATGGAGCCCCCCGAGCCGACGGAGCGGCAGGCGGCCGTGGCCGCGGTCGTCGCGGCGTTGACGCGGGACCTCGCGGGGATGGACCCGGCGAGCGCGGAGCTCACGGCCCTGACCGACGAGCAGCGGGCGGCCTGGCTCCTCGCCCAGCTCCTCAACTGGCATCGCCGCGAGAACAAGGCCTTCTGGTGGCGCTACTACGACCTCTGCGGGATGACCGACGAGGACCTGCTCGAGGCGCGCGAACCGATCGGGAGGGTCGAATTCGTGGAGGACCTGGGCTCGGCGTCGAAGGCCGGCGCGCACCTGCAGCGATTCCGCTTCCCGCCCCAGGACCACGCGGCCAAGGTGGGCCGCCGCGTCGACGATCCGCGCGTGCAGGCGGCCGTGGGGAGCGTCCGGGAGATCGACGAGGTCGGCGGCACTGTCACCCTCTACCGGACCGCGACCGAGCTCGCGCGCGGGATTCCCACTTCGCTCGTCCCGTTCGACTTCGTGCCGACCACGGTCATCGAGGATTCGCTTCTCCGAATCGGGCGGCGCGCCGTGGAGCTCGGGGCCGGGCAGGGTATCGGGCAGGGGATCGGGCACGGGATCGGCGACCCCGGACCCATCGACCGGGCCGGGAGGGAGCTGCTCCTTCGACGCCCCCCGCGAATCGCCGGCCGCGTGCCGGGATCCCCGTTGCGTGCCGACCACGAGCCTGCCCTGGAGGCCGCGACCCGGCTCGCCCTCGACCTCGACGGCACGACCCTCGCGATCCAGGGTCCACCCGGGACCGGCAAGACGTACACCGGGGCCCGCATGATCCTCGCGCTCGTTGCGGCCGGCAAGACGGTCGGGGTCACCGGGAACAGCCACAAGGTCATCGGCAACGTCCTTGACGAGGTCCATCGCGCCGCGGAGGAGGCCCGTCTCCCCGAGGACTCGATCCTGATCGGCCAGAAGCCCGGCATGGGCGAGCCGTCGACGTGCCCGGACGCGCAGGACCTCGCGAAATGGGACGGCGGACACATCGCCGCCGCGCTCGCCGATGGGTCCCTTCACGTCGTCGGGGGCACGGCCTGGCTCTGGTCCATGGCCGCCATGGCGGGGAGCGTCGATGTCCTCCTCGTCGACGAAGCCGGCCAGATGAGCCTCGCGAACACGATCGCGGTGTCGCCCGCGGCACGGTCGCTCGTGCTCCTGGGCGATCCGCAGCAGCTCGACCAGCCGCTCAAGGGGAGCCACCCGCCTGGCGCCGAGCGGAGTGCGCTTGCCCATCTCCTCGCCGGCGACCCCGGCCAGCCGCCCCACGCCACGATGCCCCCCGAGCGTGGCCTGTTCATCGAGAAGACGTGGCGTCTCCATCCCGACGTCTGCGCGTTCACGAGCGAGGTCTTCTACGAGTCGAAGCTGACGCCCGAAGCGGGGTGCGAGCAGCAGTCCGTGCGGGGCGTGCCGCCCGAATCGCGGCCGGGCGTGCCGCCGCTGCGCGGGGCGGGAATCCGCTGGCTGCCCGTGGAACACGCCGCGAATGCCGTCGATAGCCCCGAGGAAGCCGCCGAGATCGCCCGCCTCCTTGGGGAGCTGTTCGACGCGGCGACCGATGCCCGCTGGACGAACGTCGACGGCGTCGAGGCGCCCCTCCTCCTCGGCGACGTGGTGGTCGTGGCACCGTACAACGCCCACGTGGACCGGATCGCGGCGGCGCTCCGGGCGGCCGGGCTCGGTGGGGTCCGGGTCGGCACGGTCGACAAGTTCCAGGGCCAGCAGGCGCCCCTGTCGATCTACGCGATGGGGACGTCGTCGCCGGAGGACGCCCCGCGGGGGATGGAGTTCCTCTACTCGCTGAACCGCCTCAACGTGGCCACGTCGCGCGCTCGCTGCATCGCTGCGGTCGTCGCCTCACCGGCGCTCGTGCGCGTCGCCTGCCAGACGCCCCGCCAGATGCGCCTGGCCAATGCGCTCTGCAGGCTCGTCGAGATGTCGTCGCCGGTGGCCTGACGCAGGCTCCCGCTGCCGGCCGCATACGGCAAGGACGACGTGTGGATTGCTGATGCCCGTTGCGTACATGCCCGACGGCCGTAGCCGGCATCCGGCCTCGTGGGGCACCGGGGATCCGCGAACGCGAAGC
>Ga0208079_1001251_pt1 | contig 13470 bp, 17 predicted proteins | sample NGESurdeep092012_5_FD_184474 | JGI IMG/M metagenome (GOLD analysis project Ga0208079, IMG submission 184474) | Arctic peat soil microbial communities from Barrow, Alaska - NGEE Surface sample 210-2 deep-092012 (SPAdes) | ecosystem: Environmental > Terrestrial > Soil > Wetlands > Peat ... | reverse complement strand
GGCCGCAGATCTCCATTTCATCCGGTTCCGGGGTGCGATTCTCCGGCGGACGGCACTTCACCACGTTGGCGATGTAAATATCCTTGCGGAGCAGTTCGATCCCTTCCTTCTTCGCCGTGCCTTCGATCATCTGGGTGAGCAACTGTCCGGCGCGGCCGACGAACGGGATGCCTTGCGCGTCCTCATCGGCGCCGGGGCCTTCGCCGACGAAAACCAGCGGCGACTGCGGATTGCCCACGCCGAAGACGATCTTGTTGCGGGCCTCCGAGAGACGGCAGCGGCGGCAATCGCCCATGTCCTCGATGATCTTGAGGAGGGTATCGTCGGTGGGGGCCAGAGGTGGTAGTTCCATAGAAGTGGGGCAGGCGCTTTCGCCTGCCAACTCCACAGGTTGCCGATAGAGGGTCTTGATCCCCAGATCCTGGTAGAACTCGAGATATTGGCGGAGGAGTTCAGCGTCCATTGGCGGCGTGGAGCGCGAGGCGCAGGTTCAGGACCTCGTCGAAAATGCGGTCGGCGATGGCGCGCTTGGAGGCGCGGGGCAAGGCAATGGTTTCGCCGGTGCGCAGGGTGAGCACGACTTCGTTTTCGTCGGACTCGAAGCCGGGATCGCTCGCGCCGACCAGGTTGCCGACCACCATATCGCAGTTCTTGGACTCCAGCTTGCGGCGCGCTTCCTGCTGCAAATTCTGAGTTTCGGCGGCGAAGCCGACCAGCAGGAAATCGCCTTTTTTGCGGCCGAGTTCGGCCAGGATGTCCGGCGTGGGGTCGAGTTCCAGCGAGATCCGCGCGGCGGTTTTCTTGACCTTGTGATCCGGGACCTTGCTGAGGTGGAAATCGGCTACGGCAGCCGCCTTGATAACGATATCGGCGCCGGGGAGATGCTGCATCACCTGGTCGCGCATTTCGGCGGCCGTGCGCACTCCGACCACTTCGACGCCGCGCGGCGGCGCCAGATGGACCGGGCCGGAAATCAGCATTACGCGAGCCCCGCGGGCGGCGGCAGCGTCGGCGAGGGCGTAGCCCATCTTGCCGCTGGAGCGGTTGGAAATGTAGCGCACCGGGTCGAGCGGCTCCTGGGTGGGGCCGGCCGTGATCAGCACGGTTTCGCCCTCCAGATCGCGCCGCGGATGGGCCGCGCGCTCGATGGCGGCGGCGATGATTTCGGGGTCGGCCAGGCGTCCGGGGCCGCTCATCCCGCAGGCGAGATATCCGCTGCCCGGTTCGACGATGGTGTGGCCGCGCTTGACCAGGGTTGCCAAATTGGCCTGGGTGGCGGGGTGCTGCCACATGTTGACGTTCATGGCGGGGGCCAGTAGCACCGGGCCGGTGAAGGCGAGGTAGAGGGTGGTGAGAAAATCGTCCGCCAGGCCGTGCGCCAGTTTGGCCATCAGGTCCGCCGTGGCGGGCGCGATGACGAGCAATTCGTGCTCCTGCGCCACCGCGATGTGCTCGATGGCGCTTTCGATGGCGAAAAGGTTGGTGAGGACTTTGCGGCCGGTAAGGGCAGCGAAGGTGAGCGGACGGACGAACTCCTCCGCCGCTCGGGTCATCACCACCTGAACCTGGTGGCCCTGCTGCATCAACAGGCGCACCAGTTCCGCGGATTTGTAAGCTGCGATGCCGCCGCCGACCGCGAGAAGGACCTTCATACGGGCTTAGAGGATGGTTTCGGACATCGGATCGTGGTGGCTGTTGGTCAGCGGTCCGGTGAGTTCGTACTTCACCAGGCCGCGGCGCACTTCTTCCATGGCAATGATGGTGGGCTTCTTGGAGGACGTAGGCAGCACCGGACGTGCGCCGCCCTGCAACTGCCGCGCGCGCTTGGCGGCGACGATGATGAAGCGGTACGTGCTCTGCTCCGGATCGTCGGGCAGGGTGCAGTGAGCGTTATTGCGCGGCGGTTTGTTTTCAGCCATACGTCGATACCTCAAACTTGAAATGTGTCCAAAATGGGCCGGATCTGGTCTTCGATTCTGCTCCGCCGGGCGCGCTCGGCGCGAACGATCGCGCTCAAGGTGGCTTCGGCTTCCGCCAGTTCCCGGTTGATCAAAACATAGTCGTAAGCTTCGTAATTACGGATCTCTTCGGCCGCTTCCCTGAGCCGCCGCGCGATCACGTCATCGCGATCTTCGCTGCGCGCGCGGAGCCTTTGCTCCAGAACCAAGCGCGATGGAGCCAGGATAAATACCGTGACTGCTTCCGGGATCTTCGCTTTCAATTGTCTCGCACCTTGCACATCGATGTCGAGTACCAGGTCTTGCTGGCGCGCCCGGGCGTCGTCGAGGATGCCACGGTGGGTCCCGTAATAGTTGCCAAACACTTGAGCCCATTCGAGAAACTCGTCGCGGGCGAGCATCGCCTCGAAATCCTCCCGGGAGACGAAACGATAGCTTTGCCCATCGACCTCCGCCCCGCGCGGCTTGCGGGTGGTGTAGGAAACGCTGAACATCAGTTCCCCAACGGTAGCCAGGAGGCGAGACACCAGGGTCGATTTGCCGGAGCCGGAAGGGGCGGAGATGATAAAAACTGTCGTCATGGGTGGATGATCTTCACCGCAGAGACGCAGAGACGCGGAGATAAGCGCAGAGAAAACATTGTAGAGCAGCCTTCCAGGCTGCCATGCCCCCATTCGTGGGGGCATTCTTCCCTCGGGTTTCCAATCTCATTTGTGTTCTCTGCGCTTATCTCTGCGCTCTCTGCGTCTCTGCGTTGAAAAGCACTCCTCCAGTCTTACTCAAGGTTGAGGCTCTGCTCTCTGATCTTGTCGATCTCGCTTTTGGCGCTTAGGGCCAGATCGGTGATGGTCAAACCCAGATCGCCCAAGCCGCCCGTCTTCGAGAGTACCGTATTCGACTCGCGATTCATCTCCTGCAAGAGGAAATCCAGGCGCTTGCCGATTTCGCCCTCGCCGTTCAACATGGTTTCGAGTTGGTCCGCGTGGGTGCGCAGGCGCATCAACTCCTCGGCGATATCGCTGCGATCGGCCAGGATGGCGGCTTCCTGGGCGAGGCGCTGCGGCTCGATGCCGGCGCCGCGCAGCAGGTCGGCCAGTTTTTCGCGCAGGCGCTTCTGGAAGACGCCGACGGCGCCGGCGCGGATCTCTTCCATGCGCGAGACCAGCCCGCGGATGCTCTGGCAGCGCTGGCGCATTTCCTGGGCGGTGGCGGCGCCTTCGCGCTCGCGCCCACGGTTGAGCAGGACGACGGCTTCGGCGGCGGCCTCCAGAACGGCCTTGCTTACGGCTTCGCCGAGTTCCTCCTCATCGCCGGTAGAGAGCATGCCGGGGATGCGCAGGGCGTTGTTCAAGTCGGGCTGCGCCTCCAAGGCGTAGAGCTGTGCGGCCTCGCGGAAGGCGGCCATGTAGCCGTGGAACATGGCGCGGTTCAAGGGGGCGGCATCGCCTACTACATTCCGGGTAAGCCCTACGTGGATCTGCACATGGCCGCGGGCTACGCCGTTCTTGATGACGGCGCGGACATCGTTTTCCAGCGCATCGAGCTCGTTCGGCAGGTGGAAGTGGAGATCCAGGCCGCGATGGTTCACGCTTTTCAGACTGAGGACGAGTTCGCCTTGCGGGAACTCTTTTCGAACGCGGGCAAAGCCCGTCATGCTGCGTACGCTCACTGGTCTACCACCGATCCGGCATCCTCGAATTGGAGTTCGTGGAGCCGCTGATAAATTCCGCCTTGGGAGATGAGTTCCTCGTGGGTGCCGATTTCGCGGACCTGGCCCTTTTCGAGCACCACAATCTTGTCCGCGCGGCGGATCGTGGACAGGCGGTGCGCGATGACGATTACGGTGCGATGCTCCATCAGGTTGGCCAGCGCCTTTTGTACCAGCATTTCGCTCTCCGTGTCCAGATGGCTGGTGGCTTCGTCGAGAATCAGGATGGGCGCGTTCTTGAGCAGGGCGCGCGCGATGGAGAGGCGCTGGCGCTGTCCGCCGGAGAGTTTGACGCCGCGGTCGCCAATCGCGGTTTCGTAGCCTTCCGGAAGGCGCATGATGAATTCGTGGGCGAGGGCGGTTTCGGCGGCGGCGCGGATAACTTCGGGCGCCACGCCCTCGCGGCCGTAAGCGATATTGTTGGCCACGGTGTCATTGAACAGAAACGTGTCCTGCGCCACCAGGCCGATCTGGCCGCGCAGGCTGGCCAGGCTGAACGAGCGCACGTCGCGGCCGTCGATCCGGACGCTGCCCGCCGTGGGATCGTAGAAACGCGGCACCAGGTTGGCGATGGTGGTCTTGCCGCCGCCGCTCGGTCCCACAAACGCCACCACCTCGCCGGCTTTGACTTCGAGGTTCAAGCCCTGGAAGTGGAAGCCGCCGGGCGTTCCGGGATAGTGGAAACCGGCGTTCTCGAAGACGATGTGGTTCTCAAAACCGGTGAGTTGCGGGGCGCCGGGCGCATCGACCACGGTTTCCTGGTGGTCGAGATATTCGAATACCTTCTGGGAAGCGCCCAGCGCCTGCTGGAAGATGTTATAGATGCCGACCAGGCGCTTCAGCGGTTCCAGAAGCATGAGGAGGGCGGTGAGGAAACTGGTGAAGGTGCCGGCGGTGATGGCGCCGCCCTTGATCTGCAAGCGCGCGTAATGCAACAGCGCGACAATGGCGAGCGCCGCGCAGAAATCGATTAGGGGGGAGGAAAGACCTTGTTGCAGCACGTAGCGGACGTTGGTCTTGAACAGGCGGCGAGACGCCTGGTGGAAGCGGCTCGATTCGTAGTCTTCGGCGGTGAAGGCCTTGACCACCATGTGGCCGCTGAGGGTTTCCTGAAGAATCTGGTTGATCTCGGCCTGGCGCTCTTGCGTGTGGCGGCTGGTGCGGCGGATGCGGCGGCCCATGCGCATGGTGGGCAGCATCACGGCGGGCACCACGACGAGGCAGATCAGGGCGAGCCACGGATCGTTGCTGAAGAGCACGTATAAGAGAAAGACGGCGGAAAAAAATTGGCGCAGCAGGTCGGCCAAAATCTGCGAGGTGGCCACCTGGACTTTGTCGACATCGTTCATGATGGATGACATCAACTGGCCGGTGGAGTGCGCCTCGAAGAACTCGGCGCCCTGTTTGAGCACCTTATCGAAGACCGCGTTGCGCAATCTGGTGACGCTGGCGAAGCCGGCGTAGCTGACCAGATAGTTGCCCAGGTAGTCGCAGACACCCTTGATAAAGAAGGCCAGCAGGAGCGCCGTGGCGATCATGGTCCAGGCGCTGCCGCGGAAGGGAATGAAGCTGTCCAGATAGAACTGCCTGCCGAGGACGGGATGGGGCAGCAGCGGGATTGGTCCCTCGGGCGCATTGGTAACAAGGACGCGATCGAAGACCGGCTGAATGAGCAGCGGCACGGTACTCTGGGCGGCGCCGGCGAGAGCCATCAGGACCACGGAAATGAGAATCTGCGGCCAGTACTTGCGGCCATACGACATCAGGCGCAGCAGTTGATTCATGCCGGCACCCGCAAGCGCTGGAGCGCGCCGAGCACCTGAGCGACGGTGACATCCGCAATATCGCCGGAGCCACCGCCGGCGCCGCCGCCGGATGCGGCGACTACCTCGCCCGGGGTGCGCCACGGTCCCCAGATGGCCGGGTCGCTAGGGCCGAAGATGACGACGGAGGGCAGTCCGAAAGCGGCGGCCATATGGGCGGGACCCGAATCGTTGCCCACGAAGAGCGCCGCCGAAGCGAGCAGCCGTTTGATCTCGGAGAGCGAGGACTGGAGGGTGCGGAATTGGCGGAATGGAGCGAGGTCGTCGTCCCCAGCGCCGATGAAGACGGGCGAGAGGCCGGATTGGGCGAGGTGCGCGGCGATGGCGAGAAAGTGGGCGGCGGCCCAGGTTTTTTCGGGTGTCGCGGCGACGGCGTGGATGACGGCGTATGCGGGCTCGGGGGTGGGCGGGGCACCCCCGCCCGGTACCAGCTTCGCCCGCGGGATTTCGCCAACGGGGGCGCCCAGGAAGAAGATCGCGCTGGCCAGATGTTCGGCGGTGTGTACGGTGCGGTCCACGTGCAGGATTGCCTGGGCGCGCGGGATGTGCACGTTGTAGACGAACTGCTGGCGGTAGTGGCCGAAGCCGGCGCGGTAGCGGGCGCCGGAGAGTTCCGTCATCCAGGCGCTGCGCGTGCCGCCGTGGAGGTTGAGGCAGAGTTGCGGACGGAAGCGGCGCAGCCAAGCCAGTTCGGGAGGGTGGATTTCGGCCAGATCGGGGTTGCCTTCGAAGATTTCACGGAAGCGATTCTCCACGAAGATGGCCAGGCGGAGGTCGGGGCGGTAGCGTTTGAGAATGTCGAGCGCGGGTGTGGTGAGGACGCAATCGCCCAGGCTCCGTAGCCGGAGGATGGCAATCCGGCTGCCCCGCGGCAAACATTCCAAGACGCTGTCCACGGCCTATTCTTCGATTTTCGCCTCGTCCACCAGCATCACCGGGATGTCGTCGCGAATCGGGTACACGCGATGGCACTGGACGCACTTCAAGCCGCTCTGGTCGGGATTGAGTTCGACCGTGGCCTTACACAGGGGACACACGAGGATTTCGAGCAAATCTTTACTGATAGCCATAGCGAGTCTCCAGTTTAGCAAGCCGGGCTACCGGTTGCCGAAACTGCTGTGCGCGCCCTACTTGCCACCCTGCCGCTCTATTAGCAATCTTTGCTAACCGTGGTAAGATCGGTCTGGAGTCGTACCAAACCAGGAATGAGTTCTCATGCCTACGCGGAATGTCAATTTGACCGACGAGCTTGACCGCTTCGTGCTGGAGAAGGTACAGAGCGGCCGCTACGAAAACGCCAGCGAGGTCGTGCGCGCGGCGCTGCGGACCTTGGGACGTGAGGAAGAACTGTACGAGGCGAAGCTTGTCGCGTTGCGCGCAGCCATTGATGAAGGCGACGCCAGCGGTGTTGCCGAAGGCGATGCATTTGCGCGTGTCAGGGAAACACTCAAGCGTCCCGCCTCGATTGTTTCCCAGCGGGTTTTGAGCCCGAAGGGCGACAGATAGTAGCCCACGGCGTCAGCCGTGTGGAATCAGTGCGAGGGAGTACAGAGCCCCGGGACGGGGCGTAAGATCTGTCGCGACTCCATCGTTGGTCCCATCGTAGTCACGCCTTCTTACGCCCCGTTCCGGGGCTCCGCCGACCTGCGACATTTTCCCAACGGCTGACGCCGTGGGCTACTATCTGTCGCCCTCCGGGCTTTACATGGATGCTCCGGATTTCATCTCGGCGCGGGCTTTGGCGACGCAAGCCAGATACTGGCGGGCGCGCTCTTCGATGAGGTCGAAGCGGCCCTCCTGAATGGTCTTGGCGTCCACCATTTCCGTGCCGACGGCGATGGCGCATGCGCCGGCCTTGAGGAAGTCGCCGGCGGTCTCCAGGTTGACGCCGCCGGTGGGAATCATGGCGATGTGCGGGAAGGGGCCCTTCAGGGCTTTGATGTACCGGGCTCCGCCCATGTTCCCGCAAGGGAAGATCTTGACGGCATCGGCGCCGGCCTCCCAGGCGGTCAGCACTTCGGTGGGGGTGAGCGCACCCGGGAAGATCGCCTTGGAATAGCGCTTGGCCATTTCGATGGTGGAGAGGCGCAGCGCTGGCGTGACGAAGAATTGGGCGCCGGCGAGCATGCAGGCGCGCGCGGTCTCCGGGTCCAGGACGGTGCCGGCGCCCAGCATCATCTTATCGCCGAGACGATCGGCCACTTGTTCCAGTGCCCGGATGGCGCCGGGGACGGTCATGGTGATCTCGGCGGCGCGCACTCCGCCCTGGTAGATGGCTTCCACGGCCTGGACGGCGCTTTGCGCGCTGGCCACGCGAACGATCGGCACGATGCCGATTCCGGTAATCAACGCGAGAATCTCTTGGGACGTCATCATTGATACCCTATCATGCGGCCGCGTTTCATGATGGCTCCTCCGATTGCTGGACAGGATGCACTTCAAGGGTTGAAACCCGCTATTCTAGGGGGTTGACCCCTCAAGCGAATTCAGAACAGCAGAAACAGCCACCGCGTGTGTCCGTGGTGGTGGTGTCGCGGAACCGCGCGGCGATGCTCCGCCGGTGTCTCGAATCCATCGAAGCCTCCGATGCGCGTTCGACGTTGCAGGTGATCGTGGTGGATAACGGGTCCACCGACGGCAGCGCCGGGATCGGCGACGATTTTCCGAACGTGCAGGTGATCCGGCTGCCGAAGAATTTCGGCCTGACCAAAGCCCTGAATCTGGGCTGGCGCGCGGCCGATGCGGAGTACGTGTTCTTCCTGCACGACGACACCGAAGTCCGGCCACCCACGATCGGCATTCTGGCCGGCGCGCTGGATACACACGCCGATGCGGCCGCGGTCTGCCCCCTGCTGGTGGACGACCAGGGAGAGCCCGCGCCGCAACTCGGCAGTCTGCCGCCGACTGGCGTTTGGCGGCCCGCGGCGCACGGCGCCCCGGTCGCGGTGGAATTTCCGCGCGGCGCGGCGCTGATGGTGCGCGTATATTTCATCAAGGCGATCCGCCAGATCGACGAGCGCTACGGGCAGTTCGGCAGCGATGCCGACCTGGCGGCCGAGATCCGGCGGGCCTCGCGGAAGATCCTGCTGGTGCCGGCGGCGAGCATGCGGCACCAGGGACGCTCCAGCTATTCGGCCGTGGAGCGGGCCGATTTTCTGTCGAGCCGCGCGGTATTTCTCGGCAAATACCAGGGGTTGGGCGCGGGAATACAGGCGCGCATTGCGGCGGTCCTGGGCCCGCTGCTGGGATTCCGGCTGGGTGAACTTAAGTACACCATCAACGGGCAAAAGATCGACGGCACCCAGGAATGAGGGCCGGTTCCCCTTGGTTACGGGTATCGGTTTACCTTTGATATCTAGTGTTTAGAACCGGACAACGTTAGCATTAACCGCATGGACGCTCTGCTCTGGATTCTGCTGCCCGGTTTTACGGCTGTTGCTTCCGGTCTGCTGGCCTGGTTTATCATGCAGTCGCGTATGGAAGTCGCCCTGGCACTGCAGCGCGAACGTCTGGCGGAGACGCGCGGGGCGCTGGATGCGGAGAAATCGGCGCTTGCGGAATCGCTAGATACCGCGCTGCGCGCCGCCGAGGCGGTGGCCAAACACGAGGCGCTGGAGCACTTCATGGACGACCTGCGCGTGGAGCAGCGCCACTACACGCGTGAAAACCGCATGCTGACCAGGAACCGTAAGAGCCTGGTCCTGCAGGAACGCATGTTCTTCCGCAATATCCCGCTCTCCGACTGGATCGAACACGAGATCACCCTGGAAGAGGGCGCCGACGTCGGACGCCTGGTGCAGGACATGACCATCTTCGACAAGAGCGTGGTTTCGATCGCCGATGGCCCGCCCGCGAAGAAGCTGTTGGCCTGAGGGCGTCCGCCGAACTTGCGCGAGCGCGGCGTAGGTCCCGATGCGCGGTGTAAGATATTTAGAGCGAGCTCTGGAGAATCTTCTGACTATGCATCGATTTCGTGTACTTACGTTGTGTGTTGGCCTGGCCGCGGGTTCCCAGACCATGCTGTCCGCGGGCAAAGGCGATGCCGCCAAGGGCAAAGCCGTATTCGAACAACAGTGCGGGATGTGCCACAACCCGGATAGCGACGAAAAGAAAATGGGCCCCGGGCTCAAAGGCCTCTACAAGAAGGACAAGCTGGCCAACGGGAAGAAGCCGGCGGACGCTACGGTCAAGGCCCGGATCGATGAGGGCGGGGGCGGTATGCCGGCCTATAAGGACATGCTCAGCGATACAGAGAAGGACGATCTGATCGCCTATCTGAAAACTCTGTAGAGTAGCCTTCCAGGCTGCCATGCCCCCATTCGTGGGGGCATTCTTCCTGCCTTACGCCTTGGCGAGCAGTTCCAACGCCTTCTTCACGACGGCGTCGTCTTCCACTTTCTTCTGCTGGCCCTTCTCCGCGCCGGGAGCTTCCGGCAACGGATCGCCATTATCATCCACGTCGAGTTGCGCGTCGGCATCGCTGACTACGTTGTTCGGGGTCACGCCCGTATCCTGGATCGCCTTGCCTTCGGGCGAGTAGTACTTGGCGACCGAGAGGATAATCGCGCCGCCGTCTTCCATGGTAATAGCGCGGCGTAGAGCGGCATCCCCGTAGGTGCGTTCGCCCACCACTTGAGCGCGCTTGTTGTCCATCAGGGCGGCGGCGGCAATTTCGGCCGCGTCGGCGGTCCCGCGATTGGTGAGGACCGCCACCGGGAGGGTGGTAATCGCCTTGGCCGGGTCTGCCTCGAAGTTCTGGCGCGGCACCTTCTGCCCCACCATGTACGCGATCCGGCCCTTATTGAGGAAGAGATTGGCCAGCGCGATGCCGTCTTCCGGGCTGCCCGTGGCGCAGTTGCGCATGTCGAGCATCAGTTTCAGCGCCCCGTCCTTCTGGAGTTGCTGAACGGCGCCCGCCACTTGCTTCACCAGTTCCGGCGAAAGCGCGTCCACGTTGATATAGCCGACCTTGTCGGCCAGCATGCGGCTCTCGATGGCGGGCAACAAAAAGGCGGCGCGCGTCAACTTCACGGCGGCCGGTTCCGGATGGCGCGTGCGCACCACGCTCAGTTCCACCGTGGTACCGCTCTCGCCACGCAGCAGCATGCTGGCGTAGGCCAGCGGCATATCGCGCGTAGCCACGCCGCCAATGCTCTCGATCATGTCGCCGGTGGTGAAGTTGGCCTTGCCCGCCGGCGAACCGGTGATGGTGCCCACCACCCCCACGTATCCGAACTTCTTGGAGAGGATCAGGCCGACATCGGCGCGCTTGAGATCCTTGTTCTTCAGGTAGTCGCGATACTGATCGGCATTCAGGTAGCTGGCAAAGGGATCGATGGCTTCGAGCATGCCGTTGAGAGCGCCCAGCGTAACGCTCTTCATGTCGGGCTCTTCAACGTACTCGCTCTTGATGCGCGATACCACGTCGCTGAACACCCCGATGTGCTTGTAGGTGTCGTCGGGCGATTTGCTCTGGCCGAGCACGCTCCCGATCAGGAGCAGAAGGGTGAGGCACGTCGACGTGCTCACGACGAAATACTTTGTGCGGCTACTCATAGGATTCTCGACAGCTTAGGCTCTACAGTCATTATACTGATTCGACGCGCCAGCCGCCGGTTTGGTTCTAGCCTTATTGCCAGCCGTTTCTTTGGCGCAGGCCGGTGATGTGGGCCGCATGGTGGCGCCCGTGCCAGGCGTAGAGCGCCAGATTGGTGTCCAGGCGTACCAGACCGAGTTCGGGATGGCGGAACGCGCGGGCAAAATCGGCGTCGCTCAGGGTTTTGAGCAGCAGGACCCAGCGGGCGTGCAGATTCTCCACGAGTTGCAGCGATAGCTCCACCGGGGCGGTGCGCGCATCGGTCAGTTCGGCCCAGGCCTTCTGATCGTAGCGGCGGATGGCGGGCTCGCTCTCGGTCAGCGCCAGGCGCATTCGGATATAGCTGTTCATGTGGCTGTCGGCGACGTGGTGGACGGTCTGGCGGACGGTCCACCCTCCAGGGCGGTACGGGGTATCGAGTTGCGCATCGTCCAGCCCGCGCACGGCGTCGCGGTAAAGCTTGGGGGCGGCGGCGATTTCCGCGATCAGCGCGGCGTACTGGCCGGGCGCCACGGTCTGCTGGAAATCGAATTTGCCGATCGGATAGCTCAGATCCATGTAGCAGATTTTAGCAGCCTCGGGTGAGAATGGTGACATGCGATGGACCGCGTTGGCAGCCCTGCTGGCTCTCCCCGCCTGCGCCGCCGAACTCAAGCCCAAGACCGTCGAGGCGTTCGACCGTTACATCCGCCAGACGGAGCAACGCCTGGCCGATGCCAAGATCTTCCTTTGGGCCGACGAGAGTGCGGACCGGGCGCGCCGCGTGAAGGCGGGCGAAGTGGTGGTGGAGCCGTTCCGCGGCAAAGCGGTGACGCCCGTTCCCGGCGGCCTGGTGCATGACTGGGTGGGCAGCGTGTTCCTCCCCGGCGCTACCTTGGAACGGACCCTGGCGATGGGGCGGGATTACGACCACCACAAGGATGTCTACAAGCCGGAAGTCATCGATTCCCGCGTGATTTCGCACACCGGGAACGACTTTCACATCTACCTGCGCCTGCTCAAGAAGAAGGTGATCACGGTGGTGCTGAACAGCGAACACGAAGTGAAATACACACCCCTGGACAAAACCCGTTGGCGCAGCGTGTCGCGCACCACGAAGATTGCCGAAGTCGAGAAGGCGGGCAAGCCGGAGGAGCGCGAGAAGCCGCCGGGCACCGGCGAGGGGTTCCTGTGGAGGCTGAACAGTTACTGGCGATTCGAGGAGCGCGACGGCGGCACGTGGCTGGAGTGCGAGGCGATTTCGCTGACGCGCGATGTCCCCATCGGGCTGGGCTGGATCGTGGAGCCGATCATTCGGGATTTGCCGAAAGAGAGTCTGGCGAATACGCTGCGCTCGACGCGCGCCGCGCTCCGGTAGCGTAGCCTTCCAGGCTGCCATGCCCCCATTCGTGGGGGCATTCTTCCGCCCCGGCGATCGTACGCGTCATGGAACTTGCCGCCATGTGGGGCAGGCAATCTTGCCTGCAGCCGCCTTTCAGGCGGCTTTTTCGGGTCATGCGCGAGCCTTCGTACGCGTCAAACGCCGGCTGGAAATCCGGCGGCAGCCAAGATTGGCTGCCACTAATCTTGCGCTGCATGAGCCGTATCTTTTTGACGTCAGCGTGCAATATAGAGTGTGGACGTGATGCAGGCCAGCGATTCGCATCTTCTGATCGACGCCCGGCGCGGAACGGAAGTCGCGTTCCTGGAGCTTTACCGGCGCTATCGCATCCCGGTATTTCGCTTTGCCTTCCGGCTGACCGGGTCGAGCGCTGCAGCCGAAGACGTAACGCAGGAGTGCTTCCTGGCGCTGCTGGCGGGCGCCAGGTTCGATGTGGCGCGCGGCGATCTGCGAACCTACCTGTTCGGCATCGTGCGCAACCTCGCGCGTCCGCCTTGCGATTTACCGCATACACGTGGAGATTACCGACTACCATTAGGAATGTAATGTTATGGCTAACTTAACACCAGTTCCCCACCCCGGCGAGACTCTACGCGAGGACGTTCTCGAACCGCTGGGCATGAGCGTTAACCAACTCGCCAAGGCACTGGGTATCACGGCTACACGCCTCAATGATGTCGTGCGCGGACGCCGGGGAATCACTGCCGATACCGCCTTGCGCCTGGCGCGATACCTTGGGACCTCGGCCGAATTCTGGCTCGGTCTCCAGCTCGAATATGACCTCCGCACCGCCCGACAAACCCGGCTACGACAAATCGAGAAAGTGGTCCAACCGCGACCCGCAGCCGCTTAGGCGGCGAGGGTCTCGTCTCTGGGACCCAACCGGCCGGCTCGCCACCGATATGGAGTTTTGCGCCAGGGGTGTAGTCGCCCACATCTCCCCCAACGGGACTTCCGGCCAGCGTCGCCCCAGACAGGGGGTCAGTTTCCGAGTGACGCGTCAT
>Ga0208079_1001250_pt1 | contig 13472 bp, 14 predicted proteins | sample NGESurdeep092012_5_FD_184474 | JGI IMG/M metagenome (GOLD analysis project Ga0208079, IMG submission 184474) | Arctic peat soil microbial communities from Barrow, Alaska - NGEE Surface sample 210-2 deep-092012 (SPAdes) | ecosystem: Environmental > Terrestrial > Soil > Wetlands > Peat ... | reverse complement strand
ACGCGAGGACCCAGCCGATCGCGACCGCGGCGACGGTGCTCCCATGTCGCTCGGCAATGGGCCGCAGCGCATCCCGAAGGGCCAGGTTGCCGCTGAGCGTCGGTTCGTTGAAGTCGCGCGCCTGGCGACGCCAATCCGTGTCCGCCATCGCGGCGACTCGCTTGGCGGAGAAGGAGTCCGTCAGGATCCCCGACTGCATCGGGCTGTACACGATGACGCCCGTTCCGTGGTCGGCCGCCCAGGGAATGACATCGCGGCCGGAGTCACGCCGGATCAAGGAGAACGGCGGCTGCAGCGAGTCGACGTGGCGAACGGTCTCGGCGCGCTCGAGAAGCTGCACGTCGAAGTTGCAGACGCCGGCGTGGCGGATCTTGCCCTCGTTGACGAGGCGGCTCATCTCGTCCCACGTGGTCTTCGATCCAGGCGGCATCCTGGCCTCCGGCCGAAGCCAGGAGGTGACGATCCCACCGAACACTTCGTCGTCGATGGCGAGGGCGGCTTGCTCTCGCCGGGTCTGATTGAGCTGCAGATCAACGGGGCCTTCGGCCGTGACTTCACGGCCGATCCCGCAACGATCTGGTACGTCGGCCGCCTGCTGCCGCGCCACGGGGCACGACGTTCCTGCCCACGATCATCAGTCCGGGATTCCGCAGCTGGAACTCGCGCCTGTACCTATGGGCCGGGTCGGTGGAGCGTGATGGGTGACACGGGCAGGCAGTCGCGGCGGGCTGGGTCGGCGCCAGACCGAAGAAGCGGGGCGGCTCGGCGACACCTGCGGCCGTGAAGATCGCGGCCTGACGGGGGGTCGTCTCGGTCCGCTGGGACACCTCACCGGCGGGACCCGCGAAGCGCCCGAGATGGAGCTTGTCGAGCTCCGTGCGGATGGTCCGCCAGGTCTCGCCGGTCGCATTCTCGGCGATCCGGATGAGCAGCAGGGAGAGCCAGCAGAGCAGGACGTGGGCCCGGATGCGATCCTCTCGGCGGTGGAAGATCGGGCGCAGGTCGAGGGTCGTCTTCATGTCCCGCCAGGCCGCTCGACCTCGAGGAGCTGCTTGTAGCCGAGGGCGACGTCTTCCGCGGACAGCGTCGGGTCGCTGGTCCGGAGCAGGAACTTGCCGTCGAGGCGCTCTTCGCGAGCGACCGCCGCCCGGTCGATCCGCAGGAGGCCACCGGCGCTGACGCGCAGGATGCGACGGTAGGCGGGCTTCTCGCGCAGGCGGCAGGCGAGCTCGTGGCGCTCGGCCGGCGAACGATCGTCGGAGCCTGCGATCGCCGTTTCCAGCTGCTCGAGGAGCGCGGTCCGGATCGCGGCGTCGCGAGTCGCCGTCTCGGGGTTGCGGCAGATCACGAACCGGTCGCACAGCGTGCCCTCGTCGAGGACGACCTCTTTCACCTCGAGGTTGCCCGCCACATGGTGGTAGCGGCCCTGCCGGGCGAGGGTGGCCTTCGCCTCGGCCGAGTCGCCCCGGAGCTTCTCGCCGATGATGTAGTGGCCGCCGGCTCGCTGGAGGTAGCGGCGGTTGGCCGCCGAGTTGAAGCCCCGGTCGGCGACCCGCGCGACCCGCCCGAGCTTCCACGCCCGCAGATCGTCCTCGACCTGTCGGATCAGTTCCTGGTCGGAGGCGTTGCCGGGCCAGGTCCAGACCCGGATGGGGATCCCCTCGCGGGTCACGGCGAGGGTGCTCGTCGTATCGAAGAAGAGGAGATCGACCTCGAGGTTGAGCGGGTTCGCCACCGACCAGTAGACGTGCTCGGCGAGCTCGGGCTCGATCTCGAGCGGTTCGACTTCTTGGGCTACACGTCGAAGCTGACCAGCGCGGTCATGATGTCGACCTGCACGTTCGAGAGCGCTCAGCATCGGAGCGACCGCCGAACGATGGAGATCAGCGCCGTCGATCGGAGGTCCGACAGCTGGTCGAGCTGCATCTTGCAGCTGAAGCCGTCCACCAGCAGGGCAGGCACGGCGCCCGATGCGAGGGTGGTCTCCCCGCCCGGCCCGAGGGTGGTCTCCCCGCCCGGCCCGAGGGCGCTCCGCACCTTGGGCAGCCACTGCTCTTGGCCGATCTGCCGGGACAACGGTTCGTGCTCGGAGCGGTAGCCGAATGAGCCGGCCAGACCGCAGCAGCCGGCATCGAGTACCTCCGGCGTGAAGCCCAGGCGCCCGAGCAGTTCGCGATCGGCTCGCGGCGCTCCGATGGCTCGGCTGTGGCAATGGGGGTGGATGACGGCTCGTGCCGGAAGGTCATCACCCCGCTCGGCGCGCCGCGGGTCGCGGAGGATGACCTCGAGGCCCGGCGAGGCGAGCAGGTGCTCGGCGGCACTCCGGGCCAGTGAGGCGAGCACCGCGGCGCGCGGATCGTCCGCGAGCAGCGCCGGGAGTTCGTCACGGAAGGCGGCGAGACAGCTTGGCTCGAGGACCACGACCGGGATCCCGCGTGAGGTCCAGGGCTCGAGGACGTCCAGGAGGTGGGTGAGGGTGCGGCGGGCGAGCCCGAGCATGCCGGCGTCGTAGAGCGGTCGGCCGCAACAGGCCCACGATGAGGGCACGGCGATTCGCTCGCCGATGGCCTCGAGAACCGCCACGAGGTCGTCGGCGACATCCGGGCGGAACGTGTCGGTGAAGGTGTCGGGCCAGACCACGACCGTCGCCGCCAGGTCGTCGCGATAGGCGGCTGCGGCCGCGCCGCGGCGGAACGGGCGGCGCGCGAAGAGCGGAGCAGGCCGTGCCGTGGTGATCCCCGCCAATCGGCGCACCGCCCACCCGAGACCGGGTGCGCCGAGAACCGCGTTCGGCAGCCATGGCACGCGCGAGGCCGCCCGCGCGATCCAGGGCAGGAATCCAAGCGCGTACATCGCGCGCGGGCGAATCCGGCGCGCGTAGTGGTGGGACAGGAACTTCGCCTTGTACGACGCCATGTCCACGCCCGTCGGGCAATCCACCGCACAGCCCTTGCACGAGAGACAGAGATCAAGCGCCTCGCGGACGTCCTCGTTGCGCCAGGTCGCCGGAGTCGTCTCACCCTGGAACAGCTCGACGAGCAGCTTGGCCCGGCCGCGCGTCGAGTGCCGCTCGTCGCGGGTCGCCCGGTAGGATGGGCACATCGTGCCGGCATCGTCGCGCCGGCAGCGGCCGACCCCGACACATCGCTCTGCTGCCTTCTGGAGCGACCGCCCGTCCCCGCCGAACACGAGCTGCGACCGGCCGAGCGACTCCGGCCGATAGGCGGGGCCGTAGCGGAGGTTCGTGTCGAACGGGTAGGCGTCGATGAGCTTGCCCGGATTCATCCGTCGGCGCGGATCGAACACGGCCTTGAACTGCCGGAAGGCGTCGACCAGCTCGGGTCCGTACATCCGCACAAGCAGTTCGCCGCGCGCCTGTCCGTCGCCGTGCTCGCCCGACAGGGAGCCTCCGAGCGACACGACGAGGTCCGCGGCCCGCTCGATGAAGCGGCGGTAGGCAGCAAGTCCTTCGGGACTGTGGAGGTCGAAGTCGTTCCGGGTGTGGACGCAGCCCTGGCCGAAGTGGCCGTACCAGGCCCCTGAGTAGCCGAACTCGGCCCACAGCGCCGTGATGGCCCGCAGGTAGGTCCCGAGATGCTCGGGCGCGACCGCCGCGTCCTCCCAGCCCTCGTGGTTGCGAGTGCCGTCGGACGTGATCGCGGTGGCCCCGAGACCGGACTCGCGGACGAGCCAGACCCGCCCCTGCCGTTCGGCGTCGTCGTAACGGCGCCACGTGACTTCGGTCGGCAGGTCGGCGACGAAGGCGTCGGCCAGGGCATCGGCCGCGTCGGCCTCATCGGCGCCGAGCTCGGCCACCAGCCAGCCGCGGCCTCCGGGCAGCAGCGCCAGGTGTTCGACATTGAGCCGTCGCGCGCGCATCTGGTCGATGAGGGTCCCGTCGAAGCCCTCCAGCGCGAGCAGCGGATGGCGCAGCAGCGATGGGACCGCGTCGGCGGCCGCGAAGACGTCCGGGTAGCCCAGGACGACGAGCCGCCGATGCCTCGGGCTCGCGCTCAGGCGCAACACCGCCTCGGTGACCACCGCACAGGTGGACTCCGTGCCGACGAGGGCGCGGGCGACGTTGAACCCATGCTCGGGCAGGAGCTGATCCAGGTTGTAGCCGCTGACGCGCCTCGGGATATCCGGGAACCGCGCCCGCACCAGATCGGCGTGCCTGCGCCCAACGTCGCGAAGGCCCGTGAGCACCTCCCCCAGGCGGCCCTCACCGGCCACGGTCGCGGCGTACGCGACATCGTCGTAGGCGCCGACGTCGAACGTGGCGCCACCGTACTCCACGACCGTCAGCCGCTCGACGTTGTCGACGGTCTTGCCCGCGTACAGCGCGTGGCTGCCACACGCGTTGTTGCCGATCATCCCCCCGAGCGTGCACCAGGCGTGCGTGGCAGGGTCGGGCCCGAACGTCAGGCCGTGCTGCTCCGCGGCGCGTCGAAGGTCGTCGAGGACCACGCCCGGCTGCACCCGGGCCGTGCACGCCAGCGGGTCGATCTCGAGGATCGCCGTCATGTGCCGGCTGGTGTCGAGCACGACTGCGACGTTGCAGGCCTGGCCCGCCAGACTCGTCCCCGCACCCCGGGCGAGGACCGGTGCGTCGTACTCGGCGCACTCACGCAGCGCCGCGACGACGTCATCGTGATCCAACGGGAAGACGACCCCGAGGGGCACCTGCCGGTAGTTCGATGAGTCGGTGGCGTAGACGGCGCGGGTACTGCCGTCGAAGCTGACCTCACCACGGATCGCGTGGCGGAGCGCCGCCTCCAGCTGGCGCCGCCGGGGCTCGCTGACGGTCGAACGGTCGACTCGCGCGCCCGCTTCGACCAGGGTCATGGGGCGATCATGAGGCGCAGGCGCTGACAGCCGAGTCCGCACATCCCGAGCTCGACCACGTCACCGGCCCGCTGGTAGGGCGTGTCGGGCATGCCCAGGGTGACACCCGGCGGGGTCCCGGTGTTGATGATGTCCCCCGGGTCGGGGACCATGAACTGGCTCAGGTAGCGGCCGATCTCGCCGACGCCGACGATCATCGTGCGCGTGTTCCCCGTCTGACGTCGCTGCCCGTTGACGCCGAGCCGGAGATCGAACCGGTGCACTGCCGTTGGTGGCACGCGACCGTTCGAGATCCAGCTGCTCGTGCCGCGCGGGGCCGACGCCGGCATCGCAATCAACGCCGCTTCCGAAGCGCGTGCGGCGGGTCGCGGCGCCTCGCCTCCCGACCAGGCACGCGCCGGCTCTGGACGGCGGCGTAGGTCAGCTCGAGTGCTCGCATCGTCCGCTCGTATGAGCGCTGAGCCACGCCGACGAACAGGCAGTCGATGACCGCGAGCTGTGCGATCCGGCTGGCCATCGCTCCCGACCGGAACGTGGTCTCGCGGGCAGCCGTGGTGAGGACGTGCCGGGCGTGCTCCGTGAGCGGCGATCGGCCGAAGTTGGTGATCGCGATGGTCGTGGCCCCACAATCTGCAGCAAGGCGCAACGCCTCGATCGTGTCGAGCGTCGTCCCCGTGTGCGAGATCGCGATGGCAACATCGCGGGGCCCCAGCAGGGCGGCCGAGGTGAGTGCTGCGTGTGGGTCGGGCCAGACGGATGAGAGCAGCCCGATCCGATGCAGTTTCTGATGAAGGTCCTGGGCCACGAACCCACTGGCGCCGATCCCGTAGATGTCCACACGCTCGGCTCTTGCGACCGCATCGATCGCTCGGGCGAGTGCACCCAGATCGAGCGTGGCCGCCGTGTCCTCGATGGCCCGCGCATCGCTGTAGGCGATCGTTGCAACGATCTGTTCGATGCTGTCGGTCGGGCTGATGTCACCGGTGAGATGCGCGCCCGGGCCGCTGTGCGCCTCCTCGCGGCCGGTCTCCCTGGCCAGGGCGAGGCGCAGGTCGGGGTAGTGCCGGTACCCGATCGCGTGGCAGAACCGGAGCACCGTCGCGCCGGACGTGCTGCATTGGGCAGCCAGCGTGCCGATCGAGCGCCCTGCGACGCCGGCCGGGTCGCCCAACACGGCCTCGGCGACCCGGCGCTCGGCCGGGCGGAGGGACGGAAGGGCAGCGCGGATCGTGACAAGCACGCCCCTGCCGGCATCGGCGCTAAGCGCTGCGTCTGGTGGCGGCGGCTGCGTCATGCGTGTCTCTCCTGGGCCGCCGAGCCGTCGGCTGCGGCGATCTCGGCTGCGCGCCGACGGACAGCGGCGGTGTCTGACCAGTCCCGACTGGGATGCACCCGATTGGTCAGCAGCACCACTACGAGGCTGCGGTCGAGTCGATCACCAGCGAAGTTCCAGTGAAGCCAGTGTGACCGACAGCCCCCGACGCAGCCAGCACTCCCATGAACGTCTCTTCGCCGATGCGGAAGCCGAGCCCGTGTCGGAATCCGGGGTCGATCCCCTCCGGTAACTGGTCGCGGAACATCTCCGAGACAGTCGCGTCCCGCAGGATCCGGGTGTCGTCCACCTCGCCGCCGCGACGCAGCGTCTCGCCGAACCTCGCCAGGTCGGCGGCCGTGTTGAAGATCCCGGCGTTGCCCACGGTTCCTCCCAGTGACCACGAGTTCCCATACACGAGTTCCCATGTAAGGACCGCGCGCCCGCGCGACGCCTAAATCCGGCCAGTCGGTCCACAACCGGAGCAGATCGGGGAGGCCCGACGTGTGGCTGAGGAGGCGTCGCAGCGTGACCGCCCGGCGATCCCGGATGCAAAGGACGGGAGGTGCTCGGCGATCGGCGCGTCGAGGGCGAGCAGGCCCTCTTCGACCAGGGTCATGAGCACGGTGGCGGTGAACAGCTTGGTGAGCGATGCGACGTCGAAGACGGACTCCTCGCGCATCGCGACCCACATCCCCGCCGGAAGCTCCGTCCCGTTGGCATCCTGGTAGCGAAGGGCGTCGCCCACCACGACCGTGCCCTGGTCCCGCTGCGCACCACGAGCGCCACGGCGCCCGGGTAGAGCGGCCGTGGGCTCCCCGTAAGCCCGGAGGTCAGCACCTCGCGCAGGTGATGCATATGGACCCCTCCCTGCGGCATATGTCAGTATCTTACGCAGTATCTACTCTCTATGTCCACTCTTGACCTTGGGTGCGGCCGGGTGGGATACTGGCCCCGACAGATCTAGCGGAGACGCCACTGCGGCGGCGGCTACGTCTAAGGGAGGTCATGATGCGGAGTCGGATCGCGGTCGCCGAGGAGCGCCAGCTGCTGGAGCTCCCCCAGCGCGTGCCCGTGCTCCGGATTCATCGCCTGACCTCCGGGAGCTACGGCCGGATCGTCGAGTTCGTCCGCGCCGCGTACCGGGGCGACCGCTACCAGCTCACCGTGGAGCTCCGGTGACGACGAACGTGCCGGTCGGACGCGACGCGGTCGCCCCTGCCGGCGATGCCGGCTCGGCGGCTGCGCGGCTGGTTTGGATCCAGCTCCCGGGACCCGGCATCGACGACGAGACCGCACGGCTCCTCGAGCAGGGCGTCGGCGGGGTCGTGCTGTTCGGCGCGAACATCGCGGGGCCGGAGCAGCTTCGCCTGCTCACCGCGGAGCTCCGGCGGCGCGCGCCAGGCCCGCTGCGGATCGCGATCGACCACGAGGGCGGTCACGTCGCGCGGATCGGTGCGCCCCTGACGCGCTTCCCGAGCGCGATGGCGATCGGTGCCACCCGGTCCGAAGAGCTCGCCTACGCGGTGGCGCTCGCCGCCGGCCGCGAGCTCGCGGCGCTCGGGATCGACGTCAACCTCGCGCCGGTCCTCGACGTGGCGGCGGACCCACGGAACGCGTCGGTCGGTGCGCGCTCGTTCGGCTCGTCGCCGGAGCTCGTGGCGCGCCTCGGCGCCGCGACGGTCCGCGGATACCGCGATGCCGGGATCGCGGCGACCGCCAAGCACTTCCCGGGCCACGGTCGGACGCCGGTCGACCCGCACCTCGACGTCGCGACGGTCGCCGGCGGCCTCGACGCGCTCCGTGCCATCGACCTGCCGCCGTTCCGCGCCGCGATCGCCGCCGGCGTCGACCTGGTGATGGCCACGCACGTCGCGTACGACGGGCTCACCGAGGGAGCGCCGACGACCGTCTCAAGAGCCGCGCTCACCGACCTGCTCCGATCCGAGCTCGGCTTCGGCGGACTCGTTCTAACGGACGCGATGCGGATGCGCGCGCTCGCCGACCGGATGCCCGTGCCGCGCGCGTGCGTCGCAGCGATCGACGCGGGTGCCGACGCGGTGATGCCGATGGAGGAGGGGCCGCACGCGCTGGACGAGCTCCGTGCGGCGATCGGATCCGGCCTGCTCCGCGAGGCCCGCGTGTCGGACGCGATCGGACGCGCCATGCGGCTCGAGGAGCGGCTGTCCGCGACCCGGAACGCCGGGCACACGACGCTCGCGTCGCTCCCCGATGCCGCGCATCTGGAGCTCGCCCGCACGGTGGCGCGGCGGTCGCTCACGCTGATCGCCGGCGCGGAGCTGCTCCCGGTGCGGCCGGCCGCGTCGGTCGTGGTGATCGAGTTCCCGAGCCGGCGCTCGAGTCCGGTCGAGGAGGAGGACACGGCAGCTTCCAGCCTCGGCTCGGCGCTCGCGCGGGCGCTGCCCCGCATGCGCCACGTCGCGTTGGACGGTGCGTACGACGCCGAGGCCGCGGACCGTGCGGTCGCGGCCGCCGCGGACGCCGAGCTTGTCATCGTCGCCACGCGCGACGCGTACGTCCGGGATGACGATCGCGAACTCGTGGCGCGAGTCGCGGCGGCGGGGCGGGCCACGATGCTGGTCGCGCTCCGGAACCCGTACGACGTCGCGGCGTTGGCGCCGACGACGGGCGCGGTCGCGGCATACGCTGACGTCCCAGCGTCGCTGGAGGCGCTCGCGGATGCGCTGACCGGCCGCGCCGGCTGGCCGGGCACGCTCCCGATGTCACTGTCCGCTGCGGTGCCGGTCGCGTGACGGACGGACGTTCGGCCGGGGCGGATCGGCACGTGCTCGACGAGTTGCCCGCCACGGAGCGCGCGAGCACGGGCGCGCGCGCGCTCGACGACCTGCCGACGCTCGCGCTGCTCAGGCAGATGAACGCCGAGGATGCGCGCGTGGCGGCAGCGGACGTTCCGGAGATTCGGATGGTCGATGCGGCGGGTATCCCGGCTGCGGCCAAAGAGGCGATCTGTTTCGCGGTGCTTGGCCACGAGGCGCTCCACGGGCGGCCGAACACGCTCCCCGGCGCGACGGGCGCCCGACGTGCAACTGTGCTCGGCGCCATTTGGCCGGGCGACGGCTTCCGACAGCTGATGGAGCGGGCCACACACAACGGCGGCGCGGGGCCGCTCCGGCGCATCGCCGTGAGCGGCGAAGCAGGCAGGCAACAAGAAGTCGCGCTGAGCCCTGGCTGACCGGGGAGAACGCCCGCTCGAAGGCGACCTTCCTCCCGCACCTCGCGAGCCAATGGCGCGGCGACGACGACACGCATGTCGTTCCTGCTGCTCATCGGCTTCGCCGGGGGCTTCCGGCGCTCCGAGCTGGTCAGCCTCGATGTCGAGGATGTCACCGAGGAGGCCGAGGGCCTGCGCATCAACATCCGCCGCTCCAAGACCGACCAAGACGGCGCAGGGCGGGAGATCGGGATCCTTCGTGGTCGCCATCCCCTGACGGACTCCGTGGCGGCGCTGGCGGAGTGGCGGGAGGCTGCTGGGATCGAGGAGGGACCGATCTTCCGCGAAGTTGACCGGGGTGATCGCGTGGGATCGGAGCGCCTCAGCGACCGGGCCGTTTCGAGGATCGTGAAGCAGGCGGCGGAGCGTGTCGGGATCGACCCCGCCACCGTGAGCGGGCATTCGCTGCGGAGCGGCCTCGCGACCTCGGCTGCGGCGGCTGGAGCACCAGAACGCTCGATCATGCGCACCACTGGCCACCGGAGCGAGGCGATGGTCCGCAGGTACATCCGGGCGGGGAGCATCTTCACCGAGAGCGCTAGCAGATATCTCCCGGGCCTCTGAGGTCGGGACTACCCGAACAACTCCTGCTGCTGCTCGGCGGCCCTCCTCTCGACCCGCTCGGCCTGCTGGTAGGTCGGGACCACGAGGAGTGGGAACGTCGGGCGCCGACCGTCTAGGGAGCGCACAGGGCGAGGTTGCTAGCCCGCTTCACAACCCGGCACCTCTTGCCAGCCGCGACCGCGCCGAGCCTCTAGCGACACCAACTGCGAGGATGCGCCCCGAGTAACGCGGCCCGTGGGCCCACGGGCCCAACTCCCTAGGACAGCGGCGGCGCTGTGTCGACTGGCGCAGCAGCAAGTGCGGGCGCCTGATCCGGCTCCTCGAGCTTGATCATCACTTGGTCCGCACCGTTATGGGCGACGACCGCATACAGCACATTGCCGATGCCAATGGTCCACCAGATTGTGAGCAGGCCGATGAGGACGTGGTTTCCCGTGCTGCCCCATGTGCTCCTGCGCATTAGGAGAGTGCCCTCGCCCTCCCGTAACACTTCGTAACCCTGAGTGATTGAAGTCGTCCCGGACAGTCTCCATCTCTCGCCGATTCAGGACTCGCCTGATCCTTGGTGCCGCCATCTCTCCGCGCTCCCTTGATGTCAGCACCCGGAATGCAGACGGCCACCGCCGCCCCGAAGTGCCAAATGGAGCGGATTTGGCCGCATTGGTCTCTTGGGCCAAGTGCAATCACACCGGCTTCCGTCGGACGCCCGCGGCGGCACCCTCAGCCCGTCTTCGCCCCTGCGACGTGCTCTGGCTCGGATCGCGACGCCCGGCCGCGGGCCAGCCGGCCCGCCACGACCACGGTCCCTCCGCTCGAGAAGATCAGCAGGGCCGCGCCGAGCATCCCGGCGCCGAGGCCCGCGATCCCGGCGATCAGGCCCACGAGCGGGGGGTAGATGATCGATCCGACGACGCCCGTCGACGTCATGATCCCCGCGACAGCGGCTGCGCGATGCGGGAAGAGCGATCCCGCGACCGACATGATCATCGGGAAGACGGGCCCGAAGGCGAACCCGGCCGCCAGGAACAGGCCGATCCGGACCGGTCCCGAGGCGAGGCCGACCGCGGCGAGGATCGCGAGGCCGCCGGCGACGGCGCACGAGACGGTGAACCGGACCGGGTCGAACCGGTCGGCGACCCGGCTTGCGACCACGCGACCGGCGGCGATGCCGGCCCAGAACAGGCTGAGCGCGAGGGTCGCGGTCGTCATCGGCTCGTCGGCGAGGAACCCGACGAGCCAGCTCGAGACCCCCTGCTCGGCGGCCACGTAACAGGCGATCGCGAGACCGAGCGCGGCGAGCGCAAGGCGGAGGCCAGTCGGCGTCGTTGTCTCGTGCGTCGCGGTCATCGAGGTCACCGGGGGTCGAGGCCGCGGCGGGACCGCCCCCGCGCGCGAGAGCGGCTGGGCGAGCGCGAGCCCGGCCAAACCCGTGGCCACCGCAATCAGGCGCCACCCGATCCCGAGGCTCACCAGCAGGCCGATGGCGACCGGAGCCGCGAGGGCGCCGACGCTGTAGAAGAGGTGCAGGAGGCTGAGCCTGCTCCCGCTGTTCGAGGCCGCCAAGTCCATGACGATGCTGTTGACTGCCGCATTGATCGCGCCGCAGCCGGCTCCCGTGAGCCCCGCCCCGGCGAGGAAGACCGGCCAGGCGGGAGCGGCGACTTCGAGTGCCATCCCTCCGGCGATGAGCAGCGCTGCGGCCGCGTTGACGACGCGCCGGCCGACGAGTCCGGCGATGAGTCCGGACGACAGCGCCCCGGCCGCGAAGAGGAGGGCGATAACCAGGTAGACGAGCCCGAACTCGGCGTCCGAGCGGACGAAGTCGACCTGCAGGACCCGGATGAGCGATGGGACGAACAGGCCCGTCCATCCCACCAGGAGGAAGCCGGCGTACGAAGCGAGCATGATCGCGCGGGACGTCTCGCTCCCGGGCCGACCGGTCAGAGCCACGACGATCGTCCGGCCGCTCGCCGGGTCAAGAGTTGGCCGGCTCGGATCCGCTTGCCCATTCGCGCGTCGATGCCCTCAGACCCCCACGATGTGCGTGAGACCCTGGCTGAAGTAGCGCGCAGTCCAGCCAGGCCGATCGGGGGTCGCGCCGCTCAGGCCGGCGAGGACATAGGCCAGGAGCGCGATCGGTGGCACGACGGTAAGCGGGGCGAACCGCTCGTCGACGCCGACCGGAACGGTCAGAAGATGGGAGTCAGCGACCGCCCGACTCGGGGAGACCTCGATGATGCGGGCGCCCCATGCCCGGCAGTGGCGAACGACGTCGTCGGTCGCGGCGCGCGCGGGACAATTGGGTGCGAGCGATATGACCACCGTGCCGGGGCCTACCATCGTTGCCGGCCCGGACGCCATCTCCCACGTCTCGGAGGAGTCTCCGGGGCTGATCTAGGACTCCGGCGTTTGCGTCGAACTCGAAGAGTTCCGCGTACACACATCTCTCAACTTGCTCTTCGGACAGCCATGGGGTCGCTCGTTACTTCGGCCTCAGGTCCGCCGGGAGCCCCGGGAATCAGATCCGCGAACACAAATCCGTCGCGCTCGATGACCTCCCCGGACTCGATGGCGACGGGATGGTGGAACATTGGTCCCGCGTACGCGAACGTGTGGAACTCACCCCGCTCGCCACATGGATCGACCGTTGCGGGCAGTTCATCGAGAAGGGCGGCGTCGAATTCCCTGCCCGCGAAGCTCGGTGCAATCTGCTTCGGGTCCACGCACGTCAGCCGTGCGCGCAGGCCGCCTGAGACCATTTCGCGGGCCAGTGCGTGGGTTGGAATCCCCCAGATCGGGAATAGGGGCTGAATGCCGGAGCCGGCCATTCTCTCTTCGCGGTAGCGCCGAACGTCCTCGAGAAACAGATCGCCAAACGCGGCGACGGTGATGCCGGAGCTGCGCGCCTGCGCAAGCGCCGCGCTCATGGCCGCCTCGTACTCGGCATTGCTGCACGGGGACGGGATCGGGACGGGCCAGAGTGGAACCCCGGCCGCCTCCGCCTGCGCTCGGAGCAGGGCACTGCGCACGGCGTGCATGGCCACCCGATCGTGGACTTGGTTGATGGTGGTCAGCAATGCAACGACATCGACGTCGCCCTTCTGCCGAAGGACATGCAGCGTCCACGCGCGCTGTCCTTGCCGCTGCTCCAGGAGAGGATTGCCTTCGGCCGCACGCTCATTTGGATTGAGGGTAGCATCTAGGCTACGCCACCCTTCCGTCTGGCTGGTCACCATTCCTCGAGCGAGCTCGTGGGGTACAAGAACTCGATCAGTCGGCCCGCCGAAGTGGTCGGTGGAAGAGCATCGCCCCGCATGACAGTATCGCCGTCATGCTTGGTTCACTCCTCTACCTGGTGCTTCGTCGGCTCCTCAGCCTTGTGGCAACGAACCATCGCTCCGACGATGCCGCACAGATCGAGATCCTCGTCCTTCGTCACGAGCTCGAGGTCTTGCGCCGGCAGGTCAAGCGCCCGGTCTACCGGCGCCGGGACCGCGC